>Ga0209415_10003950_pt1 | contig 27403 bp, 21 predicted proteins | sample PeaSoiSIISIP2007_FD_187696 | JGI IMG/M metagenome (GOLD analysis project Ga0209415, IMG submission 187696) | Peat soil microbial communities from Weissenstadt, Germany - SII-SIP-2007 (SPAdes) (version 2) | ecosystem: Environmental > Terrestrial > Soil > Wetlands > Peat | place: Germany... | reverse complement strand
TCGAGCCGATAGCCATGATAATTCGGGTGCAACCGAATGCCGCGCAGGTGGTGGACCTCGACGCACCGCTCGAAGTCCATTTCCCAACCGGGCGACTTCGGATTGATCGAACCGAATGGGAGCAGCAGTCCGCGCCCGTGCCGCTGGCAGTCGTCTGCCAGGCGGGCGTTGACGGCGCCCAGGTCCTTGTGCAGCACAGCGTCGAAACTGCCTGCCCACGCCTGGGTAACACCGCGCGAGCGAAGCTTGGCCACCAGGCGTCCCGGCTCGTCGCACGGCAACCGCCGCAGCGGCCAGCGACCCAGGTTGACGTTCACGTCGACCAGCCCATGGCTTTCCTGCCCGCCCCCGAGGGCTGCCGGCGCCTCGGCTGCGGCCATCGCCACGCCGGTCGTCGCCGCGACGAAGCTCAAGAATTCGCGACGTGTCGAAACCCGCGGCGTCCCGGGCGTTCCGTTGAAGGTCGTGGAGTTCACAGTGACACCCCCTTTTCCTTCAGAATGGGCCGCAGGAGCCGCTTGAGGTTCTCGGCGAGGATCAGCCGCCGGGCGCGCTCCGGGATGTCGGCCCCGAGGACCTTCGCGAGCTGTGAGGCGAGGCTGCGTCCTCCGGCATCGCTGCCGTAGAGCACACGCTCGGCGCCCAGTTCCCGCACCGCCATCTCGGTGAAGCCAGCGGTCGGATCGCCGCCCGCAAGATCCGCGTACACGTTGCGGCATGGGCGTATCGCGCGGATGCCGGCCTCCCAATCGCCCCCGGTGTGGCCACAGACGAGGGTCGCCTCCGGATGGCGGGCCGCCAGCTCGACCAGGTCCATCGGCGTCGATTCGCCGGGCAGGTTCCCGGTGATCTTGAGCCACGTGTGCTGCAGGACCGGCGCCTTGAGTTGTGCTGCCCGCGCGATGAGCGGGTCCAACTCCGGCGCATTGCAACGCTGCGCAACCCAGAGCTTGACGCCGACCATCGGTCCGTCGCGCACGCAGCGATTCAACTCGTCCAGGCTGGCCTGCGTGTGCTTGGGATTGAGATAGGCCAGGCCAAACGCGCGGTCCGGATGCGCGCGGACGGCCCGGAGCACCTCGTCGTTTGCCTGCCGCAGCTTGTCCGGCGGAGGATCGTAACTCCACTCCATGCCCATGGATGGGCAGAGGCGCGTGATGCCCAGGCGATCGGCGTATTCGAGGAGCTTGCCCAGCCGCTGCTCGGGGGTGTTCCCCGGCACGCCGTTCAGGTGACAATGGAAGTCCCAGATCTCCATCAGCGTTGGGCCGCGCCAGGTTCTCCGGTAGCTGCGGGCCCGGGCAGGCAGTATCGCCAGAGCTCGGCGTTCGCGCCGAAATAGACGGCGCCCTCCAGCAGCGCGAACCCACAGCGCACGGGAACCGGCGCCTCGGCGGCGTGGATTATTTCACCGCGTTGCAGGTCGTACAGATACACGCCCTTCGTCGTCAGGCCGACGAGCGGGCCTCCTCGAAGTTGTCCCAGGGAAATCTCCACTTGCGGGCCGGGAAGCCGGACCGTCCTCGCCACTCGCATCGTCGCCGGATCGAAGACGAACAGTTGGTCGCCGACGGTAGTGAATACGATTCCCTCGGTCGCGAACGTGGCCGGGTAATTATGCGCGCCGGGCGACAGGCTCGTCTCGAAGACCTTCGCTTTCTTCTTCGGATCGAAGGCGAAAAACCTCGCCTCCTTCTCGACGGCGTGCGTGCCGCCGCCGCCGTAGTTGCCGCTGCCGCCGAAGAGCAGCCCGCTCTTTGGCTCCCACGCCAGCGAGACGATGCTCTGGTTGGTGACCACGTGCCGGTAGTTCTCGATGGTCCGGTTCAGCCGCGGATCCCATACGCCGATGGCGCCGCCCAGTTCGCCGTAGGGGGGTTCGCTGCCGATATAGATCAGGCCGTTCGGACCATAGACCATCGCGCGCGGACGCAGGTGACCATCGCCCACACCGCCAAACGACACCGGGTTCGCGCCGGCCCCGGCGCCGAATTTCCAGAACGGTGTCGCCGGGTCGTAGAGGTTCATCACCGCGCCGCCGTAGTAGCAGAGGTAGAGCTTCCGCTCGTGCTCGAGCATCGAATAAACCTCACCGCCCGGCATGGAGCCCAGGTGCTCGCTGCGCTGCGAGGCCGGATCGTAGCGGAAGACTTCCAGGGGCATCGCGGTGCTGCCATAGACACAATTGGACGGGCCGACGCCGAGCATGAAAATGTGGTCGCCGTTGCCGGCGTACCGGAACGCACGCTCGACGCTCCGGCCCGTCTTCGGCTGGAGCAGCGTGAAGCGGCCGCGCTCGAACGACGTGACGACGCGGCCGTCCCGAAGCTTCATCGGAGGGCGCTCCGGAGCGGCCGCGACGCGCGCCACCGTTTCGTCCTCCAGGCGCATCAGGTTCGTCCCGAACTCCGCATAGACGTTCCCGTCGCTTCGCCGCGAGACGCCGACCGTCTTCCACCCTGCCGAGCCGCGCAGCCCTGGCGGAATGAGGCTGCGATGTTCCTTCGTCGCGGGATCGAACACGACCAGGTCGCCTTTCTCGGTGCCGATGCCCACATACACCTTGCCGTTCGGCCCGACGGCGAGGCTCCGCGCGTACATCTCCGTCGGGTGCATGCGGCCAAGGTCCGCCATCGCGCCGGTCTTCGGATCGAAGCTGACGAGCTTGGCCTGCGGATAAGTGCAGGCGTAGAGTTTGCCGTCCTGGCCGAGGTCGAATTGCCAGAGATGTTCCTCGGTCGAGGAGGGTTTGCCGATGACTTCGATGCCCCGGTCCGGTTGCTTCGGGTCGAACCGCAGAATCAGCCCGCCGTCCCAGGTCCCCAGGTAGATCTTCTCCTCCGGCCCGGCGATGAGCGCCCAGGCGCCCGGCCCCTGCGGCGCGTGGAACTGGCGCGCCTCGCCCGTGTCCGGATCCACCTGGACGAGGAACAACCTGCCGCTGGTCTGGTTGAAGTTGAAATACAGCGCCTCGCCCCCGCGGCCATTCGAGCCGACCACGCACCCCATCAACCCGCCAACCCGGACAGGGATGCCGAGGGATTCGAACTGACCGGGCGGCGGGGTCTCAGCGACCAGCGGAGCGGCCAGCAGCAAGGCCAGACCGAGTGCAGAGAGAAGGGGTTTCACGGGACAAGGTAGTCATACGGAAGACGAGCGACCCGGCCGACCAGGCACCGCGACCACGGGCAACTGTTGACTGGCGGTTGAGGTTTCGTATTGGTGCGAACCGTAGGCTGCCGGGCTCAGCGGGACAAGCGGAAAGTGCGTTCGCGCCGTCTTGAGCCACCCCGCGGCTAGGGTTCTTTCGAGCAAGGGGAAAGCGGTCGGCCGCCTTGACGATCGGCATCGGAACTGATACACCTCGCGCCATGACGAAGCGAATCTCACGCCGCGGCTTTGTGAAATCCTCGTTGCTCGCCTCAGCAGCCATTCCGCTGGGCTTAAGCGCGCAAGATTCCGCCAAAAACAACCCGCCGGCGGGCGGGGAGGCAATGCCGATGGGCCAGATCGCGGGCCAGCCCTTCAGCCGCTTGATCATGGGCGGCAACCTCATTGCGGGCTGGTCGCACTCGCGCGACCTGTCCTACGTTTCCACGCTCATGCGGCGCTATAATACGCCGGCCAAGATTCGCGAGACGCTCGAACTGGGCGAAAGCCAGGGTATCACGGCCATCAACGCCTACGTGATGGACGACAACGCACAGATTTTCGAGCACTGGAAGGCGGGCGGAAAGATCAAATGGTTCGCCCAGGCGCGGATGGACGCGGGAGGCGGCTTCTCCCAGTTCCAGAAGGCCATCGATGAAGGGGCCACGGGTATCCATCTCAACGGGGACGCCTCCGAAGGGCTGATGAACCAGGGCGCGTTCGACAAGATCGGCCAGAGCGTGCAGTTCATCCGGGCGCAGAAGCGCATCGCCGGGGTCGGCGCCCACGATCTGCGGGTGATCGTCGAGTGTGAAAAGGCCGGCGTCGATGCCGATTTTTACCAGAAGACCTTGCATTCGCTGGATTACTACACGTCGCCCCGGCCGGGCGAAACCGGCCCGTTGGGTCCGCATGACAACTCCTGGTGCCAGGATCCGCAGGCGGTCATCGACTTCATGGCCAAGATCAAGAAACCATGGATTGCCTTCAAGATCCTCGCGGCGGGCGCGATTCACCCGCGCGAGGCCTTCCCGTTCGCGTTCAACGGCGGCGCGGACTTCATCCTGGTCGGCATGTTCGATTGGCAGATCCTCGAGGACACGAAGCTGGCCAAACGCGTCATCAACGTGGTCGCCGGCGCCAACTCTAAACGCACCCGCCCATGGTGCTGAGATGCCCCGGGGACACCTTTGTCCCCCCGTCCCGTCACGGGGGAAAATGCGGGCGCCAAGCTCGTACCAGGCCGTTCTTGAGGACAATTGCTGAAATCGCCAAACGCACCCGCCCGGCTTCCCCTGAATGCGGTCGATCCTCTGGCGGGCAGAAGATCATGAGGCCTGGGGCGGGCTCCACAAGGCATCCCGCAGCCCGGACCTGCGGCTGATTTTCCGCTGGATCACCGTCCCGAAGGGCTTCTCGGCGATCCACAACTCAACGTGTTTGCTCGCGCGGGTCAGGCCGGTGTAGACGAGTTCGCGCGTGAGGATCGCGCTGTCTTCACCGGGGAGGATCATCAGCACGCGCTCGAATTCCGACCCCTGGCTCTTGTGGACCGTCATCGCATACATCCGCCAGCACCGCGCCCGCCTCCACGGATGCCAGTTGGTCCTTGTCCCCGAGCAGAATCAGGCGAGCCGAGGAAGGGATGGCCGCGACCAGCTTGGCCATCAGCGCCAAATCCACCATACTCGCCTCGTCGATGACGACCACATCGACCGGCAGAGGGCTGTCCGCGTCATGGCGGAAGTAAGCCGAGTCGGGAACGTAGCCGAGCAGCCGGTGGATCGTGCTCGCCTCCTCGGGCAGCCGGTCCTTGATTTCTTGCGCGCACGGCAGGGCGGCCTTGGCATTCTTGACCGCCTCCTGCAGGCGGGCTGCGGCCTTTCCCGTCGGCGCGGCGAGGGCAATCCGCAACCTGGCACTGTCGGCCTGTTCGAGCAGCAGCGCCAGCAGCAGGACCACGGTGCGGGTCTTGCCCGTGCCGGGCCCCCCGGAGATGATGCAGAGCCTTTTCCGGATTGCCGCAAACGCGGCGACCATTTGCCAATCGACCTCCGCCGCGGTCTCTGCGGGGAATAGCCGCGACAGACCCTCGCCGAGAAGCTTCCAGTTGACCTGCGGAGTGTGTTCCTGGGCCAGGCGTCTGATGGCGCTTGCCAGATCGGCTTCGTAGCTCCAGTAGCGGTGGAGGTAGAGGCGGCCCTGCTCATCCAGGACCAGCGGCTTAGAGTCGCCGGGCCCGCCCACGACCGGGGAGCTTCTGAGCCCTTTGAGCAGGCCTGAACCGGCAGGCCAGGAGGCCAATCCCAGTTCCGAGGCAATCTCCACCGGCGGCGGCTTGCGCGCGTACTCCTCGAGGTCCACGCAAATATGTCCCAGGCGGCGGTAGTGGCTCACCAGGGCGGCGGCCAGCTTCACCTCGGGCGAATCCCCGGACAGCCGCGCCATCAACCCGGCAAAGTGCCGGTCGATGGGCGCAAGGGCCTCGGCGGGTTGAGGGCGTTGAGGTTCTTCGATGTTCATCTGCCCTCCAGCAAGGCCGAGAGTTGGTCGACGGCGCTCCGCGGCGGACGATCCCGATACGCCCCGCGCTCAGGCCGGTCAGGGTCCAGGCCCCGCAGGAAAGGGTAAATCACCCCGCCGAAGTGCCGCTCGTAGTCGTAGCCGGGAACACGCATGGCCAGGTATTTGTGCAGGGCCACGGTGTAGAGGTGGCACTGGATGAAGTAATACTCCTGGCGCATCTCGTTCCTGATGGCGTCGGGCGAGTAATCCTCCATCCGGTTGCCGAGCCAGTTGGATTTCCAGTCCACCAGGTAAAACCGGTCCTCGAAGCGGAAGACCAGGTCGATGAAGCCCTTGAGGAAACCCTGCATCGGGTCGAAGGCCAGCCGGTCGAGCTGCGCCGGGACGGCGGATGACCACTCCAGCCTCCCGAGCAGTTCCTGCAAACGGGCAGGAGCTACGCCCCGAACCGGGAAGTAGAACTCCAGCTCATTGAGCCGGTCCGAGGCGTTGAGCCTTGAAAGGGTGAAATCCTTTCGAGCCGGGGCAAGAGGAAACCGCAGGAGCGCCTTGAGCATCTGCTGGACCCCCTCGCTGTTGCCCGCCTGGGCCAGGCCATGCGCCTCCAGCCGCTGGTTCACAAGCTTCGCCATCTCCTCGCCGGTGGCATTGAAATCGAGTTTCTCCAGCATCTCGTGCAGGCAACTGCCGGCCTTCGTTCCCTTTGGGAAGGCAAAGATCCCTTCCCCCGGAGCCTCTTCTGCCTTTGGCGAGCCCACGCCGTCCCGGTCGGGGAGTTCCTCGGGCAAACCCGCCTTGAAGTAGGTGAAGCTGGAGATGACCCAGTCCCGCTGGATGCGGCCCTTGAACTGGCGGCATTCCAGCTTCGTGCCGGCACCGTCTCCCGCTTTGTACGGGACATTCGCCGGCTCGGGCAGGTTGGAGATGTTGAGAGCCCCGCCTGACCTCTCGCTCAGCGGAGCCAGGTCCCCAAGCATGGCCTCGTCGCTGAGCGATTTGAAGTGGGCTTCGAGCGTTTCCAGGAGCGGGCCGCCTGCGGCCGGCGGCCTGTGGAACAGCCAGGAGGGCGCCGAGGTCCCGGCCCCCCTGATGCCGCCCCAGGCGAAATAGCACCGGTGCCCGGCCCGCGTCAGCGCGACGTAGAGCAGGCGCACGTTCTCGGCCAGCCGCTCCCGCCTGGCCTGCTGCCGGTGCTCGTCCGCGATGTCGGGTCCCAGGTCGCGCACCAGCCTGTGACCCTGCGCGGGGTCATGAAAGAAGACCAACTCCTCCGAGCCCCGCTTGATGTCCGAATCTTTCCAGGAAAAGAGGCAGAAGACGACCGGGTACTCGAGGCCCTTGCTCTTGTGAACCGTGACGATCCGCACGGCGTTGTCGTCCCGCTCCAGGCGCAACTGATGTTCCTCCGGCGCCTCCTCTTCCTGGTCCATCTGTTGGGCCAGCCACTTCAGCAGGCCGGCGATGCCCAGCCGGCGCTCCGCTTCGGCCTGGTGCAGGACTTCCCCGAGGTGAAGGATGTTGGTGAGCCGGCGTTCGCCGTCGGGGAAGGCCAGCAGGCGCTGCCGCACCTGCTGCCGCTGGAGCCACAGGCGGAACATCCGGAAAAAGCCGTAGCGACCCCAGAGCTCGAGGTAGTCGTGGAAGAGCTGCAGCCACTCGTGCCACCGGGCTTCGGCGCATTCTGCCAACTGGCAGCCATCCACCCCGAAGAGGTCCGTGGCCAGGGCTTCGCCGCCCGGCCCTGAGAGGGCGCCATCCAGGCGCGTCAGCAGGTCATCGAAATACTGTATCTTGCGCTCGGCCTTCCGGCGCGGGAGCTCCGCCCTCGCATACTCCACGAAGGCGAGCTGGATGCCTGCCAGCCAAATCTGCTCCGCCTTGCGCAGTTGGTCGCACAGCTCGAAGAAGCGGTGGGCCGGGAGGGCGTCCTTCGAACGCTGTGCCTTCCTTTCCTGCAGCCGGGTGGCGCAGAAATCCTCCAGGCACGCCAAGGCTTCAAAGGCCGTGTCGCTCTCGGAAAAGCAGGTGTCGAGCTGGTCGAAGCGGGCCGCCATGGATGCGTCGTTGTTGTAGGGCGTGTTGCCCCACTTGGCCGTTGAACCGAAGCAGGCTTTGATCCTGCCTGCCTCTGAGTGCCAGACCCCTCGCGCCGCCAGGTAGCGGCCCTCCAGCTCCGCCGAGAGTGATTCGAGGGCGCGGCCCTTGGCCTGGGATACGAACTCGATCCGCGGGTAGTTGGTGCAGGTCCGCAGCAGGCCCAGGAACCGTTCGGGGCCAAGGCCAATTTTCAGGGCAAAGTTCACCAGGGTCGGCCCGGCCTCGTAGAAGTGCCTGCGCCAGAAGTCGTCGGAGATCCCCTGCAGAAACTCCGACGGGTCGGTGACCAGCTCGGTGTCGAAGAGCAGGCCGCTCTCGAACGCCCGGTCACGGAGCGTCCGCTGGCAGAAGCCGTGGATCGTGTAGATCGGCGCCTCGTCAAAGCCGCACAGGGCATTTTGCAGCCGCGCCTCCATCTCCCCGGATTGCTTCCGGTATCTGGCTACCAGCGCCTTGAGGAAGGGCACGTCGCTTTCCCCGGAGGCAAAGGCCTCCCCGGCCCGGACCAGCGCCTGGCGCACGCGGTGGCGCAGTTCCGAGGTCGCCGCCTCCGTGTAGGTTACCGCGAGGATCTCCCGCACGGAGAGGCTCTCCTCCACGATCAGCCGCACGAACAGGGCCGTGATGGTATAGGTCTTCCCCGTGCCCGCGCTGGCCTCGATGAGGCTCGCGCCACGGGTCAGCGGCGTTTCCGTCAGGTTGAACGGGGTGGGCGCTTTCACTCTTTGACCTCCTCCGAGACCTCCAGCAGCGGGTGGAACACGGCCCGGGCGAGGGCTTCAAAGTCGCCGTCCAGCGAGTCGCCGGTTCTGAAGAACAGGGCAAAGTACTCGTCTTCGCACTCGCCGGGCGGTCCAAAGTCGCTTCCGTTCCACTTGTCCTGGGCGAAATCGATCGGGGCTTTGACGGTTCTGCCTTTTGTGCCGGCAAGCGCCTTGCGGTCCGCCGCCGCGAACACATACGAGCTTTCCGGGAAGAACTTCAGCGGCTGGCACAGCCCGGCCCAGTAGCGGTCGAGCAGTTCTTCGAGCACCGGCTGCGGGGCTGGGACCGGGGCGAGCTTCCAGATGGACTCGGTGCCCACCACCACCGTTTGCGCCGGCTCGCCGACGGAGCGAGTGGCGTTATAGAGGAGGTGCTCCACCCACGCCCTCAAGAGGTCCTTTGGCTTGATGTTGGCGGGGCGGTAGAAGAGCAACCCTTCGGGCGTTGCGCGGCTGAAGTTGCCGCTCAGCACGAAATCGCCGACCGTTAACTCGAACGTCTCCGGGGGCTGGAACCTGCCGGGCTTGAATGGCTCCAGCCGCTTGTAGAAAACCTCAACATCCCGGCGGACCTGGGCAAAATGGACGTTGCCGGCGATGCCGGCCGGCAACCGCCCGGAGGCCCTGACCAGCCCGCAGGCGTCTTTGAGGCTCCTGCCGCCCAGCTTCAGCTCCAGGAGTTCCTCCTGGAGCCGATAGCGGTCCAGGCCAGCGATGCCAAACGCCTCCCGCTCGTCCATCGCCGCCGCCTCGGAGGGCAGCCGCAGCCCCAGCCGCTTCACCGCCAGAAATTTCGCCGGGTTGCAGAAGAACTCCGCCAGCGTCTGCATGGTCAGCCGCCGCCATTCCGGTTCGGGACAGGCCAGGGGCTTGGGGACAAAGTTGCCGGGCAGCCTGCGCTCCGGAGAGATCACCTGGCTGGCCTTCAGGTTCTCCCGGGAGTTGCTTCATCACCTGCCAGGTCAGCAGCTCCGGGTCGTAGGCGGCCTCCGCCGGCAGGTCGCCCAGCACCGCCCTGAGCGCCTCGCAGCTGAAGGCGCGCGGGAAGGGAAACCGGCAGTTGCTGCAGATGCCATGATGCCGGGCCAGTTGAAGCTTAAGCCAGCGGGCCATCCCCTGGCTCTGCACCAGGATGGTCTCCGGCTCCAGCGGGGACCGGAGTGGCCGGCGGACGCCCTCGGCCAGGGCCTCCGCCAGGTTCTCCAGCCGGTTGCTGGTGTATAACCTCAAGTTCGGCATAGTCAGCTCAGGGCTCCTCCGAGATTGGGATTCCGGAATCGCCGGATCAAGATCGTTTGATCATTTCATCGTTCCTCGGGGTTTCGCGTTGCACTCTGGCTAACTTTCCACCGCCATGGAATCGAGGCGAGCCATCACCGGGGCATAGCGGTGGTTAGCTACCAATTGCGCGACGGTCTCGGCCTCGTCGCCCGAAATCTCATGGGTGCTCAGGCCCGAAGAACTCACCGTGGCTGTCCTTTTTGAAATCGACGGCGATCGGCCAGGTTGGACGGGAAGTGGCATCGCCGTAGCAGAAGCCCATGTCGGTCGCGAGGATCGCAGGATGGCTGAGGCCGCCGCCCCAGACGCTGCTTTTGAGGCAAGCGTTGCCGCGCTTGTTTTTTCCTTTGTGTTCCGGAGGTCGGGGCAAACACGGCGCCAGGACGCAGCCGTAGTGACGGCAGAAGCTGAGCAGCTTGGGATTGAGTTCCGGGTCGCACCAGTGGGCCATCTGGACGACGGTGCGCAGGTTGTCGAGGCAGAGTCTTGGTCACCCCACCGAAGGTGGGGAAGCCATTTTCCACACCGCGGATCAAGTTCTCCGTGGTTTGGTGGAAGACCGCCTCGCTGTACGCCTGGAGGGAGTAACTCAAGACCGCGCGCAGCACCCCAGGGACCGCGGCAACGGCCGTCGGCATCGACCCCCCACGCCCCAGTGCATAAATCGATCTGGACCTCTTCGCTCGGCTCCACTTCAACGCGCCAGACCCGTTCGCGTTGCTGGTGGCCCAGTTGCCGCACGAACCAGGCCGAAAACACCAGGCTTTCCCAAGTGCCTTGTAGAATACTACGGGCCGAAGAACCTCAGTGGCCCATTTCATAAATACACTAACGAGTGTTCGGGCCACCGACCGCATTGTCAATTGCTCTAGCGGCCAACTCGGGTCCGCCATCTCGATCTCCCGAACTCTCCCGGATCCACTCACGCCAACAAGTAGTGGCACCAAAGACCGCATGCCCGGCATTGCCGAATCATCTCCAGGGGTTACGATGCGTCTCGTGAAACAACGCATCCCCCAGAAAGCGAGCCAATGGCCCGGAATGGTCTGGCCTTGGAAATGTGCAAGCCCCATGAGGGGAAACGTGCGTCCAAGGTGCATACGAGGGTGTGCGCGACGCTAACCGCCCGCCCCGACAAGGCGTTGCGTGAGGTGCATAATGGATTTCGAAAAGCTCTGGCCATCGAGTACAGGCATCACGGAATGGGTCGTCCCCTTGATGTAGATGCGGTCGAGTCGCTTTTAACTCGCATCGGAACAACACCCTACGAACGAGCGATGCTGATCGGTCGCTTCGGTTTCACCGATGCTGCTAGAGCGGTGGCACACCGTCTCGAACCGATTTCCGCTGAACTGCTTGACCTGGATGGGCTCGCTGCATGGATTCGTCGTATCGAGACTGGTCTGCCAGCCAACGCCGCGCGAGTCCAGCTGCTCATCCGCGCAATCAGCCATGAATTTGCACAACTCGTCGCCTCCGACCCCGAGACGCTGGACCACCTGGAGTGGAGAGACCTCGAACGTATGATGGCCCGCGTCATGGAGGGTCTCGGCTTTCAAACTACCCTCACTCCACCGAGCAAGGACGGGGGGAAGGATATTATTGTCGTGTGCCAGGCCGAGAAAGGAGAGGAGTCCTACATCATGGAACTGAAGCACTGGCGAACCGGCAAGCGTGTTGGCAAGCAGTCGGTCACCGATTTTATGCACGTCATCGTGGTTGAGAAACGGTCTGGTGGTCTCTTTCTGTCAACTTCTGGCTATGCCGCCGATGCATTTGAAGGGATAGCGGAGATTAATCGACGAGCACTCCGTCTCGGCGGCCGGTCAAAAGTGGTCCTGCTAACCCAAACCTACATCCGTGCCTGCAATGGCCTTTGGTCCCCGCCGTCCGCACTTCCAGAAGTCCTGTTTGACGCAACAGATTAAGCGAAACAACCAAGGTCGTGTTCCGGCGGAACGGCAGCCTCTAAACTGGACCCCACCTGCGACCGCTCGGGTGTAGGTGCTCCAATCACTCAGACCGCATCAGGTAGAAGCATTTTGTTGCAGCAGTGGGCCGTGGTGCAACACATCGTCAAATTGGTCGAGGAGGAGTATCGGCGTGCCGTGGGCGAGTGCCTCGGTCCTTCTAAATCGCCATATCAGCTGGACGTTTTTATCATCCAAAAAGCGCGATTGACGTGAACCTCGGCGGCGGCCCGCCGACGGTCAACGTGGCGGTGAGCACTCTGCCGGGTGAGCACAGGGCGACAGGCATTGGTGGGGAATTGTCTCCAATTTGGAGACATCCTGACACCCACCCCAGCGCCAAGCGTTTCACCGATTTCGCTTCAACCCGCCAACCGCTCCCAAGGCTGGATTTCCAGCACCGGTAGGCCAACTGCCAGTTGCCCACCGAGCAACCCCTGCACTTGCTGCGCCACGAAGCCCCGCCCTGTGGCACCTTGCCCGAGTGGTCGGCAGGGGTCAGCCCGCAGCACGGTTCGTTTTTTGGCGTTCGGGGAAGCTGGTGGCTGCGCACGGGTTCGAGTCGAGATCGCCGCGGTTGGCGGACAGGATTTTATGCTCTTCGGCAGGCTGCCTGGAAAAGGATGGCCGCTCAGCCGGCAGCCAGAGCGCCCGGTGGTTGATTCCTCCACGCGCCGCGCGTGAAATCGGGAATGCCCACCGGTGCGCTGCCTTTGGAAACAGACGCGGCACTGAGGGGCATAATGCTGCTCCGGGCGCCCGGCGGAGCGTTCGGCCCGCCCTCCCGATCACTTGCCAGTTGCGCTCGGCCACCCCTGCCTCGTTGGCCTTGCTGGCCCTGCCTCGACCTCCTCCGCACTTGCCTCCGCCGGCTTCGCCTCCGCGTGGCCGGGCCCATAGCTTCGGCGTTGCAAGTGCGCGGTCCTTCGGCACAATGGGCTGCGATAGTACGGCACACCCTTGAACTGAAAATGAACACGCGCTCTCAGTCTTTCTGCACCGCATTGCGACCGGCCATCGCCGCGCTTGTGGCTTTGCTCTGTTCCTCCTCCGCCATCCAGGAGAGCCGCGGCTCGGCGCTGGAGCGCGCCTTCGTTCAGCCGCCCCGCTCGGCCCAGCCCTGGGCCTACTGGTGGTGGCTGGACGGCGCTGCCAGCCGGGAAGGCATTACGGCGGACTTCGAAGCCATGAAGCAACAGGGCATTGCAGGGGTGCTCCTCTTCGATGCCGGTGTAGGCGGCACCAATGCGCCCAAGGGACCGGTCTTTATGAGCGAGGCCTGGCGCGGGTTGTTCCGGCACGCCCTGCGCGAGGCGGACCGGCTTGGCCTCGAGATGGGAGTCAACTTATGCAGCGGCTGGAATGCCGGCGGCACCTGGGTGACGCCTGAACTGGCCGCCAAGGCGCTGGTTTGGTCCGAGACGGTCGTGGACGGACCCGGCGAGAAGCTGCTAAGCCTGCCTCGCCCGCCGGTCACGGCGAACTTCTATCGCGAGATCGCGGTCCTGGCGTTGCCGCTGCGCGGCACCCGGACCAACCAGATCCTGAATCTCGAATTGAAGGCCGGCCGGCAGTACGCCCAAGCTCCCTCGTGCAATGAATTGGCCGAGCTGCTGGCATCGGACGGACCCGCGGACACGGACCAGGACACACTGCCCGGCGAGGCCTGCCGGCTGGACGAGGTTCAGGTCCTGGCCGGGCCGCTCGACGCCGAACGACGGCTGAGGTGGCAGGCGCCCGACGGGCGCTGGCTCCTGCTGCGTTTCGGTTACACCCTGCTGGGCTCGCGCACCAAATGTTGCAGCCCGGGTGCCGAGGGGTATGAGATCGATTTCTTCAACCCCAACGCCTTCGACGACCACTTTGCCCACACGGCAGGACCTCTGCTCGAAGACGCCAAGAGCGTCGGCGCCAGGGCGCTCAAGTACTTCCACGTGGACAGCTACGAGTCGGGCAATCCGAGCTGGACCGAGCGGTTTGCTGACGAGTTCCGCGCCCGGCGCGGCTACGATATGCTCAAATGGATGCCGGTCCTGGCGGGCCGCGTGGTCGAGAGCCGCGAGGCCGCGCATCGGTTCCTGTGGGACATCCGCCGCGCCATCGCGGATCTTTACGCCGCCAACTACTACGGACGCCTGGCCGAGCTCTCACACCGCGCCGGGCGCCGCATTCACCCGGAATCCTCCGGGCCGTTCTGGCATCAGATCGATGCCCTCCAATGCGCCGGCGGCAATGACATCCCCATGACCGAGTTCTGGAAGCGCACGGATGAAGGCAAGGAATCGGTCGCTTGGCTCACCGGGTGCGAGGCCTTCTGCGACCTGGTCAAGCAGGCCGCCTCGGCGGCTCACACTTACGGCCGGCCTCTTTGCCAGGCAGAGGCCTTTACCTCCATGGGTCCTAACTGGGAGGAGGACCCGTTTGCCTTGAAAGACATCGGCGACCGCGCCTTTTGCGCCGGCCTCACGCGCGATGTCCTCTGCTTCTTCGTCCACCAGCCCGACACAAGGGCCTTCCCCGGTTACGAATGGGAGGCCGCCGGCACGCATTTCGATTCCCACATCACCTGGTGGAACATGAGCCGCTCCTGGTTGACCTACCTGGCCCGCTGTCAGCTCCTCCTCCGCCAAGGCCGGTTTGCCGCCGACTTTTGCTATTTCTACGGCGAGGACGTTCCGAATTTCGTGCCCGCCCGCGCCCACGAGACTCCTCCACTGCCCGCGGGGTTCGATTGCGATACGATCAACGCCGAGGCACTGCTGAACCGCCTTTCTGTGAGCGAGGGAGGCCCGCGGCTGCCCGACGGCATGAGCTACCGTTACCTGGTCCTCCCGCACCGCAAGCGGCTCGCGATGTCGCCTCCGGTCCTGCTCAAGCTCTCATCGCTCGCGCACCAGGGGGCGACCATCATCGGCCCCGCCCCGCAGCGCGCGCCCGGCCTGTCCAATTGGCCGGTGTGCGACCAGGAAGTCCGCGTCCTGGCGCGCGAACTGTGGGGCGAGAATCCCGGTCAGGCCGGCGAAAACAAAGTGGGGCGCGGACGGGTGATTTGGGGCCGGTCGCTCGACGAGATCGCCCGAGCCGACGGCTTGCCGCCGGATGTCGAGTTCCGGGAAATGAATCCGTCCCCGGCTTCGGGTTTTGCGCCCCGCTTCGACGGCGTCAAGTCGCCGCTGGATTGGATCCATCGGCGTAACGGCAGAACGGACCTCTATTTCGTGGCGAATCTCAGCCGGCAGGCAGTGTCCGCGCGGGCCGTCCTCCGTGCCGCAGGCCGCCCGCCGGAGTTGTGGGATGCCGTTGCCGGCGAAAGACGAGCCCTGCCGGAGTTCACCGTGGAAGGAGCGCGCACCATCATCCCCCTCGACTTCGCGCCCAAGCAGAGCTTCTTCGTTGTATTTCATGCCGGGGCCGGCGCACAGGCGCCTCGGGCGGGAACCGGGAATTTCCCGAAATTGGAGACCCGGTCTCGGCTCGACGGCCCCTGGGAGGTTTCGTTCGACCCGGCCTGGGGCGGCCCGGCGAGGGTCACGTTCGGGACACTCGAGGACTGGACCCGCCGGCCTGAGGAGGGCATCAGATATTACTCGGGCACCGCTACTTATCGGAAGACTTTTGAGCTTTTGCCTGCTGCTGCCGGCAGCGCGCCCAGGATGTTCCTCGACCTGGGCCGGGTCAGGAACCTCGCCCGCGTCCGGCTCAACGGCAAGAACCTGGGCGTCGTTTGGACCGCCCCCTGGCGCGTCGAAATCACGGGGGCCCTCAAGCCGGGTGCCAACCAGTTGGCTATCGAGGTCGTCAACCTGTGGCCCAACCGCCTTATGGGCGACGCCAAACTGCCCCCCGAACGGCGCCGCACCAGGACCAACGTCCAGAAATTCCAGCAGCCGGGCCTCGCCCCGTTGGAATCCGGCCTCCTCGGCCCAGTGACTGTCCAGGGCTTGATGCACGCGGTGGATTCGTCGCGATCCAGTCCCAGTGCCCGGCCGCGGTCATGAAGTCCTTCCCTCCCGCGATGTCGTACCAGTCACAACAGGGCATCGCTCGACAAAACGCTCCATTGCCACGACAGGGTTCCAGGCGCCTTCCGGCGGGCAAGAAGTGGCGAACGAACCTCTTCGCTAACCAGTCCGGCGTCTGAATCCCGTCGTCACCGCTATTGGGCATTGGCGAGCCGTCACCGAATATTGCCCCAAGCGGGATGGCGGCTTCGCGGATGAGCTTCCCGGTCAGATCTTCTCCCGCGGCCAGTTCGGCGGCTAAAATGAGCACGTCAGTGAGCAGGTCCGGCGGAACGCGCACCAAGGCGGATGTCCCACGGCTCTTTCTTTGAAGGCCGGGGCTTCAGTCGCTCGCGCTGTGATCGTGAGATTATTGGGGGCACACCTGGATCGCTCACATCAGGCTCACCTCGACGCGCTCGTCAAGCGCGCCCATGCCCAGTCCGCGCCGGGCGCAAACCCAGAGCACAACGCCTTCCTCGCTGATGGACGCGGTGAGCCGCGCAAGCGCTCCGCCTGCTATGCTCACGCCAGCCAGGCCCCGGACAGGTTCTACGCGCTCCAGGAACGGGTCACCCGGATGCGGGGCCTTGAGAGCGGCCACAAACAGGCGGAGGGTTACATCCGACACGTGCAAAGCCCCGACTTCGCGCTGCCGATGGCCTCATAAGAAGACGCCATACTCGGAACCCAGAATTTGCCGCTCTGTTTAGCCAGCGGGCTGCTGCTCAACCTCATGCCTGGGCCGGACACGCTCTACATCGCGTGGCGATTCAGGAAGACAAGCGCGGCCTTCATGGGCAAGTCGATCTCCTGTCCATCGGGCGCTTGCACGCGCCGGAGCCTCAAAGCCGGTTACAGACTTGGCGCGTTGATGTTCACGCTTGCCGTGGCGGCTGCCTCGGCTTCCCACCACATGAGAAAGGGACTGCTCCCGATGGTGTGGAATCCGACGCGGGCACCAAATGTGCCCAAGGTGGGCCGAGCTAATCCTTAACCGCCCAGCCCAACCCATCGGGGCCTGGCCCCGTCTCGATATGACCCGCGGCCACCATCGTTTTCAGGTCGATGACCGTCAACCCGTTTTCTGAGCCGACCGCCACGTAAGCCCGCAAACCATCCGGCTGCATCAGGATGCCCGCAGCACCACCGCCCAACGCGATCCGCTTCAGTTCCTTGCGACCGACGGCATCGACTACCACCAAGTCGCGGCCACCGAGGTCAGAGATGAAAACCGACTTGCCGTCCGGCGTGAACTTCAACCGGTTGGAGAACCTCGTGCCCACCTTCAAGGTTTGAACCACCGACTTCCTGGCAACATCGATGATCGAGACCGTGCCGTCGTGTGAGTTCGCAGCCCATACCTCCTTGCCATCGGGGGAGACATCAAAACCCTCCGGGCCTTTGCCTACCGTTACGTGCGTCGCATTCCAGCCGCCACCGCCGCCAGGCCCCCCAGGAGGCGGTCCTCCAGGGCCAGGCCCGCCGCGACCAGGTCCAAACCCATCGGGTCCTCCTGGGCCTCCCAGACCTCCAGGCCCGCCTGGACCGCCAGGGGGTGGATTACCGCCCTCGGGCGCTCCGGGAGGCGGTCCCCCAGGACCATCAGGCCCGCCCGGTCCGGGAGGCCCCCAGGGTCCGGGACCTCGGCCTCGCCCATTCGGGCCGGAGCCGCGCTCAATCAGGCTGATCGTATCCGAGTTGACGTTTGAAGTGAAAATCTTCCTGGCGTCCTGGGACACGACAATCATGTGGGTCCGCTCCTGCCCCAAACCGAGAAGCCAATCAATCTGTTGAGCAGACGGAGCGTAGCGCCCGATGATCTTGTTTGCCTCCGCCGTGAAATAGATTTTCCCTTCGGCAGCCGCCAACCCATGAGGGGAGCGCAACGCCCCCAGGTTCACCGGAGGCAACGGCTTCTGACGCTCAAGATCGACCACGGACAGGGTGTTGTTGCCGCCATAGTTCGAGATAAAGGCCAGCCCACCGGACGCCACCACTTCGTGAGGGTCCTGGCCAGCAGACACCTCGGCGACGACCTTCATTCCCACCGGATCGACGATGGCCAGCGAGTTGTTCCCCTTGTTAAGCACCAGCAGGGCCGGTGACGGTGTGTTCGCGGCGGAGCACGTCGCCGCGCCCAAGCAGGACATCAGGAGGATTGCGTGTGGGATAATCTTCATGGTGTGGTCGTGTTTACAGTTTTTGGCTCGTTGCGGGCAGATTATACCGGGTCACATTAAGGGCACATGAAGATAACCCAAAATCTGCGGCGTGGGTCAGCCAAAGCCGCGGGCCGGTTGATTCGCACCCCAACAAGTGCGAAGGATATGGCAGCAAGACTCGATGCTCGGAACCCAACATCTGCCACTCTTCGTTGCCAGCGGGCTGCTGTTGAACCTCATGCCTGGGCCGGACACCCTCTACATCGTCGGGCGCAGCGTCACCCAGGGGCGAAGGGCGGGCGTGGTGTCCGTGTTGGGCATCAGCTCAGGCTGCACGGTCCACACCGTTGCCGCCGCCTTCGGGTTGTCCGCCGTCCTGGCCGCATCCGCCTCGGCGTTTGCTGTTGTAAAGCTGACCGGTGCAGCCTGCCTGGTCTATTTGGGCATACGCCTATGGCTGGACCGGACCGCAGTAGCGAGGTCCACCGGCGAGCTTCCGGCGCAGAGATTGTGGCCCATCTACCGGCAGGGCGTCATGACCAACGTGCTCAATCCCAAAGTGGCGCTGTTTTTCCTGTCCTTCCTGCCGCAGTTCGTGGACCCCGCGAGCCCGGCGAAGGTCCTCGCCTTCCTGTTCCTGGGCGGAGTGTTCATCTTCAATTCGACGATCTACTGCTCCTTAGTCGCCTGGTTCGCCGCGGCGCTCAGCACGCGGTTAAGGCAAGGCACATCCGCCAGCTCGCTGGTGAAGCGGACAACCGGTGCGCTGTTCGTCGGGCTGGGCCTGAAGCTCGCGGTCACCAGGTAAGCCGCATGACCGGTCTCAACTCCTGCTCACTTCCGTCCCAGCATCCGGTCCAGCGAGTCGGAGGTTTGCTGGACCAAGGCTTCTGGATAGTGCAGGTAGGGGTGGAAATACTCGAAGGTGAGATGGCCGCGGTAACCGGTCTGGTCTAGGGCCTCCACCACGGCCGCCCAGTTCGTGGTGCCGTCCAGCAGCGGGCGAAACGCCTCCAGGGAATGGTCCGTCCCGCCCCCAGGAGGTCCCGAACGCGCACTCGATGATGTGTCACGACGGCCCCCTAAGGAAAGCTGAACCGCGCCACCGACAAACCTGGTCGCGCTCAGACCCGAATCGCCGCACAACTTTGTCCTCCGCCTGGCGGACAATCACGCGCGGCCTCGTCAAAGACATGAGTGATCAAATCCGCGCGGTGCCATTCCGGGGAACCGAATCGATTCCCAGAAACCGGAACGGGTGCGCGTGGATTTTTATGCGCCAGTGGGTTATTTTGCGAAGATTATGAGACCTGATCGTTACAAACTCCTGGCTGCTGGTATCTTGCTGGTTTTGCCCCTCTCCAGTCGGGCTGCCGAAAGGCGGTGGACGGCTGACGACTTGGTTCAGTCGGAGCGGATCACCGGACTGGACTTGTCCCCCACCGATCCACAGGTCGTCGTATGGGTGAAGGCCGCTCCGCAAAAAGACCAGAACGAATTCGTCTCACACCTTTTCCGCAGCACGGACGGCGAGGGCGTCGTCCAACTCACCCGGGGTAAAGAGAGTTGTGACCGCCCGCGCTTTTCGCCGGACAGTCGCAGGATCGCGTTCCTGAGCGAACGACCACTACCGAAGGACGAAAACGTTGCCAAGAAGGATGACGAATCCAAGACCCAGATCTGGCTGCTCGATGGCGGCGAGCCTTATCCGGTGACCGAATTCCCGAGAAAGGTGCAAGCCTTCGCCTGGCGCGAGACCAATTGCATCGTGTTCACGGCGCAGGAGCCGCCTCCCCAGCGCGAGCGCGACCTTGAGGGAAAGAAGGACAAGTCACGGGTCGTCGAGGATGAAAGCAACGAACCGCCAGTGCGCCTGTTTGAAATCGACCTCAAAACACGAAAAGTGACACGGCTTACGACCAACCATGATCGCATTACCGCGCTGTTCGTCTCAGGCAACGGCCAACAAGCCGTGACGTTCCACAACCAGAGCCTGCGCTTTGATTACGACAACCAAATCCGTCCCCAGTATTTCCTTACGAATCCGCGCACCGGGGAACGCCGGCGCATTTTCGCGGACCGCCGGTTCAACCTCAAGAGCGTCGTTTGGGCGCCTGATGGACAGAGCTTCTATGCGGTGAACGACTTCACCACGCATCCGAAGTATCTCGAAACTTCGACCACAGAAGTGTGGCTATTCGAATTGGCCTCTGGAAAGGAATCGCTCGTGGAACTCGATTGGGATCGGGGGCTTGAGGCCCAGGCTCCCGGCGAAGCGGGATTTGACGGAATCTTGACCGCTCTGCCGGACGGCTTTCTCACTTTGCTGGCGGACGGAGTACGGCCGAGGGCGGCCCGCTATGCGCGCGTGGGTGGGGAATGGCGGCGCGCTTTTTTGGAGGGCGCGCAGGCAACGAATCTCTTCGCGCTACGGGCCGGATTTGCGCGCGGCACCAATGCGGTCGCCTATCTGCACAGCGCCGCCGACACTCCGCCTCAGCTCTTCCTGGCCTCGCTCAACCAAACAAAATTGGAATCGCCGAGGCAACTCGGGGACTTGAACCCCAATTGGAAGGACAAGCCCAAGGCGCGCGTGGAGACGGTTCATTGGAAGGGCGCGCGCGGCGACAGCGTCGAGGGATTGCTGTATTACCCGTACGATTATCAGTCAGCGGCAAGGCGTCCGTTGGTCTTGGTGATTCACGGGGGGCCGTTCTGGGCTGATTTCGACGCCTGGAGGGAATCCTGGCACTTCGCCATCCAACCGCACTGCGAACGCGGAGCGTTTGTTCTTCGGGTTAATTACCACGGCAGTTCCAGTTACGGTCGCGAGTTCGCCGAGTCCATCGCGGGGGGCACCCAATACTACGATTTGCCCGTTGAGGACATCGAACGCGGCGTGGACGCCCTGGTCGAGCGCGGCTTGGTCGATCCGGATAAGGTGGGCACGTTGGGATGGTCCAACGGCGCTATTCTAACGCTGGCACTGCTCACCCGGAACCCGGGCCGCTATAAAGCCGCCGCGGCCGGCGCCGGAGGCTTCGAGTGGATCGCCGACACCTCCATCACCTCATTCGGGCAATCATTCAACGATTACTATTTTGGCAAGATGCCCTGGGAAGACCCCGAGCTTTACCTTCGTGTGGCCCCCTACTACCAAGCTGATCGCATCACCACGCCACTCCTCATCTTTCATGGCGATGCCGACACTTCGGTACCCGTGCATCATGGTTGGATGCAGTTTCGCGCGCTGCAGCAACGCACCAAGACTCCCGTGCGATTTGTCATCTTCCCAGGTGAAGAGCATGCCCTGAAGAAACTCTCGAACATGCGCCGCAAGATTGAGGAAGAACTCGCCTGGTTCGAAGAGCATCTTTACCGCAACCGGGCGCAGCGCCCATCCTGGTTGAAGGACGGTTCGCCCATCGCCTCGTTGGTGGCGCGTGGCCACGCCAAGCACGACGGCGCCCGGCTAGGTCTGATGGCGAAAGGGAAACTCATACCTGAAGTGGTTTTGTTTAGCCCCTTGACCGTCGGGCGGTTCGAAGTAACCCGCGCGCAATTCGCTGAGTTCAAAACGGATTTCCCCGTCCCGCCGCTTCACGAGAACTTCCCCGCTACGGGCGTCACTTTTGAGGATGCGAAAGCCTATTGCGCATGGCTTTCCCGGCTTACCGGTGAAACATGGCGGTTGCCGACGGAAACTGAGGCGGAGAAACTCTACGAAACTCGCGACCTGGCGGAAAACACGCTCGATCACTGGGCCGGCTACGCGCCCAACGCGGAAGATGCCGAGCGCTTGCTTGCTACGGTCAAACCGCTTGGGCTCGGGTCGTTGGTCTGCGAGGTCGGCAGTTTTGCCGGCGTTGGTGACGATCCGGTGTTTGACCTCGGCGGCAATGCGGCCGAATGGGTCGCATTACCGAATGGCACCGGCCGGCTGGCAGGAGGGAGCGCGGACCAACCCAAAGAGCCTTACGGCCCTTCGAAAGCCAGCCCCGAGTTCACCGGCCTGCGGGTAATTCGGGAGTAATGAGTGTGGTGTGATTCCTTTTAACCTCAGCCGGTGGCTATACGTATATTGCGAGTCACGCGCGATTATTTAGCGTCCGTCGCGGCAGCATTCTGGCTTACTCTCATTCGCGACCCCTGCCGTACCAGCTTCGCGCACTCTCCCCGGGCCCGAGGAATGGCCGGCAAATCGCCGGGACGGCTCGCTCCAGGCGCATTCTCCTGCGCGCGGCAGCATCCCATCGTCGCGGATCGTCTGGCGGCAGTTCGTGGGCGTTCCCACGAAAGCGATTCTGGAGAAGTGGAGGTCTCCACCGAAATAATCCGAGCCTGGAAGGCCAAAATCTCCAGCCGAAGTGTCTTCGGGATTTGAGAACGCGGGCTGCTGACGCTCTCCTGGCGACGATGCTTTCGCGTTTATCATCGGGAGACATCGGCATGTTCGAGCCGATAGGGGGGTTGGAGTTGCGGCTGAATCCGTGCTGAGCCTGTTCAAGGCTTGATCGGTTCGCTGGCACCCATACCCGGTCCCAGGACGATCGCGTTGGCGAAAATGCGCGACGTGCCCAAGGCCGCTCCACGAAAGGTCGGGTCGGAAGCGAAAAGAATCAATTGCCCCGCCCCGATGGACTCGCGCGTCACATAGGCGGCATTGGCCAGGCGGTCCGCCGCCTCCGGCCAGAGCAGACCGCTCATGCGCAGACGCATCTCAAAGCCGGGAGGCGCGATCGTCCAGCCTGGGGCAGGCTTGGTGTCGTCCTTTTTCTTTTCCTTCCCTTCAGTGCTGGGAGCAGGTGCCGCCGGCGACGGCGGCTGGACCGCTGCCGGGCTGAAAACGCCCAGGCGCACTGGCGCATTCACACTGGGAGGCGCAAGCAAAACTGTCCTGCCGGAGTACATCAACGGGACGTACTCGCCACACCCGGCCGTTAACCAACTCCGGTCATCCACCCGGCCTGCCAGCACGGTGCCGACCGGCATGAAAATCGCGCGCCAGGAATCGCGCCGTTTGAATTCGTCTTCCTTGGTTTTGTCGTCTTTCTCGCCGATCAGCCAGGGATAAATCACTTCCGTGGGAGGCGAAAAGGCCCAGACCTTGGCGGGGTCAGGGGTGGTCTGGCGGGCTTCCCATTCGCGCACGACGGCTTGGCGGTAATCGTCCAACTTCTGCAGGACGTCGGGCAGTTGGCGAGCGCCGCCGATGCCATTGGTTTCCCTGGCCAGCGCAGCGGCCGACGATCCGATGGCCACCAACGTGCCACCGGCCGTGACCCAGGCCTTGAGCGGTTCCATTGCAATCTTCAGAGTGTCGGAATTGGCCCCGTCCGGAATCACCAGCACGGTGTAACGCCGCAGGTCCGTGCTCTGGAGGTTGTGGGTGTCCAGATAGGAGGCCCGCAACCCCAGGACGTGGTCGATCAGATGCCACGCTGACCCGTAGCTGTATGGCTCTATCGGATCCCGGCCGAAGATAGCGATTCGAGGCGGCTTCAGGAGCACGAAGTGTTCCCCACCCAGATCCGGCAGGTCGCCGGGCCCGAAGCCGGTGCGCACGCCGATGGCGGTCAGCCTCAACTCGGCGCAGATGTTACTCACGGTGACTGTCAGGTCGCCCGCAAAATTCGCGTTGTCCTTGCGCACCACCACCACACTGCCGCGGGCGAACTCGCGATTATCGAATTGGAACGGCTTGTCCGCGACGCGCACCCAGACCCCGCGCTCCTGGAGGCGGCCAGCCGCGGCCACCGAGGCGTCGTCAGCGCCGTCGATGACGAAGGCCACCTTGGCGCCCGAGTTAGCGATGGGCTCTCCAACCGGTCGGCGGAACGAGGCGGGTTTGGCCTGCGCTTCGGCCGGCAAGCCAGAGGGAATATCGAACGTTTCGAGATCGAAGAGCATCGGCAGGCTCCAGCCGGTGATGTCGTAGATGCGCGTCCGGCCGAACCGCAGCAAATCGCGGCGTTCATCGGTGAGGAACTGCGGGACGGTGCGCGGGTCGAACTCCAGCATGGCGTTCAACAGGCGGGCCAAGGGTTGGCGGGCGGGGATTAATAGCGTGCCGGCTGGGAATTTCGCGTCCTTCATCTCGCGGCTGAGCCGGTCCTTGGCTTGCGCACTAAAGGACTCTCCAGCCGTGAAGACCTCAAATCCCTGGAGCGCCATCAGGTCCAGAAAACGCTGCTGCCGCGCGCCGTTGGCGGATGGCAGGACGGCGAAGGTATGAGCCGGAATACTCGCCTCGGGTCCGACGCATTTGCGCTTTTCGGCCACAAAGTCCGCCAACACGGCTTTGCGGTTTTGGGCCAGGAAAGTCAGGTTGGCCATCGAGCTGACCAGTTGCTTGTGGACGGCCTCACGGTAGGGTTCGAGCGTCCCTTCCTGGCGCCGCACCGCGTCGGTGCCAATGCTCGCCTGCTCGTAAAGGTTGGCGACGGCGCCGCGCAAGGCGGACCAGGACGAGGAGTAACCGGGATACCAGTCATCGCTCCATTCGCCGGTGTAATAGCGCCAGCCCCGGGAGTCGAAGGCCGCGGCCTGTGCTTTCGCGAATTCCACCTCCCACTTCCTAACGTTCTCGGGCTGGTTGAGGTTGATCGCCTCGCGGCCGGGCAGGAACAGGAACGTGTCCTGGGGTCCCATCTCATGGCTCTCCACGAAATAATGGGGATTCCACTCGTTGACCGCGCGCAGCCGGCCACGGGTCTCTGGCTGGGTCGCGAAGATCCAGTCGCGGTTCATATCGAAGAGATAGTGGTTCATTCGGCCCGAGGGCCACACCCCGCTGTGCAGCAATGATTGGTCATCCACGCTGGGTTGGAGGGTGCGGTTCTGCGCCTGCATGGCGAGGAATCGATCCCGGCCGTCCGGGTTCATTAACGGGTCGATGATGACGATGAGATTGTCCAGGAGGTTGGTTACTTCCGTGTCTTCGCCTGCGGCCAAGTGATGGGCCACGGCCATCGAGGCATCCGCGCCGGACATCTCGTCGCCGTGGATGGCGTAAGCCATCCACGCGACTGCGGGGAGCGTGGCTGCCAAGCGGTCGGCTTCGTCTTTGGAGACTTTGCGCGGGTCGGCCAGCTTGGCCAGGTCGTCCTTCAGACTGTCGAGGCGATTGAGGTTGGCCACGGAGGCGATGACCAGGTAGTAGAGCGCGCGGCCTTCGTGTGTCTTGCCATATTCCATCAGTTTGCAACGTGGGCTTTTGGCCCCAAGAGCCTTGAAGACGGCCTCGATTTGCCCGTGCGTGGCAGGCTTGGAACCCACCGGAAAACCCAGGACGCTATCGGGGGTAGGCACGATGGGATCGTCTTTGGCATTGGGGAAAAACGGCGCGTCGTACGCCAGGCCAGACAAAGGAGTCGGTTGAGGGACCGGCAAGTCCTGCGCCCGGCCCGGCGCTGCCGGCAGAAAGGCCGACACGAAAGCAGTGACCAACAAAGTCGTAGCGAAAGCGAAAGGTTGGGGCATTTTTCGCCCGAACCGCACTGGGTGAGTTGGGGCCCACAATGGAGGGACTTTCGACCCAGGAACCCTGCAGCGGATTCTTCGAGGGGTCATAAATTGCGCTGAACAGGTCATAATTGGGCCGGAGTATCCAACGGTATCCAAGGGAAGGAAAGAAAGAAAACCTGCGCGCGACCGATGCCCTAGCCCAGGAGAAGATTGGCGACCAGGAGCTGGTATTCCTGCCGAGCCTGAAGCGGGCCGAGGAAGGTATCGCCGCCAGAATCAAGAACCTTGCGACCGGCCAATCGGACTACCCGCCCATCGACGTGGACAAGGGCCGTAGCCTGGTGCCAGGCCAAGACCGGCAAGGAACTTGCGCCCAGCCAGCAAGCCGCGCTCCGGCAGGCCCACTCCAGCCGGGCGCTCATCGTCACTGTCGGGCCGGGCGTGGGCAAGACGACCCTGGTGAACGCCATCCTCCTCATCCTGCGGACCAAGAAGGTCCGGTGCCTGCTCTGCGCACCCACGGGCCGCGCCGCCAAGCGCCTCTCTGAGGCGACCGGCATGGAGCATTCGCCGGCTACTGGAAGTCCAGCCTGCCATGGGCGTGCTTACGCGTAAGGCAGGCCATTCCTGGGTTGGCTGACCTCCTGGTCGCCGGCAAGTGCTCGATGGTTGTCGTGCCGCTTATGAGCCCACTGCTCCTTGCCCCGCCGCCGACCGCCAGCCTGCGCCTGGTCGGCGACATGGACCAGCTACCCTCGGCCGGGCCGGGCATGGTCCTGCGCACCATCATCGACAGCGGCGTGGTGCCAGTGGTCCGGCTGACGGAGGTCTTTCGGCAGGCCGCGCACCGCCGGATCATTACGACCGCGCACCCCATCAACGACGGCCTCATGCCGGAACTGCCCGCCATGCAGGAGGAGTCCGACTTCTGCTTTATCGGCGGGGCGGAGCCGGAGACCATTGCCGCCACCCTGGTCGAGATGGTCAAGACGCGCATCCCGGCCAAGTTCCGGCTGGACCCCATCCGGGACATCCAGGTGCTGTGCCCGATGAACCGTAGGTCACTGGGCATTCGCGACCTCAACGTCCGGCCCCAGAAGGAACTGAACCTGGCCCGTGCCGACGCGCCGGTCGTGGAGAAATTCGGCAGGCGGGATGCGGGACAAGGTCATCCCGGCCGAGAACGACTATGAGAGGGACGTGCTCAACGGCGACATCGGCCAGACTCTGGAGATTGACCCCGTCGAGCGCGAGGTCACCATCCGGTTTGACCAGCGCGAGGTGGCCCACGCCTCCGGGAAACTGGACGAAGTGTCGTTGCCCTACGGCATCACCATCCACAAGCCGCAAGGGTCGGAGTTCCCGGTCGTGGCCACGCCGCTGGCGATGCTGCAGTACCTGCTGCTCCAGCGGAACGGCTTTACGCCGGCATCACGCGGGCGCAAGCGGTTGGTGGTGCTCGTCGGGCGGCGGCGGGCGATGGCGATGTCAGTGAAGAACAACCGAACCGAGAACCGGTTTTCAAGGTTGCTGGCAAGGCTGCGAATGAAGTAGGAGGGTTGAGGCGGACGGATGGCTTCAAGTGGCTGCGGACGAACGCCAGGATTAAACTGTAAATCTCATACGCTGCCGTCAAGTCTCTCTGTCTCTCGATAATACTGCAAAGGGACCGGCAGGTTCGCCCCTGTTAATAAGCGGACTAAATCTCACAGGGTGGCTCAATTCGGCCATCGGCGTGCAACACGAGCTTGCGGACGGGAGGTCCGATTGACCCTCGTTTGCCTCTCCGTGCCATGTTCGCAGACGTTTGTTCAATCATTCTACGCGCTAGCCTGGCGAAATCATCAACCGAGGTTGATGCCGCTAACGTCACGTGCGCCAAGGGGAGGTTATTATCCAACAGCATTTCGTTGAGAGAAGGTCTGTCTCCCAACACTTGGGGCCAGGAATCAATCTGAGATTCTCTGCCCCAAGTTCCCTTG
>Ga0209415_10003948_pt1 | contig 27413 bp, 25 predicted proteins | sample PeaSoiSIISIP2007_FD_187696 | JGI IMG/M metagenome (GOLD analysis project Ga0209415, IMG submission 187696) | Peat soil microbial communities from Weissenstadt, Germany - SII-SIP-2007 (SPAdes) (version 2) | ecosystem: Environmental > Terrestrial > Soil > Wetlands > Peat | place: Germany... | reverse complement strand
CCGGCAAGGTACGGAAGCCGAGGCGCATAGTCCTTCGCATCCGTGTCGGCAAGCTACGGCGATCGGAGAAGCCGGCCGGTGGCAACCGAGTACCGCAATCACAGTCTGCGGCCAGCCCACTCTTCAGCAGCATCGGGAACACTGGGGGCTGGGTCCGCGTGGCGGCGGTAGCGATTGCCTTGGTGGTCGCGATTCCCCTTATCGTCCTGTCTGTTACTGGCCCGCAATGGCAGCCACAGGTGCCGGGTGGCCCGATAGTCCAGGACCCGCCCAAAGCGCCGTCCGTTTCGCCCCCTGTGCCTCCTAGGGATCCGGCCCAGGAATTTGTACGGCTGCCGAACGGTACGAATCTCATGTTCCCACGGCATTCTGGCGGAAGGGGAACGCTCAAAATCAGCAACTACACGGAACAGGATGCCGCAGTGAAGCTTAAAACATGGACGGGCAGAACCGTACGATTTGTCTACGTGCGAGCCATGAGCGACGTGACCGGAGGAAAGATTTCTCCTGGAGAGTACAAGGTGCAATTTGCAGCCGGTCGAGACTGGGACACAAGCCAGCTAGCATTCCGGAAAGATCGAGAGTTCGCGACTTTCGGGGAAGTGTTGTCCTTCACCGATGATGGGAAACTTTACTCGACATACGAAATCACGCTGCATGCGGTGCCGAACGGGAATGTGCAAAGAAAGGCGATTTCGTCGAGGAATTTTTGGATGATCTCGGAATTACAGGAAGCAAATAGGCCTCACCACTTCCGTTCCCACCCTCGCCACCATTCGGTGTTCTCCAGCACCAGCGCATCCCAGCAGCGATCGATCATGTGCGCATCCAACCGCAGCACGCCCTCGCGAGTCACATCCGACGGCACCTCCACCAGCGCCGCGAAGCGATCGTAAACCCGGGCCCGGTCGCTGGCCGGCACGCGCGTCAGCAGGTGCCACAGAGTGAGTCCATCGTGCGGGGTGGCCGCCGCCAGGACGCGGTCGAGCGCACCCTCACGGAGCGCCTCGCGCAAAGCCTCGGACGTATCCTCGAAATACGGAATGCCGGGCCCTTCCTGCTTACGCGTCACGCACGCCGCGCCCGCGGGAATGAACGATTCGTGGCCTTTGTATTGGAACGCCACCCAGCCCCTGGAGACGCGCAGCAGGCCGTCGCCGGCCGCGGTCACTTGGATGGTGTACTCGCAGCCGAGATCGATCGCGCGGGCCGAAGGCGTCGCCACCTGGAACACTCCCGGACGCGACCAGATGAAGGCGTGGAGCTGTCCTCGGTCGAGGAGCACGTGCTGGTCGGTAGCGGCGCGCAGCTCCGAGTCGGAGCCGAGGTCGATCTGTCCGAACTGGTCCGCTTGCAGCGTGATCTGCGAATCGGCGCCGGTGCGCAGCAACTGGCCGCTGCGCAGCGTCATGGAGACTTCGGCGTTCCGGCCGCCCAGCCGCACGTTGCCTTCGAGACCCGCGACCTGCCACGCGGTGACCGGCGACGGCCGAAGGCTGACCTGCCACGTGGCCACCGCCGCCAGCAACACTGCAGCCGCGGCGGCCCACCAGACGCGCGGCCGGCGCGCTTCCACCAGGCCCGCGCGATGGCGGTAGCGCAGGGGAGCGAGCGTCTCTTCGAGGCGCGCGACCTCCGGATCGGGCGGTCCGGAACGGTCCCACAGGTAGTCGTCGTTCATTCTGCTCCTCCCAACAGTTCGCGCAACATCTTCATGCCGCGGCACAGGTTGACCCGCACGGAATCGGGCGTGAGTCCCGTTCGTTGCGCGATCTCCGGCCCGGTCATGCCCTCCACCAGCCGCAGGATGAGCGTTTCCCGATACGCTTCCGGCAGGCTCTTGATCAGTTCGAGCACCATGAAGGCGTCCTCGGGCGCCGCGGGCGCGCCGTGCTGCCGTTCGACGGCCTCGTCGAGCGGCGCGTTGCGCCAGTTGCCGCGAAAGTAGTCCATGGCGCGATTGCGCGCGATGGCCGCCAGCCAGCCTCGGAAGGCGGCCGCCGTGCGCAATCCCCGAAGCTGCCGCATGGCCGACACGAATACATCCTGCACCAGGTCTTCGGCATCGCGCGGTGGCACGCGCGCCAGCAGGATGCCGTGCACCATGCGCGCGTAGCGGACGTATAGCTCGCCGAAAGCGCCGCGGTCGCCCGCGGCCGCGGCCAGAATCAGGCTATCGTCTTCTTCCGTGGCACAGGCATTCATGCCTGTGTATATCATGCCCGTTTTACTCCTGCAGCATCGCGGCCACGTCGCGCTCGCCGAACTGCTTCATGTCCGCTTTGGCGTGGACGCGGTCCACTCCATCGGGACCGGCCGTTACCAGCGTATTGGTGAACTGCTCGCCATTCGTGCCTGCCAGTTCGATCACCCAGCGGCCCTCTTTCGGCCACTGCTGCGACAGGGCGAACATGCCCGTGTCGGAGAGCTTCGTGACCTTCAGCGCGATCGTCTGCCGGCGGCCATCCACCATTCCGATGGCAGTCGCGGTGACTTCGGCGGTGGCGGGATCGTGGCATCCCACGGCCTTGATGGTGACCACCGCGCCCGCCTTGCGCGCTTCCGCGCTGGCTTCGGGATTCCCCAATTGCAGCCAGAATCCGCCGGCGAATAATTGGCTCGCCAGCACCAGTCCTGCTAACATGTTCCGCATCGTTTCTTCCCCTCCTTCAGGGATTCGAGGGAAAGACGGGGCGCGTGCGCCGAGCGTTAACGGCCTCACGCGGCGCGGGTGCCGGGTGTCAACGGGCATCGATCCGCGACCGGCGCGGGCGCCGGGTGTCAACGGTCTCGGGCCGTGACCGGCGCGGGCGGCGAGCGTCAACGGGCCTCGGGCCGCGACCGGCGCGGGCGGCGAGGCGTCAACGGGCCTCGGGCCGCGACCGGCGCGGGCGCCGAGCGTCAACGGGTTTCGGGCCGGGACCGTCGCGGGCGCCGGGTGTCAACGGGTCTCGAGCCGTGACCGGCGCGGGCGCCGAGCGTCAACGGGCCTCGGGCCGCGACCGGCGCGGGCGGCGGGTGTTAACGCGCCTCCAGCCAGGGCCGCAGCAGGTCTTCGGGGTTGCCGTTGAGATCCAGCGGCTCGCTGCGCTGCTCCTGGTTGTTCTCGAGATACACCGCGACGATGCCGGTGGCGTTCGGCCGCAGCTCCAGGCGCCGCTCGCGCGCTTCCAGGCGCAGCGTGGACCCGATCCACGCGATGTGCACCTTGGTGCGCAGGGCGTGACCGATGCGCGTCGCCTGCCGCAGCAACTCCGCGGTGTACGGTCCCTTTTTCAGGGCTTCGGCGTGCGGCGCGGCGGCTTGGGCCTGCGACCGCTCATTCTGGCGCGCCCGCTGCTGCCGGGCTGCGTCCTCCTTGCCCTCCTCGTGCGATTCCAGGCTCTTGAGATTGTTTTCCAGGTTATCGAGGAAACTCATGCGCTTCTAGTCACGATAACATGGTCCAGATGGCCGACCCCACCCGCGAACGTCTCACCTCCCTGAGGAATGGATTGCTGCACCTGCATAAATCGCTGCTCGATTCCGAGCGTGCAGCCTACGAGCGCGATATCGCGCGCATCACCTCCGCCGGACAGTATCTTGAGCTGGTCCTCCACGACCCGTGGTTCGCCTGGCTGCACGACCTCTCCCAGTTCATCGTGCTGGTGGACGAGACCCTCGACCTGGACGAGCCGGCGACTGACGCCGACGCGGTCCGCCTGATCGCCCAGGCGCGCGACCTGGTCTCACCGCAGGAAGACGGGACGGGCTTTCGGCGCCACTACTTCGATGCCATGCAGCGCGACCCCGCGGTGGTGCTGGCGCATCGCGACATGATGAAGGTGTTTGGAGGGCTATGAGTCCGGGGCAGACCATCGCGCATTACCGCATCACCGCCAAGCTGGGCGAGGGCGGGATGGGCGCGGTGTATCGGGCCACGGACACGAAACTGAATCGCGAGGTGGCTATAAAAGTCCTGCCCGACGCGCTGGCCAACGACCCCGACTACGTCGCCCGCTTCCAACGCGAAGCGCAGGTGCTGGCCTCGCTGAATCACCCCAACATCGCCATCATCCACGGCATCGAGCAGAACGCCATCGTGATGGAACTGGTCGAGGGCCAGGACCTCAAGGGCCCGGTGCCGGTCGCGACCGCCATTGACTTTGCAAGGCAAATTACTTTGGCTCTCGAAGCGGCGCATGAGAAGGGTGTGATCCACCGCGATCTGAAGCCGGCCAACATCAAAGTCACTGCAGACGGGGTGGTAAAGATCCTGGATTTCGGCCTGGCGAAGGTGGCGGAGAGTTCGCAGGCTGAAGGCTCCGCCACCATCTCGATGGGCATGACGCGGGCGGGGATGATCCTCGGCACTGCGGCGTACATGGCGCCCGAGCAGGCTCGCGGCAAGCCCGTCGACAAACGCGCCGACATCTGGGCTTTCGGCGTGGTGCTCTTCGAGATGCTCACGGGCACGGCATTGTTCGCCGCGGGCGAGACCGTCACCGACATCATTGCCGCCGTGGTCACGCGTGAGCCCGACTGGAGCGCGCTGCCGGCCGATACGCCCGCGCACATCCGCCGCCTGCTGGAGCGCTGCCTGCGCAAGGACCCCAAGCTGCGGCTGCGCGATATCGGCGAAGCGCGCATCGCTCTCGACGAGGGACACACCGGCAAGAATGCCGGTGCCACAGGACACACCGGCAAGAATGCCGGTGCCACCGCCATCGCCGGCATCATGACCCTGGTCGCGATTGTGGGTGGTTGGCTCGCCTGGCATTACTCCCGTCCCACCGAGCGGCCGCTCATGCGCATCAGCATGGACCTCGGGCCCGACGCAGTCGCCGCCTTACGCCTCACCGCCGCCATCTCGCCCGACGGCACCCGCCTCGTCTACCTCACGCGCACTCCCGATGGCAAGCAGCAGTTGGCCACGCGGCTCTTCGATCAACCCGCGGCTGTGCCGCTCGCGGGCACCGACGGCGCCTCCGACCCGTTTTTCTCGGCGGATGGCCAATGGATCGGTTACGTGGCCGGCGGCCGCATCATGAGGATTCCGGCGCAGGGAGGCGCGCCGCTGCCCGCAGTTTCTGCCCGGCGGTGAGGCGGTGCTCTACACCGGCACGTTGGGCAGCACTACTTCGGACGATTCGGAAATCCTGGTGCTGAATCTGAAGACCGGCCAGAGCAAGTTGGTGTATCGCGGGGGTTATAACGCTCGTTATCTTCCGTCCGGCCACCTGGTGTATGTCCGGCAGGGGAGCCTCTTCGGGCTGCGCTTCGATCCGTCCCGTCTCGAGAGCCGCGGCTTGCCGGTGCGCCTGGTGGACGATGTCGCCGCCAATCTCACATCTGGCGGAGCGGATTTCGCGGTGTCCCGCACGGGAACGCTGGTGTACCACGCCGGCAAAACGAACCTGGGCATCTTTCCCATGGTGTGGATCGATAGCTCGGGCAAAACCACACCGCTCATCTCGAAGCCCGATAGTTACTTGACCCCGCGGCTGTCGCCGGACGGCCGCTTTCTGGCCGTGGCCATCCCCACCGGTGGTGGCCCGGACCTCCACGTGTGGGACATCCAGCGGCAAACCCTGAGCCCCCTCACCTTCAACCGGCATGCCAACATGCATCCGGTGTGGACGCCGGACAGCCGTCATCTGGTGTTCGAATCGCAGTGGAACGGCAGCTACACTCTGTGGTGGGCACGCGCCGATGGCGCGAGCGAGCCGCGCAAGCTGCTGGAAAGCAACACGGCCCTGGTCACCAGCTCCATGTCGCCGGACGGCCGACGCGTCGCGTATTACCAGGTTTCTGCGGATACGGGCAGCGACATCTGGACGCTCCCGCTCGACCTGAGCGATCCGGAAAACCCCAAGCCGGGAACTCCGGAACCGTTCCTGCGCACCCCTTCGACCGAAGGCAACCCGGCCTTCTCGCCGGATGGGCGTTGGATCGCCTATAGCTCCGACGAGTCGCGCCGCTTCGAGATTTACGTGCGGCCCTTTCCGCCCGGTCCCGGCAAATGGGAGATCTCCCGCGATGGCGGCAATTGGGCCAGATTCACGCGCGACGGCAAGCAGCTCTTCTACGAGGCAGCGGATGGCCATATCATGGTGGTCGATTATCAGGCCAAGGGCGTCTCGTTCCTGGCGGGCAATCCGCGCCGGTGGACCGAATCTCCGATTTACATCAATGGGACCTTTGCGCACTACGACGTGGCGCCTGACGGCAAGCGCATCGTGGCCTTCCAGGGTCCTGCCGGCGGCGAAGAAAAAGGCTCCGTCCATGTCACGCTGATGTTAAACTTCTTCGACGAGCTGAAGAGGCGGATGCCATGAGGGACGATCTCGAGAAAAAGACAGGCCGGGAGGCCTGTCCCACGAGCATCGCGCATTACCGCATCACCGCCAAGCTGGGCGAGGGCGGCATGGGCGCGGTGTATCGCGCGACCGACACGAAGCTGGGGCGCGAGGTGGCGCTGAAGGTGCTGCCTCCCGCGTTCGCCGAAGATGCCGCGCGCATGGCGCGGTTCGAGCGCGAGGCGCAAGTGCTGGCGTCGCTGAACCATCCCAACATCGCGGCGATTTACGGGATCGAGCAGGGCGCCATCGTGATGGAGCTGGTGGAGGGCGACGAAGTCAAGGGCCCGCTGCCGGTCGAGACGGCGCGCGACTATGCGCGGCAAATCGCGCTGGCGCTCGAAGCGGCGCACGAGAAGGGCGTGATCCATCGCGACCTCAAGCCCGCCAACATCAAGGTGACGGGCGAAGGCGTCGTGAAGATTCTGGATTTCGGCCTGGCGAAGGTGGCGGAGAGTTCGCCGCCTGGAGCGAGCCCCACGCTGTCGCCCACGCTTTCGATGGCCATGACGCAGGCGGGCATGATCCTCGGCACGGCAGCCTACATGCCGCCGGAGCAGGCCAAAGGTAAGCCGGTGGACCGGCGCGGGGACATCTGGGCCTTCGGCGTGGTGCTGTACGAGATGCTCACGGGGCGGCAGATGTACACCGGCGAAACGGTATCGGAGACGCTGGCCTCGGTGATCAAGGACACGCCGGACCTGACCGCGCTGCCGGAAGCGACGCCGCCCGAAATCCGCCGCCTGTTGCGCCGCTGTTTGGAAAAGGAGCCGCGGCGCAGGCTGCAAGCCATCGGGGAGGCGCGGTTTCTTCTCGAAGAGCCGGCGGAAGAAGTGGGGCAGTCAAGTTGGCAGGCGGAAGCGCCTGCCCCACCTCGCCGCACAGTGCTTCCGTGGATCATTGCGGGCGCGCTCGCGCTCACCACGCTGGTGGCGGCGGCGATCGCCTGGCGCGCGACGCGGCCGGAGGATCGTCCCATGCTGCGCTTCAGCGCCGATCTCGGTCCCGATGCCGTGGCCGGCGTTCGCACCACAGCGGCCATCTCGCCCGACGGGACGCGCATCGCCTACCCGGTGCGCACCTCGGGAGGGACCCAGCTTGCCACGCGGCTGATGGATCAATCCAAAGCCATCGTCCTTTCCGGCACCGAGGATGCCAGGGACGCGTTCTTCTCGCCCAACGGCCAATGGATCGGTTTCTTTGCCGGCGGCAAGCTGAAGAAGATTTCCGTGCAGGGCGGAGCCCCGCTCACTCTGTGTGAGGACACCGCGCCCAACGGGGACCGCGGCGGCTCCTGGGGGGAAGATGGCGCCATCGTTGCGACGCTCGACACGCGCCGCATTTTCCGCATTCCGGAAGCGGGCGGAAAGCCGCAGTTGTTGCCTTTGAAAGCAGACGAGAAAGACGCGACACAGTACCGTTGGCCGCAGATCCTGCCCGGCGGTGAAGCGGTCTTGGTCACGGGGGGAACCGTCGGCAACTTCGACGATGCGAACATTGCGGTGGTATCGCTCCGGACCGGAGACCCGAAGATTGTCGCACGCGGGGGCTATTTCGGACGCTACCTGCCGAGCGGCCACTTGATTTACATCCACCAGGGAACGCTGTTCGCGGTGCCCTTCGATGCCCGGCGGTTCGAAACTCATGGGACGCCCGCGCCCGTTCTCCAGGACATGGCCGGCAGCCCTGCGACCGGAAGCGGGCAGCTCGACTTCTCCCGGTCCGGCACCCTCGTGTACCTGAGCGGCGGCGGCGCGGGTGATGCGCGGGCCATCGCCTGGATGGATGCCGCGGGCAAGAAGACCCCGCTGTTCACACAAGCGGGCGTAGTTTTCACACCGCGCCTTTCCCGGGACGGGAAAAACCTCGCGCTCACGGTGACTGGAGACGTCTTTATTTACGACCCACAACGCGGCGCCATGACGCGTATCACTCTTGCCGGATCCGGCCGATATCCCGTCTGGACACCCGATGGAAAGCATATCGTCTACGGTAATTTGGCGGCGGGCGGCATCTGGTGGACGCGCGCGGACGGTTCGCGACAGCCGGAGCGTCTCCTGGAAACCCCGAGCGGAGCTGTTCCCGGCGCGTTCTCGCCCGACGGCCGCCGGCTCGCATTTTCTCAACCCGGTGAGGGCACCAATCTGGACATCTGGATCCTGCCGCTCGACACCGCCGACCCCGATCGCCCCAAGCCGGGCAAGCCGGAATTGTTTCTGCGAACGCCCGCCGTCGATAATGAACCGGCCTTCTCGCCCGATGGGCGATGGCTGGCCTACACTTCCGCCGAGTTGGGAGGTGCTCAGGTCTACGTGCGGCCCTATCCCGCGGGCGCAGCCAGTGGGAAGTGGCAGATCTCGACCGCTGGGGGCCATTTCCCGATCTGGTCGCGCACTGCCAAGGAGCTGTTCTACGAGGGCTACGATGGCCGCATCATGGTCGCCGATTACATCGCCAAAGGCGAGATCTTCAGCCCTGGAAAGCCCCGGCGATGGTCCGATACACCGATCCTGATCGCCGGGTCGAATCCCAATCTCGACCTCGCGCCGGACGGCAAGCGCTTCGTGGTGTTCCCGACAGCCGACACGGCTGGCGCCGACAAGGCATCCCTCCATGTCACATTTCTTGTAAACTTTTTCGGTGAGCTGAAGCGGAGGATGCCATGAGTCCCCCATCCACCATCGCGCATTACCGCATTACCGGCAAGTTGGGCGAAGGCGGCATGGGGGCCGTGTACCGCGCCACCGACACGAAGTTAAATCGCGATGTCGCCATCAAGATCCTGCCCGATTCGTTCGCGGAAGATCCCGACCGGCTGGCCCGTTTTACTCGCGAAGCCCAGGTGCTGGCGTCGCTGAATCATCCCAATATCGCAGCGATCTACGGCATCGAGCAGAACGCCATCGTGATGGAGTTGGTGGAGGGCCAGGATCTCCAGGGACCGTTGCCTGTCGAGACGGCGTTGAATTACGCCCGGCAGATCGCCGATGCGCTGGAAGCCGCGCACGAAAAAGGTATCGTCCATCGCGACCTTAAACCCGCCAACATCAAGATCTCTGGACCCGCAAGCGGGAGGCCGGACGGCGTGGTGAAGGTTCTGGACTTCGGTCTGGCCAAGATTGCCGACGAGGCAACCGCGGATAATTCAGCCACCCTGACCATGCGCGCGACGCAGGTGGGCGTCATCATGGGGACGCCCGCCTATATGTCGCCGGAGCAGGCGCGCGGGCAGACGGTCGACCGGCGCGCGGATATCTGGTCCTTCGGCGTGGTGCTGTTCGAGATGCTCACCGGCAAGCCCATGTTCGGCGGCGAGACCATGAGCGACACGCTGGCCGCGGTACTCAAGAACGACCCTGACCTGAAACGGCTGCCGCCGGAGACTCCGGCCGCGATCCGCCGCCTGCTGGCGCGCTGCCTGGAGCGCGACCGCAGGAAGCGCCTGCAGGCTATCGGGGAAGCGCGCATCGCCATCGAAGAATGCCAGAGCGCGCCGGCGGAAGTGGTCCCGCCCGCGGCGGCCTCGCGTCGCCCCTGGCCGTGGATCGCGGCCACCGCCGTGCTGGCCGTGCTGCTCGCCGTCCTCACCACCCGCCAGCCCCGCGAATCGCGCCCGGCCCCCGAGCAGATGAAGGCTTCCATCGTGCCTCCCGAAGGCGCCACCATCGAGCGCGTCGCGCTCTCGCCCGACGGCGCCATGCTGGCCTTCATCGGCACGGACTCTTCCGGCGGGGGCCAGCTCTGGGTACGCCGCCTGGATTCGCTCACCGCGCTGAAGCTCTCCACTGCCGGCCGCGCCTTCGATCCCTTCTGGTCGCCGGACAGCCGTTCCATCGCCTTCTTCGATGCAGGGAAGCTGCGGCGCGTCGCGGCGTCCGGAGGTCCCGTGCAGGCGATTTGCGACGCGCCTTTTATTACCGGCGGCACGTGGAACCACGATGGCACGATCCTGTTCGGTCCCGGTAGTATCCTCTTCCGGGTACCGTCCGATGGCGGCCAGCCAATTCCGGTCACGGCGCCCAACGAATCGCGAAAGGACCGGAGCGCCAAGTATCCGTGGTTCCTGCCGGACGGCAAACACTTCCTGTATACGATGTACGGCCTGCGTGCGGACCAGCGCGGAATCTACGTCGGATCGCTGGACGCGGCCCCGGAGCAGAATAGCAGAATTCGGTTGCTCGAAGATGTCTCCAACGCGGTCTTCGTGCCCGACCCACCGGAGCAAACGGCCTCAGGCTACCTGCTATTCGGACGCGGCAGCGCGTTGTTCGCGCAGAGATTCGACGCCGCGAAGCTGCGGCTTCAGGGCAGCGCGTTTCCCGTGGCGGACCACGTGGGCCGCAGCCTGATCGAAAATCACCTGGCCTTCTCGGCTTCCGCGGGTGGCGTGCTGGTCTACACTGCCGCCGATTCGGGCACCATCCTGACGTGGTTCGACCGCGCCGGCAAACGGCTGGGAACCATAGGAGAGGCCGCCTTTCAGCGGAGGGTTCGGATTTCGCCCGATCAGCAACTGGTGATGTTCGACCAGGTTCAAGCGCCGGCGTCTACGTACGACCTCTGGAAGATTCCGGCTGCGGGAGGGGCTGTATCGCGGTTCACGTTCAATGAGGGGCTCCAGCCGCTTTGGTCGCCCGATTCCGCGCGCGTCGCGTACGAAGGGGCTTACACCGACATACACGCCAAAGGTGTCGGCGACATGGCGAACGAGGAAGTGCTGCGTCCGGGGACGGGCGTCTCAGGCATCTACAACCTCGGTGACATCACGTGCGACTGGTCTCCCGACGGGCGTTTTCTGCTGTACACCGCACGGGCGACAGGCAAGGCGCGGCTCGAGGTGATTCCGCTGGCCGGAGATCACAAGCCGCAGCCGGCGGTCGAGAGCGGAGCGAACGAAGGCTGCGGGGCGTTTTCGCCCGACGGCAAGTGGGTGGCATATTCCTCCGACGCCTCAGGGAGGGCGGAGGTTTATGTGCAGCCTTTCCCGATGACGGGAAGCGGCATCCGCCGGTGGCAGGTTTCGTATACCGGGGGAACCTGGCCGCGGTGGCGGCGCGACGGCAAGGAACTTTTCTACCTGGACGATGCCAAGAACCTGGTCGCCGTCGAGGTGAAGACCGGGGCGGGATTCGAGGCCGGGACGCCGCGCGCCCTGTTTGCCACCGGCATCTTTAGTCTGACGCTTCAGTTTGACGTGACGGCCGACGGCCAGCGGTTTCTCATGCCCGCGCCCATTGCTGGTGGAGCTAACGTGCCGGCGACCCTGATCACGAACTGGCTGGAGGGAGTGAAGCCATAATCGGAGCATTGCGGTGGGCATTTTATCCGACAAGGCAGGCCACAGAAAACGATGGCCTGCCCCACAGAGCAGCAGGGCCGCAACCAAAAGGCCGACCAGGGGGTCGGCCAGCGGGCCAGGGGGCCCGCCCCACCAAATCGTCGCAAGCTGCGAAGACTTGAGAGTGTTGTAGTACAGTCTGCCGGCCTGAAAATCTTTCTGGGCAGGCCCACCGCAAATGAGCGGCGGACCCGATTCTCCGATTGCTAACGGGCCGTAACTGACGCATAATGCAACTAGCGGTGGGCAATCTCGCGTCCAATTGATCGCCCTGTTCTACATAACTCTCGTAACGTTGAGGCACTTGGTTATGACGCGATATAAACTCGTTCCGCTGTTTCCGCTGATTCTTGCCGTGATTTTTTCGGCTCCCGGACAGGCGCAGTTCACGCAGCAGGGCGCCAAGCTGGTGGGCACGGGCGCGGTGGGCGCCGCAGGCTCCCCTGTGTTCCAGGGCCAATCCGTCGCCTTATCTTCAGACGGGAACACGGCGATTGTGGGAGGGAACAACGACAACCCCCTCACGCCTGCCGGCTCCGGTTGGGCCGGCGCGGCCTGGATCTACACGCGCAGCGGCGGGACGTGGACCCAGCAAGGCCCGAAGCTCGTCGGCACCGGAGCCCAAGGCGGCGCGCAGCAGGGCCAGTCGGTGGCGATCTCGGGAGATGGGAATACCGCCATCGTGGGCGGGCCGTTCGACGGCTTCTCGGGAGCGGCGTGGATCTTCACGCGCAGCGGCGGGACGTGGACCCAGCAGGGCAACAAACTGGTAGGCACAGGAGCGCTGGTCAATGCGTTCCAGGGGTCCTCGGTGGCGCTCTCGTCGGATGGCTCGACGGCGCTGATCGGCGGGCCGGCGGATAGCGGCGGCATCGGCGCGGTCTGGGTCTTCACGCGCAACGGCAGCGGGGCCTGGACCCAGCAAGCCAAACTGGTGGGCGCGAACACGGCGGGCCTGTCGGGCCAAGGCATATCGGTGGCGCTCTCGTCCGACGGCAACACCGCGCTGGTGGGCGGCGATCAGGATGGCAACAGCGCCGGAGCGGCCTGGGTGTTCACGCGGAACGGCAGCGGCGCCTGGAGCCAGCAGGGCCCCAAGTTGACCGGCTTAGGCGCGACCGGGACGATTGTGTACCAGGGCCACTCGGTGGCGCTTTCGTCCGACGGCAGTACGGCCGCCCTGGGTGGCTATTTCGATGGCAGCGGCGCCGGCGCCACGTGGGTCTTTACGCGCAGCAACGGGATCTGGATCCAACAGGGCCTCAAGCTGGTGGGGTCGGGCGGATTCTCACCGGAGCAGGGCCGCTCGGTAGCGCTTTCCGGCGACGGGAACACGCTTCTAATCGGCGGACCGCTGGACATCAGCGGTTGGATCTGGGTATTCAGGCGCAGCAGCACGGGGATCTGGACCCAACAAGGCAACCGGGTGGGCGGCACCGGGGAAGTGGGCGGGGGACAGTTCGGCTGGTCGGTGGCGCTTTCCGGGGACGGGAGCACGGCGCTCGTCGGCGGCCCGTCGGACGGCTTGGGCTCGGGAACGGTGTTGGGAGCGGTGTGGCCATTTGCCCAGGTGCACTTCGGCTTTTCGGCCCCGGCGGCTGCCACGGGCGGGGTGCCGTTCAACTTCACGGTGTCCGCCCTCGATGCCAACAACGCGGCCGTCACGACTTACGGCGGGACGGTGCATTTCACCAGCAGCGACTCGAGCGCCGTGCTGCCCGCGGATGCGACGCTGGCATCGGGCGTGGGAAATCTCTCGGCCACGCTGAAAAGCAACGGGAGCCAGACCATCACCGCAACGGATACAGCGAACTCCGCGCTCAAGGGGACTTCGGGCGCAATTACGGTGACCAACGGTACAGCGACCCTGGCGCCCGCGGGAGTAAGTCCGGCGGGCGGGAGCGCGTCCAGCCAGACGATGACCTTTACCTTCAGCGATCCGAAGGGATACACAGACCTGGGGGTAGTGAACATCCTGATCAACAACTTCCTGGACGGCCGCCATGCGTGCTACCTGGCCTACAGCCAGCCGATGAATGTCCTGTACCTGGTGGCTGACGATGGAGGGACACTCTCGGCGGGGGCGGTTCTGACGGCGAGCGGCAGCACCAGCAACAGTCAGTGCACGGTCAGTTGGGGCAGCGCGCCGGTTACGGGCAGCGGGAACAATCTCACGCTGACCTTGACAATGGCGTTCAGCGCGGGCTTCGCCGGAAACAAGGTGGTCTACATGGCGGCGCGCGACCAGGCTACGGGCAACTCGGGGTGGCAGGCACTGGGAGTATGGCAGGTGCCGGGTGGAACACCATCGACGACGACCCTGGTGGTGGGAGTGATTCCCAATCGGGGCAGCGGCCTGGGACCGACGGCGTACACCTTCAGCTTCTCCGACACGAAGGGCTATGCGGACCTAGGTGTGGAGGACATTCTGATCAACACTTCCCTGGATGGCCGGCAGGCCTGTTACCTGGCCTACGCGCGCCCGATCAACACTCTGTACCTGATGAACGACAGCGGCAGCACGTTGCTGGCAGGTCAGTCCCTGGCGGCCGCCGGAAATATCGGCAACAGTCAGTGCACGGTAACTTGGGGGGCCAGTGCGGTTACGGGTAGCGGCAACAACCTGGCACTGACTTTGAACATCACGTTCAGCGCGAGTTTCGATGGAAGCCGGATCTTCTATCTGGCGGCCCGGGATGTCAACGAGGCCAACAGCACGGACTGGCAGACAATGGGGACGTGGACCGTGCAATAAACGCAGCGACGTTATTGTTTGCGCGAACACCGCTTGCTTACGCGCGCGGCTCCGAACAAAGGGCACCCCGGGGAGCGGATGCGCAATTACTTGTGACGCTCTGCTTAGCAGCCCCGGGGCGACCACTCAGGTTCGCACGAACGCGGCCCGCCGGCGCATCAGGAACCAGATCGGAACCGCGGCGAGGAGCGCGCCGGTCAGGGCGAATCCCCAGACTCCATCCAGGGGTATGGGCTGCTGCTGGCTCCAGCTCAGGAACCGGGGGAACGCGTCCTGCATGGCGCGCATGCGTCCGGGAAAGTCGGGCAACAGCACGGTGACCACCGAGTTCGCCGCTACGATGAGGAAATAGACGATCGACCCTACGCGCGCCGGCTCCTGCAATTGCAGCAGCCCGGTGCCCAGGTAGAGGTTCACCGCGGTGAACGCCGTGTACACTGCGAGCGCCACCCACCCGGTGATCACCGCGCCGAAGAGCAGGCCTGGCACGCGCAGAATCGCCGCGATGGCAGTGAACAGGGTGCTCACCAACAGGTACCATCCGATGATGCTGATGCTCAGAGGCCTGGCGGTTTCCGGAACACCGGCAGGAATGCCGGTGCCACGAATGCCGGTGCCACGAATGCCGGCGCCACTTTCGGCGAAGTACTGTTTGCCGCGGTTCGAGTTGAACAGCAGCAGCCACCAGGCGCCCACCACCGTCATCGCTCCGTAAAACGCGCCGATGCCCAACCGGATGTACAACACCATTTGCGGAGTGAGGCTGGCGTTGGGCGGCAACTTGATGAAGAGCGTTCCCAGCAGGGCGGACCCGCCCATCCCCACCAGCAGCACGGAAAAGACGATGATCGAGAGGCGGGCCCAGGCGCGGCGCCGGAAGATCCCCGCCGCGGTCACGAAGCCCCAAACGCCGAATGCAGTGAAGAAGACGGCCAGCACGGCCATGATGGGCTTGAGAGGCACGAGCGGCTCAGCGCCGGTTTCGGGAGGCGGGACGAAGAAGCCGGTCCACAACATCACACCGGCAAACAGCAGCGTGGCCACGCTGCCGAGTATGGTGAGCGCGGCGCTCACCCGGACGGCGATCCACTTGTTCATCGGTAGTCAGTGTAACTCAAAGCGGTCAGCGGTCAGCATTCAGCGGTCAGCTTGCTTTGAGGCCGTGGCCGGTGCGGAAGGCTCCGGATGTGCCGGCCAGGCCGAAACCTCAACCATCCGGCCCGCTCATCGCCGCCGCGGAAAGGCTGAATGCCGATCGCTGAAAGCTGAAAGCTCTTCAGGTGTCCGATAATGCGAGTCTATGGCCCTGGCATTCGCCGCTGCGGGAATCTGGCTCTACCTGCTGTTCGGCCGCGGCGGCTTCTGGCGCATGCGGGACTCGTCTTTCGAGGGCCGGCCGCGCCCGCCGGCGCCGCGCATCGTGGCCGTGGTACCGGCGCGCAACGAGGCGGCAGTGGTGGGCCGGTCGATCGCTTCGCTCGTGCGGCAGCGGTATCCCGGCGAATTTCACATCGTGCTGGTGGACGACGACAGCACGGATGGCACGGCCGATGCGGCACGCTCGGTGGCGCCGCCCGGCCTGCTCACGGTGATTCGCGGGGCCGCGCTGCCGAAGGGGTGGACGGGCAAACTCTGGGCCGTTTCGCAGGGCGTGAGCCACGCTGCGCGATTCGACCCCGATTACCTGCTGCTGACGGATGCCGACATCGTGCATCCGGCGGGGAATCTGGCGGAACTGGCGGCGCGCGCCGCGTCCGGCGGTTACGACCTGGTCTCCTACATGGCGACACTGCAGTGCCGGACGCCGGCCGAGCGCGCGATCGTCCCGGCCTTCGTGTTCTTCTTTTTCCTGCTGTACCCGCCGGCTTGGATTTCAAGCGCGCGCCACACGACCGCCGGAGCGGCGGGCGGTTGCATGCTGATTCGCCGCGCGGCGCTGGAGCGCATCGGCGGCATCCGGTCGATTGCGGGCGAGCTGATCGACGACTGCGCGCTGGCGCGGGCCGTGAAGGGCCGCGGCGGGCGAGTGTGGCTGGGGCTGAGCGCCGGCACCCGCAGCATCCGCGAATATGCCACGTTCGGCGAAATCGGGAGCATGATTTCGCGCAGCGCGTTTACCCAGTTGCATCACTCGGCGCTGCTGCTGCTCGGGACGGTGCTCGGCCTGGCGATTACGTACGCAGCGCCGCCGGTTCTGGCGATCGCGGGCGGCGGATGGGCGAGGGCGATCGGGATCTGTACCTGGATGACGATGTCGGCGGCCTACTTCCCGGCCCTGCGCTACTACCGGCGCTCGCCTCTTTGGGCGCCGCTGCTGCCGGCGGTCGCCGCGTTTTACCTGGGAGCGACGGTGCACTCGGCGGTGTCGTACTGGCGCGGATCGGGCGGGAAGTGGAAGGGGCGGGTGCAGGATGGATGACAGCATGATGGCAGGTTGCTCAACAACAACTACGTGCTGCTGGAAACGAGCGCTTGTTACAGCACCGGATCGGCGCAGCGGCCCTGCGGGCATTTCACCAGAAACTTTGCGACTCGAAGCGGGGCCGATTGCAAATCGGCCTGCAGGATAAAATCCTGCCCCACGAACCGGCTTATAATCGGAGTCTTGAAACCATCAGTCGCCAAGTCCATCCTTACCGATGTCCAGTTTTGGGTGCCGGTAGCCGTCCTCGTCCTGGGCTTCTGCGTGTTGGAGATGGTGCGATGACACGGCTCTCCTCCCGCGACCTGCATCGCCTCGGCGTGGCATGCGGGCTCGGCGCCGGCGCGTGGCTGGGGGCCGCTGAAGCGCCCACGAAGCTGGTGACGGTGGGCTTCTCGCCCTTTCTGATTTCGCTCGGCATGGTGGCGGGCGTGTTCGTGGCGCGCTGGACGGTGCCCATGATGCTCAAGGGCACGGGCTACATTCTCCTGGATCTCAAGGAGAAAGCGCACCTGGTCATCTGGGCCATCCTGGCTGGAATGTTGTGGGCCGTGGCCAACACGCTCACGGTCTTCGCCATCCGCAATGTGGGACTCTCCATCGCGTTTCCGCTGTGGAATACCAACAGCCTGGTGGGACTGTTCTGGGGCTGGCTGCTGTTCAATGAGCTGCGCGACTGCGGCGCGCGCCACTGGCTGAAGGTCCTGGGCGGCGCGGCGGCCATTGTGGTGGGAGCGTGCGTGCTGGCGTACGCCACCACTTCGCACCAGGCGCCGGACGCGCCCGAGCGCGCGGCCACATTGGGAATCCTGGCGGCGCTGGGCGCGGGCGCGCTTTGGGGCACGATGTACATTCCCTATCGCAAGGCGTACATCAGCGGCATGAACCCGCTTTCCTTCGTCACGGTGTTCACGTTCGGCGAGCTGGGGACCACGGCGGCCATGGCGCTGGTGTTCCGGGGCGGGCTGCAGAATGTGCTGGCGGAGCTGGGGCGCGCGCGGCCGGCGCTGTTCTGGCTGTTCCTGGGCGGGTTCTGCTGGGTTCTGGGCGACCTGTTCCAGCAGTACGCGGCCAAGTATATCGGGATCGGGCGCGGCATCCCTCTCTCCAATACCAACCAGCTTTGGGGCCTGGCCTGGGGCGCGCTGGTCTTCGGCGAGCTTAGCGGGCTGGGCGCCACGGCCCGGGTGCTGGTGGTGGCGGGATCGCTGATCATGATTCTGGGCGCCACGGCCATCAGCTTCGCCGAAGCGCCAGCATCGGAGCAGGCCTCATGGAAGAAGGCGATGGAGCGCGAGTGCAGCCGCTACCATCTGGAGCCCGATCGCGTGGCCGCCATCCTGCAAGGCGACGATCCGCTGTCGCGGGAGCAGTCGCCGCGCCATTGGTGGGAGTTTCTGATTGGTGTGGGGGCCGCGGGGATGTTCGTGTGGTTGGGATCGGGCGCCCGGCGGCAGCCGCTTTCGGTGAACCTTTTCTGGATGACGGTGCTGAGCGCAGCCACTTTGGTTTTGTTGGTGTTGTGCGGGACGCTGCTTTGGAAGCGGACGCGGTTTTCGTGAGGGTCGTGCCAACAAACACAGGCAGGAATGCCTGTGGCACTGCGCAGGAACACAGGCAGGAATGCCTGTGCTACTGTGAAACTTCGCGGTAAAACGGGAGCCAAACCTTGAAGCTTGCTCCAGTTGATTATTTCATCCTGTTTCTTTATTTCGCCTTTGTCCTAGGCATCGGGTGGAGGCTTCGCAAGAAAATCTCCACCAGCGGCGATTTCCTTCTTTCCGGCCACGGCGTTCCGGTATGGATCACCAGCCTGGCCTTCATCGCGGCCAACCTGGGCGCGCAGGAACTCATCGGCATGTCGGCCTCGGGCGCCAAATACGGCATCATGACGGCGCACTTCTACTGGATCGGCGCCATTCCCGCAATCCTGTTCATGGGCCTTTTCATGATGCCTTTTTACTACGGCAGCAAGGCCCGCTCCGTGCCGGAATACCTCAAGATGCGTTTCGACGAGAAGACCCGCACGTTCAACGCGTGCACGTTCGCGGTGATGACGGTGTTCTCGTCGGGCATCTCGATGTATGCGCTGGGGCTGCTGCTGCAATTGGTGCTGGGATGGGACTTTTCGACCTCGGTGCTGTGCTCGGCGGCCATCGTGCTGGCCTACACGTTTCTGGGCGGCCTCACCAGCGCCATATACAATGAGGTGCTTCAGTTTCTGCTGATCGTGGCGGGCTTCGCGCCGCTGGCGCTGATGTCGGTGGTGAAAGCGGGCGGATGGGCGGGCATTCAATCGCGCGTCGAGCCGGTGATGACCCACGCCTGGAAGTACATGGGCAGCGCCAGCGAAAATCCCATGGGGGCGGGACTCTTCTCCATGGTGGCGGGCCTGGGCTTCGTCCTGTCGTTCGGCTACTGGTGCACGAATTTCCTGGTGGTGCAGCGCGCCATGGCGGCCGAATCGATGTCGGCGGCGCGGCGCACTCCGCTGATCGGAGCGCTGCCGAAAATGTTCCTGCCGTTCGTGGTGATTCTTCCCGGCATCGCGGCCCTGGCGCTTTCCAAAATGAGCCTGGGCTACGACCTTCCGATGAAGGACGGCGGGTACGATTACAACCAGGTGCTGACCACCCTGATGGCGAAGTTTTACCCGGCGGGAATGCTGGGAGTGGGGCTCACCGGGCTGATGGCGTCGTTCATGTCGGGCATGGCGGGAAACGTGACGGCGTTCAACACCGTGTGGACGTACGACATCTACCAAACCCATATCAGGCGCGGCGCGCCGGACGCACACTACCTGAAGGTCGGGCGGCTCACCACGATCGTGGGCGTGGTGCTCTCGATCGGCGCCGCCTATTACGCGCGCCGATACAGCAACATCATGGACCTGCTGCAGCTCGTGTTCGGCGTGGTGAACGCGCCGTTGTTCGCCACCTTCGTGCTGGGCATGTTCTGGAAGCGCGCGACCGCCAACGGCGCGTTCGTGGGGCTGATCACGGGCACCAGCGCCGCGGTGGCCACCCTGTGTCTGACGGTGGCCGAAGGCAAGGGCGGTTGGTTCGGCCACGTCTACAGTTTCTCGTCGGCCATGGCGCAGAATTTCTGGATCGCGATTGTCGCGTGGACCACCTGCTTTGTGGTGACCATCGCGATCAGCATGCTGGGGCGGCCGCGGCCGGACCGCGAGATGGAAGGGCTGGTCTACGGATTGACGAAAGTGCCGCACGACGCGACGGCGAAGTGGTACCAGCGGCCGGCGCCCCTGGCCGTGCTGGTGGTAGTGCTGCTGATTCTTCTGAATATCTGGTTCGCATAATATGCTCGACTTGAGAGTGCCTTCGGGCCTGTTCTTTGCTTTGCTAGGCGTCATCCTGCTGGGGATGGGAATCATCGCGCCCGATATGCGCGCGGCCCTGACGGACGCCAACGTCAACCTGTATTGCGGCGCCGCCATGACGGTATTTGGCGCCTTCCTGCTGGTGATGGCGTGGCGCGCGGGGCGCAGCCACTCATGATCGATCGGTTCCGGGAGGTGTATGGATCGGCGGAAGGCGTCCGCGTCTTCCGCGCGCCCGGGCGCGTCAACCTGATCGGCGAGCACACCGACTACAACCTGGGGTTCGTGATGCCGGTGGCGCTGGATCTGGCCTGTTACATTGCGGTTGCCCCGTCGGCGGACGGCAAGCTGCGCATGTACTCCGAACACCGGGACGAGATGCGCGAATGGGACGCGGCCCGGATCGGCGCGGAGCTGCCCGCGCACCAGTGGACGGACTATCCGGTGGGAGTGGCCCAGGAGTTGATCCGCGAGGGTTTTTTCGTGGAGCCGGCGAACCTGTCGATCCGCAGCACGGTGCCGGAAGGCTCGGGCCTGAGCTCGTCGGCGGCGCTGGAAGTTTCCGGGGCGCTGGCGTTCCTGAACGGGCGCGAGTTGGAGCCGCTCAAGCTGGCGCGTTTGTGCCAGCGCGCCGAGAGGAATTTCGTCGGCATGCCGTGCGGCATCATGGATCAGTACATCTCGGTGTTCGGGCGCGAGAACAGCGCGGTGGAGATCGATTGCCGCAGCCTGGAGCACCGCGACGTGCAACTGCCCGCGGGCATCACGTTCCTGGCCGCCAACACCATGGTGAAGCACGCGCTGGCGGGCTCGGCGTACAAGGAGCGGGTCGCGGAGTGCGCCGCGGCGGTGGAAGGAATCCGGCAGCAGATTCCGGAGGTGGCCAGCCTGCGCGATGTATCGGTGGCGCAGTTCGAATCGGTGGCGAATCGGTTGCCGGAAGTGGTGCGGCGGCGGGCGCGGCACGTGGTGACGGAGGACGATCGGGTGGAGCGCTTCGTGGACGCCAGCGAGCGCGGCGACCTGGCGCTGATGGGCAAGCTGCTGGTGGAATCGCACCGCAGTTTGCAGTATGACTACGAAGTGAGTTGCGAGGAGCTGGATTTCCTGGTGGACACGGCACTGGGAATCGAGGGTGTGTTGGGCGCACGAATGACAGGCGGTGGATTCGGCGGATGTACAGTTACCATGCTCCGGCCGGACGCGGTTAGTGGGTTCAGTCAGGAGATTACCGGGGCGTACGAACGGAAATATGGACTAAAACCCACAGTTTATTCCTGCAAACCGTCGTCCGGCGCCGGAGAAGTGAAGAATTTTGAGAAGATTCCCCCGCAGGCTTGACTAGATGTCATCAGAAACAGAATGTCCTCCCTAACGGGGCAAACGGGCTCCTGCAGTTTGCCCCGGTGTGGGGTCTCTGGTCGTTTGGATGGGCCGACTGGGCCGGGCACCCCTTGGTCCTTGTGGAAAAGGGATCTGGCGTCAGCCCTGGCGTGATCGGTGCCGATCACGCTCGTGGTGCTTTCGCTGGTCCGGAGGCGACGCGAGGTCGAGCAACCGCGACGTCGTCACTAGGGCCGATTTCGCCGGCAGCGGCACCGTCTCCCACGCCAGCGGCATAACCGCGCCGGTGGTGATCCTCAAGGGCGTAACCGCGCCGGTGGTGATCTTCAAGAAAGACCCAGAATAGTTCTGGCCTCGATGCTCTTGTTGCAGAGATCGAATACCTCGGCGTACGTCATCTTTGACGAGTCCGATTCCAACTTGAGGATCGTGTCGAAGGCACCGAAATCATCAAAGGACGCTGAACGTTGAAGGTGGCGTGGCACTGGCCGCGTCCCAGGCAGGCGTCCGGACCTTCCTGGACACCGCGTCTGGTCTCGCGCCGACGGGTTGAGCACCATGACTCGGTAGACAAAAGGTAGCCCCAGCCCTGAACCGCGAAGATTTCAGAGGTGCAACATTTTCACACTGAGCAGCCGGCTCCTGGCGCAAGCCCGCGTCATTGCCAAGGGCAAGCGGATTCGAGATGTGCATCGCCTGGTGGCCCGCTACGGAGGGAAGGCGTCAAACTGGATCAAGAAGAGCAGCCCCGTGTTCGAGATCGAGGGCCAGCACTTCGAGTATCATTGGTATGAGCATCCCGGAATCGGGAAGTTTGAACTGAAACGGAAACAGGTCCCGCAGCCATGACGGTCGAATTGCGACGGAGGAGTCCGAGGTATCGAGATCTAACTCCCGGGCAGCCCTACGTCGTCATAGGCATCGAGGGCGATGAATTTCGAATCCTGAATGACGGTGGGCGACCCTATCTCTATCCCCCTGGCGCATTCAAGGTACTCGACGCTCGCGAGCCTGGGGACTGGGTCATGGAGTACGGTGACGACGGCGAGCGCTACGCCTATCCGGCCCCGCTGAATCATCCCGGTTTCTTCGAGGACTTTTTCGATGACCGGCCCAAGGCCGTGAAAACCTTCTGGCAAGTCGTGAACCAACGGCTGGCAACTGCCGGCAAGGTGGCGTAGGCCGGTTTCTACACGCCGGCCACGCAATCATCCCAGTTGGCCAACCAGCAGCGACTTTGCGAATTCCAGGGCGGCGACCGCGGCTTCCCTGGATACCGTGGGCAAGTCGTCAAGGAACTCATCGAGGGTCTCCCCCCCTTCCAGGTAATCGAGCAGAGCCTGGAATGGGACACGCGTTCCACGAAACACCGGAGTTCCTCGGAGAATGTCGGGGGCCCTCACGATGATCTCGTTAGCTGAAATCGTTTCCATATGCGTTAGTTTATCGTCTCAAGCCCGCCTTGGTGTCGCCAGCGCTTCGAGTATCATTGGTATGAATAATCGGCCATGATCGTCAAACTGCGAGGGAAGAATCCACGGTTTCCGGATTTGACACTGGGGCAGCCCTACGTCGTCATAGGCATCGAGACATCGGCGTGCGAAATGGGAAACCGGCCCTTCAGAGACGCGGCGTTCCAGATGTCGTCGCCCGTGGGCACTTCGATGGTCACCGGCAGCGTGCGCGAGGATTCGCGCCAGGACTCGGCGAGCGCCTCGCTGTGATTTTTCCGGAGGAAGTAGTAGACCTCGCCGACGTTGATCGCGCTCATCAACAGCCGGGCTGGGCCCTCCTCGGCATCCGAGAGCAGGTTTCCGAGGAGATCGGTGGCGGGCTGGCGGCCGCTGATCCACTCCAGAATTGCCCATGAATCAAGAACGCGAGTCTTCACGCTCTCGCTCCTGTTTCCGGAAGGTGGCGAACGCGCTCATCAAGCCGGGGCCGCGTAGTTTTCTCCAGGCGGGCTCCTTCGAGAGCACAATTTCCTGGCCCCGCACGTCGAGATTGAGCCGGGCACCTTCCGACAAGTTCAGGGCATCCCGGACTGACGGAGGAATCGCGATCCAGCCCTTTGAGGATACAGTAACCTGTTCCATAAATATATCTTACTGCGCGCGAGCTTATGATAGTACTGGTATGAGTGAGTTTCGAGGGCACCAGCGGCTGGATCGACGGAGCCTGGCAATGCATCGCGCCATCGCGGAGAAACTGCGCGTGAGTCCGGCGCTGATTCAGATTGCGCGCGAGAATCTGGATCGATGGTCGCTGGCGCAAGGGCGCTCGCAGCCGTACTGGGATGCCTGGCGGGAGATACTGAATCGGCCGCTGGCGGAGGTTCTGGATCTGCTTGTGGAGGAGAGCGAGCGAATGACGGCAATGCGGCAGTCCTCTCCGTTCGCCGGCGTTCTGGACACTGCCGAACGCCGGGCCGTTTATGAGCGCTTTACGCTTGGAAAGGCCGAGGGCTCATGACGCGCGTGCAGTTGGAGCATATCATCAGGGCGGCGGGAACGATCGCCGATGTGAACGACATTGTGGTCATTGGGAGTCAGTCGATCCTGGGCGAGTTCCCGGACGCGCCCGCGGAGTTACTGGTCTCGAGCGAGGCGGACGTGTTTCCTCGCGCACATGCCGAGCGAACCGACATGATCGATGCCGCGATCGGGCAAGGCTCGCCATTCGAGCGTGCGTTCGGTTATTTCGCCCACGGGGTCGATGAGACCACGGCGATCTTGCCCGAAGGGTGGCGGGATCGGTTGATACTCGTGACGGGGGAGAATACGCGATTCGTGAGGGGCTGGTGCCTGGAAGTTCATGACCTGGCGATTGCCAAGTACGCGGCGGGACGGGAGAAGGATCGGGAGTTCACGAGGGCGCTGGCGCGCAATGCCATGGTGCGACGCAATGTGCTGGAGGGACGCCTCGCGTCGACGTTACTCGATGAGCGAGTGCGAGACTTGGTGACGAGACGGATCGCGGCGGATTTCTCGGGCGCGGCGCGGTGACCCCGCTATCGGGGTACCGGGAAACGGAATCGCGTAGGGGAGCGGGTGGTGACGAGGTCACGATCATGACTCAGGTATGTGCCGTTGCAGGTCCCGGGCATCGTGAAGAACACGGGGGATAGAATCAGCGCCGAAGATTAACGAATTTTAGCGTGTGCCCTTGTGACCGGGTTTTGGCGGTGAGGCGGAATCGTACTACGGCAGGCCGACGATCTATGTCGTGGCCGCCTGAAACGCCGGCACGTTCACCCAACCCCGCGTCTGATTACTTTGTAACTCCGCTTCGAGGATCGTGAGTTGCCGGAGTCCGTCGGCGAATTGCGGGTACTGCGGCTCGGCGGCCGGGTCCGCGATGGATTGGTAGAAACGCCGGAACACCTGCTTGAAGGTATCGTCGTAGCCTTCGCTGTGGCCGCCCGGCAGGTCGGCGTACGACTTGGCGGCGGGCTTCAGCAGCGACGGGTCCTTGATGATGATCTGGTTGCTCGAGTTGCGCTGCCCGATCCACAATTCGTCGGGCCGCTCCTGGTTCCAGGATACGCCGCCCTTGGTGCCGTAGACCTCGATGTTCAGCATGTTCTTGCGGCCCGCCGAAACCTGGCTCGCGGTGAACGCGCCGCGCGTGCGCTCGCCCATGCGGAATACCACCGCGCCGAAATCTTCGGTATCGATCTTGGTCTCGATGTAGTCTTCGGGCTTCAGGGTCTTGCCGGCGAAGGTCTCGATGGGTCCCTTGGGCTGCTTGCGCGTCTCGTGGAAGGTTTGCAGGTCGGCGCACAGCGAGGTGATGCGGAGGCCGGTCACGTGCTCCGCCATGTCGCACCAATGCGAGCCGATATCCGCCATGCAGCGCGACGGACCGTTGTGTTTGGATTCCAGGCGCCAGTTCCAGTCCGTGTCGTAGAGCAGCCAGTCCTGGGAATAGGTGCCCTGCACCACCAGGATCTCGCCCAGGTCGCCATCCTCGCGCATGCGCCGCATTTGCTGCACCATGGGGTAGAAGCGCAGATTGTGAAAGGTGGCGTTGCGGCGTTTGGTCTCGGCGGCCAGGGCCACGAGCTCCTTCGCCTCGGCCACCGAGGTGGCCAGGGGCTTTTCGCAAATCACGTGCTTCCCGGCCTGGAGCGCGTCCTTGGCGATGGGGAAGTGCATGAAGTTGGGTGTACAAACGTGCACGGCGTCCACGGCGGGGTCTTCCAGGATGCGGCGGTAGTCGGCGTCGGTCTTCTCCACGCCGAATTCCGCGGCAAGTTGGTTGGCCTTCTCGATCTGGGGCTCGCCGATGGCGTAGAGGTGCACGTAGCCCAGCCTCCGGATGCCTTCCAGGTGGACGCGTCCCACGAAGCCGGTGCCGAATATGGCGGTCTTAAAAGTTCTCATCATTCCCTCGTTTCTGTCGAAATGTATAATCTAGCGCAAAAGCAGTAAAATTGGTATCAGCGTTCCGGTTTGCGAAAATGTTGGTAAAGATCCGATTTGGACCGGGCCCCATGGTGGCCCTCCGCCGGGGCAAGAACCGGCGGGTTGCGTCGGCCGTGGCAGCCTTGCTCACCCCCGCCGGCGTGATCTCGTTTTTCCTGGCCCTGTGGCGCGCGGCGGCGGACTTGAATTGGACCAACAGCTTTGCCATTCCCTCGGGTTTATTCTCTCACTGGCAGGTATGGCTTGGGGCGGCGGCCCTGCTGCAAACGTGCGCCCACTTGCTGAACCGCTATGGAAGAGGCGGAGACGCCGCTGCTTCCTGAACGAGGCGGAATCCGTCTTCTGATATTCTAGGTTCAGAGACCCATGCCTCGAGCCCGGTCATTCCGCACCACATCCGGCTTATACGGATATCTGCCGCAAGGCGTCAAATGGCTGCTCATCGCCAACACCGCCGTCTTCCTGGTGTGCTACCTCGGTGGACGCACGCTGCAAGGCCCCGTCCTCGCGTTCTTGGCGTTGAGCGCCGTGCAGGCCGTGAAGAACCTGATGATCTGGCAGGTGTTCACCTACATGTTCGTGCATTTCGGGCTGATGCACCTGTTGTTCAACATGCTGGCGTTGTGGATGTTCGGCATGTCCGTCGAGCAGGCCTGGGGCATGCGGCGGTTTCTGAAATTCTACTTTCTCTGTGGTGTTGCCGCAGGCGTCTGCGTCCTGATCGTGAACATGCTGGTGGGCGACTGGAGCACTCCGACCCTGGGCGCATCCGGCGGGGTCTTCGGCCTCCTGGTGGCTTTCGGGGTCCTGTTCCCGGACACCATCATCCTGATGTTTTTCCTCTTCCCGATGAAGGCCAAGTACGCGGTCATGATCTTCGTGGCGATAGAGATCCTGGTCACGTTCGGTCCCAATACCGGGGTGAGCACGGTGGCGCACCTGGGTGGAGCGGCCTTTTCCTACGTCTACCTGAAGGGGCGGATCCCACTCTGGAAGATGCCCGACCTGGGCGGGGCTTATCGGCAGTGGAAAATGCAGCGAGCCAAAAAGAAGTTCCAGGTATACATGCGCAAGCACGGCGGCGGCGGTCCGCGGGTCAATTGATCGCGTTGGGACAGACCAGCCGGCGCCCGATTCGCACCCTATCAGGCAATGCCGGTGATCTCTTGAAACGCTTATCATCAAGCTGGGACACGGCGGCGATCGCATTCTGACCGAATTCCCCGGCCTGGATGCGCACACCGTCGCCGTTCCGGCGGCTGCGGCAGGATGAAATCCCCGCCCCACCAAGAAGGAGCGTCGACATGAGTGTCGACGCGGCACGCTGAGAGCGTGCGCCACGGAGCAGGCTGAAGCATGCCTACCTCTGGCTCGACAAAAGGTACAAACTCCAAGCGCCGGGCTAAAAGCCCGGCGGTGACAGGCGACAAAAAACGATCGCCTGTCCCA
>Ga0209415_10003947_pt1 | contig 27414 bp, 26 predicted proteins | sample PeaSoiSIISIP2007_FD_187696 | JGI IMG/M metagenome (GOLD analysis project Ga0209415, IMG submission 187696) | Peat soil microbial communities from Weissenstadt, Germany - SII-SIP-2007 (SPAdes) (version 2) | ecosystem: Environmental > Terrestrial > Soil > Wetlands > Peat | place: Germany... | reverse complement strand
ACGACTTCGAAGGAAACGGGGCTCAAGTAGCGATTGTGGCACGGTGGGGAGGGGGACCGGCGGCGGGAGAATATTCGGGGTCGCGATGGCATCGGGGAAGGGTGCGCGGATGCGCGCGGACCGCAGCAGGATTTCTTGGTTCTGTGCCCATGGCACTTCAGGTTCGTCGCCGGTGGAGCTTTGCCAAAGGAGCCAGGCTCACGCCTCACGCGGGGTTTCTCCGATCTTTCATGTTGATCGCTACGACAGAGGCCGCACCGGAGCACTCGGCACTCGCTGGTTTGACGGAAGCCACTTCGAAAGCTGGAGTAGATGGCGCCTGTCCGGAAACGGGAGGGGACGCCAGCGCGATCATTGCAAAAACTCTCACCATCGCGTTTCATTTTTAGACTACACCCGATTTCAGGCCGAGCGAAGGGGCGGCAGGGAGCACCTGCCCATGCTGGTTTAAGCATGAGCCGGAACGGGAAATAGCATTTGGCGTGGCGTTGGAGGGGCCCCGCGACCACGGATTCTCCACTTGTTATGGGCAGTACCTTGCTGGCCGAGGTACGGCCGGCTGGTTTAATAGCCGCCGCGTCTTGCGGCGTCGCATGACCAGGCGTGTCCCGCGGTCTCCGGGCGCTCACCTGCCGCGGGCTCATGGTATCCTAAAACTGGGATGTTTCCCCGATGCGGAGACCGGCTCGCAGCGAAGAACAGTTGTATTGGGTGGGCTCTTCCAAACGGGACTTGCTGACGTTTCCCGAGGCGGTCAAAGACGGCATTGGTACTGCCCTGAGCGTCGCCCAATTTGGCGGGAAGCACCCTGCGGTGAAGCCATGGAAGGGCGAGGGTGCAGGCGTACTGGAGGTCGTGGAAAACCACGACGGAGACACGTATCGTGCCGTCTATACCGTCCGATTTCCGAAGGGCGTATATGTACTGCACTGTTTTCAGAAGAAGTCGCATAGTGGAATTCAGACGCCGAGACCGGATGTGGAACTCGTTTCCCATCGTCTAAAACTGGCCAGAAAGGACTATGAGGATCGACATGGCAAGACCAAGCGCGGAACGTAGCGGAAGGATTGTGAGGAGTTCGGGGAACGTATTCGCCGACCTCGGCTTTGCGGACGCCGGCGAACGGCAAACGAAAGTCCGCCTGGCTTTAGCGATCAATGACGTTCTGCAGCGGCGCGGTTTGTCGCAGGGAAGAGCAGCCGAGCAGTTAGGCATCAACCAGCCCAAAGTCTCGGCACTCTCAAAATACCGGCTGGAAGGCTTCTCCGTAGAGCGATTGATGCGGTTCCTCACCTCGCTTAACCAGGACGTCGAGATTGTCATCCGCAATAAGCCGCGGACCCGTCGCGCGGGACGAGTCTTCGTGACGGCTGCCTGAAGTTCCTTGCTGCGATTGGGCCCGTCCGGATTCCTCCGGGGAGATGGCGGTCACGGAATTGCCTGCGGAGAATCGCCAACGCACGTGATCGTTATCGCGAAGCGCTCAGCCGAACCTCATTTTGACGAAGCAAGTCTCGGGGCTGTCTGGGTGAACCGTCAAGTGATTTCGCTGCCGAATGCGAGTTGCACGTCCACAGTGGATTCCGGCGTGAAGGTGTGGAGACTGCCATCGAGGTGCGACTGGAAGACGACTCCGTGCTCGGTGATCTTGCGAAGACCGCTCAGGCTGAAGACCTGAAAGCCTCCCGAATCGGTGAGGATGGCGTTGGGCCAGGACATGAAGCGGTGCAGACCTCCCATTTTGCGGATAAGCTCGTGTCCGGGGCGGAGGTAGAGGTGGTAGGTGTTGGCCAGCAGAATGCGGACGCCCAGTTCTTCGGCGAGGTCGCGATGGGGCAATCCTTTGACCGTGGCCTGCGTTCCCACGGGCATGAAGACCGGCGTTTCGATGGTTCCGTGCGCGGTGTGCAGGAGGCCCGCCCGGGCACGCGTGTGCGGACACTCGGCGACGACTTCGAAGGAAACGGGGCTCAAGTAGCGATTGTGGCACGGTGGGGAGGGGGCGTGAATTCGGCGGCGTAATGGCCTGAGGTGGAATCCGCCCGGCAAATTCCGCGTTGGGACTTATCAGGAGTGATCCCCTGGAACTGCGTTTTGACGGCATGAAACTCGGGGTGCAAGGGGTGGCCCTATTGCGGCCAGTCCTGCGCCGCATGCCGGATGCGCAGCACCTGCACCTGATCTTCCAGGACTTCATAAACGGCGATATAGGGCCAGGGAGCAAACACCAACTCTCGGGTATTCTCCGCCCGCCCGATCCGGCCGCGATTCGGAAACGTGCGCAAACCGGCGATGCCGTCAAAGATCGTTTGCGCCACGCGCCGCGCCGCTTCGGGCTTGTCCTTACGGATATACTCGACAATACCGGCAAGGTCGTCGGCCGCCAGAGTGGTCCATCGAATTCGCATCACGAGCGGAGAATTTTCTCGATGCGTTCCACCACCTGGTCGTGTTCCAGCAAGTCGCCGCGGCGGGCTGCGGCCCGTCCCTCCTCAACGGCTTCGATAAAGCGCTGGTCGTATTCGAGCATGCGATCCACAGCTTCTTCGACCAGCGCGGCCGCATTTCTGCCGATACGGGCGGCGAGGTGCTGGAGACGAGCTTCCTTATCCGCTGAAAAATGGACTTCCATAGTCGAGTTCCCTTCCCGTAACGTATTCGCGAAAACTACTCTCAATATCTTCCATCGTAGCAGCGCCGATCTTACTCCTGTTCGGAGCCGTTGTCCCGGCAGAAAATTTCGCAGTAGGAAGCCCGTCGCCTCACTCCCGGAGGCGCACCTCCTGCTGCAGCTTCTGAAATCGCGGGTCCCCGCGAAGACCGTCCCAGAGCGGATCCATGTCAAGCCAGGTGATCTCCCAGTTGCACTCCCTGACGGCGCCTTCGAGACACTCCAGTGCCAGGCTGGTTTCGCCGAGTCCGGCATGCACGGCCGCGGAGTAGAGCGGCGCCACGTACTGGCGCCGGCTCATCTCCTGCAATTTCGCCAGGATCTCCCGCGCGTGGTCAAGCTCACCCGCCTTGGCATAGGCAAATCCTAACCCGGCGTACCGCCAATTGCTATCGCCGATTTCAGCGGCGTGACGAAGAGCGAGGATTCCCGGCCCGTAGTCGCCTTGGTGCACATGCGACAATCCCAGGTAATAATGCGCGACCCAGTAGCCGGGGTGCAACTCGGCGGCGGCGCGAAATCCTTCGATGGCTGCATCGAACTGACGCGCCCAATAAAGCGGCCAGACAGCGGTAGTATTGATGCTCGCGGAGAACGGATCGAGCCGCTGCGCGATCTTCATTGCGGCGAGGGCTTCAGCGGTCCTCCCCGTCACGCCAAGCGCAAGGCCCAGCCACTGGTGTGCGGATGGATAGCCTGGGTTGAGCTCGACCGCGTGTCGAAGAGCCTGTTCCGCCTGACGGAACCTCCAGTCGAACAGCAGCAACCTGAATCCGCGGGAGGCGTGCGCCTCGCCCGACTGAGCATCGATCTCGAGTGCCTGTTCCTGCGCCGCTCTTGCTCTGGTGAAGCCTTGACGAGGATCGAGGGCACCATAGATGGCCAGCATGGATATGCAGTCGGCCAGTCCGGTATAGGCGCGCGCGTAGCACGGATCGGTTTCCACCGCCTGCTCGAAGTAGGTAAGCGCCTGACGCATGCCATCGAGCGTTCTCTTGTTCCAGCGATAGCGGCCCTTCAAGTACAACTGGTAAGCCTCGGGGCTCTCGGTGTAGCGCCTGGTCAATCGGGACTGCTCTTCGGGTGTGAAGTGCACTCGCAAACGGCCGGAGATCTCCGTGGAGATCTCGTCCTGTATGGCGAAGATGTCGGTGAGCTGCCGCTTGTACTGCTGACCCCAGAGTTGCAGGCCGTCCCGGACAGTGGCAAGCTCGGCCCCGATCAAAAGAACGTCTCCCCGCTGAAAGATCCTCCCGGTCAGGACTGCGCTGACGCCCAGCTCACGGCCGATTTGCATCGGATCCACGTCCTTGCCCTTGTGACGAAATACCGCGCTGCGCGCGACGACCCTCAGATGGCTGAGCTGGGCAAGATTATTGATGAGGCTCTCGGTAATACCGTCGGCCAGATACTCCGCATCCGGCGAACTGGTAGACGTCCAGAACGGCAGTACCGCCAGGGACTCGACTGGCGCTGCGGCGCCTCGTTCCCGCGCCCGCCTGCCTGGTTCGCGTTCGCCCAGCAGGTCGCGCAAAATCAGCCCCAGATCGCGCGCCGATTGAGGCCGCGTCTCGCGCTCCTTAGTAAGGCAGCGGGCAATCCACCGGTCGAGTTCAGGCGGGATGTCATCCACGTATTCGGCGACACTTCTCGGATGTTCGTTCATCAGTACCGCCAGCGTTGCAGCGGGCGTGGAACGATGGAACGCCCTCCGGCCACTGACCATCTCGTACAACACACATCCAAAGGAGAATATGTCGGTGGCAGGGGTTACGGCTTCGCCGCGGGCCTGTTCCGGCGCAAGATAACCAACGGTTCCCATCATGAGGCCGGCATCGGTAAGCGTAGGGGCCAGGGAACCAGGTTCGAATCGGGAATCATCTTTGAATCGTGCAAGACCAAAGTCCAGGATTTTGACCGCGCCCAGCCTGGTGAGGAAGATATTCTCGGGCTTGAGGTCCCGGTGCACCACCCCGGCAGCGTGGGCGGCCGCCAGTCCCTCTGCCACGGAAACTCCGATCTCGAGCGCACGACGCCAGGGGAGTGGCGAATGTTGGATGGCCTGCCGGAGGGTTTCACCTTCGAGCAGCTCAGTGACCAGAAAAAGCGGCGGGTGCTCCAGCTCGGCATCGAAGATGCAAAGAATATTGGGGTGCGACATCGCCGCGATCGACCTGGCCTCGGTATGGAAGCGCGCGAGCGAGCGCGCATCGAACGCCATGCGCTCGCTGAGGAACTTGATCGCGATATCGCGATCGAGGCGCGTATCGCGGGCGCGGTAAACTTCGCCCATACCGCCGACTCCGAGAAGGGAGCCGACCTCGTAGGGACCAAATCGAGTGCCGCGGGCGAGGGGCATATCGAAACCGATACCCGATTCTAACCGATCGTCAGCAGGCAGCCGATGCTACGACGATACTCCGAAGGAAACGGGGTTCAAGTTCGATTGTGGCACGGCGGGGAGGCGAGATATAACACCATGTACTCCTCGTCCACGTACCGGCGGCCGATCTTGATGGCCCGGCGCTCGCAGCCGAACGATTCAAAGCCGAGCGAGCGGTACAGGCCCATCGCAGCGGATTGCGTGGTGACCGAGAGCACGATCTGCTCGATTCCTTCGATGTGGGCAACGCGATCGGGGAGGGCCTCCAGCACACCGCGGCCGATTCCCTTGCCGCGCATGGCCTCCGTCACGAATACGCCGAAAATGAATCCCTTGTGCCGCACCTTTACCTTCGATTCGCGCACGAAAGCGGCCATGCCGGCCAACTGCCTTCCCACGAAAGCACCCATGATGAAACTGTCTGCCGGGTCGGAGCCGAGGCGGCCCCGCACGTGGTCGAGGCCGAGAGTCCGGTGTTCCTCGGCGGATGAGCTGAAGGCTTCCGGCTCGCGTTCCAGGGCCTCCAGCCGGAGTGCCCAGTACGCAGGCGCGTCACCGGGGTTGAGAAGGCGGATTTTCACAGTGTCCGGCAGATAGTGTATTTTACCGGACCAGGGCGGTACCACGCCCGCTACGGCGCCCAATTTAGGACTTTAAAGGATGAAACCCCCTTGACCTGGGCCGCGCAAGCTGAAACAATCGAATACGCGGCCGTTCGTCAAGACCACGACGGCCTCCGGACGACATTCCCGGTGAGCGTTCGCCGTCGTGGAGGGCCGACGTTTCATTGTGGGAGGTCTTTTGTCGTGTCGATTTCTCCACTCCGTATTCTCCTGACCCCAGCTCTGGTCCTGCTGGCGTCAACCGCTTTTGGCCAGCAAACATACGTCACCCGTTACGACGCATTCGTGGGCTATGCCTTTCTCGACAGCCCGCACGTCAACCTGTTTGGAAACGGCTTTGCCGCGCAAGTCGGCGTCAGGCCAAAAACCTGGTACTCGCTTGGTTTCGACTACAGTTTCTCGACTGGCGACCTGTCACTCACGCCAAGCCTGCTGCCGACGGCGTTGCAGCAGCAGCTCGGTGGGCAACTCGGCCAGTTGATCGGCGCTGGGTTGCTTCCCAAGACGTACACCTTGACCGTACCTGCCCATGCGCGCACCCAAACTTTCGCCGTCGGCCCGCAATTGGCGTATCGCCACTTTACGCACGCCACCCTGTTTCTCCGCCCCGTGTTTGCCGGAGCGATCCACGAGGCCGCGACGCCACAGGCGACTCCCGGTGATTTCTTCGCCGCCGGCGTCGTGCAGGAACTGGCGCCCACCGGGAAGAAGACGGACACCACCTGGTTCCTGGGGTTTGGTGGCGGCTTCGACATCATCTTTTCCAAGCACGTTTCGTGGCGGGTGCAGGCGGACCTCGTGTACCAGCATCTGTTCAACGACCTGTTACAGGATGGCAGCTACACAACCCGCTTCTCCGTCGGTCCGGCCTTTAACTTTGGCAGGAACATCAAGGAATAGGGCGGAGCAAGTTGGTCAGTTGCCGCGTTCTTCCGGACCCTGGTTCCAGTCGGCTTCCGCGGCGGGCGGGATGTAGCTCATCGCCCGCTCGGTGAGCGCGCAGATGGTGAGGCTCGGATTGACACCCAGGTTGGCGGCCAGCACCGAGCCGTCGCAGACGTACATGTTCTGGTACCCGAAGAGACGATTGCGGTAGTCGACCACGCCGTGGGCCGGCGATCCGGCCATGGGGCAGCCTCCCAGAATGTGCGCGGTGCCCGGGACGTTGAAGAGAATCTCCGTGACCATGCTCATGGGGGCGCCTCCAGTCAGCCGCGCGACCTTGCAGGCAAATTCGTTGGCCTGCGGGATGAAGGTGGGCACCGGCTTGCCCTGGCTCATCAAGGTCTTGCGGAACGGCCAGAACCAGGGACGTCCCAAACGCATGTCGATGTGGCCGTCGAGCGCCTGCATGCACAGCAGGATCAGCGACTCGCGCGCCCATCCGAACGGGTGCAGGCAGCGCGCGGTGCGGACGGGATGGCGCAGCAACGACCCGAACAGAGTCTGGAGCCAGAGCAGGATTCGAGTCCGCCCCGGCCGGCCGCCGGTGAGGAGAGTGGCCAGCAGTCCCATGGCATCGGAGCCCTCCGGGTAGCGCACCGCCTCGATGTGCGTGTCCTGGTCGAGGTAGATGCCCGAACCGATGGCAATGCCCTGCGACAGGCTCTCGCGGCTGCCGGGAATGCGCACCCCAATCAGCGACTCGGCGTTGGTGCGCACGCGATGGCCGAGGTGATCGCCGATGGCCGGCAGCGAGCCTTTCTGCTTGAGCCGGAAGAGGAGATCCATGGTTCCCAGCGCGGATGCCGCAAACACGACTGCCCGGCAGGTAAAGCGATGCGGTTCCCGATTCAGCCAGGCGGTCGACTTCACGGTGTGCACTTCATAGCCGCCGCTGCCATCGGGCTTGCCGTTCAAGGGCAGGACGTCGACCACCCGGGTCTCCTCGAACACACGGGCGCCGTGCTTCTCCGCCAGGTAGAGGTAGTTCTGGTCCAGCGTGTTCTTGGCATGGTAGCGGCAGCCCATCATGCAGCCGCCGCAGGCAATGCAGGTAGCGCGCTCCGGGCCATCTCCGCCAAAGTACGGGTCGGGATCGATTCTGCCGCCGTCTTCGCCCTCCGCCGGTTCGTAGACCGCGACTTTCGTCCGGTAGAAGGTATCGCCGACGCCCGCGGAGTCCGCAGCCTGCTTCAGGATGCGATCCGCGGGGCCGAGAATCCGGTTCTCGATGACGCCAAGCATCCGCATGGCCGTCTTATAATGCGACGGCATTTCGCTCTTCCATGGCGCAAGGCCGGCCCAGGAGCCGTTCTCCCAGATCGAGTCCTTGGGGACGAGCAATGTGTTGGCGTAGGTGATGGATCCACCCCCGACCGCGCATCCGTGCAGGATCACGACGTGGCGGAAGGGCTCCATATTGAAGAAGCCCCGCAAGCCGATTTCCGGGCGCCAGATCCAGCGCCAGATTTTCCAGCTCGTGGAGGGCAGATTCTCGGGCGTCCAGCGGCGGCCCATTTCCATCACGGCGACGCGGTAGCCCTTCTCGGTGAGGCGATGCGCGGTGACGCTGCCTCCGAAACCGGAGCCGATCACGATGAAGTCGAAGTCCGGGCTTGAATCCGGCATCGCGTGTCCTCCAAGGAGTTACTGGGTTCCCGCCACCGCGCAGCCACCGGGACGAACGGCCTCGCCGCACGCGGCCAGCCCCGCCGGGAGGGTCGGGATTTCGAGCCCCGGTTTCAGCACCGACTCGCGCATCGACGCCAGCGAGTGGCGCAACGATTTCTCCGGATTGATGCCCAGCAGCATGGAACCGAACGTGCGAGCCATCGATCCGAATTCGTCGCTCAGCGTGATGGTTTCCGACTCCACGTATATGCCCTTGTCCCCTTCCTCGAAGCGCCAGTAGGAATAGAGCCGCCGCAGGTAGCCGTGGTCCTTTCCCACTTCGCTGGTATGCGTGGAGTAAGAGCGGCAGCGCCAGCGATGCTGGTCGACGCGCTCCCACACCACGTCGCTCTCCACGTCGATGACGGCGGGCTCCTTCAACTGCATGGTGTAGCGGAAATGGTTCTCCCCCGTGCGGCACAGGAGCTTGGACGTGGAAATCGTCTCCGGGAAAAACTGCGGCCGGTGGTCGTAATCCTGCAGCATGCGGATCAGCCGGTCCAGGCTGCCGCCCGGAATGAAGACCGTGCCGATCCAGTCGTAGAGCTGCCCGCCGGCCAGCTTGTGCGGATTGACGCCGTTGGCGGCGATGGTCTCGATCTTCTGCCCGCGCACCAGCTTCTGATTCAGGGCCGAATCGGCGTCGGCCAGGACGAAGGGTTTGCGCGCGTCCATCCGCGCCTCCGCGGATTGAATGTAGCAATCGAAGTCGTGTTGGGTTTCGGGCTTCACCTGGGCGCGAAGCCCGGCGGGGATCGCCAGGAAGGAAATGAAGGCAGCCAGGAGCAGGTTGCGAGGTTCGGGTTTCATACTTTTACATCCGATTCATTATCGCTCCGAAACGCGCCACTTGCTATCCTGTGGCTGCGGTATGCAAAAACTGATCGCGGTCGAAGAAGCCAAGGCGCTGATGAACGAAGCCCTGGACTGGTCACTCTGGGGCTGGCTCACCGAAAAACGAAGATTGCGGGTTACCGCCGACCAGGCATGGGAAGCGCTGGACGAGGCGGAAAAGAAGGTGCGGGCCGGGTGGAGCGACGATCTCCGGAAGGCCTGGCACGAATGCGAGGCGGAGGCGGCACTTGAAGCGAACCCGCGGGCCAAGCGCCAATATGAAAAGGCGCGGGAAGAGGCCAAGGATGTCAATCCCGAGGTCAAGCTCGCGGTGAAGAAACTGAAGGAGGCCGATGTCGAGGCCTACGCCCTCCACATGCAGGCGGAGGAGACCTTCGACGAGGCAGACAGGCGCATGAGCACCAGCATGGCTCGCGAGGGCGCGCGGCAGGCCATCGACGCCTGGGAAGTGCGCGAGAAGTTCCTCCGCAAGATGGAGGCGCTGGGCCGGAAGTTTACACTGTAAGAGTCCCGATGACCACCGAACGGGAGCTGCGCGAAAAACTGCGCAAAATCACCGCGCTCTTCGAAGGCGCCACCACCATGGGAGAGCGCAGTGCCGCGGCTGCGGCCATAGATCGCGTGAGGAAGGCCCTGGCCGCGATGGTCCAGACCGAGCCGGCGATAGAGATGCAGTTCACGCTGGCCGACCAATGGCACCGGCGTCTCTTTGCTGCGCTGTGCCGCCGATACGGCCTGCACCCGTACCGCTACAAGCGGCAGCGCCACACCACGGTCATGGTGCGGGTTCCGCGGTCGTTTTCCGACAAAACGCTTTGGCCGGAATACCTGGAGCTCACCAGGGCGCTCGACGAGTACCTCAACGAAGCGACCGAGCGCATCATTCGGGAAGAGGTCTATCGCGACGCGCGGGATGCGCCGGAGCGCGCGGGATAGCCGCGGCGCTCTTCAGCGCCCATAAATCAGCAGGTGGAATGTTCCGGGCTTGGGCCTGCGCTACGGAGGCCGCTTCCCCGCGGTGGCAGGCGGAGGAGGATCGAATTCCGCAGTGTCCACCAGGAGATTATGGGTCTTGGGATCGAGCGCCATGGTCTTGGCGCCGAACTCGGTGGTCACCGTTTCAACCGCGCTGAGCTTGTCCGGAGAGTCTTCGTGGAAGATGTGGATCGTGCCTTCGCCCGTCGAGCTGGCCACCAGGCCGGTTTCGGGGTCGTAGACGTTGGCATCCACGCGGGCGCCGATCGGGAACGGCTGGCCAATGATCTTTCCATTGTCCGCATTCATGAGCACGAGAAGCTGCGGATTTCGACCCGCGATGAAGAGCCGCCGGTGCTCCCGATCCATGGCGATGGAGACGGGCTGGCCGGCGGGCGCGACCGGCCACCGCGCCGCGATCTTGAGTGTGCGCGAATCAATCGCGATCACCTCATTCTTGTCTTCGAGATTGTCGTAGATCATCCCCTTGCCGTCGGCCGCCGCCTGCTCCGGAGCGCCACCCAGGGGAAGAGTCGCCACCACCGTGGCTTTCGCGGGATCGATCACGGTACAACTATTGGGTTCCCCATTGAAGACAAATATTCGCTTGGACGCCGGATCGTAAAGAATGGAATCGGCGTCCCGATCGGCCTTCACCTGGCCCACGGTCTTGAGCGTATTCGTATCGAAAATGACGGCTTGGCCGAGGTCTCCGTCGCTGATGAATCCGCGGCCCGATTCCGGAACCAGGGCGACCCCGTGGTCGCGCTTCAAGCCGGTGATATTGCCCAACAGGCTGCCACTATCGGCGTCCACGACTTTGACCTCCGTGCCGTGGGAGAGGTAAACCCGGCGCGCCGCTGCATCGAAAGTAATGTAATCGAAATACTCGCCGCCGCCCTCCGCGGCGCCGAAAGGAATCTTCTTGAGCAGATGGTAGCCGCCGGCAGGCTGGAACCCGAAGACGTACGCGGCTGCCAACAGAAAACAGGAGCCCACCGCCACTAAGACGAGCCTGGAACGCTTCATCGAGACCTCCGTGATGACATCCATCATGAGGCTACAGCAGATCGCGTTCGTCCGCCACCGGCTCTCCGATACTCGATCCGGCCAGCGGCTACCAAAGTAGCGGGCCACGACCTGGGGCGAAGTCGCGGCGCACCGGCGGTGATCTTCCATCAAAAGCAACGTGGTAGGATTGAGGAACACTCAAGAGGCGACTGCCATGGACCAGGAACGTTGGCGGAGAGTAGAGGAACTCTTCCACGCGGCTCTGGAGCGTGGGCCAGACGCGCGTCAGGCATTCCTCGACGATGCGTGCGGCGGAGACGCGGACCTGCGGCGGCAGGTCGAGCTACTTCTGGCCAAGGAAGAAGAAGCCGGAAGTTTCCTCGAAACCCCCGCCATGCGGGACACGACGGCCACGCAGACGGCCACGGGGACCGCTGTGGGCCGCGAATTCGGACCGTATCGGATCGTGTCGCCGCTGGGCGCCGGGGGCATGGGCGAGGTCTATCGGGCGCACGATAGCAAGCTCGGCCGCGATGTCGCCATCAAGATGTTGCCTCATCAGTTTGCACGCGACCCGGAGCGGCTGGCTCGCTTCCGGCGCGAGGCGCGCACGCTGGCTTCCCTGAATCATCCCAATATCGCGGCCATTTACGGCCTGGAAGAATCCGGCGACGTGGATTGCCTGGTTTTGGAGCTGGTCGAGGGCGAGACCCTGCGAGGTCCGCTGCCCATCGAGCGGGCCCTGGATTACGCGCGTCAAGTCGCCGAGGCGCTGGAAGCGGCGCACGCCAAGGGGATCATTCATCGCGACCTGAAACCCGCCAACGTCAAAGTCACTGGACCCGCAAGCGGGTACTCCGGCCGGGTGAAAGTCCTGGACTTCGGCCTGGCGAAAGCCATCTGGGGGCCGGAGCAGAATCAGGATCTCTCGCAGGCCGCGACCGTGACAGGGTTAGAGACTCTCGCCGGACACATCGTCGGCACGCCCGGCTACATGAGTCCGGAACAGGCTCGCGGAAAAGAGGTCGACAAGCGGACCGATATCTGGGCCTTCGGATGCTTGTTGTACGAGCTGCTCGCGGGCAAGCGCGTGTTTTCCGGTGAAACCGTCCCCGACACCATTGCGGCCGTGCTGGAGCGCGAGCCGGACTGGCAGTCGCTGCCGGCGAAAACGCCCGCGAAAATCCGTGAGCTGTTGCGGCAGTGTCTACAGAAGGACGCGGACCGCCGGCTGCCCAACATCGCGGACGCGCGAGGAACCATCGAGAGAGAACAGGGCGGATGGAACCGCTGGAGAGTTGCGGCGATCGCGGCCGCCGCGCTGGCGGTGCTTGCCATTGGTGCTGCCCTGTGGTTGCGCGGCCCGGCCCACCCGCCGGACCGCTCCGAGTGGGTTCAGCTCACGAAGCTGCCCGATCCGGTGAGCCAGCCGGCACTTTCCCCGGATGGCCGAATTCTCGCCTTCGTTCGCAGTTCCTCCACCTACTATGCCGTTGGTGAGATTTACATCAAGAAATTGCCGGATGGCGAACCTGTACAACTGACGCACGACAGCATCAAGAAGATGAGTCCGGCATTCTCACCGGACGGGACACGCATTGCGTATACGACGATGGAACCGCAGTCCGGCTGGCACACGTGGATCGTTCCCACCGGGGGCGGCGACCCGCAGCCATGGCTGCAGAGCGGCTCCGGCCTGACATGGTCCGGTCCGCGGCAGGTGCTGTTCTCCAAGATGATGAGCAACCGCCTCCAGCGGAAGATCGTGACAGCTCAGGAGGGCCGCAGCGGTGAGCAGGATGTCTACATCGGGGGGTGGCCGCAACGGTCCTACGCGTCACCCGACGGGAAATGGGTGCTCGTGGCGGAACTCACGGACGAAGCCAATTGGGCGCCGTGCCGCGTGGTACCGATGGACCGCGGTTCCTCGGGCCGCCAGGTTGGGCCTCCCGGGGCTGACTGCACATTTGGAGCGTGGTCTCCCGATGGCAAATGGATGTACCTCACATCCAAGGCCGGAGGCCTCTTTCACATCTGGCGGCAGCGTTTTCCCGACGGCCAGCCCGAGCAGCTTACCTCCGGGCTGACCGAGGAGGAAGGCATCGCCATGGCGCCGGACGGCCGATCCTTGGTCACCGCCGTGGGGCTGCAAAGCGCTTCCATATGGATTCATGACGGGCGCGGCGAGCGCCAGATTTCGCTGCTTGAAGGCAACGCCGCTTACCCGAAGTTTACGCCGGATGGCAAAAAGCTTTGCTACCTGATGGTAAAGGCAGTACAGTCGGGCTTCAAGGATCCAGGCGAAGTGTGGGTGGCGGACTTGAACTCCGGGCATTCCGAGCCCCTGGCGCCCGGCTTTCCCGTGCTCAACTACGACATCTCCCCCGACGGCCGGCAAGTGGTGCTGGAAGCTAGGGACGCTGCCGGGAAGTTGCGCCTCTGGCTGGCGCCGTTTGACCGGCGATCGCCGCCCCGTCAGATCCCCGGTGTGGAGGGCCGGGGTGCCCGCTTTGGCCCCAGCGGAGAGATCTTCTTCCGCCACACGGAAGGGCCCTCCGGGTTTTTATACCGTGTCCGGCCGGACGGTACGGGGCTGCGGAAAGCGCTGGAGCAACCGGTCTGGACTTTTAGTATCCCGCCGGACGGCCGATGGATCGCGGCATGGTCTCTGGGCGGCAGAACAGCCGTCCAGATGTTTCCGCTCGCCGGCGGGTCTCCGGTCTACATCGGCTTGGACATCCTCCTGCGGTGGTCGAGCAGCGGAGACTCTCTGTGGATCTCCGACGGACCGGTTGGCGATGGCCGGACTTATATCGTTCCGCTGCCGCCGGGCAAGATACTGCCACCGATCCCGCCGGGAGGATTTCGATCGGAGGAGGACATCGCCCGCCTGCCGGGAGCGCACCGGATCGACGCCACAGGCGCTCCCGGTCCGTCTCGGGATGTCTACGCGTTCGAGCGCCGCACCGTCCAACGGAACCTGTACCGAATCCCGATTCCATGAACCTCCCGGCCAGCCGCTAGCGTGGGCGCCACCCCTAATTACCAGGCTCCGGAGTGAAGCTGTAAGTTCCATCCCAGTTGTAGTCTATTCCGAAATTTAGTCCGGCCGGAGACGAGACCTTGACACGGGCCTGGAACCCGGTAAGCGACCCGGTCCCGTCCGAGAACGTACACAGTCCGAGTTGGGTCGTATTATCGACCGTGCAATGGCCGACCGCCCAGTCGCCTTGCCCGACGTAGAGGACGGCGTCACTGTCGAAAAGGCCCGTTGGAGTGGAAAGAACGATCGGAGAGGCGTAGTATATAATCGAATTTTTCTTGATCTCGGCGAGGTTCGAGGACGTGATGATGCAGTAGGGACCGGCGGTGTTGCAGTTCTTCGTCACATGGAGCTGTCCGCTTCGCGCGTAGTCCGCCGATACCGGAGCGGCTCCCCTGCTCAGTACAACGCCCGCGGCCAGCACGAGGGCAAACATTGTGGTCATAACTTTCATTGTCGTTTTCGTCATGATTGAACTACCTCCTGCCTCCATTCCGGGAACGGGCGGAAAAAAGGGTCACCAGCGAGAAACTATTTTGTGGTAGCATCTCGACCGGCATGGCCGTTGAGCCTCAACCCGACATCAGCGGATTGATTGCCGCCTGGGGCAATGGAGATGAAGAGGCGCTCGGCCGCTTGATGCCGGCTGTCTACCCGGAGTTGCGGCGCATCGCCCGGCAGCACCTGGGGCGCCGCGCCGCCGGTGAAACACTGGAGTCGGCCGCCCTGGCCAACGAGGCTTACCTCAAGCTGGTTCGGGCGGGCGGCATTCGCTGCGAAAACCGCCTACACTTTCTGGCGCTCTGTTCGCAGATCATCCGCCGCATTCTGGTGGACCATGCGCGCGGCCGTGGGTATGCCAAGCGCGGCTGCAACGCCGTGCGAGTGCCGCTGGATGAGGTATTGCTGGGCGCGCAGGCTCGCGGAATCGAAATGCTGGCTCTCGACAGAGCCCTTGAGTCCTTGTCCAAAATCGATAGCCGTAAAGGCCGCGTCGTCGAGTTGCGTTACTTCGGCGGATTGAGTCTCGAGGAGACCGCCGAAATCCTAGGAATCTCGCTCAAGACGGCCAAGCGCGATTGGAAAATGGCGAGGGCGTGGCTGTTTGCCGCCCTGACTGGGGAGCAAGACTACACCAGCTCGTGACGGGCGTCAGCCCATCTCCACAGCCACCTCGTTCACCGATCCAGCGGGCTGCGGCGGTATCGTAGCCACTACCTGAACGCCATTCAGGCTCGTGGCCCAACTCCCTTCTGCACCCCATGGGGATTGCGGACGGTGATGTGGTAGGTCGCGCCGCGCCATCGCGTGTCACCTCAGACTCCTTCCAATCCGCCGGAACGGGGGGCCCGGCCGATCCGCACCGGCGCTGATTCTCCATCAAAGACAATGCGGTAAGATTGTGACACGCCCAAGAAGCGACTGCCATGGACCAGGAACTTTGGCGGAGAGTAGAGAGCCTCTTCCTCGCGGCTCTGGAGCGTGGGCCAGAAGCGCGGCGGGCATTCCTCGACGATGCGTGCGGCGCAGACACCGGCCTGCGCCGGCAGGTCGAACTGCTACTGGCGAAGGGCGAAGAAGCCGGAAGTTTTCTCGAGACACCCGCCATGCGCGACACGACGGCCACCGAGACCCCCACCGAAGCCCTTCCGGGCCGGCAATTCGGACCGTATCGGATCGTGTCTCCCCTCGGCGCCGGCGGCATGGGCGAGGTCTATCGGGCGCACGATAGCAAGCTCGGCCGCGATGTCGCAATCAAGATGTTGCCTCATGAGTTCGCGCGCGACCCGGAGCGGCTGGCGCGCTTTCGCCGCGAAGCGCGCGCCCTGGCTTCGCTGAATCATCCCAACATCGCGGCCATCTACGGTCTTGAGGAATCCAGCGACGTGGATTGCCTGGTGTTGGAGCTGGTGGAGGGCGAGACCCTGCGAGGTCCGCTGCCCATCGAGCGGGCACTGGATTACGCGCGTCAGGTCGCCGAGGCGCTGGAAGCGGCGCACGACAAAGGAATCGTTCACCGCGACCTGAAACCCGCCAACGTCAAGGTGACGCCCCAAGGCAGGGTGAAAGTGCTGGACTTCGGCTTGGCGAAAGCGATCTGGGGACCGGAGCAGAACCAGGATCTCTCGCAAGCAGCGACCGTGACGGGCGTAGAGACTCTCGCGGGACACGTCGTCGGCACGCCTGGCTACATGAGTCCGGAGCAGGCACGTGGAAAAGAGGTCGACAAGCGGACCGACATCTGGGCCTTCGGATGCCTGTTGCACGAGCTGCTCACCGGCAAGCGCGTGTTTTCCGGTGAGACCATATCCGACACGATTGCGGCCGTGCTGGAACGCGAGCCGGACTGGCAGGCACTGCCCGCGAAGACCCCCACGAAAATCCGCGAACTGTTGCGGCAGTGTCTGCAAAAGGACGTGGGCCGCCGGCTGGACAACATCGCGGACGCGCGAAGAACGATCGAGAAGGTCCAGGGCGGATGGAGCCGCTGGCGAATCGTCGCGATCGCGGCAGCGGCGGTGGCAATGGCTGCGATTGGGATCGCCTTCTTACTGCGCGGCCCGGCTCGCCCACCAGACCGCTCCGAGTGGGTTCAGCTCACGAAGCTGCCCGATCCGGTGAGCCAGCCGGCGCTTTCGCCGGACGGCCGCTTGCTCGCCTTCGTTCGCAGTTCCTCCACTCAGTACGCGGTTGGCCAGGTTTACGTCAAGAAACTGCCGGACGGCGAGACCGTGCAACTGACGCACGACAGCCTCAGGAAGACGACTCCGGCGTTCTCGCCGGACGGGACGCGCATTGCGTATACGACGGTGGATCCGCAGTTCAACTGGGATACTTGGATCGTTCCCACCGAGGGCGGTGAGCCGCAGCCATGGCTCCGGAACGCCACCGGGCTCACATGGACCGGTCCCCGGCAGGTGCTGTTCTCTGAGATTCGCAATGGCGGCGGCCAGGGGATCGTGACAGCCCAGGAGGGCCGCATCGGTGAGCATGACGTCTACATTCCCCTGAATGACCGCGGCATGGCCACGCGGTCCTACGCGTCGCCCGATGGGAAACTCGTGCTGGTGGCGGAAATCACCGAGTACGGCAATTGGGGGCCGTGCCGCGTGGTACCGATGGAGGGCGGTTCCTCGGGCCGCTATGTTGGGCCGCCCGGGGCTGACTGCACATTTGGAGCGTGGTCTCCCGATGGCAAGTGGGTGTACCTCACATCCAAGGCGGGAGGCCTCTTTCACATCTGGCGGCAGCGCTTTCCCGACGGCCAACCCCAGCAGTTTACGTCGGGACTGACCGAGGAGGAAGGCATCGCCATGGCGCCGGACGGCCGATCCTTGGTCACAGCCGTGGGGTTGCAAAGCGCTTCGATATGGCTTCATGACGCGCGCGGCGAGCGCCAGATTTCGCTGCTCGAAGGCAACGCCGCCTACCCGAAGTTCGCGCCGGATGGCAAGAAGCTCTGCTACCGGATGGTAAAGGCAGTTCCGAGGTCGATCGGAACGAACAGAGATCCGGGCGAAGTGTGGGCGGCAGACTTGGACTCCGGACAGTCCGAGCCCCTGGCGCCCGGCTTTCCTGTGCTCGATTACGACATCTCCCCCGACGGCCAGCAAGTGGTGCTGGAAGCTGCGGACGAGGCAGGGAGGCCGCGGCTCTGGCTGGCGCCGTTTGACCGGCGATCGGCGCCCCGGCGGATCCCAGGTGCGGAGGGCCGGAGCGCGCAGTTTGGCCCAAGCGGCGAAATCTTCTTCCGCCACACGGAAGGGTCCTCCGGGTTTGTGTACCGTGTCCGGCCGGACGGGACGGGACTGCGGAAGGCGCTGGAGCAGCCGATCTTTCTTCTAGATGAGGTCTCGCCCGATGGCCGGTGGATCGAGGCATGGGCTCCGCTTCCAGGCAACAGGCCAGCCGCCACCCACATGTTTCCGCTCGGCGGCGGGTCTGCGGTCTTCATCGGTAGCAACACCCTCCTGCGGTGGTCGAGCCGTGGAGACTCTCTGTGGATTGTCGGCGGACCGGTTCCCGATGGCCGGACTTATATCGTTCCGTTGCCGCCGGGCAAGGTACTGCCGCCGATCCCGGCGGGAGGATTTACTTCCGAACAGGAAATCGCCAGTCTGCCGGGAGCGCACATGATCGACGCCATAGGCGCTCCCGGTCCGTCTCGGGACATCTACGCGTTCGAGCGCCGCACCGTCCAACGGAATCTGTACCGGATCCCGATTCCATGAATCTCGCGGCCGGCCGCTGAGCAGAGTCACACCCTATCGAGGAGGCTCCGAACTGAAGCTGTACGTCCCGTCCCAGTGGAAAAGTCCCGTGTTCTTATCCAGCGAGACATCGACACGGGCCCTGAACCCGGTGAGCGGCCCGGTCCCGTCCGAGAAGGTGCACAGTCCGAGATGGGTCGTCAAATCGAGTGTGCAACGGCCGACCGCCCAGTTGCCGGTCCCGACGGAAAGGAAGACGTTACTATCCAGCATGCCGGCCGGAATACCAGCCGCCTGGTCATAGTAGACCCGCGTGCCGACCGGGATCTCCGCGAGGTCCGAGGACTCGATACTACAGTAGGAACCGGCGGTGCCGTTGTACGCCGTGCACGCCTTCGTCACATGGAGCTGTCCGTTTCGCCCGTTGGACGCCGATACTGAAGCCGCCCCCCTGCTCAGTACAACGCCCGCGACCAGCACGAGGGCGAAGATTGTGGTCATCACTTTGAATTTCATTGTCGTTTCCGTCATGATTGAACTACCTCCTACCTTTATTCCGGGAACGGGCGGAAAAAACTGTCACCAGCGGTGAATTATTTTGTGGTAGGATCAGCACCGGCATGACCGTCGAGGGTCGACACGATATCAGCGCCTTGCTCGCTGCCTGGAACAACGGCGACGGAGAAGCGCTGAGCCACCTGATGTCTCTTGTCTACCCGGAGCTGCGCCGAATCGCGAGGCAGCACCTGGGGCGCCGCCCCGCCGGTGAAACGCTGGAGTCGGCCGCGCTGGCCAATGAGGCTTACCTCAAGCTGGTTCGAGCGGGTGGCGTTCGCTGTGAAAACCGCGTGCACTTTCTCGCGCTCTGCTCGCAAATCATCCGGCGAATTCTGGTGGACCATGCGCGAAGCCGTGGGTATGCCAAGCGCGGCGGGGACGCGGTGCGCGTGCCGCTGGATGACGTGCTGTTGGCGGCGCGGGCCCGCGGGATCGAAGTACTGGCACTGGACGAGGCACTCGAATCGCTGTCCAAGATCGATGCCCGCAAAGGCCGCGTGGTAGAGTTGCGTTACTTCGGCGGACTGAGTGTCGAGGAAACCGCGGAGGTCCTCGGAATCTCGCCTGAGACAGCCGCGCGCGATTGGAAGACGGCCAAGGCGTGGTTGTTTGCCGTACTGGCTGGGGAGCAAGACAGGCCAGGAGGACTGTCCCACTAGCCCATCTCTACCGAAACCTCATTCGCCGATCCGGCGGGCTGCGGCGGTATGGCGGCCACTACGGGGATGCCGTTCAGGCTGGTGGCCCGAACGCCCTTCTGCACGCCGTGGGGATTGCGCACGGTGATGTGGTAGGTCGCTCCGCGCCATCGCCTGGTCACTTGAAATTCCTTCCAATCGGCCGGAATGCAGGGGTCCACGATGAGCCCGTCGAAGCCTGGCCGCACACCCAGGATCCATCGCGTGGCTGCCGTGTAGCTCCAGCCGCCGCTGCCGGTCAGCCACGGGTGGCGCGCACGGCCGAAGGCGGTATGGTCCCTGCCCATGACGAACTGGCAATAGGAGTACGGCTCCGCCTCGCGAGTCTCAATGCAGTCGTTCTGATGATAAGGCAGCAGCGCGTCGTAGAACTTCATGGCGCGGTCGCCGCGGCCGAGTTTGCATTCCGCGATCACCGCCCACGGGTTGGGATGGCTGAAAATCGCGGCATTCTCCTTGATGCCTTTGTACACCCGGGTCACAAAGCCGATCTCGTCATTGGGCTTGGAAAACGCCGGCCAGAGTAAATGGATGCCGTACTCGGAGAATAAGTAGCGGTCGATGGCATCCATGGTGCTTCGCGCGCGCTCCGGCGGGGCGAGATCGGAAGCAACCGCCCAGGTATTGCTTTCGAGGAAGATCTTGCCTTCTTCGCTTTCGTGCGTGCCGATCCGGACGCCGCTCGACGTGATGCCGCGGATATACCACTCGCCGTCCCAAAGCTCGCTCTCGCACGTCTCGCGGACCTTGTCGGCCACGCGGCAATACTTCGTCGAGTCAGTGGTGCGGCCCAGGTACTCGGCAGCTTCTACAAAAGCACGCAGCGCCCAGTGGTGCAGGAACGACACCAGGGCGCTTTCGCCGCCACCCAAGTTGAGGCAATCGTTCCAGTCGGCACGGAGCCCTTTGCAAATGCCCGTGGGGCCGATCTGCTCGGCGGAAAAATCGAGAGCTCGCTTCAGGTGTTCGTAAACCGTAGCCTGGCCTTCATCGGCGAACGGCACGACTTCGTCGAACAGCGCCGTTTCGCCGGTCTCCTTCGCGTACTCGCAGATGGAGACCACCAGCCACAGCGCATCGTCGGAGCAGACGTCGGCCAGCCCGTGGATGATGCTCTTGCGGTCGGGCGAGGGAGTAACGGTGGGCGATTTGAACTTGGGCGCGGTCTGCTTTTCGGGGTCGAACCAATCGGGGTCGAACAGGTGCAGTCCATAGCCCTGGCTCACCTGGCCCTGCAAAAGCTCGATGATGCGCTGACGGCACTTGGCCGGATTGGTATGGGCCACCGACATGACGTCCTGCGACGTATCGCGGTATCCGAGCCCGGTGCGCCCGCCGACTTCGATGAAGGATGCGAACCGCGACCATACCACGCAGGTCTCCGCCTGGTACAACGTCCAGGTGTTGATCATGGTGTCGAGACCGGGGTGCGGAGTCCGCGACTGGAATGCCGCGAGCTTCTCCTGCCAGTACGAGCGCAGTCCGGCAAAGGCCGCATCCACGGCGGCCACGCTCGAATATTTGGCGCGGATCTGCCGGCCCTTGTCGCGCGGGCCCACGCCCAGCATGAAGGCCAGCCGCACGGATTCGCCCGCCGGCAGGGACACCCGTGTGTGCAGGGCGCCGCAGTGATTGCCTCCCAGCTCGGAGCGGTTGCCGCAATGGCCGCGCTCGAGGGCGATGGGATTGGTTTCGGTCCGGTAGCTGCCGATGAAGCTGTCGCGCAGGCTATCGAAGCTTTCGGCTTCGAAGCCGGCGGTGAAGTAGTGAAACGTCCAGGGCTCGTAGAAGAAATCGTATTCGATGACGCTATCGCGGTAGCTGGAACCGCTGGCATACAGGCTCATCTGCAGGTTCTGGTTATCGATTTCGATGTGGTGAAAGGAGAACTCGACGTATCCGAAGACGCTGAGACGGCGGGGTGTGGTCCCATGGTTGCGAATCCGCACGTCCCACAGTTCCACGTCGTCGCCGAGCGGGATGAAGATGGTCTGCTCGGCGTTGAGGTCGCGGTAGTCGCAGGTGAATCGCGAATAGGAGAGGCCGTGGCGGCACTCGTGGCGGGCCTGTCCGAGATCCTTCCCCACGGGCTGCCAGGAGATGGACCAGTATTCGCCGGTGTCGTCGTCGCGGATGTAGCAGTAGTGGCCCGGCCGGTCGAGCGGCACGCCGTTGGGGCGAAAGCGGGTGATGCGGCCATGCTCGGCGGATTTGTAGAAGGAATAGCCGCCGGCGTTGTGGGAGACGACCGTGCAGAGATTCTGGACTCCCAGATAGTTGGTCCAGGAAGCCGGGACATCCGGGCGGTCGATCACGTATTCGCGGTTTTCGTTGTCAAACCAGCCATAGCGCATATCGGTCACCCTCTGACAAACTGGCGCAGCCACTCCACTAACTCGGCGGCTTTCTGTTCCGTGTCGGCTTCCACCGCCAGGCGGAGAACGGGCTCGGTCCCGGAGAAGCGCACCAAAGCCCAGTTGTCGTTTTCCAGGTACAGCTTGGTTCCATCCATCTGCGAGACCCGCAGCACGGGATACTGCCCGATGCGGCCGGCCGGCATCTCCTTCAATCGGCGTGGAACCGCTACGCGCATCTCGGGCGTGGCGGGCAGGCTTTCCTCCAGCGCGTACAGCCGGCCGGTGATGCCGAAGACCGATTCGCGCAACTCGGAGACTTTCTGGCCGGTGCGGGCGAGCATCTCCACGATCAGCGCGGCGGCGAAGATGCCATCCTTGCCCAGGATGTGGCCGCGAATCGTCAGCCCGCCCGAGGATTCGCCACCCAGCAGCGCCTGGTGCTCCTGCATGGCCGAGACGATGTTCTTGAAACCGACGGGGACTTCGTAGCACTCCTCGCCCAGGTTGTGCGCCAGGCGGTCCAGCAAATGCGTGGTGGAAAGGTTGCGCACAACAGCGCCGCGCTCACCTCGCACCTGGTGCAGGTACCAATACAGCAGCAGCAGGATGTCGTTCACCGGGATATACTCGCCGCGCTCGTCGACGATGGCGATGCGGTCGGCGTCGCCATCCATGGCGAGCCCGATGTCGTAGCCGCCTTCTCGCATGTGCGAAGCCAGCAGTCGCAGGGCTTCGGGGTTGGGCGCGGGCGAGCGGCCGCCGAACAGCGGGTTGTGACGCTCATGGATGAAACTGACTCGGCAGCGTGCCTCGGTGAGGACGGTGCCGAGGGTCAGTTGGCCCACCCCATACATGGGATCCACCATTACCTTCAGCCCGGCTTTGCGGATAGCATCGAGGTCGATCAGGGCTTCTACGGCGTCCACGTACTGGTTGGTGAAATCGCCCGGCTCGAGTATGCCGGCCTCGAGGCCGATGTCCAGTTCCAGCTTGATGACCTGGTTGGGGGTGAGCGCGTTGGTTTCGATTTCAATCTGGCGCGTCTCGTGATCCAGCAGCAAAGATCCATCGCCGTGGAAGACCTTGAGTCCGTTCCATTCCGGCGGGTTGTGGCTGGCGGTAAAGGCCAAGCCGTAGGCGGAGCCTCGAATGGAGGTGGCGTAGGTGATGAGTGGCGTGGGCGCATCCTCGGTCAGGAGCACGGTGGAAACGTTGTTGCCGGCGAAGACCTCGGCCGAAGCCTCGGCGGCCTGCCGGGAAAGGAAACGCCGGTCGTAGCCGATTACCACACCGCGGCTTTCCTGCCCCTGGCGGGTGATCTGATTGGCCAGCGCCTGGCTGAGGCGGCGCACGTTGTGCATGGTGAAGCCTTCGCCGATGATGGCGCGCCAGCCGCCGGTGCCGAACGTCACCAGGTTCTGCTCCTCCTGTCGGCGCGGGCGGAACAGGCGCTTTTCGACGATGAACTCGGCACGGGCGAGATCCTCTTCGGAGTTGATGCCTTGCACTTCGTCCTGGTCGTAGATGCGGTAGCTTTCGACGCGCAGGCCGGAACGAATCAGTGCATGCACGCAATCGGTGAGGCGATATTCGCCGTCGGCCGGGGATGGCGAGAGCCGCTCTAAAGCGTGAAAGAGGACGCCGGCATCGACCACGTAGGCGCCCACATTCAACTCGCGAATGCCGCGTACGTCCTCCGAGGCCTCTTTCTCTTCGATGATGTCCATGATCTGGCCGGCGGCGTTGCGGATGATCCGCCCGTAGGGCAGCGGGCGGTCCACCACGGCGGTGAGCAGGGTGAGGTGCGCCTGGCGCAGGTTGTGGCGATTGAGCAGGCCGAGAAGGGATCCCGGACGAACCAGCGGTGTGTCGCCATAGAGGATCAGGAGGTTGCCGCGATAGTCGCGCAGGGCCTGGGCGGCCTGCAATACGGCATGGCCGGTGCCCAGGGGCGACTCCTGAATCACCTGGTGATAGCCGTTGGCGAGGGGCGCCTGGCCGCTGGCGACAATCAGGTAGATCTCCGAGGGCGGCACTATCTGGGATAGATTCGCGAGCACGCATTCGAGGATGGTGCGGTCGCCAAGGTGCTTGGTGAGGAGCGAACCGGCGTCTTTGCCGGCGGCGAGAATGATGGCTTTGGGAGCGTTGGAAGGCATGATGTTAGGGTGTGGCGCAGGCACTCGTGCCTGCGGGGTCGAGACTCATCTCGACACGTGTTCGCGGCTGCGCTACAGTCTCGACGGCAGGCGTCGGCATGAGTGCCGACGCGGCAGGCACGAGTGCCTGCGCCACGTCACCGCACCCGAGCGCTTGTGAGAAATGGGGGCTAGACATGATCGGGTTGGAACTCCAGTTCGGGCGCCGCTGCCTTATGTATCGGCACCAGGCGCGCCAGCAGCAACGCCGGGACCGCGGAAATCAGCACCCATACAAAGAAGCTGCGATAGCCGATGGCCATCTGAATTTTACCGCTGATCGCGCCGGGGACAATGAGACCCAGGTTCATGAGGGAATTGGCAAAGGCATAGTGGGCAGTCTGGTATTTGCCGGGGGCGATTTCCTGCATCATGAGCAGAATGACGCCCACAAATCCAAAACCGTAGCCGAACATTTCCACGCTCATGGCCAAGGTGATGTAGACGGTGCTGGTGGGGAGCGCCGTACTCAAATAGAGATATGCCAGCATCGGCAGATTCATCACCGCCACCAACGGCAGCAAAGCGCGCCGCAGACCAAGCCATGAAGTGAAATAGCCGCCCAGGATGCTCCCCAGGATGAATGCTCCCGTCCCGAACGTGCCGTAGATGGCGCCAAACTGGGCCGTGGTGAGCCCCAGGCCGCCGGTGGAGCGAGCGGCTTTCAAGAAGAGCGGGCCGATTTTCACCACCTGGCCCTCTCCGGCGCGATACAGAAATATGAACACCAGGAAAAACAGGATGTGAGGCTTTCGGAAAAAGCTGCTGACGACATCCCAAAACGTGCGGCCCACAGCTTGGGCGTGGCGCTCTTCGCCTCCTTTGGGAAGGATGCGGGCGTGGTACAGCGCGAGGCCGAACAAGACCAGTCCCAGCACACCGAAGATGGCCATCCAGGCGCGGATCACGGGCATGCGGTCTTCCAGGTAGCCGGCCAGGATAATCAGACCGCCCTGCGCGAAGAAGCGCGCCACGTTGTAGAAGCCGCCTTGCCAGCCGGCGTAGGCCGCCTGCTCTTTGGCGGAGAGGCTGCCGATATAGAGGCCGTCCGCGGCAATATCGTGGGTGGAAGAGCAGAACGCGGCCAGCGCAAACAGGGCCAAGGTGAATCGGAAATAGGACGGAAGCGGCAGGCACAGCGCCACCATCCCCAGGCTCAACCCTCCGGCGGTTTCGGTAAGCACGACGAAGAATTTCTTCGTACGGTACATTTCCAGGAACGGGCTCCACAGCGGTTTGAGCGACCAGGGCAAGCCCAGCAAGCTGGTGGTGAATGCGATTACATCGTTGCGCATACCCATGCGCTGGTAGAAGATCAGCGCCATCAGCGACACGGCGTAGAAAGGAAGGCCCTCGGCGAAGTAGAGGGTGGGCACCCAGCGAGCGGGGTGGGTGCGTGAGCCCGGTTTATCCATAGATCTTGCGCTACCCCAGGACGTCGAGCGCGGCTTGAATTTCGTCGCGCGTGTGCCAATCCCGCTTGCGGGTGGTGGCCTCAATCCCCTCTCGATACAGGACGCGCGCTTCGTCCAGCTTTCCCAGGCGCTCGAGCGTCTGGCCGCCATGGAAATACGCCGCGGAATAGTCGGGGTTGGCGGCGATTAGCGCGCGGAATTCGCTCATCGCGGCTTCCAGCTCGCCCGCATTGCGGTACTCCATCGCCAGCCCGTAGCGCAGAAAGCTGTCGCCCGGCTGCTGCGCCACCAAGCCCTTCAGGGTCTCCAGACGAGTGCTCGCCATCTCATGTGCTACTATACCTCCGAAATGGCCTGCCCCTACTTCTTCCCGGTGGAACCGCGGGCACAGGCAGGCCAGAACGCGATGCTCCCGCTGGGCGATGCCTGGGCCGGCGTCTGCCGGGCGGATCCACGTCAACCTTGGCACCCCGACGAAAGCATTCTGCGCCCGCTCTGCAATCTCGGCTATGCACGCGGAAGCTGTGCCCGCTTCCCCGTGGCGGACGGTCCCGACGCGGTGCGCTTCGCGGTTTCCCATGACAACGGCGCCTGCCTGCGCATCTACCTGGTGGTGGAGCGCGAGCACCTCCCGTTCGCTCATGGACCGCTTGAATATTCCCAGGCCAATGGAGCATTCTTGGACCCGCCGCCGGACGAAACCATCCGCCGCCAGGCGCGGGCCTATGTCGAGAGCTATTTGCGCCGCAAATCGGAAGCCTTGGGGCCGTGAGCGGCATCACAATACTCTATGGACGGCAAGCCTGTACGCGAATCGGTGTCCGAGTACTCCGAAGTGGCGCTTCCCAACGATGCCAATGGCTTGGGAAATGTCCTCGGAGGGAAGGTCATGCACCTGGTGGACCTGACCGCGGCTTTGGCCGCGTTGCGGCATGCGCGCAAGCCGGTGGTGACCGCGTCGGTCGACAGCCTGCACTTCATCCACCCGGTCCGCATAGGACAGTTGATCGTCCTCCGGTCGTCGGTGAACCGCGCGTTCCACACGTCCATGGAGGTCGGGGTGCAGGTCGAAACCGAAAATCTCCTGACGGGCGAGAAGCTCCACACCTGTTCGGCCTACCTGACGTTCGTGGCTCTGGATGAGAAAAGAAAGCCGACTGAAGTTCCACCGGTCATTCCGGAGACGGAAGAGGAACAACGGCGCTACCACGAGGCTGGACAACGAAGAGAGTACCGCCTGGCGCTGCGCAATCGCCTGAAACGGTAATGCGGGCCCCCTATGCTTCTTTGTACATGTACTTGATGCTGGGCTTGTAGAGCAGCAGGTTCGGGCCCTCGGTGCGATTCACCTTGAGGCAGCACTTGTCGTACCACTCGATCGTCCCGTGGAGCGTCTCGCCATCCCGCAGCACGAATACCATGGCTGTCTTCGCCTGCATTTGCTTGACGTAATAAAAATTCTCCGCATTGGTCTGATCCGGTGGAACAGGCTTCTTCTGCAGCGGCGCGGCGGCCCGGCGCGGAGGCGTGATCTGTTCCTTGATCTCATTGAGAGACGGACGAATGAGTTTGCGATTGACAGCTTCCACAGGATGCCATCCTTTTGATGAGAAATATGATTGACCGTCGCTATTCGAGCGGGGCGGTTCTCGTTGGATCAAATGCTCCGACTTGAACCCATAAATAACACAATGGGTGCGCCACCGCAACGTGGGAGGGGAGCTTTCCAGCGATTCCGTAAGGTACGATGTGCCCGCCCGGAGTGCGCTGATTTGGCGCGAGTTGTTGATTCTGGAGAGGGCG
>Ga0209415_10003946_pt1 | contig 27414 bp, 20 predicted proteins | sample PeaSoiSIISIP2007_FD_187696 | JGI IMG/M metagenome (GOLD analysis project Ga0209415, IMG submission 187696) | Peat soil microbial communities from Weissenstadt, Germany - SII-SIP-2007 (SPAdes) (version 2) | ecosystem: Environmental > Terrestrial > Soil > Wetlands > Peat | place: Germany... | reverse complement strand
GCCAGCACGAAGAGGAGGCCGGCGAGCGCAAGCGCCGAGAGGAAGGCCCGCCGATGGTCTTTCCAGCGCCCTGGCATGCGGTCGATCGGCTGAGGCAATCAGGGCTCCTCTTGGTGGGCCACGAGCTGGCTTGCCCACTCTACCGCTCCTTATAAGGCGGCGGCCGCAGGGCCGGCAATGCGCGGCCCTCGGGCATTGCCCGGCCGCGCGCAATTAGAAATATCTCTGCTTTGACAATAGCTTAACAAAGCGGCCCCGCAGCCGGATCGAGCGAGTGGATGGCCGCGGCATTGCGGCCTCTGGCGGCGGGGCGCCGAGCGGGGGCCGCAGCCCGGAGGGATGCGCGGGGCTGCGCATAATTGACGCTGGTGGCGAGATAGGCTTTAACCACCGCGAACTTCGCGGGTCGTTGCCGCCGCAAGAAGCCCAGGCCACGGGCTGCCGACGGCGGGACGGCCGCGACACGCGCTTATTTCGCAAAGAGTCGCCGTCCGCATGATCGATCACGTCCTCATCACGGGAGGCGCCGGATTCATCGGCAGCCATCTCGCCGACCGCCTGTTGGCCCGGGGCCATCGCGTGACGGTCTACGACAACTTTTCGACCGGCTTCGTCGAGTTCCTCGGGGATGCCCGCAGCCAGCCCGGCTTCACCCTGATCGAGGGCGACCTATTGGATGAGGCCGCGCTTGCCAAGGCGCTTTCCGGGTGCGACCTCGTCTTCCACCTCGCCGCCAACGCCGACGTGCGGTTCGGCACCGCGCAGCCGAGGAAGGACCTCGAGCAGAACACGATCGCCACCTTCAACCTGCTCGAGGCGATGCGCGCGAATGGCGTGCGCCGCATCGCCTTTGCCTCGAGCGGCTCGATCTACGGCGAGACGAGCGTGATCCCCACTCCCGAGGACGCGCCCTTTCCGGTGCAGACGTCGCTTTATGGCGCCTCCAAGCTCGCCGGCGAGGGGCTGATCGCAGCCTATTGCGAGGGCTTCGATTTCCAGAGCTGGATTTTCCGCTTCGTCTCGATCGTCGGCGAGCGCTACACCCATGGTCACGTCTTCGATTTCTACAAGAGCCTCGCCCGGGACCCGACCACGCTCCACGTCCTCGGCAACGGCCGCCAGAAAAAGTCCTATCTCTACGTCGCGGATTGCGTCGAAGCGATGCTGGCGGCGCTCGAGCGGGCGCAAGACAAGGTCAACGTCTTCAACCTCGGTACCGAGGAGTACGTCCAAGTCGAGGACTCGATCGCGATCATCACGGCGCATCTCGGCCTCTCGCCGCGCCGCACCTACGCCGGCGGCGAGCGCGGCTGGATCGGCGACAACCCCTTCATCTTTCTCGATACGACGAGGATTCGCGCTCTCGGTTGGGCGCCCCGGGTCGGCATCCGTCAAGGCATTATTCGGACGGTCGATTGGCTCAAGGCCAATCCCTGGATTTACCAGCGGCGAACATGACGGGTCCCCCATGACGTTGCCCGAGCGAAGCGATGACGCCGCCCGGCATGGCGGGGTGCAGAGCGGGTACCTTGGCCTGATCACCGGCGCTTACGGCACGCTCGGGGCGGCGATCGCGCGGCGCCTGCGGCGCGAGGGCGCCGATCTTCTTCTTGTTGGCCGCTCGCCCAAGCGACTCGCCGAGCTGGCCAAAAGGCTCGCGGCCGAGCATGGGTGCCACGGCAGGCTCGATCTCCTCGCGGTCGATCTCGCGGCCGGCGATGCGGCGGAGCGCGTGGCCGCCGCGGTCGCCCGCCTCGGGCGCCTCGATGTCCTCGTCAACAACGCGGCTATTCAAGGACCGATCGGCCCGCTCTGGGAGAACGATTGGCAGGCCTGGCAAGAGACCATCCGCATCGACCTCCTAGCACCGGTGGCGCTCTGTCGCGCGCTCGTCGGCTTTCTCGGCCGGGGCAAGCGCGGCAAGATCATCAACATCTCGGGCGGAGGGGCTTCCGGGCCGCGCGTCAATTTCAGCGCCTACGGCGTCGCCAAGACGGGCCTCGTGCGCTTCACGGAAACCTTCGCGGAGGAGGTGCGCGCGCGTAACATCGACGTCAATGCCTTAGCACCTGGCGCGCTCGCAAGCGCCATGACCGAGGCCATCCTCGCAGCGGGTCCGGCGCTCTGCGGGGAGCAGGAGATCGCCGCCGCACGCAAGGCCAAGGCGGGCGAGGCTCAAGCGACCCTCGAGAAGGCCGCGGAGCTGTGCGCCTGGCTGGCGTCTGCGAAAAGCGACGGCATCAGCGGACGGCTGCTCGCGGCGCTTTGGGACCCGTGGGCGACGCTCGAGCTTAAGGCCACGGAGCTCATGGGCTCCGACATTTACACGCTGAGACGGATCCTGCCCCAGGACCGCGGCAAGGCCTGGGAGCCGCCCGAGTGAGGCTTGCGACCGGCCGCCGTCGAGTGAAGCGGTCCTGAGTGCGGGGCGCGCTTGCGGCTGAGCAAATGCGCTCAGAAACCTAGCGGCGAAAAATCCTTCGTCGGCGCGGCATAAAGGGCGTCGCGGCCGACGGCGGAAACTTCGTTGGCCGTGCTTTCGGGCTTGACGGCGAGCGCATTCTTCTGAGGCAGCTCCTCGCCCTCGATCCATATGGCCATGGCGTATCCCTTCCACTCTTCCAAGAAGCGGTAAAGGGGTACGCGGCTGTTGCCCGAGATCGGATCCGCCAAATAGGCGCGGTCTCCCACGATTCCCTTGTACACGGAGAAATGCTGGACGTACCCCTTGTCGAGCAGGACGACCACCGGGCCCTTGAGCTCGGCGAGTTGTCTGAGCGTCATCTTCAGGCCCTCGGCGGAGAGGCCGAAATGCGCCGCGGCCTTCTTCATGTCGAGCATCGACAGGCCGTTCTTCTCCTTCTCCTTCCATTCCTCCTTGCTGTAGGTCGCGCGAATCGCGGTGGTGAATTCGACTTCGGTGATCGGCTTGCCGTAGTAGTGCTCGCTGATGATCGAGAGCGCGGCGGCACCGCAGGTGAAATCGGTGCGCTGCCGGGCCACGTCTTGGAACTTGAGTGCCTGCCAGTTCTGGAACTTGCGATCCACATAGTCCTTGTCGGGCGCGGCGCCGCAGCCGGCCAGCAAGAGCATCATCAGCGCGACAGCCAGCCTGATCATGCGCTTAGAACCTGTGGATGTAATCCAATGCCACCACCGCATCCGTCGCATCGCGCGTGAGTCCGAAAATGATCGACGGCTCGATCAGGTTGAACGGGGTCAGCACCTGGGTATAGGCGAGCCGCAAGTTGATCGGCGTCTGTTGCGTTTGCGGCACCGTGCTGCCGCCGAACCGCCATTTCTCGTCGTAGTCGATGAACACCTGGGTACTGAACGTGCCCGAATCATTGATGGAAAAGCCGAAACCGGAGTTGAGCTCCCAGATGTCTCCCGGGGCGATATGCACGCCAAAGTAAGTGGACGGCAGGTAATGGGTGTAGTTCACCGTGGCGAACAGCACGATGGGATCATATGACTTCAACGCGGTCGCCGATCCCGTGAGCAGCCAATGGCCGGTGCCGAGCGGGACGTTGAGCGGATCTCGCGTATCTCCCACCGGGAGCGGCGCGCTGGCCGAGCTTGCTCCGGAGGCGCTCGCCGCCGAGACCTGCGGCGGGCGCGCGACATACGGCGCCTTGCCGGTCGGGGCGGAAGCCGATACGCCGAGCACGACATTGGGAACCCAGGGCCTCTCGTTGATCGCGCTGTATTTGAGCCCGAAGCGGACGTCGCCCAGACCGTCGAGCTCGTTCGAGATTTGGTTTTGAAACTCGTTGATCTGTCGCTGTCCCCACAGGAGCGGAACCTGGAGAAAGCCCTCTAGCCTTGGCACGATGCCGTAACGCCCCGCGGCAATGAGCTGGACGACCTTGTCATTGCCCAATCCCTGAGCCTGGTTGGTGTGGAGGTAGGCCAAGGAGAGGTCGCTCTCGATCCTCTGCGGCTGCACCAGGACCGCCTCGTTGCGCAGGAACTCCAGCGTCTCGCGCTCGGTCTCCTCCTGCTGCTCCTTGGGGGTCAGAGAGGCACTCTTGCCCCCCTGAGTCTGGGCCGGAGGATTGCCGCTGGTACCCTGATCTTGGGTCGGTGGCTTGCCGGTGCTGTCTTGGGCCTGGCCCGGGGGAGTTTGCCCGGCCGCTTCCGGCCCCGCCCCGCTCACCAACGACATCTCCTTGGCCAAGAGCTTACGCCCGTTGGCCGCGAGTTCGCGGCACTTGAACTCCGCAATAGGGAGGGCTACGTCACCCAGATCCCGGGTCATGACATGGAGGATGCCGTCCTTCAAGACCAGCCTTCCGGTCAGCCGGTCGTTTCCCGTCCCAGGCGACACCACCACGTCGTTGGAACTCGATGCCGCGGCGAGCTTGTCCAGGGCCACCACCATCTTGCGGCCCAGATAGGTGAAGCTCACCCCGTGGCAATCGACGCCCGATACCTCGCCCGTGAGGCGGTTTCCGGACAGCGTCGATAGCGTTGCGAGCGAGGGCGGTGGGTTTGCCGGCTCGGCGGTGGCGGTGCGCTGCTCAGTGGCGACTGCTTGGCCCAGTGCCGCCAGCACGACACAGAAGACAAGCGCGCAACACAAGAGCCGCATGCGCGCTATCCCCTGACCTCGCCCCACCGGGGGTGTTGCCGAGCGTGACTACGCGGGCGTCCGAACGGTTGCCTATCCACAGAACGGCAACCGTCCCCCCATCGTCACGCGAGTCTATTCGCCGTAGTAGGCATAGTAGTATGCGTAGTACAGATAGGTCGACGCAGAGCTCGCATACGAGTAAGCATTGTACAGATAGCTCGTTCCCGTGCCGTTCGGGCCGTCATAGTACGCGTAGTAGTAGCCGTAGTAGCCGTAGTAATACGCGTAATATGAGTACAGGTAGCCATAGTACCCATAGTACTGCGCGTAGTACCCGCTGCCCTTGACCCCATCAAGCTCCTTGTCCGACAGGACGGTCGGGTGCGACGAGCCTCCGATCAAGGGATTGTTGGCGTAGGATGGCGTGCCAAACGCCAGGAACGCCACGACGACTAGTGCCGCTAGTTTCAAGAGGGCTCTCATTTAGGCTACTCCCCCATTGCCGAGCTCAGAACGACTTAAGAATCGCATAGCCGTTGAATTCGGTCAAGAACGTTCCTCGGGTGAGGCGTCGGCGAGGGCGATTTCCGCTATGTGTGCCATCCTTGCTGCGGTGCAGCGTGGACGCGACTCGGCGGCATATCCCTCATCGAGCCATCACGCCCACGCACAGGTTGAGCGATACGAGCGGTATACGCAGCGGAAAGAACCGCCGGCCGCTCAAGCGGAAGCGGCGCGCCAGCTCGATCTCGATTTCCCGGGGGCTGTTGATGTGCTCCCGGCGTATGAACCAGCCATAGGGCACGCCATACTTCGCCCGAAACAGACGCTCGGCCGAGATCTTCCGGCCAATCCAGTACGCGAATCCCGGATCGCAGGGATAGACGATCGCGAAGACGCCGCCGGGCTTGAGCACGCGCCTGACCTGATCGAGCGCTGCCGGGAGGTTGGGCAGGTGCTCGAGCACATGAATGGCGATGGCGCGGTCGAAATAAGCATCCGGGTAGGGCAGGCGCTCCTGGCAGTCCGTCACCTCGACCCGCACCTTGGGAAAGCGACGGCGGATCTCCGCCGCCATTTCCGGGCGGAACTCGACCGCATGATATTCCTGCGCTGCCAGGTCTTCGTACTTGATGTGCTCCCCCAATCCCGCGCCGATCTCGAGCGTTCTGCACGGGCCGTTCACGACGGCTGATTGCAGGGGATAGCCGTTGTTGAAGCGCTCGGCGAGGCCGTAGCGCTGCGGCATCACTTCGTGCCAGAGCTTGACGAAATCGGTGTTGATGCGCTTCTGCGCCTCGCTCAGCGGCGGAAATACCTTGGGCCAGGCATGCCGCGTGATGTGGGGTGCCGACCATGTATCGTCGATAGGCTTCATGTTTTCCCCTGCACCTCCAAGGCCACACGCATTCCCCGGCCTCGGCTCCGGCCGCCGGGGTGCTGCACAGAGGGGCAAAATAGCAGGCGGCCGGCACAGGGAAAAGAGCTCGGCCGCGGAAACCCGGATCGCAGCCGGCGCCTTGAAGGGAGCCGCCCTCCTATCGCCCTCCGCGCGGAAAGGCTGTATACGCCATGGCAGCGGCGCGCGATATGGCAAGGAGCGGCGATGGCGGATTTGCTCTTCATGGCCGGGCTCGTCGTCTGGTTCGGGCTCATCGGCTGGCTGCCCGCAATCCTCCTGCCGGCGGCGCGCGTCCCGGGCCGGGTGCTCGCGGCACCGGTGCTCGGCTTCGCACTCGAGAGCGTGCTCGCAAACATCCTCTATCTCTGCGACGTGCCGGCCTGGGACCTCTTCCTCATCGGCAACGCCCTTGCTGCCTGCGGCCTTCTCGCAGCACTCGCGGTACCGCCCGGCCGTCCCGACCGAAGTGCCGCATTGACGGCGGCCATCGGGATCGCGACGGCACTCCTGCTGCTGCTGCCGAAATGGACCGGCGGGGCGCAGTTCGCCGTCTTCCAGGGCAATGTCTGGGATCAGATGAGCTACCTCGCGCGCAGCGTCTCCTACTACCATTTCACCTACCGCGAATTGCTGGCCGCGGCGCTGACCGCGCCGCCCGTGAACGACTTCGTCCTCTTCGCCAAAGGCGAGCTCAACGGCCGGCCTGCCGTCAGTATCGTCCATGCCGCGGCCTCTTGGCTCGCCGGGACGCCGCCGACGCGCACCGCGTACGTCTTCATGGCCTTCCTTCAGCTCTTGAGCTTCTTCGCCTTCACCTTCACGCTTGAGGCACTCGGCGGCCGGCGCGTGCTGGCGGCCGCGGCCGGGGCGGCACCCCTGGCACTCGGCTTCTTCCTGCAATATGTCTTCGACATCAATGCGTGGAGCGAGCTCGCCGGCCTGCCGGTGGTGCTGCTCGCCGGCGGCTTGGCGCTCGTCCTCCTCGATCCGCGGCAAGCGGAGAGGCGGCTCGGCGACGATGTGCGGCTCGGTGCCGTCGTGGCGCTCGCGGCGGCCGGCGGCCTCTATCTCTATCCGGAATGCGTGCCGATCTACGCCGCCACGCTTGCCGCGGCGACCTTGATCTGCTGGCGTGGTCGGGGTGCCAGGCCGCTCGTCCTCGTCGCGGCGGCGGCCCTCGCGGTCGGCCTGACGCTGCCTTGTTGGGACGGCACCATGGGTGTCCTCCTGCGGCAGATACATTCCGCAATGACGCACACCGTCGGCTGGTACTTCTATTTCCAGCGCTACCTAATGCCGGTCGATCTCTCGCAGCTCTTCATCGATACCTACAAGAAAGGCCAAGTCCCCCACGAGGTCCTCTGGCAGCTGGCGCTCTTCGTGCCGATCGATCTCGTGACCGGCCTTTTCGGGCTCTATTTCCTCCAGCCTCCGCCTGCACTCCCCCTTGCCGTGCGCGTCCTGTGGCGGCTGGTCGTGCTCGCGGTCATGGCGACGCTCTTGCTTCCGGCCGCGCGCACGCTCCTTGCCCGGCTGCGCCGCGGCCTCGACGAGCGCGCGAGCCGCTTGGCGCTTTGGGCACTCCTCGCCCTGCCCACGCCGCTCCCCCTCGTCGTGATGGGAAAGCTCTGGGCAGCGGGCAAGGCAATCAGCATGATCGGCCCCTTCCTCTTCCTCATTGCCGCCGCGCCGCTGCTGATCCCTGCGCCGGAAGAGCGTCCGCGTGGCCCTTTCGGAGGACGCCTCCGCAAGCTGCCGGCGCTCGCCTTTCTCTTCGCCCAGCTCGGCTTCGGCATTGCCCGGCCGATCGCCGCGGCACATCCCGACGGCATTCACTTCGTCCCGCCGCCCTACCCGAGCATCGAGGTGGCCAAAAACAAGACCACGCTCTCCTGGGATCTCGCGGCGCGCGACGACGAGCTCAGCCACTGCCGGCGCATCGCGGTCGATGTGGAGAATCCCTTCCTCGAGCGCTACGTCGAGCTCTATCTCACCGACCTCGCGGCGCTCTGGTGGTCGGAGAGGCCGCTCAACGACTACTTCGGCGTGGGCGCCGATCTCGGCTTGCAGCCGCGGCAGGGTGCGCCCGATTGCCTGGTGACCGACCGGCCGCTCGCTCCGGCACTCGCGGCGGCGCCGGGCGAGCGGGTGATCTCGCTCGCCCGCTAGGCTCGCGACCTGTCGAGGCATATCATTCCGGAAGTTCCACAGCGGCATTCCCCGCGCGCGGTGCTTTCCGGTCGCTCTCCGGCCACCACCAGCGCGGCCAGCCGAAGCCCAGCCTCAAGCGGCTGGCCGTGATGAAGCGGGCGTAATCCGCAGGCAATGCGACCTTGCCCAGGAGCTGACCGGTAAAGCGTTGCCCTTTATGCGGCTCCAGCAACACGATCCGCACACCCCAGGGTGCTGGGACCGGTCGCAGGTCGAAGCCGAGCGCTCGGTCTCCGTAATAACGCAGAGGCGTCCCGTCCACCGATAGCCGTGCTCCCCGCCAGAACACTTCGGGGAAATCGGCAGTCGCTCCCGGGATGTCGATCGCCTTGACGGGGGCGGCCTCGCTCAGCACTAGCTCAAAGCCCCGCTTATCGCGCGGACGGCTCTCCGCGGTGGCAACCGGCACCAAGTCCAGATGAAGCGACGACAGGACCATGACCGCGACGGCAATCCCAAGGTGGCGCTTCCAGCTTTCTCGCTCCGCGAAGCCGGCCACGAACGTCCACGCCAAGAGTGCTAAGAAGGGGAGGATTGGCTTGAAGTAATGGATATTCCAGAAGCGCCAGACGCCGGTCGGAATAAGATCTGTGTAGGATACATACACGACAATATGTAGCACGATCCACAATGCCACCGCCGACAGCCGGTTTCTCTGCAGGATGGCCGCGACCACGCCGCAAAAGCCGAACAACATCCATGGCATCCGGTGGAGGATCGCCTCGCAGTCCCCCTTGTCCCCGGCAGTATAGATAGAGATAGGGTCGATGAAGATCGCGTAGAACTTCACCAGCGCTTGGGAATATTCTGATCCGATGGCTGTGGAGATCGAGATATAAGGCGAGGGTGACAAGCCGTGGACGGCAGAATAGCTCAGGACGCCAACGGCCATCGCCGCCGCGCCGCCGCCGACGCAGGCGGCGATGTCCCCCAGCCGCGGCACGCGCCGCGCGGCGGGGGACTGGGTAGGCCTCAGCCCGTAGAGCGCTTCTCCGGCAAGGAAGAGATATATCGGCGCGAGCGGCAGCAAATCCAACGGCCGGATCATCGGGATCAGGCCGCCCAGGATGCCCATCAGGACGAAATCCGCTCGCGACCGGTCGGCCTTCAGGAACAGGAACACGATCGCCGCTTCCAGGGCCGCAACCGGGGTGCTGCTCCACGGCATCGCGTAGGCGATCCTGATTACCGGTTGCCAGATCACCGAGACAAGCAAGGCAAAGAGACCCGCGATGCGGCTTAGCCGGAGCTCGTCGCAGGTCCGCAGGACGAAGTAGCAGACTGCCAGCAGGGACGCGAGGTTGACCGGAAAGAACGCATGGACGCCGAGCAGGCCAACGAACGGCGCCGCCATCATCGGATAGCCAGGCAGGTAATAGTGCCGCTCCGGCGCGAGGTCGAGGGCGTACCACGCGCGGGCTGCCTCGAAATACTTGGACTGGTCGAAATCCGCCAGCCAGCCGGCGAAGAAAGGATGGTTGGTCGGCGAGCCGCCGTTGTTGAAATATTCGCGGCAGAATTTAGAGGCGACCCAGGCCAGGAAGAGGCCTGTCAGCACCCTGGCCGCCAGTCGGCGGAGCGGCCAGCTCCTGACGCGGGCGACGAAGTGCCAAATCCTCTCCCAAATCACCGGGGCAAAAGACATTGTGCAATCCCGGAACCGCGGTCAGGCTGTAGGCGCCGTGTCATCCGGCAGCCGCCGGATGTCCAGCTTGTTGAGGCCAAGATCGCCGCTACGGACGGGCCTTGGCAATACCGGACCCTCGCCATGGGGGCTGCCGTGCACCGAAGTCGGTGACGCCACCGCGTTCTCGGTAGGCGAGCAATCCAGCATCGGAGGCGATCGCCGCCCCTCCGAAAATGAGCCGTCAATCGGCGGTCGACATTGAGCCTGGGAACGCCGTTGTTTGATTGGCCTGTCGGGCGCTCCATTACGGCCTCACGCGATCCAGAATAACGTCCTGAGTATTATAGCTGAACCTCAGCCGGGGCGCTGGATTTCACGGTGTCATCCGGCGCGTGCGGGATCAAGCATGTGGGCCTCGATGTTCACAAAGAACGGACGGTGGCTGCGATCGCCGAGGGCGGGCTGAGGGGGGAGGTTCGCGATTACGGCCCGGTCGAGACGACGCGGCGCGCGATGTATTACTGCTAAGATTTGCGGTCGCTCGCTGATTGACATCTATAGCAGCGAGTCAGAACCTGGGTGCTGGGACACGCAGTACTACTCGCACGACTAGTCGCATGGATCCGTGCGCAGCGAGTGCTCAAGGAAATGGGCCAGGGTGGGTTCGTATCCCGGCCCTGCCCGTTGCGGCGCAGGACGCAGGTATGCCCATGCAATATTTCGCGTATGCACTTGCCGTCTGGTCGGTCCTGGTTCTTTGCGGCCTGCCGCTCGCGGGAGTCCTGCTGCCGCGGGAGCTGCGACGGCTCGCCCTGCCGGTGGCGCCGCTCCTCGGCTATTCCTATGTCGTCTTCGTCGCTTATCACATCTTCAGGATGAATGTCGGCGGCACCGATCTCTATGCGCCCTATCTGCTGCTCCCGCCGCTCGCCGCCTTCCTCGTCCCCGCGGTCCGCCGCCGGCTCGCGCGCGCGATCCTCTGCAATCGCGACGCGCTCCTGATGGTCGCATTTGCGGCGGTGAGCTTCCTTGCTGTCTCCACGGTCTTCCTGCTGGTCCGCGGGCGGACAGTCGCGATGTCGATCGGCAATCTCGATATCGCGGAATATGCCTCAGATGCGCGCTACCTGCAGGAGTTCGCGCGCAACACCACGATCGGCTATATGGGCCAATCTGACTGGTTCATGAATGCCGGCGACGCCTTCTGGTTCGGTCCCTCGCTGTTTGCCGCTGTGATGAGTACGCTCACCTTTTCGGAGCCGTTCCGTCTCCAAAGCATAGTGATCAATGTCATGGCCTGCCAGGGTGCCGCTTTCGTTTATGCCATTGCCCGAGACAGCCTGTCGCTGGAGCGCCCGGCGGCATCAGTGTTGGCCCTGCTTTACGCCATGAACCCGATCATCGCATTTACGGTCTGGCAAAGCTTCGGTGCCCAGACGACCAGCATGGCGCTCATGCTGGCCATAGTCCATCTCACAATGCTCGCCGAGAGCGAGCCGCCGGAGATTCGGCTGCAGGCGCGATACCTGCCGGCGATCGTGCTGCTGTTCTCCGCCATGCTTGTCACCTACCATTTCATGGTCGCCGTCGTCGCAGCGCTCCTCGGCTGCTATATCCTTGCCCTAGCGCTTGCCGAGCGCTCGCCGAGGCGCCTTGCGACAGGTGCGCTCCTGCTCGCCGCCGCGATGCTGGCGACCGGCCTCCTCAATCCGTTGCGCGTGGTGGCCGCGCTCAGCACGCTGTCGGTGCTCGTTGAGATCAACACTGGTTGGCTCATACCTTGGCTCGGCCCCGACGCGCAGCTCGGCTTCAACGCTTACGCGAAGCTCATCGGCGGCGATCTTGAGATCGGCGCGCGCTGGTCCCAGGCGCTCGCCTTCCTCCTCACGCTGGCCCTGGTCCTGCACCTCGTCCGCCGACGCGGACCGCCGAGCCATCCGTCCTTCGTGCTCGGGCTCGCCTTTCCGGCTTTCATGCTGGGGCTTTATTATGCGGCCGGCGAAGCACAAGGGGGGCTGTTTGGCGGCTACCGCAGCTACAAGATCTCCTCGACCTTTCTCGCCTTCACCCTGCTTGCCTACGGTCTTTGCTTCGGCGTTGCGCGCGTCCGCTGGCGCCGCACAGTGATGGCGGCCGGCGCCGCGCTGTCGGCAGCGCTCGTGGTGCTCGCGGCGAGCGATCTGCGAGAGCTCGTGGGCTTCGCCAACCGGGAGGTTTTCGTGCCGTCCGAGGAGCTGACCGCACTTCGCGGAATCGAGGCAATGGATGCCGTGAGCGGCATCAACGTGATGGACGACGACAACTTCGAGCTCTTCTGGATTCACTATTTCACGCTGCGCAAGCCGCAGATCTTCGCGCGATTTCCCTATGGCTGGCGCGTAGTGACCGCCTTCAATGAGCCCTACACGCTCGGCCGGGACCCGCGCGTCGCACCGGTGGGAGGCGGCGACATCTTCGAGGTGGAGAGTGCCGGCTGCGACGAGCTCCTGCGCGTGACGAGCCGGTATTCGCTCTGCCGGGCCAAACCGAACACCTCCGTCACGGTAACTGCGGACATAGGTTGGTGGGAGCCGGAGCGATTCTGGCGCTGGAGTGGGCGGAGCGGGCGGAACGCGGATGTGATCATCGACAATCGCCTCCCCGGCATGCGGGCACGCATCAAGGCGCTTTACGGCCCGCTCCGCCCCGGCGATGCGCTGGCGCTCTATGTCAACGGCGAGCCGACGCCGGTCGAGGAGAGCAGCAGCGCGCTCGTCTCGGCGCCAGTGGTGCTCGCTACCGGCCGCAACCTTGTCCGTTTCACCGCGCGGCTCGAGCCGATGCCGCCCATACCGACCGTCGACGACCGCGTGCGCGGCGTGATGTGGCGGCGCATCTCGATCGAGTTCCCCGACCGGCCCGCCGAATAAGCCGCCTCGGTCAGAGCGGCTTCTCGGCGATGCCGACGACCTGGAGGCCCGCCTTGGCGAGGCCGGGCAACGAGATCGCCCATTCGTCGAACCTCGTCGACAGCCGCGTGATCGCCTTGATGCCGGGCACGAAGCGGAACAGCCGGTTGAAAACCAGCACGTCGCTGTTCATGAAAAGGCAAAAGCCGAGGAAGCCGTGGGTCTGCCAATGCCGGCAAACCAGCCCGACCTCCTCCGCAACCGGAACCGTCTCGCGGAACCTGAGCGGCCGCTCGGTCTTGTGGTCGAGGGCCGGAGATAAGCGGTACATGGCCGCTCGGATGACGCGCCAAACCACGAAGTCGCTGACCGGCTCCCGGAAATAGAAGCGGCCGCCGCGCTTAAGGATCCGGGCGACTTCGGAGAATAACTTCTTGCGGTCGCTTACGTGGTGGATGCCGCCGAGCATGAAGACGCTGTCGAAGGCCTGATCGGCGAGGGGCAGGAACGTGGCGTCGCCCTGCACGAATGCGAGATTGGAACGCGGGTTGGCCTTGATCGCATCCTCCAGCATCCCGACCGTCACGTCGACGCCGACACCACGGACGATCCCCTCCCCCAGAAGCTTGAACGCCTCGCCCCGTCCGCAGCAAATCTCCGCGACCGTGCCGAGCCGGGCCGGATCGACCGTCTCGAGAAGAGCGCGATCGAGATAGGCCATATATTCCTTGGTGTGGGGATAGCCCAGATTCTCGACGTAAGACCGGCCGATCTTCTCGTAGTGCGCCTGCTGGACACGGGCGTCGACCGAACAGAACTCTACCGCGAACAACGGAATCCCCGTCTCCGTGATCTCGAAGCGATGATCCCCGCGCGTAGAAACGAGCTGGCCCTGCTCGAGCACCAGCGCCTCGCCGGTGATCGGGCAGCAGAGAAGATCGAGAAAGCCTGCGAGTGCGGCGCCCCGTTTCGAGCTTGCCGAGCCCGCCATGGTCGCCTATCGCACCGTCGGCGCGGCCGTAAGGCCGGCGCCTGCATCGCCGGGGCGCCGGCCGACGGCTGACCAGGACATCTCGTTGACCCATGCTAATTTTACATCGAGAAGCCCCGCTTCGCGCATCAACCGCTCGACTTCGATGCGCGGCCAATAATGCGCTATGCGCGGCAGCATCTGATCGAACACGATTGAGCGCAGATGCCCGAAGGTGAGACGACGGAGGAGTCGGAAATACTCGATGCGTCCGATGCCGAGCCGGAGCCCGAGCCACAAAAGCGCGGTCGGATATAGTGAGAGGTGATGCACGAGTGCTACCGGCAGCCGGCTGAAGAGAAGCCGGCGGAGCGGCGTCAGAACCCGCGCGATCCAGCGGGTGTTCTCCAGCCCGTAGACCCAAATCAAGAGGCACCCCCCAGGCTTGACCGCCCCGGCCATGGCACGCAATGCGCGCTCCGGCCATTCCAGGTGGTGGATCACGCCGATCGAAAATGCGATATCGAACGAGGCCGACGGCTCGATCTCGTAGGCGCTGAGCGCACGCACGGCAACGGAGGGAAAGCCGGCAAGCGTGCGCCGTGCTGCGGCAAGCGAGCGCTCGTCGACGTCAATCGCCGTGCCGCCGGCAGCGCCGTACTTCATCGGCCAATAGCTGTTGCGGCCCATGCCGCAGCCGACGTCCAGGAAGCGCATGCCGCGCCAGTCTTCGGGCTTGAAGTGTACCGTCCAGCGGCGGAACTGCTCCTCATACTCCGGACGCATCTCCGCATAGGTCTGCCATTCGTAGCCGAAGCGATCGGGCGAGCCGGGTGCTACGTCCGGTCGGCCGCCTGCGCACTCGCTCCCCGCCGAGTCACGCATGGGTCCCCGATCCGGCGGCCTGCGCCATGAACAGGATCGACACGCCGAAGGGAGGGCGTATCCAGCGCGCGGTCGCCACATCGAGCGAAAAGATCAACGAGAGAAGCGCATTGATGGGCGGCGTGTTGACCTGGGCCTCGCTTTCGAGCCGGATGCCAAGGCGCGCAATAATGCGCCGCGCGGCCCAAATCGGGACAAACAGCAGGTAGTTGAAGTAGTATCCGGCGAGGGGCTTGAGGCCGCTCCCTGCTATTTGTGCGCCGAGCGCACGCAGCCGATAGCGGCGCTTGTGGTGCGCCTGCTCGTCCTGCAGCCCCCAGAGCGACTGGAACGCCGGTACGGTGATCAGCACCTTGCCGCCCGGCGCCAGCACGCGGGAAATCTCGCGCAGTGCCCGAGCATCATCGTCGACATGCTCGATGATGTCCGTCGCCAGTACAAGGTCGAAGCTGGCATCCGCGAACGGGAGATTGCACACGTCGCCCATCTGAACCGGACCCAAGCCCTTGCTGCGGCAAAAGCGAAGCGCATTCTCGCTCGCATCGACCCCAGTCACATCGTGAAACCCGAGGTCGCGGAGCAAACGCAGATTCGCCCCCGTGCTCGTGCCTATGTCGAGCACGCGCCCGCCGCGGCGGATTCCGGCCCGCGCAAGCTCGCGGGCAAAGAGTCTGCGTCGTCCGACGAACCACCAATGGGTCTCTTCGACCGCGGCCTCGACCTCGTAGACCGTCGCTTCCATGCTGCCTGCCGACTATCGCCCTTCGTTGAGCACCGGTAAAAGGCTCTGAAGACTGAGCCAGCTCCACAAGAAGAGCCGGTGATCTCGGCGCCCCGCAAGGTGGTCGCGCCAGCACGCCTCTACCCAGCGCGTCCGGACCCCCGCGACGGGTGTCATAGGGGGTATGGCGGGAAGCGCACGCAGCCATTTTGCCACCGGAATGCCGAAGCCCTTCTTGCGCCTATGGAGAACCTCCCGCGGCAGGAGAGGTGCCATCGCCTTCTTGAGCAAATACTTGCGCTCGCCATTGCGGTATTTGAAGCGAGCTGGAAGGCGCTGGCAGAACGCCACCATATCGTTGTCGAGGAATACGGCGCGGGCCTCGAGGGAGGACATCATACTCGCGCGATCCGATTTCATCAGGATGTCGTCTTGCAGATAAAGGTTGGTGTAGAACTCGAGCGTGCGATCGAGGAGACCGAGTCTCGGATTCCGGTTCCATAAGGCAATGGCCTCCTCGAAGAGCTCCTCGGAGGAGATCGGCTCGTCGAAGAGGTCGGCCATAGTGTCCGGCTCGACCGCTCCAAGCCAGACGGCATTCCACAGCGCACGCGGGTAGGAAAGCCCCATGAGGCTGCGGCGGAGCTTGAAGTCCAGGCTCATGTTTCGCGTGGACGCCGGCAGAAGCCCGGCCAGACGGCGCAAGCCGCGATGGAGGGCGCGGGGAACGAAGTGCGCATAGAGCCGGGCCGGTGCGAGCGCCTTGATGGGGTCGTAGCCGGCAAAGAGCTCGTCGCCGCCGTCGCCCGACAAGGCGACCTTGACCCGGGTGCGCGCGAAGCGCGACACCAGAAATGTCGGGATGATCGAGGCGTCGCCTAAGGGTTCGTCCAGCTGGGACAGAACCTGCGCCATCATGCCTCGAGCCGCGGCCAAATCGAGAATCTCCTCGTGGTGGCGGGTTCCGAAGGCTGTTGCGACCGCGCGAGCTTGCGCGGACTCGTCAAACGACGGCTCGGTGAAGCCGACCGTGAAGGTCTCGACCTGGTCCGTCGGGAGATGACTCGCCACGGCCGCGAGCACGCTGCTCGAATCGATGCCGCCGCTCAAGAAGATGCCGAGCGGCACGTCGCTCATCAGACGGCGCTTGGCCGACTGCAGCAGCAGATGGCGAAGTTCCTCGGCGAGGCTTGCCTCGCGATCGTCGCCCAGGCTCTCGTCCGGCGTGAGGGCGAACTGCCAATAGCGGCCGACGCGAATCGTCCGTGACGCCATGTCGAAGGTCAGGTGGCACCCACCCGGGAGCTTGCAGGTACCGTCGTAGAGGGCACTGGGTGCGGGCATGTAGCCGTAGGCAAAGAACTTCTGAAGCGCGCGGAGGTTGATCGTGCGGGCGACGCCCGGATGCCGGATCATGGCCTTGAGCTCGCTCGCAAACGCGAACAGCCCTGGCCGGTGGCTGTAGTAAAGCGGCTTCTCGCCGAAACGGTCGCGCGCGAGGAAGATGCGCCGCCGGGTCCAATCGCAGATGGCGAACGCGAACATGCCGTTGAGGCGAAGTGGGAGTTCCTCCCCCCATTCCTCGTAGCCGTGCACCAGCACCTCGGTGTCGGAATGATCCGAGCGGAAGACGTGCCCTTTGGCTTGCAGGAGTCCGCGCAGCTCGAGGTGATTGTAGATTTCCCCGTTGCAGATCACGCACAGGGTGCGATCCTCGTTCCACATCGGCTGGGTGCCGCCGGCGAGGTCGACGATGGCGAGCCGCGTGTGTCCCAGGTGGACCCGCTCGGTGTCGTCGACGGTACTCGCCCGGCCGTCGGGCCCGCGGTGGACGAGGGCGTTCAACATGGCGTCGAGATCGTCTCGGTCCCCCTGTCCGACGAATCCCGCAATGCCGCACATCAGCCTTCGTTTCCAAAGTTGACCAACTCGCGCACCGCGTAAGTCGCGCGCTGCTGCGATTCGAAATAGGTGCGAATGAGGATTTCTGCGAGCAGTCCCATAAAGATACTCATGACGCCGACCAAGAACGTCATCGCCGCGAGCAACAGCACCGGCGACTGGATCATCGAGTACCCCTCGCCGAATTTGAGATACAGCAGGTACGAGCCGGCGAGGAAAGAGACCAGCAGCGAGAGCATGCCGAAGCCGCCGAAGACATATATGGGCTTGACGAAATATTGATCGAGGAATTTCACCACCATGAGGTCGAGCAGCACCTTGATCACGCGGCCGAGGCCATACTTAGAGCGGCCGAAGCGGCGAGCATGGTGCCGCACCGGCATTTCGATGACGCGGGCACCCATCCAGCTCGCGTAGATGGGAATGAAGCGGTGCATCTCGCCATAGAGCCGGATGCCCTTGACCACATCGCGCCGATAGGCCTTGAGAGTGCAGCCGTAGTCCGTGAGCTTCACGCCCGAGACCAGCGAGATGATGAAATTGGCAACGCGGCTGACGAGGACTCGACGGACTGCCGCGTCTTGTCGATTCTTGCGCCAGCCGGAAACCACGTCATAGCCGTCCGCGAGCTTTGCCACAAGCAGCGGAATGTCGTCGGGGTCATTCTGCAGATCGGCGTCGATCGACACGATGATCTCGCCCGCCGAATAATCAATGCCGGCCATGAGAGCCGCGGTCTGTCCGAAATTGCGCCGAAAGTCCACGACCTTGAGCTCAGGATGCTTACCCGTCTCTCTGCGCAATGCTTCGAGCGACCCGTCTTTGCTCCCGTCGTTTACGGCAATAACTTCGAAGTTGTAGGGCAGGCTTTTCAGTACCTCGAAGAGACGGTCACAGAGACTGGGAACGTTCTTTTCTTCATCGTATACCGGGATGATGACTGACAAGGATGCCGACTGGGGCTTACGGCCGGATTCGACCGCACTGAGAGCTTCGACGTTCATGCCGCCGTCTCCAGGTTCCGCCCGCTACAGGGTGGTCAACTGCGGTAGTTATCCCGCCATCTTGAGCGCGGGTCAAGCTGCGCCTGCCAATCGCCATGGGGGCTGCCGTGCACCGAAGGCGGTGACGCCACCGCGTTCTCGGTAGGCGAGCAATCCAGCATTGGAGGCGATCATCGCCCCCCCGGAAATGAGCCGTCAATCGGCGGTCGAAATCGAGCCCGGGAACGCCGCGGCCGTTCAAGCCGTCGCCGTCAAGCCGCTTATAGGCTGCGTCGAGGATGCGCGGTCTGCGCGCCGGCATAGGCCAGAAACCGTTGCGCCGGCCCGCTCGGCGGGAGCAGCGGAGCAGCAAAGCCGCGGGGACACCGATGAGCCCGAGGAGTGCCGCAGCTGAGACGAGGAATGCGATGTCGGTCATCGGGCCCTAACACCCCTACCGCGGCGGGCAACGCCGATCACGGACGATCGTAATCTCGGCAGCAAAACGGGACCACAGCCGGCGGGGCCGCGGCTTGAAGGCTCACGACGCGGCGTCCGTTGTGGACGCTTTGATGTCATGGCGACTGCGCATGACCGTAGTCTCGCGTGTTTTGCGGGCAATGACCGAAAGCGTGGTCGCGACGGCCAGACGCTCGATCAAGGGCTGAGTCACGGCCGGATTGGCGCCGGTGCAGAAGGCAATCTCGTTACCCGAGTGGTCCACCCAACCGAGCCTGTCCGGCCAAAGCAGCTCGAACTCATCGGTGTGAAGGCGAAGCGCGAAAATCAAATTGATCGCCGCGAAGGCGTGGTACTTGTCGGCGAGCAGGCTTTCGCTATCGCCGGCGATCGCGGGAATATACGCTTTTATCGCCTCCAATCGGCTGAAGTCGATCGGCTCGCGGCCGCTGGCGCCGGCGGACGCCACGCTTGGCAGGTCGAGCCGCCGACGCAGATCTCCGAGGCGGACCGCTCCATAAACCGGAAAGTCATCGGGCAATTCGCGCAGAGCCGCGTCGGCCAGGTCCGGTTCGCTGTATGGCTCCTCGATGATGACGACGCGTCCGCCGACGCGGCAAACGCGGAAGAACTCGCTGATGGCGGAATAATACTTCAACATGTGGTGCAGAGCCTGGCGCACGATCACGGTATCGAACGTTTCGGGAGGGAATGGCAGGCATTCGCCGTCCCCGCAGACCCACGCGATGTTCCGGCCTTGCTCTGCGCTATGTTTTTGGTAGGCCAACGTGAGCTCGGGGACGATGTCGAGCGCTACCGACGAGCGAGCGAGGGGCTCAAAGCACTCTGCCTCCGCCATGGAGCAGCCGACGATCAGGACGTCGTCCTGGGATAGCTCGACGTCCAGCGATTTCAGCAGAGAGCGGCTGCTCTGATTCATGAAGCTGTTGCGCTCCCCATGCGCTCGCGGAGGCGCCGTGCGCGCGTTGTAGGCGACTTCGCCGTCGATCTCATCCCGTTTCTTGTCCCAATTGGGGTCCATGACCAGCATGATCGGGACATTGTCGCGGATCTCGTAGCGCCCGCCGCATTCGGTGCAAACCAGTTCGGCGCCCCCGCTCGGTCGTTCCAGGTTGCCGAGACAGGCCGCACAAATGAGCCGACTGAGTACGCTGCGCTGGCATTCGATGGCGCGCCGGCGCAAGACATCGCGCTTGGCGAATGAATAGTTGGATCCTTTCGGTTGGCATTTTGCCGACTCGGCCACTTCCAAACGAGAGCGGCTAGCACGGTCCGTTTCCAGAATATTTGCCTGTCGCCAAAGGACCACACTCAGCGTGTCCTCGATGCGCGCCAAGGCTCGGCGAAGGTCGTAATAGCCGACCAAACCGCGCGCACGGTCCTTAAGCCAACTCTTCATCGCCCGAACTCCCGAACATTTTCGTGGCGTGATATCCCCGCTGGTCGAATCCCCCCGCTGACGCGGCGTCATTATAGCCAAAAACTGCGCGACCGGGCCAACGTCTGCGCGGGTATTTGACCGTCTCTTGGTGGATTTTGCCGCCCCCGCCAAAATGCCGCAGCGCATGCGAAACGGGGAAAGAGCGTGCGCCGATCATGATTTGCCGATCGGTCCCTCGGAACGCTTCTATATGAGCGTCGTCGCCTGAGGTGAATTCGACGGGAGGCGGCTGTTCTAATAACCGATCACGGCCGCCAGCATCCGCGAATACGGCACCGGAGGAGATCATGCCAGGCTGGCCGTCGGCTACTATTCCCCGGATGACGAAGAAAGATAACTTTCTGCTGGGATACGCGGAAGCCAAATGAAGCCGCCAGCTCTGCGCCTGACAGCTGAAGCTCGCATGGAACCGCCGCACGTCGTTCACGTCCTCGTAGCCGGCGAGCCGTCCGAACGCCGACTGCAGCGGCAATCCGAGGAGTGCATGTCGGCCATTGCTGCCGGTGCGTGCATCCGGAAGCACGTCACCGGCCATGTCGGTCAAGCCGACCGCGTCGTCCAGCTCCCGATACGCCAGCAGCCCCGCATCGGAGGTGATCACAGAGCTGCGGAACTGGAGCCTCAGGCGCCGGTCGAACGCGTGCTTCAGCGCCCCGCCGTATGATTCACCCGCCGGGTCCGCCATGGCTGCCTCGCTCCACCGCGAATAACGTGCTGATCCCTATATTGGAATCGGCATGTTGGCGCCGCAAGATTGCGCGTCATCCGGGGATTGCGGCTTGAAACAGGTTGATTGGCCCTGCGGCGAACGGATAAACCATTCGGCGGCTATACTGCAAGCCCGTGTGATTCCCTATGAACTCCCGCGGAGGAGCGCGAGAAGCGCTGTGATATGAGAGGCTCGGCGCTCGTCCTTTTTCTGGTGAGCTCGCTGTGCGGCGTGCCGCTTGCGCGGTGGGGCTTCCCGCGAGCGGATGCGCGGCAGCTGCTGCTTATGTCGCCGGCGGTCACCATCATCGTCTGGTCGTTGGCACTTGGCGCCGGCGTGATGATGGACATCCCGATCCGGAGCCTTTGGGCACCGTTCTGGGCGGGCACGCTGCTCTCGAGTGCGGCGGGCGGGTGGCTGATCGGTCGGCGGGCCAGTGCAAAGGACTTGCGCGTGATTCTGGTTCCCGCCGCCGCGGCGATGTCGCTGCTGGCGCCCTACGTCTTTTACGGTTTTGCCGACTATCAAGGGAGCTGGTTCTTTGACGGCTGGGCATATCTGGCAGAAGGGGAAGCCCTTTGGAAGTACCCGCATGATGCACCGGTCCTCGGCCTGGGCGTGATGTATGATTATGGACATTGGGTGGCCAGCATTGCCCGGTTCGTTTCGGGAGCGCTCGTTGCGGTATTTCGCGACGTGCTGCCATTGGGCGGCGACAGCCAGGAGGCCATCGGCCATTTTCTCCTGCTTTGCACATTCGCGTTCGGCTGCTCGTGCTATTTCCTCGCTCGCGCCGTCATGCCGGGATACTCGCTGGCGCAACTGTGTTTCGTTGTCGCCACGACTTTCAGCGGATTTACCCTCAACCTGGGTTACGCCAACAATTTCGATCATTTTCTCGGGATTTCGATAAGCCCATTCCTCGCAGGCATGGCGGTCATCACGCGTTGGCGCGGCCGCGAAGCAATCCTCCTTGGCGCTGGTTTGTCAGCGCTTCTTTGGATCTATCCGGAGATGGGAGTCATCCTGGCGCTGCCAACGGCCATTGTCTTGGCTTGGCGCCTGTGGTGCTGCCGCCCGCGCTGGCGGAGACTGGCGGCGTTCGCGGGCCTTTTGCTTCTCGTCGTCTTCCTTGCAACGCTGCCGTGGCAGAAGTTGTTGTTGCAATACATGGCTATGCAGCTCGAGGCCGGAACGGCGTCCGGCCGCCGACCCGGAGAGGGATATTTCCCCACGCTGTTCGATGCGGTATGCGGCCCCGGCGCGATATTCGGCCTCTATGCCCCGTCCCAGCCGTGCGCTCCGCCTCTCATCCTCAATCTGCTCAAGGACGCAGTTGCCGCGATCGGCGCCCTCCTTGTGCTGACCGGCGTGCTGCGGCCGGGACGCCCCATGGTCGCCCCGTTCGCGCTCTCGGCGTTGATCATAGCGTTGGGCACGGCCCTTATGTTGCTTGAGCAAGAATATGACTATGGCGCCTTCAAAATCCTCGCCTCGGGATGGTATGTTCTGGCGCTGCTCATGGTGGTCGGAGCCCGGTCTCTCGCGGCGCAGGGAGCTTACTTTCAGAAAGCGATAGCGGCATTGGCGCTTGCCTACGTTGCCGTTATCGGGTTGCGAGTCTGGCAGTTGGCCGGTGACGTCGCGGTCAAGGACATGGCCTATTTCCGCACGGTCGAGCATTTGGTCGACTTCGATCCTCGCGCGAAGATCGTCGTCCAATTGAGCAACAGTATCGCGCTCGAGTGGGCGCTCTATTATCTGCGCGACAGGCCGCTGACGGTGGCGGGACTCAATCATCCCTATCTTTCCGCTCTGGATGAATTCTATGACAGACAATTGCAGAGCGGTCTCGGTGAGGCGGCGTATCTGCTGTCCGACACCCGATACGACGACTGCTTCGGTCATGCCGTCCGGCAGGGCGGCCCCTATCTCCTCTACAGCCTGCCGTCAGGCGTGCGCACGATCCTCACCTATATAAGGGGACCAAATGGGAACACCGAGCAGAGCGGGAGCGTCGCCCTCGCGGCGGGTGATCAAGACACGCGCATCTTGATCGTCTCGGTGGGCAAGGGTATCGCGAAACTCTCGGCCGACCTCGCGCTCAAGCCGAGTGGGTCGGGCCTCGAGAGCGTGCGCTTACTGATCCGCTCCGAGATCGAGGACAAGCAGGTCGCGGTTGACCAGGACGGCCATATCGCTGTCGATGTCAAGGTGCCCGCGGGCCGCTCCGAGATCCGCCTGCGCGTGCTCGACCAGGGTGCCGCGGGCTCGAGGCCTGCGCGGATCGATGCGCGGCAGCTCGCGGTCTGCGCGCCGGCATAGGCAAGAAGCCATTGCGCCGGCCCGCGCGGCGGGAGCAGCAAAGCTGCGGGGACACCGATGAGCCCGAGGAGTGCCGCAGCTGAGACGAGGAATGCGATCTCGGTCATCGGGTCGTCACGCCCCTACCGCCGGATCGGAGATGCGCTTGCTCCATCAGATGCGACGCATTCGGGGTGCAGCGGTATTGCTCGCGAGATCAACCTGGGCCGCCTGCCGAGAGCCGGCTCCAAGAAAAGGAGCCGGCGCTTGAAGCACATTGATTGGCTCCGCGGCAAACTGATAAACCATGCAGCGGCATTCCTGCAAGCCCGTGCGGCTTCCCATGAACACCCGCAGAGGACCGCGACAAGCGCGATGATATGACAGGCTCGGTGCTCGTTCTTTTTCTGGTGAGCTCGCTGGGCGGCGTGCCGTTGGCCGGATGGGTCTTCCCGCGTGCGGATGCCCGCCAGCAGTTGCTCATGTCGCCGGCGGTCACCATCATCGTCTGGTCGCTTGCGCTCGCCACCGGCGTGACAATGGATATCCCGATCCGCATCCTTTGGGCACCGTTCTGGGCGGGCACGCTGCTCTCGAGCGCGGCGGGCGGCTGGCTGATCGCCCGCCGGGCCAGAGCAAGGGACTTGCGAGTGATTCTGGTTCCCGCGGCCGCGGCGATGTCGGTGCTGGCGCCATACGTCTTTTATGGTTTTGCCGACTATCAAGGGAGCTGGTTCTGGGACGGCTGGGCATATCTCGCCGAGAGCGAAGCTCTGTGGAAGTACCCGCACGATGCGCCGGTCCTCGGCTTAGGTGTGGTGTACGATTACGGACACCATATGGCCAGCTTGGGTCGGTTCATTTCGGGGGGGCTCATCGCGGTATTTCGCGACGTGCTGCCATTGGGCGGCGACAGCCAGGAGGCATTCGGCCATTTTCTCCTGCTTTGCACATTTGCATTCGGCTGCTCGTGCTATTTCCTCGCTCGCACCGTCATGCCAGGATACTCGGTGGCGCAACAGTGTTTCGTTGTCGTCTCGACCTTCAGCGGATTTATCCTTAGCCTGGTATACGCCAACAATTTCGCTCATCTTCTCGGGATTGCGATAAGCCCATTCATCGCGGGCATGGCTGTCATCGCGAGTTGGCGCGCTCGCGAAGCCATTCTCCTTGGCGCCGCTTTGTCGGCGCTTCTTTGCATCTATCCGGAGATGGGGATCATCCTGGCGCTGCCGACGGCCATTGTCTTGGCTTGGCGCTTGTGGCGCGCCCGCCCCCCCTACCGGAGACTGGCGGTATTTGCGGGTCTCCTCCTGCTCGTCGTCTTCCTTGCAACGCTGCCGTGGCAAAGGCTGTTCTTGCCGTACATGGCTATGCAGCTCAACGCGGGAACGGCGTTCGGCCCCCGGCCCGGAGAGGGATATTTCCCCACGCTGTTCAATGCGGAATGCAGTTCTGGCGCGATGTTCGGCCTCTATGCCCCGTTCGAGCCATGCGCGCCCCCTCGCGTCCTCAATCTACTCAAGGACGCCGTTGCCGTGATCGGCGTGCTCCTCGCGCTGACCGGGGCATCGCGGCCTGGGCGGACCCTGGTCGCCCCGTTCGTGCTTTCCGCGTCGATCATAGCGTTGGGCACGGCCTTCATGTTGCTCGAGCAAAAATATGACTACGGTGCTTTCAAACTCCTGGCCTCGGGATGGTATGTGCTGGCGCTGCTCATGACGGTCGGAGCCCGGTCTCTCGCGGCGCGGGGAACATACTTTCAGAAAGCGATATCGGCATTGGTGCTTGCCTATGTCGCCGTTATCGGGCTGCGAGTCTGGCAGTTCGCCGGTGCCGTCGCGGTCAAGGATATGGCCTATTTCCGCACGGTCGAGCATTTGGTCGACTTCGATCCTCGCGCGAAGATCGTCGTCCAATTGAGCGGCAGTTTCGCTCTGGAGTGGGCGCTCTATTACCTGCGCGACAGGCAGCTGGCGGTGGCGGGATTCAATCATCCCTATCTTTACGCTCTGGATGAAACTTATGACAAACAACTGCGGAGCGGTCTGGTTGAGGCCGCGTATCTGCTGTCCGACACCCGTTACGACGACTGCTTCGGTCATGCCGTTTGGCAGGGCGGCCCTTATCTTCTCTACAGCCTGCCGTCAGGCCTGCGCACGATCCTCACCTATATAGGGGGGCCTAATGGGAACTTCGAGCGGAGCGAAAGCGTCACCCTCGCGGCGGGCGATCAAGACACGCGCATCTCGATCGTCTCGGTGAGCGAGGGTATCGCAAGACTCTCGGCCGACCTCGCGCTCAGTCCCGGGGGGTCTGGCCTTGAAAGCTTGCGCCTCTTGATCCGCTCCGACATCCAGGACAAGCAAGTTGCGGTTCCCCAGGACGGCCATATCGCTGTCGACGTCGAGGTGCCCGCGGGCCGCTCCGATATCCGCCTGCGCGTGCTTGACCAAGGTGCCGCGGGCTCGAGGCCTGCGCGTATCGATGCGCGGCGGATCGCGGTCTGCGCGCCGGCATAGGCAATAAGCCATTGCGCCAGCCCCCGCAGTGGGGCAGTAAGGTCGGGTGCGCCGAGAGCCGCCGCGGCACGGAAGGCACCTCGGCGCCGCAGATCGAGAAGAGGCTCGGGTCCGGGTCGTACAGAAGGTTCATGTCCGCCATGCTCAATCCACCCGCGGAAATGCCCTGCCGTATCTGCGGCTCTTCCGCCGGGTTTATCGGCAGCAAGGCGGGAAAATTCGCGCGGACCGACTTCAACCTCTACCGCTGTCCCGATTGCGGGCTCTCCTTTGTCGGCAACCCGATCACGGATCACAAGGCGGTCTATTCGGAAGATTTCTATAAGGGTCGGGGTGCGGACCCGATGGTCGATTACGAATTCGAGTTGCACCACCCGCAGGAGACGGTGCGCATCTACGAATGGCGCGGCATTCTGCGCGTCGTCACGGCCTTGAGGGGCGAGACAAAAGGGTGCCGCTGGCTCGATTTCGGCTGCGGCAACGGCGGCCTGGTACGCTACCTCCGCGAAAAGGGCGCGGCCGACGCTGTCGGGTTCGACGAAGGATGGATTGCGGATCGGGCGCGCGCGCTCAGCATCCCGATACTGCGGCCCGATGAGTTGGCCTCCCATCGAGGCGCCTTCGAGGTGGTGACCGCGATGGAGGTGTTCGAGCACTTGCCGGATCCGGTGTCGAGCCTGCGGGACATCCGATCGCTCATGAGACCCGGGGGCCTGCTGTTCTATACGACGGGCAATGCGCGTCCGTACCGGAACGCGCTCATCGCCTGGCCCTACGTCTTGCCGGAAGTCCACGTCAGCTTCTACGAGCCGAGGACCTTGCATCGCCTGCTGAGCCAAACGGGCTTTCGTACCGAGCACCGCGGATTCGTCGCCGGCTTCGAGGACATCATACGGTTCAAGGTGCTGAAGAACCTGCGCCTGCGCAGGACGGCGATGTGGGAGAAGGCGATGCCTTGGCCGCTCATTTCCCGGATCGTGGACGCCAGGTACGGGGTCACCGCTCATCCGGTCGCCTGGGCAGCGTGAACGCCCGCCGCCGAGGGTCACCCGCTCCCCGAGCGGGAGGCCTCTTTATGGCCGACCAGGATATGCACCTGGACCGGGGTGAGTGCGGACGGCACCGTGATGTTGTAGAGCACGACTTGGCGGCCCCTCGGCATGTGTTCGACCTCGACCTTCGGCAGGAATTCGGCGACCATGTCGCGCAGATCCTCGACGACATACTGCAGGGTCGGCGGGTGCGACGAGATGAGCGGGATGATCCGTACGGCGCTTCGGTAGGCCAGCCGCTCCATGCGATAGAACCAACGCGGCACGCAGGACTCCACGAGGATGAAGCGGCCGCCCGGCTTCAGCACGCGGCTCGCCTCTTGAATGGCGCGACGCGCGTTGGCCTTGCAGTCCGCGACGCTGCTGCCCACCAGATGGTGGATCAGCATCACCATCAGCACACCGTCGAAAGACGCGTCCGGCTCGGGGATGTCGAGCGCGCTGCCCGTCCTGGCCTGGGCATTCGGCGGAAGGGTCTTCTTGCAAATCTCCGGCGGCAGCTGGTCGAAGAAGAGATCCAGCGCCACGATTTCGCCGACGCGCGTTGCGTCGTAATTGCACACGCCTCCGTTTCCGATGTCGAGCATCCGGCCTATGCCAGCGACCTTCTCGCTTACGTATTTGCGCAGCTGGATGTAAGTATCGATGGTCTCGAGGCTCTTCCTGTATTCCTCGAGGTGATCCAGGAAGAACTGCCTGTTGGTTGCCAGAGCGTCCGCCTGGACGGGGTCGGCAAGGTGG
>Ga0209415_10003944_pt1 | contig 27432 bp, 26 predicted proteins | sample PeaSoiSIISIP2007_FD_187696 | JGI IMG/M metagenome (GOLD analysis project Ga0209415, IMG submission 187696) | Peat soil microbial communities from Weissenstadt, Germany - SII-SIP-2007 (SPAdes) (version 2) | ecosystem: Environmental > Terrestrial > Soil > Wetlands > Peat | place: Germany... | reverse complement strand
CCCGCGACATAGCCCAGTATTCCCGATGGCACATTCGGTGCTTTATGAGACCGCGACGGGTTTTGGCTCGCGATCGCATCGTTAACGATTAATCGCGGAGATACTGAGGACTATGAGAAGTTATACATCGAAAACCAAAGGATTTGCTCCACGTGAGGGCCATGCGCAGACGCGCCCTCGGCTATATGGGAGGCCAAATGGCCGTCGTCTTTGCGCTGGCCGCGGTGACTCTGTGCGGGGTCATGGCATTGGGCGCCGATGTTGGTGTGCTCTATTACAATTGGGTGCAGTTGCAAAAGGCCGCCGACGCCGCCGCTCTCGCCGGCGCCCAGATACTGGGTCAAGACCCCAGTGACCCCACTTCAGCTACCTCCACGCTGGCTACTACCACTGCAAAGGCCTACGCCACCGATAACGGCACCTCGGCAAATGACGTGGTCGTCGCCACGCCGCAGAGCGGCAACACTCAAAAATGGCGGTGACGATCAAACGAACCGTGCCTTACAGCTTCGCCCGAGTGCTCGGCCTTACCGACGGTTATGTGAACGTCATGGCGGTGGCAGAGATTCCCACCGCGGTCAGCACGGTAAATGCTGGACCGACCTCGCCAATCTCCTGCGGTGGTGTCGATTGTACTTCGGGAGGAACGACGGTCACTGCGGGGAGCGGTACTCCGGGCAGCGGGGCTCCTTTCGCCGGCTCGTGCGGCTCGGGAACCGGTCAATTCAACGTGCTTCCGATCGCGCTCGACAATCTGACCCCTTGGAAAAGCGGCAGCATAACTACACTTAACCAGGCGACTGTGAGTGGCAACAAAGGTTGGCCCGACGCTCCCGGAAACTGGGGCTATGTCAACCTGTGCGGCGACGGCAACAGCAGTGGAGCGGTCCTTCGCGCCGGGATGGCAGCTGGCTACGGCGGCGAACTCACTATCGGAAATTACCTGCAGACCGTCCCGGGTGCCAAGGTTGGGACCGGTCGACCAGGGAATCGCGGATCGCGCGCCGGGGAACCCTTGTCAGCCGCTCCATCAACCTACGTTGTTTCCGGTAATTCGCGAGTGGTGGTCATCCCCGTCGTGGATTTCTCCAAGGACGCGTCCACTGGTGGCAGTTGCACAGGTGTGTGCAACGTGAAAATAACCGGATTCATGGCAGTTTACATTTTGGGCGTTAATGGTGGCACTCTTAGCGTGCAGGATATCGGTATAGTGGATCCAAATTCCGTGTCGGCGACCTCCGGTACAATCAATACTGGCGCATTGGGCGATATCGTGTTGAAGCAGTAACCGACACGATCGAATCAGTGGAAGTCAAAGAGCGCCGGGCCGTCGAGGGCCCGGCGCTTTTATTTTTGGCGCGCGTTGTGCGAATCCGGCCCTTTGCTCCGCGGCACGCGGAGCTTCACGGCCGGATTCGCGCAATGGCGCGGGAGGCGTCCGGCGAAAACATCAAGGATATTGTCCACCGCCAGCTCGGCCATCCGATGACGCGTTGCGTGGCTCGCGCTGCCGATGTGCGGCGTGATCACGACGTTGGGCAGCTTGAGCAGCGGATCGGCCGCGTCGATCGGCTCGATCGCAGTGACGTCGAGGCCGGCGCCGCCAAGATGACCGGAGCGCAGCGCTTCGGTCATCTCGGCCTGGTCAATCACCGCGCCGCGCGCGGTGTTGACGAGAATTGCGCCGCGCTTCATCGCGGCCAGTTCGCGGCGCCCGATGAGATGGCGGGTCTGCGGGGTTAGCGGCACGTTGAGCGAGATGAAATCCGCTTCAGCGAGCAGGCGCGCGAGTTCGACACGCTCCGCGCGTGGCGCGCCGAGCGGGCCGAGCGCCGCAGGTGCCCCAAATTTGGTGACCTCGCCGGAGGGCCCCGGCCCGCCGGAGGGTATAGTTCCGCCGTCGCGCCGCCGGGCCTTTGCAACGGGGGCCGGATTCGCCGTTCCGGCGAATCCGGCCCCCCTGGCCGCACCCGCTCCGGGATGCGCGGCATACAGCACGCGCATCCCGAAGCCGGCCGCGCGTCGCGCCACGGCTTGTCCGATCTTGCCCCAGCCAATCACGCCGAGTGTCGCCCCCCAGACATCGCGTCCGAGCATCAGGCGAGGCGTCCACATGCGCCAGCGGCCGGTCCGCACGAAGCGATCGCCCTCGGCGACGCGGCGCGCCGCCGCGAGCATCAGGGCGAAGGCCAGGTCCGCCGTCGTCTCGGTCAATACACCCGGCGTGTGACCGACGGCGACGCCCGCGCGGGTTGCAGCAGCGAGGTCGATGTTATCGACCCCGACGGCCAGATTGCTGATCACGACTAGGCGCGGTGCGGCCGCGATCGCTGCCGCGTCGAGCCGGTCGCTGACCATGCTGAGGACGGCATCGCAGTCACGCAAATGCACGACGAGTTCGTCGTGCGGCGGCGGCGCGTCGTCGTCCCACAGATCGACGCGCGCGGTTTCGGCGAGACGCCGCAGCGCGGCGTCGGCTACCGGACGGGTGACGAAAACGCGACGATGACTCGATTTCGGGGCTGGCATTTGCAGTCACGTTTCAAATAGCGAACTCCTTTGCTATACGCCACAGACGTGGACCCACAAACCGTCGATAAGATCATCGCAGAAGCCGTCGCCGCCCGGCGCACCGCGCTCTCGGAAATCGAATCCAAGCGCGTCCTTGCCGCCGCTGGCATCGCGACCGCTATTCCGGAATTCGCCACTAACGCCGATCAAGCGGTTAAGGCAGCCGCGGGCATGGGGTTTCCGGTGGTGCTCAAAGTGCATTCGCCGGAAGTCACCCACAAGAGCGAAGTCGGTGGCGTCGCGCTCAATCTCCGCAACGAAGCCGAGGTGCGCGACGCTTTCGATCGCATCCGCCGCGGACTCGCCGATCGGATGCCCGGAGCAACCTTCGAGGGCGTCGCGATCGCACCGCAGGCGCGGCCCGGCGTGGAGCTTATCGCGGGGATCTCGCGCGACGAGCGTTTCGGCCCGTTGGTGGTCGTCGGCCTCGGCGGGATCTTCGTCGAAGTGTTGCACGACACTGCGATGCGGCTGGCGCCAATCGATCGCGTCGAGGCGCGCGCGATGCTCGAGGAATTGCGCGGCGCTCCTCTGCTGCACGGCGCGCGCGGCACCCAGCCAACCGATATCGACGCGATCGCCGATCTGCTGGCACGTTTGTCGGAACTTGCGGCGAGCCGCGACGACATCATTGAAATGGACCTCAATCCTGTGGTATCATACAAACGGGGTTATTCTGTGCTCGACGCGCGTATCTTGATCGCGCCTGGTGGCGTCCCAAAACCGGCGACGCCCGCCTCGATCGATCCGGAGCGGCATCGACGGCGCATTCAAAATCTAACCCAATCCTTTGATGCGAAAACCGTCGCGGTAATTGGTGACAAGCGCGCGGGCGGCTACCTGTGGCTGCGCGCGATGAAGCGCTTCACCGGCAAACTCTATTCCGTTCAGATCGATCCCAACGAAATTCCCGGCATCGAGGAGATGGGCATCGCCAACGTGAAGTCGCTTGCCGACGTGCCTGGGCCGATCGACTATGCGGTGAGCGCGGTGCCGCGGCAGGTCGCCCCGCGCATCCTCAAGGACTGCATCGACAACCACGTGCGCGGAATTGGATTTTTCACCTCGGGATTTTCAGAGACGACGGAAGAGATCGGCATCAAGCTCGAGGCCGAATTGAGGACGCTCGCTTCGGCCTCGGACATCGCGCTGGTCGGTCCGAATTGCATGGGTCTTTACAATCCCGCAGTCGGCGTGAGTAATTTTCCGGATCTGAATGTCGGCGTGCGCGGCGACGTATGTTTCATCTCGCAGAGCGGCACGCACTCGATCAATTTTTGCTCGCAGGCGCCGGCGCGCGGCATTCGCATCAACAAGGCGGCGTCGATCGGCAATGTCCTGATGATCGAGGCGGCGGATTTTATCGATGTGATGGCGGTGGACCCGGCCACGCGCACGATCGGAATGTACGTCGAGGGCGTGCGCGACGGGCGCCGGTTTTTCGGGAGCCTCAAGCGCGCCGCGGCGGTGCATCCGGTGGTGGTGTGGAAGGGCGGGATGACCGAGGCGGGCGCGCGTGCGACGTTTTCGCATACCGGATCGCTGGCGACGCCGGCGGCGGTGTGGACCGCGATGGTGCGGCAGAGTGGGGCGGTGAGCGTCGCGGGACTCGACGCGATGCTGGACGCGGTCGAGATGTTGGCGCGGGGAAAGGCGGTCAATGGGCGGCGGATGGGTCTGGTGGCGATGACCGGCGGACAATCGGTTGTGATCACCGATACGTTCGCGACGGCCGGGCTCGAAATCCCGACGCTGTCGGCGGCGTCATACGAAGAGCTGAAGAGCTTCTTCAACATCATCGGTGGCAGCTATCGCAATCCGCTGGACGCCGGCGGCACGATCGGCGGCGGCGTGCATACGGGCAACCTCGAGCGGATCTTGCGCATCCTTGATCGCGACGACGTCATCGACGCGATCGTTTTGGAGGTCGGCACCGGATTACGCGCGCAGCGCTGGGCGTCGCACGAGGACGAACTTACCGGGTTGCTCGACAAGATCACCGAATTTAATCGCGCCTCAGCCAAGCCGTTTGTGCTGATAATGCATCCGGCGCATGTCGAAACGATCGTGGTACGGGCGAAGCAACTCGCACGTGAACGGGGCCTGGTGGTGTTCGACAGCTTCGAACGATCGGCGGCAGCGATTCGCGTCGCCTTTGACTACTGGAGCAATCGCGCCGCGCACGCACATTAGATCGATGCCGCGAGCCGTCGGGCGACCAACTGATCGAGAGCACGTCCGCGCGTCGACTCATCGCGGCGGAATCATCACGGTCAGCATTGCGAGCGACGCATCGCCATCGACGATCGCCAGTGCGCGACCGTCAGGCGACCAACTCATCGAGAGCGGGCCGCGAGCGGCGCCGGAGGCCAGCACGAACGCGCTGCGAGCCGGATATGAATAATCGATAAGCTCGCGCAGAAGTCCATCGCGCTGCGGCACGAAGGTGTCGATGGCGGCGGCGTCGGACGCGGTCGTGAAGACCATCGAACTTTGTGCAAACATCGCAGGCGGCGTCTGGAAGCCGAGCGAATTGATCGTGACTACCGCGGTCAGTGGATTAAGCAGCGCGATTTCGGCCTTGGCGGGCGCGTCAGGATCCCGTGCGATGCGCTTCCACGAAAGTCCGCCATTACCCATCGCCACGATAGTGCCGTCGCTCGCATACGCAGCCGCCGCCGACGAAACCGCGATGAGGGTGGTCATCGCGGTCGCCAGGCTGAAGCGAAACACGGCGACATTGGAACTCTTGGGTTCTCGGGCGGCATAAATGAATGCCGACGAATCGGGCGCCCAGCCAAGAATTTTGATCGGAGCCGCGACCCGGAGTTCCGCACAGCTCTGATCTTGCAGGTTCACGATCGCCGGGGAGGTATCGCTATCGCCTGCGCTCACCGCGAAGCGGCGATTCGGTGAGAACCTCAAGCTCGCCAACTGGCAATGAATCTTGTCCAGGCGAGTCACTGAGCCGAGGCCCGAGATACCGATCACATTGAGACCGCTCGCGGGGCCAATCGTATCGACGTTGGAGGCGATGGGCGCGGTCGGCGCGGACGGACGAATCACGATCGCGATGGTGTCACGATCGATCCAGTTCATACTCGCCACGCGATAATCGCCGTCGAATGAAGCCACCGAGTGGCCCGCGCCGCCGCTGATGGAATCGATGAGCATCAGGTTGAGCCGATTGGCGGTGGGATCAGCGTCGGCCGTCGCGAGTTCCATTCCGTCTGGGCTGGCGGCCACCTCCAGGATGCGTCCGGTCGGCGCGCCCGGACCGAAGTCGCTCGCGATGGCGGTGAGGTTGCTCATTTTCGGCCCACCGAGGCCGATCACGATAGCCTTTCCATCGAGCGACCCGGCGACGGCGATGCCCATATCCTGTGCGAGCCACATCGGCGGCACGGCGGGATTCGGGATGAAGCCGCGCGGCAGCTCACTCGAAGCGACGACGCGAATGCCATTGGTGATGTCGAGCGTGGCGGTGCTGTCGAGATGAAGTGGACGGGGCGGCGGTGGTGGCGGTGGGGCGGATTTGAAGATCGAACATCCGGCCAGGAGCAGCAACAGCGGTGCGAAGTGGAGAGTGAAGTTGCGCATCGGAAATCGCCAGTGCGGAGCAACTCCGATACTATGCGGAATGATGAAGGCGATGAAGTTTCCGCGAATCGATGTGTCGCGCCTGAGCCGCGAGATGCGGGTCGGGATCGTGACGGGATTGCCGATGATTATTGGCGCAGTCGCCTTTGCGTGCCGATGGCACGCGACGGGAATTGTCCTGATGGTCCTCGCGGCGGCGCTGGTGGCGGCATTTTATTTTCTGGTGGCACGGCCGTCGCAGATTCCGGAGCAGGCAATCCTGACGATTCGAATCAGCGATGGGATGCGCGAGGACGCGCCGCGCTCGCCGCTGGAACAATTGCGCAGTCGCGGCCAACCGACGTTGTATCATTTGCGGCGCGCGCTCGAAGCGGCAGCCACAGATCCGAAGCTGACGGCGATCATAGCGGAAATTTCAGCGCCTTCGATTGGACTCGCGACGGCGCAGGAACTCCACGATCTTCTGCGGGCTGCCGCCGCGGCGAAAAAGCTCGTCGTAGCGGTGCTCGCGGGCGACAGTGTGACCGTACGTGACTACCTGGTCGCATGCGGCGCGAGCGAAGTCGTGATCAATCCCGATACGGCGCTGATGATGCTGGGCGCCGCGGTCGGCAGTTTCTTTCTGCGGAACGCGCTCGTCAAACTCGGCGTCGAAGCGCAAACGCTGCAGTGGAAGGAATATAAGGGCGCGGCGGAAGTCTTCAGCCGCGAGACGATGTCGCCCGAAGTGCGCGAGAGCCTCGACGCGATCGTTGGCGACTGGAAGTCGATCCTCGCGGAGAAGGTCGCCCTAGCGCGCAAGGTCGAGGTGCAGCGCGCAAATGAACTACTCGCGCAAGGATTCATCAGTGCGCGCACCGCGTGTGAAAGCGGTCTCGCGGATCGCACGGGCTACGTCGAGGACATTCGCACCGAGATCAATCCGGACAACGAGGAAAAGCGCTTCGTCGGAATCGGGCGCTACCTGCGCCACGTCGGCTACCGGCGGGGAGGCGGTCGGCGCGCGCGGCTCGCATTGGTACATGGCCTCGGGCCCGTGGTCAGTGGTGAGCCTCCGATGACGGGCGAATTCATCAGCGGCGAGCGCACAGCGAGCGAAATCATGCGCGCTGCTAAAGACGAAGACGTCCGCGCCATCGTTTTCCGCGTGAACTCGCCGGGCGGTTCCGCGGTGGGATCAGACCTAGTGTGGCGCGCGGTTCGTGAGGCGCGAAAGCGCGGCAAGCCGGTAGTAGTATCGATGGGCGACGTGGCGGGATCGGGCGGCTACTACGTTGCGATGGGCGCGGACGCGATCGTGGCCGAGCCGACGACGATTACCGGTTCGATCGGCGTGGTTTACACCAAATTCAGCCTGCGCGGGCTACTCGGGAATCTCGGTATCGGAATCGACGCGGTTAAGACGGACGAAATTGGCGACGCGCTCTCGATGGCGCGGACGCTGAGCGATGCGGAACTTGCGCAACTCGACTCGGTGGTCGGCGAACTTTATGGCAATTTCACGGCGAAGGTCGCCGAGGGTCGTAAGCTCGATGCGGCACAGGCTGAGGAAGTCGCGCGCGGGCGCGTGTGGAGCGGCCTGGCGGCGAAAGCGCGCGGCTTGATCGACGAGTTAGGTGGGTTGGCACGCGCCGTCGAAATAGCGCGCGAGCGCGCTGGATTGAAGCCGGACGAAGCACACGAACTGGTGCCGTATCCGACGCCCTCGCTAATCTCGGCATTGAACCTGTCGTTCGCGCGGTCGGAGATGTCATGGGCGCATACGCTCGGCGCCGAACTGACTGGAGTGCCCGAGCAATGGCTCCCGGCGGTGATACGGCTGATGGCGCGCGGCGGCCTGATCCTGCTCAGTCCGATCTCGCGTTAACCGGATTTAGCGCTCGAGTTCTTCGCGGATCGAATACATCTTCTGACGCGCCTCCGAGATATACGCGTCGAGGTTGTGGCGATGGTTCGCGAAGATTCCGGTCTCCGATCCGTCAAGCACGATTAGCGGCTTCATTGTGGCCGCCCTCTGCATCGGCGCGAGCGTCTCGTCCATCAACTGCTCGATAACCGGCTTCACTGTCTGAGTCTGATGATACTCACGCTTCACCGCGATCAGCATGTAGTACATCACGTGTGCATAGCCTTGCGCATGATAGAAATAGTCGTCGTCCTCCCATGCACGAATCGCGGTGCCGTTGGGCTTGCGCGTCATGAACAGCATCGCGTGCGCGTCGCCAAGCAAGTCGCCCCATGCCTGGAATAGTTTGATGAGTTCGAAATTACGCTGATTGAGCTCGCGCGAGGTCTGCGGATTCGTATGCAGTCCTACGACATACGCCCGGAGGTGGCTCACGCCGTCGGCGTACTTGCGCTCGGGCGACGGCAGGATCCAACGCTCGGCGTCGTTGCGAAAGTCAGTATCGGCGATGACCAGATTGGGATCGTATTCGTTGGACGAAATCTTGGTGAGGTCGTCCTTGAAAACGCGCGAAGTCTCGCGCACCGCCATTATAATTCCGATCTGGCGCGAGGAGTTGTTGTCCGCCATCATGGTCGGTCCCCAAAAGAACAAATCATTCGGCCGCCAGCCGAACCCTGAGTGCAGTTCGTGGTCAACGATTTCGGCCAGCATGGTCGCGTAAATCTCACCGGGTACGAAGGGCTTGCCCGCGGGAAACGCGCTTTCAACATCGAAGGGCAGAACGTCGTGGTGGATTTGGCCAAAATGGAGGCCGAGATTGATTACGATAAAAATGGTGATCGCAATCCCGGCGAGAATGCCGATTCGCTTCAGGGACATGTTCAGATTCTAGGGCAAAGTGCCGACGCGAGCGATCACAGATAGCCCATCAGGCGCTGCAGGAGAGTTCCGCGCGCGACTGCGGCGGGGGCGATGATCGCAATCGCCTGTTGCGGCTTCCCGTCAACGATAATCTCGCCGGTGCCGATCGGCTGTCCCGCTTTGACCGGCGCAGCGATCGCGGCGGGGAGCTTGTAGTCAATGGTGAAGGAGTTCTTTTGCGCCTCACGCTTTAGGAAGACCGCAGCGTCCGCGGCCCAGACCGGTTTGATCGAGTTGACCGCGCCGCCCTTCACTGCGACTGTCTGCGCGATCGGCGTCCCCTTCTTCGCGACTTCGCGCATTTCGTAGTTGAGGAACCCTTGCGACATCATGGTCACCGCCGCGTCGAAGTTCTCCTCTTTTCGCGGCGAACCGAGGACCACGGCGATCACTCGCAGCCCATTGCGCCGCGCCGTTGCGACGACGTTGAAGCCGGCCTCGTAGTAAAAACCGGTCTTGAGCCCGTCGCATCCCGGGAAAGTGCGCACCAGATGATTGGTATTGCGCAACTGGAACGTGCCATTGCGGAAGCCGGTTGTATCGATCGCCGACCAGCGCAAGATGTCCGGATAGGTGACGAGCTTGCTCGCGATCACCGCGAGATCGTATGCGCTGGAGACGTCGGCCTGCTGACCCGCGGCGGGCGGCAAGCCATGCACTGAGTAGTAATGCGTGTTCTTCAGACCGAGCGCGGCGGCCTCCTCGTTCATCATCTGCACGCAAGCCTCGGCCGACCCGGCAATGTACTCGGCGACCGCGTAAGTGGCGTCGTTGGCCGAGTGGACCACAATCGCTTGCATCATTTCTCCGAGCGTGAAGGTCTCGCCCTCCTTGAGGTACACCTGCGATCCGCCCATCCGTGTCGCGGCTGCCGAGCTGGTTACCTTGTCCGTGAGCTTGAGGCTGCCGTCGGTGATCTTCTTCGCGACGATCAGCATGACCATCATTTTTGCCAGCGACGCCGTCGGCCACGGACGGTTCATGTCGTGGTCGAAGATGACCGTGCCGGTAGTCGGCTCCATCGCGCACGCTGCCGCATATGGTGCGTTGAGCGGATTCGGCTGATGAGCGTGCGGAGATGCCGGTGGGGTGGCCTTGCGCGAAGATCCGTGATGCCGCGCCTCGGCTTCGCCGGCGAGCAGAGTGGGAATTGCTGCGCCGGCAACAATCACGAATCCGTCGCATAGCAATGCGCGCCGGCTGATGAGTCGAATTGGATCCATTGCCCCCTCTACCTCCTTCCGCCCCAACTACACAGTGATCTTCAAGCGCGAGAGACCGGGCGAGTGATAACGACTCGAACACCGCTCCGAATCGCAACGAAAAAAATTCTAACCGGTCGCTATCGATGGCGGCAAACGCGAAACGGCATCGGGCGCTGGCGTTATCGTGCGCCCGAGCATCGCTAATGGATCGTGTAGCTAATCTGTACCGGAGTGCCGTTGCGCAGCACATTCAGCGTAATGTTGGATCTGGATTGCAGCGTCGAAAGCATCTGCATCGCGCGCGCGGGGTTTCCAATCGGCTGACCCGAAACCTGGGTGAGCACATCGCCATCCTGCAGGCCCATCTGCTCAAAAATCGATCCGGGCTGGATCTCGCTCAGGCGAAAGCCATCGGAAGTCCCGTTCTGGAGGTCCGGCACAGCGCGAATCTGCGTAAACAACTGCGACATATTCTGAACGTTGGTATCGACGGTCGAGCGATCGATTGCGTATTGGTTGGTCGCGAGTTTGCGGATGCCGCCGGCTTTGGCCGCGGGACGGCCCGGGCGAATCATCGGATTGCGGATGAACGGTGGCCGCAAACCCCGCCGACGTAGTCGATTCGGCAAGCCTTCTTGCTCGTCGGCCGGCTGTCCCAAATCATCCTTGGGAATTTCGACTGCGACGCGATGTCCATTGCGGTCGATTATCACGCGGTTCTTGCCGACCTGCACCAGTTTGCCGACACCCGGAATCGCTTCGCCAAGTCGATAGAGTTGCTGGCTGCCGGCTTGATCTTCGAAAATCGCGAAGGCCCGACCGCCGCCCGTCAAATGCGAGGTGCCGAGCAGAGTGATCTTCAAGTCCTCGGTTTCGACGGGTGCCGCCTCGACGTGCGCAGGCGCAAGGTTGAAGACATCCCGCTGAACGATCGCGTTGTAAACCCCTCGTGGACGCGCTCCGCCGAGAGACGCTTCCGGTCTAGACGCGGTGTCAATAGCCGCCGGAACCACGCTCGACGCGTAATGCATCTTGATCATGTCGCTGACGGATCGCGCGGCGAAGTACGGAATCACCAGCGCCGCCAGCAGGACGTTGAGGGCAAGAACATAGCGCTCGGAGAAATTGAAGGTCATTCAGAGAGCCTCGGCCTCGTATGAGCTACCCTCGACCAGCCGCTCAACATCATAATTCCACCGCCCCTTCCAATGCTCGATGGTGAGGCTCGCCGGCGAATGACCGTTGCGCACGAGATCGGTCAGGCGCAACAAGTAAATGCTCTCATCCTCGCCGCGTTCATTCAATGCGTGTTGACGGATGAGGCCGCTCGATCCAATGTTTAAGAGCTCGAGCGCAAGTTCCTTGAACGTGATACGCCCCGCGCGTGCCTCGAGCCCGGCTTTATTCGCCATCGCAGTTAGTTCGAGGCGCTCGGCGTAGCTCCAACGCTTGACGAGATCCCACGCCGCCTCCATGCAATCGTTGTCATAGAGAATTCCCTTGAGCAGGGCGGGCAGCGCGAGCATCAGCGCTGGCGGCTGGCTATCGGCGGTGCGAACCTCGACGTATTTCTTAAGGCGAACTTCGGTGAAAATCGTCGTCAGATGATGCGCCCAATCCTCGATCGTCGCGCGCTGACCTTCCCAACCGCGTTCCATGAACTGGCGAAACGTGATGCCGGGCGGATTCGTCAGGTTGACGTAGCGATGGTCGCGAATGAGGAAATACATTGGCACGTCGAGCGCGTACTCCATGTAATCCTCGAAGCCGCCGTCGTCGCGAAAAACGAAGGCCGGCACGCCGCATCGGTCGGCGTCGGTGTCGGTCCAGATATGGCCGCGAAAGCTGTGAAAGCCGTTGAGAGTGCCGTCTGAGATCGCGGAATTCGCAAACGCGGCGTATAGCAACGGGACGATCCCCATGCTCACGCGTAGCTTGCGGATGGCGTCGGCTTCGTCGCTGTAATCGAGGTTTGCCTGCACTCCGGCGGTCTGCTTCATCATCCGTTGACCGAGGCGGCCCTTGCGCGCCATGTACGGATACATGATGTGGTAGCGCTCTTTCGGCAGCAGCTCAATTTCGTCGATACGACTGACCGGCTGAATCCCAAGTCCCAGGATCGCGGCGCCAACCTGATGGCCGATCTCGATCAACTGCTCGATATGCTGCGTGAATTCACGATGCGCGCAGTGAATCGTTTCGCATTGCTCGCCGGATAATTCGATCTGCCCACCGGGCTCGATCGTGATCGGCGCGCGCTCGCCTTTGAGCGCGACGAATCGTCCATGCTCATCGTCGGGTTCGTAACCGTAGCGATCGACCAGACGGCGCAGGATTTCCTCGACGCCAGTCGGTCCCGAAAAGGGCAGCGCGCGCCCGTCGCGCGCGGAGACCGCGACCTTCTCGTATTCGGTGCCGACGCGCCATTGGTCGCGCGGCTTGGCGCCGCTCGCAAAATAGCGAATCAGGTCGTCTTTATTCTGCAGCGGCTCACTCATCGCTCACACGCCCGGATTACCATTGGAATCTGCGGGTCCGGTTGCATCAAAGGACTAATCGTCCCGATTGCGGCATATCATGGCTTTGCAATCTCGATTAGGCAAGCCGCATTTGCGACCGTTCCATCCTTGCCAGTCAGGTGCGGCTCTCCTATGGTTGCTGCGCGGAGGTGCCGGAATTGGCGCGATGCGTGCTCGCGATTGACCAGGGAACCACCGGTACTACCGTGATGGTGGTGGACGCCGGCGGTCGTATTCGAGCTCGCGCATACGGTGAGGTTCGCCAGTACTACCCGCATCCCGGCTGGGTGGAGCACGACGCCGAGCAGATTTATCGCTCGGTTGTGAAGCTCGGACGCGAGGCGCTTGCGAAGGCCCGGCTCCGGGACCGTGACCTTGCCGCCATCGGCATCACAAATCAGCGCGAAACCTTCGTCGTGTGGGAACGCAAGAGCGGGCGCCCGCTGCATCGCGCGATCGTCTGGCAATGCCGCCGCAGCGCCGATATCTGCGAGCGACTGCGCGATCGCGAGGACGAAGTTACCGCGCGCACCGGACTGCTGATCGATCCGTATTTCTCCGGTACCAAGCTCAAATGGCTGCTCGACCAGGACTCGACTTTGCGCCGGCGCGCGATGCGCGGTGAACTCTGCTTTGGCACCATAGACACCTGGCTCATCTTTAAGCTCTCTCGCGGTACCACCTTCGTCACCGATTTCACTAATGCCTCGCGCACGATGATGCTCAATCTCGATCGCCTCGAATGGGACCAGCCGATGATCGAGATGCTCGGAGTACCGCCCGCGATGCTGCCGACGCCGGTGCGTTCGCGCGGTCGGCTGGCTGAGGCCGCTGCGGGTATCTTTAGCGATCGCGCGATCCCGATAACGGCGAGCATCGGGGATCAGCAAGCGGCGCTGTTCGGACAAGGCGGCGTGGCCGCCGGCGATGCGAAGGTGACATACGGCACCGGCGCGTTCCTTCTCATGAACACCGGCGCGACGCGACCGCATTCGCATAATCGCCTGTTGAGTACTGTCGCACTCGGGCCGGGCGGCGAGCCTGCGTACGCACTTGAAGGGTCGGTCTTTATCGCGGGAGCGGCCGTGCAATGGCTGCGCGACGAACTCAAATTGATCGTAAAGGCGTCCGCCACGCGCGCGCTGGCCGCACGAAGCGTCGATCGTACCGCACCTTACTTCGTTTCCGCGTTCGTCGGACTCGGTGCGCCCTATTGGGATAGCGCCGCCCGTGGCGCAATCTTCGGCCTCACACGCGGCACCACGCGTGCGGATCTGGTCCGCGCAACGCTCGACAGCATCGCCTATCAAGTCCACGACGTGCTCGTCGCGATGGAAAAGGACAGCGGCCACAGAATCCCGGAATTGCGCGTCGATGGCGGGGCGTCGGCCAACGACTACCTTATGCAATTCCAGGCCGACCTCTTAGGGCGTCCGGTGCGGCGACCGTCGATGGGCGAGACTACCGTGCTCGGTGCGGTGATGCTTGCGGGCATTGCGGCGGGTGTTTGGCGATCGGATCGTGAGCTCAAAGCGTTGCGCAAGCTGGATTATGCGTTTCGTCCGCGGATGAAAGCTGCCGAGCGCGAAAGGCTACTTGCGGGGTGGCGCGACGCGGTCTCGCGGACACTCAGTTCGCATGAACGGCCAACTAATGTTTCGGAATAGCACGATGCGCTAAATCACTACACGATGCAAAATTGCAAATACGCAACCATCGCAGGTGTGCCCTCGGCCCGCGCGAAACTGCGACGCCATTTCGCCGAGCTTTGTGAGTGGTGCGATCAGTTGTCGGCGGACGCGCGTCCCGCAGGCTTGATTGAGGTTACGCGCAGACCTTTCGAGGTCCACCCGACATCGAAACCGATGCTGTCACCCTCGCTCAGGAATTCGATGCCGGGGGCACGCCCGCCAAGTGGCGCGCCAACCACTGAAACGAAGGGAAATTGGAAGGGAATCTCCTTCCCGCTGCGCGACCGTACGATGCCGCGTCCACGCGCGCGGTCGAGGATCACGATGAGACCGGAGTAGAAATTCCCTGGAAAAAGTTCGCTGTCGTACTCGTCGCTCACGGGTTGAGTTCCACGCGGGTCGCCGCCTTTGCACGAGCGATCGATGACCTTAGGTGCAGGGCGTGGCGCTTCAAGCTGATTCCGCCAGGAGGGCGTCCAACTCGCCCTTCATCTCGAGCGCGCGCAGTTCGTCGTAGCCGCCGACGATTTTGCCGTTGATGAAGATTTCAGGCACGGTGCGCCGTCCGCCCGCCAGTTCGACCATTTTCTGCCGCAATTTGTCGTCGTCGGTGACGTCGATTTCCTCGAACGCGACGCCCTTGTGCTTCAGCAGGGCCTTTGCGCGGGTGCAAAATGGACAATACGTTGTGCTGTAAACCTGTACTTTAGCCACGTAAATTTCCTTCGCTTTATTTTCCTGTGTGACGCACGCTGCCGCAAGCCCCCGCTTTGAACGGTAATTTTTCCGCCTTGCGATAGACATTTCAACCTAAAATGAGTAGGCGGGTACGGAGCGTCGATAAACATCGCAATCTCGAGCGGGGGCGCACATGAAAAAATACCTGGCGGAATTTATCGGGACTTTCGTGCTGGTTTTCGGTGGATGCGGCGCGGCAATTTTTGCCGGTGAGAAGATCGGTTTCCTGGGCGTCGCGCTGGCATTCGGATTGACGCTCCTAACGATGGCCTATGCGATCGGGCCGGTATCAGGCTGCCATATCAATCCCTCCGTGACCTTCGGACTGTTGCTAAGCAAGCGCATCGACGGTAAGGACGCGGGCGCTTATGTCGTCGCGCAGATACTGGGCGCGATCGTTGCCTCTGCCGTCCTATTGATGATCGCCAAGGGAATCGCTGGCGGGTACGACCCGGCCACCGCAGGATTTGCCGCGAACGGCTACGGCGACCATTCGCCGATGAAATACGGCATGGGCTCCGCGTTTATCGTCGAGGTCGTGTTGACGGCGTTTCTGGTCTTCACGGTGCTCGGATCGACTGATGGCAAAGCGCCGGCCGGATTCGCGGGCATTCCGATTGGGCTGGTACTTACGCTCGACCATCTGGTCGGCATTCCGATAACCAATATGTCGGTCAACCCGGCGCGCAGTATCGGCCCCGCGCTGTTTGTTGGTGGCTGGGCGATCGGCCAGTTGTGGCTGTTTATCCTCGCACCGCTGGTTGGCGCGGCGATCGCATCGGTGCTTTACGGAGCGGTGTACGCGTCCGAGCCGGCCTGATTCGTCGCGGCCGCGGTGCGGAGGACAAGCTAGCGCGTGTTCGCATAATGGCGCTTGAGCCACGCGGGCGAGACGCCGGCGAGAAAGAGCGTCTTGATCATCCACATGCGCAGGATGGTGCGGATAAGGCCGGCGCGTTGCCATCGGCGCGCGGACGTAATCACGTGCGATCGCAGGCAGGCGAACCGGCCGACCCGGCGCATCCGGCGCACGAAATCGACGTCCTCGCAGATCTCGATCTCGGCATAGCCGCCGAGTTGCTCGAAGACCTCGCGCCGCACGAAGATCGCCTGATCGCCGGTCGCCGATCGCATTATCCGCGAGCGCAGATTGATCATCGTCGCAACCAGATTGAAGGCGAAGTGGTGAATGTCGAAGACGAGGTCGAAGCGCCCGCCGACGACCCGCGCATCGGCCAGGGCGGAACCAATATCGCGGGCAAAGGTTGGAGGCGCGATCGTATCGGCGTGAACGAACGCGATCGCGTCGCCCGACGACATTGCCGCACCCGCATTCATCTGTCGAGCTCGTCCACGTTCTACCTCGATGTGCCGATCGCATCGGGCGCGCGCGATTTCGACGCTGCGATCGCTGCTGCCGCCGTCAACCACGATGATTTCCGCGGCGGGTGCGCCGGCGCGAATCGCTTCGAGGGTCGCGGCAATAGCGCGTTCCTCGTTCAGCATCGGCACGATTACGGAGAGCTTCAAGTCAGGACAGGCGGGGGTTTATGTTCGCGGCGATGGCGTCAATCGCCGGCGCGTCGCGGATGTGCACCTTGCGGCCGCGCACTTCGAGGCGGCCTTCCTGGTAGAGCCGAATCGCGAGCGGATAAATGCGATGCTCTTCGGCGTGAATGCGCGCCGAGAGTGTGCTGGCGTCGTCATCCTGATGCACCGGCACTACCGCCTGCACGATTACGGGACCGTCGTCGACGCCCTCGCTGACGAAGAACACCGTGCATCCGGAGAACCGCACGCCGTAATCCAGCGCCTGCCTCTGCGCATCGACGCCCGGAAATGATGGGCACAGCGCCGGATGGACGTTCATGATGCGATCGCGAAACGCCGACACCATTACGGGTGTGAGCAGCCGCATGAACCCCGCGCAGATCACTAACTCGACCTCGTGCCTCTGCAACGACGCGACCAGGGCGCGGTCGAAATCGTCGCGCGACGCGAAGCGGCGATGGTCGATGACTTCAGCCGGGATACCGTGATTGCGTGCACGCTCGAGACCGCGCGCGGCCGCCTTATTGGAGATGACGACGCGAATATTGGCCTTGAGTTCACCGCGAGCGACCGCGTCGATGATGGCCTGCAGATTGGTGCCCTCGCCCGAAATCAGCACGCCGATTTCCACCGGCGGTCGCGTCGTGGGCGATGCCGCAGTCATACGAGGGTCACGCCGCGCGTGCCGCGCCTCATTTCGCCGATGATGAAGGCGCGTTGCCTATGCGATCGCAGATGTTTCACGATCGCATCAGCCTCCGCCGCCGCGGCAACCGCGACCATCCCGAGACCGTTGTTGAAAGTGCGATCCATTTCCGCTTGATCGATTTTGCCGAGGCGCGCGATCAGATTGAAGATCGGCGGGACGGTCCACGTGCTACGCTGGATGGTCGCGTGAAGATTCTTCGGCATTACGCGGGGAAGATTCTCGATCACGCCGCCGCCGGTAATATTCGCCAGACCCTTGATCGTGAAGCGATCGAAAAGTTCCCGCGCAGTCTTCGCATAGATGCGGGTTGGGCGCAGCAGTTCCTCGCCGAGTGGGCATCCTAGTTCTTCCACGCGCGCGTTCAATTTGAGTTTCGCCCGCTCGATCAGAACCTTGCGCGCGAGCGAGAAGCCGTTGGAATGGAGGCCGGAGGCGGCGAGTCCGATGATGGCGTCGCCGGCGCGCATCTTTGCGGGATTCGGGATGCGCGATCGTTCGGCGAGTCCGACGGCGAACCCTGCTAGATCGTATTCGTCGGGCCGGTAGAGCCCCGGCATCTGCGCGGTCTCTCCGCCCACCAGCGCCATCCCGGCCTGCGCACAGCCGTTCGCGATTCCCTTTACGATCGCGAGGGCGAGGCCCTCGTCGAGTTTGCCGCAGCCGATGTAATCGAGGAAAAAGAGCGGTCGGGCGTTGTGACATACGATGTCGTTCACGCACATCGCCACGCAATCGATGCCGATAGTGTCGTGGCGCCCGGTGGCGAACGCAATCTTCAATTTCGTGCCGACCCCGTCGGTGCCGGCGACCAGCACCGGCGTGCGCATTTTTGTCGCGCCGTTGAGTCCGATTATCGCGCCGAAGCCTCCAATGCCTTCGAGCACGTGAGCTCCCTTGGTCGGGGCCGCCAGCCGGCGAAAGAGCGGAATGAGCCGCTCCTTGAGGTCGATATCGACGCCCGCTGATTTGTAAGTGAGTCGCGCCGCCATCGCGATTCAGTTTCCGCGCCGCGCCAGCGCGGTCGCGCGCCATGCGCGCTTGCCATTCGGATAAACCACCAGGCCCTCGCGATACCGGACCAGTTCCAGGTCGGAAAGCAGCGCGCGCAATTCGTAATGTTCGAGCGTGAAGCGGTTGTTGCGCAGATGGCCATGCTCCGCTTCGTCCGCTTCATCGATCAGGAAAGTATCGAACAGGAGTGCGCCTTGTGGACGAAGCGCGTCTTTGAGCAGCGGCACCAGCGCGCGATCGAGATAACTGACATTGAGAATCACGTCGAATGAGTTGCTACGGAACGGAAAGCTGTCTTCGAGGTCCGCAACCACCGGCGAGATTGCTAGATTTTCTCGTCGCGCAACCTCGGTGAGTACGCGCATTCCCATCAACGAGAAATCCGCCGCGACGACCCGCCAACCGGCGCGCGCGAGCGCGATCGCATTGCGCCCGGTGCCGGCCGCTATATCGAGCGCCGTGCCGCGCGGCAGTAGTGGCAGCATCTCGGTCACTGACGGCTCCGGATCTCCAGGCGTCGCCTCACGATGGCGTTCTTCCCATTTGGCGCGGCGCTCGAGATTCATACGGCGCGCGCAAGGGTCAGGACGTCGACGCGGCGCGCGCCCGCCGCGATTAAAGTGCGCGCGCATTCATCGGCGGTCGCGCCGGTCGTCATCACATCGTCGATCAGCAGGATGCGGCGACTGGCGACCTTCACCGGACGCTTTACCGCAAAGGCTCGTCTGAGATTTTTGCTGCGCTCGGCGCGATTCTGCATCGTCTGCGGCGGCGTCGGCCGAACCCGGACCAGCGTGCTCAGATCGAGCGGACGTCCGAGCCGTTGTGCGACCGCCACTGCGAGCATCGCGGCCTGATTAAAGCCTCGCCAGCGCAGGCGTCCGCTATGCAACGGAACCGGGATCACCACGTCGTAATCGGCATCGCCGAGCGGCAGTCGATCGCCTAGACATTCCGCCAACGCATGGGCGAGCGATTGATCGAGGCCGTACTTGTGGCGGCGAATGATCGACGGAACCACGTCGCGCTCGTCGTCGCCGGCGTCATGGCGATAGCGGACGACCGCACGTGCGCGCGTGAAGTGCGGCGGCGATGTGTGGCAATTCGTACACCATTCGACGGCATCCGCATCGTGAGCATCGGAGTGAACGGCTACGAGCGGAATCCCGCACACGTCGCACAATGGCTCTGACATTCGATCGATCCGCGAATGACACTCCGCGCACAGACGGCTGCGGGCGTCTGAGCCGAGCCGGACGTCGCATGCGGCGCAGCGGGGCGGATAAAAAAAGTTGACCAGATAATGCAGCATCGGCGCGTATCAATAGTGATGAAGCGTTGCGGCGCCAAACTCAAGTGGGTCGCGAGACCACCGCGCCGTGTCATTCGCCTGATCCAGTTTATCGCGTTCTATGGTATAGAGGCGCCATGGACGCACCATTGAAGGGTATAAGGGTCATCGATTGGACAATATGGCAACAGGGGCCAGTGGCGACCACGATGCTCGCCGACATGGGCGCCGAGGTCATCAAGATCGAGGAGCGCGATAAGGGCGATCCGGGGCGATCGATATTCGCGATCGGCGGGTCCGCGGCAACCGCGAAGAGCGGTCACAATTTTTATTTTGAAGCGAACAACCGCCACAAGCAAAGCCTCACACTCAACTTGGGCAAACCGGAAGCGCGCGAAATCGTCTATCGCCTTGCCGAAAAGAGCGACGTCTTCGTGCAGAATTTCCGCAAGGGCGTCGCCGATCGCCTCGGGCTTGGCTACAAGGAATTGTCCGCGCGCAATTCGAAGCTCATCTACGCGAGCTCCTCGGGCTACGGGCCGGCCGGTCCGGATAGCGGCGAGCCCTCGTTCGATTACCTGGCGCAGTCGCGGTCGGGAATCATGAATATCGCGAGCGTCGCGACCGAGGATCCGATCTATCTTAACGGCGGCCTGGCCGATCAGATGGGCGCGATCATGCTGGCTTACGGCGTGATGACCGCGCTGGTCGCGCGCGAGCGCTACGGTATTGGGCAGGAAGTCAACGCCTCGCATCTCGGCTCGATGATCGCGCTGCAGGGGCTTAACGTTTCGAGCAAGACGATCCTCGGCCACGAGTTCCCGCGCTCGACCCGCGACGACGCGTACAATCCGCTGTGGAATCATTACAAGTGCGCCGACGGCAAATGGCTCAGCCTCGGGATGCTCCAGACCGATCGCTACTGGAAGGATTTCTGCGTGGCGCTCGGCGTTCCCGAATTGATCGACGACGCGCGCTTCAACGGCATCAAGGTTCGCGGCAAGAATCATCGCGAGCTGGTCGCGATTCTTGACAAGGTGTTCCTCTCGAAACCGCGCGACGAATGGATGGGCATCCTCAAGCGCGGCGGCGACTTCATTTACACGCGCGTCAACACCATTACCGATTTGCCCGACGACGAGCAGGTCATCGCAAACGATTACATCGTCGATTACGACCACCCGGAAATGGGCAAGACCAAGCTGGTCGGCGTGCCGGTCCTCCTCAGTAAGACCCCCGGTAACGCCCGCGGCCGCGCGCCCGAGCTCGGCGAAAATACCGAAATTATTCTTACCGAGCTGCTCGGCTACAGTTGGGACGAAGTCGGCAAGCTGCGCGAAAACGAAGTGATCTGAGCGGCCACGGCCGTAAACTTTTCGGGGGATTCGCCGGGGAGAACACGCTATGCCATCAACCGGGACGGCCGACGATCGCGAGCAAATTCGCGAATTGTACGCGCGCTATGCGTTCACGATCGATCATGGCCCTTCTGAGGATTGGGTTGCGTGCTTCACCGGCGACGGCGTTTTCGACAGCCCGCGCCTGGGCCGTCACGAAGGCCATGACGGGCTGCTCAAGTTCACCGTGATGTACAAGAATTCGGCTGGCGACGCGCAGGTTCGCCACATGATGTGCAACGTCACCTTTCGCATCGAGGGTGACCGCGCAATTGGCGGCTGCTACCTCACCTACTACCACTGCAAAAATGGCAAGGCTTCGCTCGAAGCGATCGGCCGCTACCAGGACGAATTGCGCAAGGTCAACGGCGAGTGGCTCTTCCAGTATCGCCGCGTTCATATTGACGGCCACGGTTGAGCGGTGCGAGCATCGCTCGTTAGCCAATCACGATCGCAATCGCGCAATTGAATCTTCGAGGTCGTCCGCGATCGGTGCGACGACCTTGACGTTCCCGCCGGCGGGCGATTCGAATTCTAGCTCCGCCAGATGAAGCCAGAAGCGTCCCGCGACGAGTCCCGCGAGCGGCGGACCGCCATAGAGTTCGTCGCCCGCGATCGGATAGCCGATGCTCGCCAGATGTACGCGTATCTGATGGCGGCTGCCGGTGCGCGGCGTTGCCATCACCATCGTAAAGTCATTTTCGTATGACAACGGTTCGACCTTCGTAAACGCGGGCCGCGGCGTCGATCGATAACGCGTGCTTACCGTCGCGACGGCCGCGCCGATCATCCTTGCGCTCGCCTCGACAATCACCATCTTCCGTGGATTCTTCACATGATGCGCGATCGGCGTTGCGATTTCGATCGAGGGCACCGTGCGATCTACGCGCCCCGCTACCAGCGCACGATAACGACGCGTCACGCGTCCAGTGCGCAAGGCCTCGCGCATCGTCATGAAGGCGTCGGCGTTACGCGCGATGATCAAGGCACCAGATGTTCCGTTGTCGAGCCGATGAACGAGGCCGCCCTCGAGCGGCTTGTCGCCCACATGCGCCGTCCCCGGATACGTCGCGACGATCGCATTCATCAGGGTATTGCGCTCGTCGGCGCGTAGCGGATGGCACGGCATCAGCGCCGGTTTGTCCGCGACGATCAGCGCGGCGTCTTCGAACAAAATGTCGATCTTTAAATCGTGATTCGGCGCGATCGCATCAGCGGCACCGGTCGGGATCACTTCAACGCGATCGCCGGCCGCGATCGGCTCGCCCTTGCGATAGCGCCGGCCGTTGACGTGGACCCGTCCGCTCGAAATCAGTTCGCTCGCCGCGCGGCGCGATACCGCCCAGCCCAGGCGCACGAGGTAGCGGTCCAGCCGCTCGCCGTCAGTTATCGGAAAGTCCGTAGCGCACCCAGCCCTGGATTTGCCGCAGGAAGCCCGCGAACGGATCTTCGTTGGGCGCCGGCGCGAAATAACACTTGCGCATGTAGTCGAGCGCGCCCGAATAATTCTCGAAGCCCTTGCTCAGCTCCTCGAACATCAGGAAGCCCGGATTGTAGAGCGAGACGTCGAGCTCCGACACCGCGCGATACGAGCGCGCTCCTTCTTCGAGATAGTAGTTGAGATACCCGCCGCGCTCGACGAAGCGCCGAAACAGTCCCGACATGAAGAGCGTGTAGTCGCCGACATATTTGCGCACCGCGCGCTCGCCGTTGACGCGAGCGGTTTCGTCGGGGCCGAGCTGCGAGAGCATCATCTCGACGACGCTGGTCAACCGGCGCCCCTCCGCGCCACGAATCGCCAGCCATCGATCGGAATGTCCGAACTCGGCCAGCAACGACGCGACGTAATCCGCGGTCTGTTGGTCGCCGACGCCGAGCTGGTCGAAGCTCTTGCGCACGACGCTTAGAAAAAAGCTCTTGAGTTTTTCCCCCGAAGATTCTGGAGCGCGCATGGCGACGTTGGTAGCCTCCTCTTCGGTGCCGCCGTTAGCAGCGGCCCTGATGTTGGTAAAAATTTTATCGCGGCGCGCGACCTTGCGCCATCGCACTTGTGGATTGGTAGTGTCCTGGGACACTACCTGTGGATTCGCGATCAGGGCTCGGCGGCGCTGCGCAGTGCCGTCTTGATCGCGCGCGATCCGCCCGCCACCGGCAATCCGAACAGCCGCCGCAATTCGATACCGGTCAGCGATTTGTCGTTGCCCGCGACCGTCAACGGATCGCCCGCCACTACCAGCCGTCCGCCTTCATGGCCGCCGCCCGGGCCGAGGTCGATCACGTAATCGGCGTGTGCGATGAACTCCAAATTATGTTCGATCACGACCAGCGTATTGCCTTCGGCCACCAGTCGCGCAAGCACCCGCAACAGCCGCTTGATATCCGACGACGCGAGCCCCGTCGTCGGTTCGTCGAGCAGGAACATCCGTGGCAGCGGCTTGCCGTTGTCACCCGTGCGCGGCGGTTCGAGGTCGGCGACCAGGAAACGCGCGAGCTTGAGTCGCTGCGCCTCGCCCCCCGAGAGCGTCGACGTAGTCTGCCCCAATTGTAGATATCCGAGACCGACTGCCGCTAGCGGTTCCAGCCGCTTGGCGATCGCGGGATAGCGATTGCGATCGAAAAATTCACGCGCCTCGTCGATCGTGAGGTCGAGCACCTGGTTGATGTTCTTGCCGTGAAAGCGAATCCCGAGAATGTGGCTCTGGAAGCGGCGCCCGTCGCACGCCTCGCACTTCACTTCGAGGTCCGCCATGAAGTGCATTTCGATCGTCACCGTTCCCGTGCCATGGCAACGATCGCAACGTCCGCCTTCGACGTTGAATGAAAAGTCGCGAGTCTTTACGCCGAGCCGCCGCGCCTCCGGAGTCGCGGCAAAGAGCTTGCGAATCTCGTCGTAGATTTTGAGGTAGGTCGCCGGATTCGAGCGCAGCGACCGCGTCGGCATCTCCTGCCCCATATGGACCATCTCGCCAATTTGCTCGAGGCCTTCGATTCGTTCGCACGCGCCGATTTCGCTGACCGTCTCGCCCGCGCGCCGCAGGTAATTGTTGTAGAGCACGGTTTCCACCAGCGTCGATTTGCCTGAGCCGGAAACGCCCGTGATGCAGACCAGCCGTCCCAGCGGAATCGCGACGCTCAGCTTATGCAGATTGTTTTCCGTCGCCCCCGTAATCCGCACGGCCGCGTCGCGTTTGGTGAAGCGCCGCTGATGTGCCAGCGCCCGCATCAGCAGCACGCGTCCGGGCGTCTCGCCATTGCCGTTGGACCCCCCATTCAGTGGTTCGCCCGCGCGGATCAATTTTCCGCCTTGACGTCCGCCGCCGGGGCCTAGCTCCACGACATAATCGGCGCCCGCGATCATGATCGGATCGTGCTCGACCACCACCACCGTATTGCCGAGGTCGCGCAGATGCCGCAGCACGCCGAGCAACCGCCGCGAGTCTCCCGCATGCAAGCCCACCGTCGGCTCGTCCAGCGCATAGAGCGTGCCCGAGAGCAGGCTGCCGAGCGCGCTCGCCAGATGGATTCGTTGCGCCTCGCCGCCCGACAGCGTCCGCCCCTGCCGTTCGAGCGTCAGGTAGCCGAGCCCCACCTCGTTAAGATAGCCGACGCGATTTCCCAGTTCGCGCAGCAACACGCCCGCCCGCGCCGCGATCTCCTTGTTCTTGCGCAGCCCCTCGATCCACTCCGGCAGGTCGCGCACCGACAATTGCATCACCTGCGCGATCGACTGCCCCTCGATGAACACGTTGAGCGCTTCGGCCTTGAGCTTCGCGCCGTGACAAACAGGGCAGGGAATAAAGCGCCGGTATTTCGCCAGCAGGATTCTGACGTGGGTCTTGTAGCGCTTGCGCTCGAGCCAGCCGAAAAAGCCGCGCACGCCCGGCCACCGCTCATCCCATTTCTGCCCCTCGATGCGCGCCTCTCCGTCCAGCAGCCACGCCCGCTCCTCGTCGTTCATCTCGCGATACGACGCGACCGTCCGCACCTTCGCCCGCCGCGCCGACTTGAGCATCCATTGCTGCATCTCGCTGTACGCCGGCGTGCGCCACGGCGCGACCAGTCCCTGGCGCAGCGACAGATTCGGATTCGGAATCACCTTTTCCAGATCGAGTTCGACCGTCCGCCCAAAGCCCTCGCATTCGTTGCACGCGCCGATCGGGCTGTTCGCCGAAAATAGCGCGGGCGTCGGTTCCGGATATGCGCTCCCGCAGCGCGAGCAATTGAACCGCCGATCGAAATCGAGCGTCGCCGCCGGCCGCGCCGATCCATTCTCCGCCGCCAGCATCAATACCCGCGCCCGTCCACCGCCGAGATAGAATGCCTTGTCGATCGCCTCGCGCACCCGCTCCGCCGATCCGTCCGCCGTCACCGCGACGCGATCGATTACCACCATCAACGCACCCTCTGATGCGCTCGATCCGTTGACCGCGAACCGCTCCGCAAAATCCGCCGTCTCGACGATCTCCTCGCGATAGTAGAGCCGATGGTACCCGTTCTCGATCAGGTACGCCGTGGCCTCCTTGAGCGATCGGGATCCCGTCTCGAACGGCGCCAGGAATATATATCGCCCCGGCGTGGCGCTCACCGATGCGGCCGCTCCCTCGATCGTGTCGCGCGTCACCTCGAGATTGCAGCGCGGGCAAATCGTCCGTCCCACCGCCGCGAACAGCAGCCGCAGGTAGTCGTTGATTTCGGTGACCGTGCCGACCGTCGAGCGCGCGTTCTTGATCGTATTTTTCTGCCGCAGCGCCAGCGCCGGCGGTATCTCGGTGATCGAATCGACGTCCGGCCGCTCCATCCGTTCGAGGAACAGCCGCGCGTAGGTAGAGAGGCTTTGCACGTAACGCCGCTGCCCCTCGGCGTAAATCGTATCGAACACCAGGCTCGACTTGCCCGAACCCGAGACCCCCGTCACCACCGTCAATCGCTGATGCGGGATGTCGAGCGAGAGATTCCCCAGGTTGTGAGTGCGCGCCCCGCGGATACCGATTGAGCGCTCCAAGCGATTCTCGCCGAGGCCTTAGCGCGGGTCCGTCAGCGGCCGCGCCTTGACCTTGCGCTCACCCGGGTATTCGTCGGCCACCTGCGCATAGAGCGAGCGCAGCTTGAGATCGAATTGCGCCTGCAGGCGTCCGGTCTCCGCCAGCCGCTCAGCCTCCGGCAGGTTCTCGATCTTCCGCAGCTCGTCCTCGAGCACGCACATCAGGCGATTACGCTGGATCAGGTATTGGTAGCCATTCATAGGTATGTCCAAACGGAAATTCCAAAGAATGGAAGTATAGTTTATCCTTGGACTTCAAACCACCGTCCAAGCCATTGCCTGAACACCCGCCCAACCAAACTACCGCCCAACAATTAACAATGCCGTCCGCCAAACCAGACGCCGCGCAGGTTAATCCACAGCCGGCGCCGCACATCGGACTTCAAAGCACTGCGCAAACCAGCACCAATGTCGTCAGCCAAGCCAATCGCCCCAAGCACCGCCGAAACCACTTGCCAATCGTCACCTAAACCATTGCCGATGCCGACTTCCAAGCCAATCACGCCACCCATTGATAAATCGACCGGGCCGCACGTCTTGACCGCCTGGGACATTCCCGGCCTCGTCCATGGTTTCTGCGGACGCACCGGCGGCGTCAGCGCGGGTCCGTTCGCGACTTTTAATCTCGCCGGATGGGTAGGCGACGCGCCCGACGCGGTCGCCGAGAACTGGCGCCGATGGCATCTCCTCCATCCGCACCTGCCGGTCGCCCGCGTCCGCCAGGTCCACGGCAACCTTGTCCATCGGATTTCTTCGGGGCTTGATTCTCTGCGGATTGATTCAGCGCGGATTGATTCAGCGCCCCGTGAAACTCGTCTGGAAGGTGACACAAGGCCCGGGGGCGACGCCCCCCGAAGGCGACGGTCTAGCCATGGCCGCTCCCGGCTACCGGCCCGATGGCGACGGCGCCGAAGCAGTCGGCCCCGCGCACGTCGGCCCCGAGGGCGACGGGATGGTCACCGCCGCCCCCGGTACCGCCCTCGGCATCTTCACCGCCGACTGTGTGCCCCTCCTGATGGTTGACGCGGAACGCCGCGTCGTGAGTGCGCTGCACGCCGGATGGCGCGGGACGCTCGCCGGCATCGCCGCTGAGGGCGTCCATGCGATGGTCGCGCTCGGCGCGCGACCCGCGTCCATTCGCGCCGCCTTAGGTCCTTCAATCGGCCTTTGCTGTTTCAAGGTCGATGCCGCCCTTGCCGAAACCTTCGCCCGCGAAATCCCCGGCGCCGCCGCCCACGCCCGCTTCGGCGGCAGCCTCCCTCGCGAAACTCCCGCCGC
>Ga0209415_10003943_pt1 | contig 27435 bp, 26 predicted proteins | sample PeaSoiSIISIP2007_FD_187696 | JGI IMG/M metagenome (GOLD analysis project Ga0209415, IMG submission 187696) | Peat soil microbial communities from Weissenstadt, Germany - SII-SIP-2007 (SPAdes) (version 2) | ecosystem: Environmental > Terrestrial > Soil > Wetlands > Peat | place: Germany... | reverse complement strand
CTTGGCGGGTAGTTCAATCGGCAGAACGCCGGCCTTTGGAGCCGGATGTTGGAGGTTCGAGCCCTCCCCCGCCAGCCCGGTCGGGCGCCGCCTGGTCCGGCGCTCGGCGTGCCCTCGGCCCGTCGCGGGCTGCCCCGACGGGTCGCCCGTGTGCTCGGCGGGGGACCGGACGCTGGGGTTCGGGGCACCGGGCATCAGGTGACGCGGCGGCGGGCCGTCACGAGGACGTCATCCAGGGTCCGTAAGGTGACGTCTCCGACGTGGTCGGCCGCGGAAGGATGATGGCCACGCAGCGAGCACCCCAGAACCCACAGCAGACCTCGGCCCGTCCGCGGGGCGGGATCGGTGCCCGGCGACCGTGGACGGCGGTCGTCCTCCCGCCGCGCTCGGCGTCGGCCGCCGGATGGGTGCTGCTCCCGTTGCGGGCGTTCCTCGGCTTCACCTTCACCTTCGCCGGGCTCCAGAAGCTGGCCAACCCCGGCTTCTTCGACGCGTCGAACCCCGCGTCGATCCAGGCGCAGCTGGCGGCGGCCGCCCGGCTGAGCCCGGCGCACGCGCTGCTGGCCCACGTGGTGCACCTGGCCGTGCCCATCGGTGTGGTCATCGCCCTGGCCGAGATCGCCATCGGCCTCGGCACCCTCCTCGGGTTGTGGGCGCGGATGGCGGCGCTCGGCGGGCTCGTGTTGTCGTTCTCCTTGTTCCTCACCGTCAGCTTCCACTCGAGCCCCTACTACACCGGGGCGGACATCGTCTTCGTCTTCGCCTGGATGCCGATGATCGTGGCCGGTGCCGGGGGCGTGCTCAGTGCCGACGCGCTCATCGCCCGTCACGTGCGGGCCCGCCGGGGCGTGCCCCCGCAGATCGTCGTGTCAGCGCCGTTCGCGGCCGTCCAGACGGCGTGCGGCTGCTTCGACGCCGGGCGGTGCCGCGCCATGGACGGCGCGCCGTGCGAGCCCGGGCCGTGCCCCTACCTGCGCCAGCCCCCGACGACTCTGGGGGCGCCCGGGACCGATGAGATCGACCGTCGCACCTTCGCCGTCAAAGGGGCGGTGGCGGCGGCGGTCGCCGGGCTCGGCCTGCTCGGTGCCGGTCTGGCGTCGGCCATCGGCAGGATCGCCGGCACCGGAGCGAACAAGTCGAGCGAGCCCTCGCTGCCCCCGTCCGGGGCGGGCCCCACGACGTCGCCGTCGGCTGCCACCTCGGGCCCGGGCGGGTCGACCTCCACGCCGACACCGGCGGGCACCCGCATCGGTCCCGCCGCTGACGTCCCCGTCGGGGGCTCGGCGTCGTTCCAGGACCCTTCGAGCGGTGACCCGTCGCTGGTCATCCAGCCGGCGGCCGGGACGTTCCTCGCCTTCGACGCCGTCTGCCCGCATGCCGGGTGCATCGTCGGGTACCAGGCGGCGCAGGGCAAGTTCGCGTGCCCGTGCCACGGCTCGCAGTTCAACGGCCAGACCGGCGCCGTGGAGCGGGGTCCGGCCCCGAGGGGGTTGACGCGCATCACGGTGGCCGAGGGCGCCGACGGCGAGCTGTACGCCACGTAGATCGTCGCCGTGGACGTCGCGCCTTTCCAGGCGCCGGCGTGGTGCCGCTCAGCGCGTGCGGCCGGGCACCTTCTCGAGATGCAGGGCGCGGCGTGGGCAATCGCGCACGGCCCGGCGCGCCAGGTCGACGAGGTGGGGTGGCACCTCCAGGTCGGCCACGACCGGGTACCCCCACTCGTCGAGCGCGATCAGCTCGGGCAGGAGCTCGGCGCAGTAGCCGAAGGCGTCGCAGGCGATGGGGTCGACCCGCAGGCGCAGGGTCAGGGTCCGTATCGCCACCGGTGCTCCTCGCGGCCGGCGTGCCCCGCCGGCGCCAGCACCGGCGAGTGGGCGCGTCCGGGACAGGGGTGGCCGGCGGCGTGGCGCGTCACGTCGTCGGCGAAGACCCGCAGGGCACTGCGCACGAGCCGCACGGCCCCGTCGGGGTGGCGGCACGCCCCCCGACCGTCGACGGCGCCCATCCGGTGCTGCAGGCGCGCCAGCACGTCGCCGTCGCCGTAGCCGTGGGCGAGGCTGGTCAGATCGGCGGCGATGGCGGGGAGGCCGTGGAGGCACGGCCCGCACTGACCGGCGCCCTCCGCGGCGAGGTAGGTGGCCAGGCGCGCCGTCTCGACCAGCCCGCACGCCGCCCGAGGCAGGGCGACGAGCACGCCGGCGCCGGTGTCGGCCCCGATCGCCCGCAGCGATGCGGGGGCGAACGGCGTGGGGAGCAGGCCGGCGGGGACCCAGGTGCCGCCGTAGCCGCCGACGAGGACCGCCTGTACCTCGGCGACGGGGTCGGCGTCACCGATCACCGAGGCGATCGGCGTGCCCAGCGCGATCTCCTGGACGCCCGGGAGCCGGACGGTCCCGGACACGGTCACCAGGCACGTTCCCGGCGAATCGGGCGGGCCGACCGCGCGGAACCAGGGGACGCCGTGGCGGGCGATGAGTGCGACGTGGGCCAGCGTCTCGGCGTTGTGCACGAGGACGGGGCGCCGCCGGATCGTGAGGGGTGTCGCCTTCGACGCCCGAAACGTCGGTCGGGCGAACCCACCCCCGAGCCACGAGACGAGCGCGGACTCCTCGCCCGAGATGTAGCGGCCCGGCGGCCCGACGATCTCCACCGCACGCGCGTCGACGTGCGCCGCGCGGCGCTCGTCGAGGGCGGCCTGCACGCCGAGCGACCCCGGCAGCCGCTCGTGGGCCATGCACAGCACGATCCCGCTCGCCCCCACGGCGGCGGCCACCAGCTGCGCCCCGTCGAGCACGAGGTGCGGCGCGTGCGCCAACAGCACCTGGTCCTTGGCGCTGGCGGGTTCGCCCTCCATGGCGTTCACGGCCAGGATCGGGCCGGGGCGCGCCACGCGGGCCGCGTCCAGCTTGCGGGCCGAGGGGAAGCCGGCGCCACCGCGGCCGGCGAGTCCCGACGAGTGGACCAGTTCCACCAGGCGACCGGGCCACCCGTGGTCGTGGCGACCCGGAAGGGGCAGGGTGCCGTGGACCGACTCGTGCGCCGCCAGGTCCGCCCGACCAGTCCGGTACCACGCCCGCAGCAGGCGCGTCGGCGCGGCGTCGGTGCGGGGCGCGTCGTCGACCACGGCAGTCGTGGCCGGCACGGACCCGCTGGGTCCCCCCGGCGCGCCGGGCCGGGGCGGACCCCCGGCAGCGAGGCCGATCACCGCTGCCACACCGGCGGTGGCGACGTCCACCGGCCACGGCGCGGGCTTCGGCCCCAGCCCGGGACCAGGCGCCATGTGACGGCACCGAGCACGGCGGCCACGCACGCCGCCACGAGGCCGGCGACCCAGGTCAGGCGGGGGTCCGTGCCGGTGCCCAGGCCGTGGGCGACGGCGACGGGCCAGCTGGCGTACGCCAGCCAGTGCACGCCTCGCCACAGGCGGGTGGCGATGTGCCGGCGCAGCAGGCTGGAGACCGCCACCGCCAGCAGCAGGTCGAAGGCGACGGCGCCCAGCCCGAGCCAGAACCTGCGGTACGGCGAGGCGAAGGGCACGACCGCCGAGAGCCAGCCGATGGGGGCGTACGGGTCGGTGACGGTGCTCACGATGTGGACGCCGAGGAAGGCGATCGCCAGCAGCGAGATCCGACGGTGCAGGTCCTGCCACGCGAAGCGGGGGAGGCGCACCGTGCTGACCCGCCCCGACGTGAGGACGCCGAGCACGACGGTGGCGCTGAGCAGCACCAGCGCCATGATGCCGGTGGCGCGGGTCAGGTACCACAACGTCTGGCTCGAGGCGACGGCGCTCATGTGGGGACGTGATCGCCGGGCGTCGAGCAGCGCAGGGGCGACGCCGGGCCGGGCTCCGCGGGCCATCCCGCCACGGTGACCACGGCGCCGTCGTGGCGGACGAGCCGCGAGGGCAGGTGCAAGGCCTCGAGCCGCTCGACGGCGGACGGACCCCAGACGATGGCGGCGGTGCTGGCGGCATTGGCGTCGACGCACGACGCCGCGGCCACCGAGACCAGTCGCCAGTGGGCGCCGGCGGCCTCGCCGGTGCGCGGGTCGACGATGTGGTGGATGGTGCGATCCCCCCGGCGCCAGGCGCGCACCGCGGTGCTCGAGCTGGCCACCCCCCCGTGGCGCACCGCCACGGTGCGGGTCGCCGCGGTGCGCGGCGTGGCCGCATCGGTGGCGATTCCGACGGCCCAGCCCTCGCCGGGAGCGTCGCCCGCCACGGCCACGTCGCCGCCGAGGCCGACGAGCACGCCGCCGCCGATCTCCCCGGCGATGACGCCCGCCGCCCGGTCGGCGGCCAGCGCCTTGGCGGTGGCGCCCAGGTCGAGCAGGACGCCCGCGGGGACCCGCACCGTCCGGGTGGCGGGGTCGAGGGCCACCTGCCACCAGCCGGGAGCGGGCCGGGCCGGGGAATCGAGCGCGGGGCCGGTGCGAGCCACGGAGGCGAAGTCGCGGTCGTAGCCGAGGGCGACCACGGCGGCGCCCACCGTCGGGTCCACGGCGCCACCCGTGTGGTGGGCGGCCCGGCAGGCGACGGCGAGCGCCTCGAACAGCAGCTCGCTCACGCGTACCGGCGTACCGCTGGCGGCGGCCAGCGTCCAGACTTCGGAGTCGGGGCGAAAACGGCTGCAGGCGCGGTCCACGGCGTCGAGCTCCACGCGCAACAGCGCACGGGCGATCTCCCGCGCCGCACCCCGGGTGACGGCCACGGTGGCCGTGGTGCCCAGGGCGCGCAGCTCCATGACGGCGGGTGGCTCGTCGCGCCTGGGGCTCACCACGAGGTCCCCCCCGAGACCACGGTCGGGGTACGAGCGATCGGGGCCGGCGCCGTCGAGGGCGGCGTGAGACCCCCTGCACCCGCCGCCCCGGTGGACGGGGGCGTCGTGGTGCCCGACGTCGACGGCGGGCTGCCCGTCGCCGCGCCAGGGGCGGCCCCCGCGTCCGACCCCCCGGTGGCCGAGGCCGGCGCGGTGGCGGCGGCCGCCGGGTGGGAGTGGCCGGGAAGCTGGTGGGCCACGGCGGCGGCGACGATCGCGGTGCCCGCCGTGGCGACGGCGGTGACCCAACGCGACATCCTTCGCACGCGCCCGATGGCCGCGGCGCGCGGGTCGCGCCCCGGGGTGCGGCTCAGGGAAACGGGCATGGGCATCGTGGCTCGGTCGTCGCTCCTGGTTCTCCGCCCATGGCGCTCATGATGGGGGCGCGACGCTGAACGGAGCATGAAGGAGGCCTGTGGAGTCCCTGAGAGCGACCGGGCCACGCCCCTTCCCGGCGAGTCAGGCCTGGTCAGGGCTCGCGCCGCGCCGCGGCCACATCCGCCTCTCGGCGAGCGCCGGGAGCGGGGATGCGAGCGATCTGGGCTTGTTCGTGGCCCGCTCGGCTCCCGCGTGCGGACAGATCGGGGATGCGGGCCGCGTCAGCGGGCCGCGCTGTGCGGCCCGGTTACCGTCGCCGTGCGCGCTGTCCCGCGGCCGGGGCGGAGGGCTCCGGAGCTTGGGGAGGGGGCGGCGCGCCCCGGTCATCGGCCTGTCCGGCGCGGACGTGTGAGCGGTGCCAGGAGACCTCCATGCGCGCCCCGCCGATGGCGGCATCGCCCACCGTCCAGCGTCCCGCGGTGGAGCGGACCACCGAGTCGGCGATGGCGAGGCCCAGGCCGGCACCGCCACCGCCGGCGGTGGCGCGGTGGAAGCGGTCGAAGAGCCGGGGCCGTTCCTCGGGCGTGATGCCCGGACCGCTGTCCTCCACAGCCAGGCTGACCCTGTGGCCCTGGGAGTCGACCAGGATGCGGACGCTGCCCCCCGGGCCGGCGTGGCGGCAGGCGTTGTCCACCAGCACACCGGCGAGGCGGTCCACCCATTCGGGGGGAGCGTCGATCCACGCGGGCCCCTGGCCCTCGCTGCGCACGGTGATCTCGACGCCTCGGCTCTGAGCCACCGAGCCGAAGCGGTCGGCGCAGGTGACGGCGATGGTGGCCAGGTCCACGGGCTCGTCGCCGGGCGGCGGCGGCTCGGAGTCGAAGCGGGCCAGCCACAGCAAGTCCTCCACGATCTGGCGGAGGCGCTGGCTCTCCCCCCCGATGCGGTCGAGGGCCTGGCGGTACTCGTCGGCCCGCCGCGGGGTGGCGCGGGCCAAGCTCAGCTCGGCGTCGATGACGCTGAGCGGCGTGCGCAGCTCGTGCGACGCGTCGGCGGTGAACTCCAGCTGGCGCCTGCGGGCCAGCTCGACCGGGGAGGACGCCTGGACCCCGATGACGACGGATCCGAGGAACATGGACACGAGCAGCACGGGCCCGGCGATGGCCTCGCCGGCGAGGAGCACGGCCCGCACATGGTCCGCCTGCGCCAGGCTCTGGCCGGCGACCAGCCAACCGGTGCCCGAGCGTGTGGCCGCCAGACGGAACTGGGTGGTGCCCACCGTGGCGGTCGTCGGACCGCTGTGCGACCATGCGTCGCTGGCCAGGGTCGGCGTGTCGGCGGAGAGGGCCACCGGATGCCCGTTGGCTCCGACCCGCCACAGCAAGACGGGCGCGTCGTCAAGATCGGTGCTGCTGCGGCCCTGCGCGGATCCCAGGTCGTGCGCGGCGGCGTGGTGGAGCCGCTCCTCGATCCGGGCATCGGCGTTCCACACCAGGTGTTGGTACACGATCATGTCGAGGACCCCGACAACCACGACGTAGACCACGGCGATGAGGAGCGTGGCCACTGCCGCCACGCGGGCGGCCGGTGCCAGCACGGCCCGGTTCCACCGGACGCGGATCATCCCGCCACGATCCGGTAGCCGACGCCGCGCACGGTCTCGATGCGCGCATGGGCGGCGGCGAGCTTCGCCCGCAGCCGGGCGAGGTGGACGTCGATGGTGTTCGAACCCAGTGCGTCGGCTTCCTCGTCCCACGCGTGGAGCGCGATGGCGCGGCGGTCCACGACCGATGGTGAGCGGCGCATGAGGATCTCGAGGATGGCGAGCTCGGTCGAGGTGAGCGTGGGTGTCTGCGAGCCGATGCGAACGGCACGGGTCGCCGGGTCGAGCACGAGGTCGCCGATCGTCAGCTCGGGCGCCAGCGCCGATGCCGGCCGGCGTTGCAGGGCCCGGATCCGGGCCAGCAGCTCGGCGAAGTCGAAGGGCTTGACCAGGTAGTCGTCGGCCCCGGCGTCGAGGCCGCTCACTCGGTCACCGGTGGTGTCCCTGGCCGTGAGCATGAGGATGGGGACGGCGGAACCGCGGCGTCGGGTCTCTTGGACGATCTCGATGCCCGAGACCTCGGGCATGCGCCAATCGAGGACGACCACCTCGTAGTCGTAGGTTCGGAGGAAGGCGAGCGCCTGCTTGCCGTCGGGGACGGCGTCGACGACGTAGCCGTTCTCCCGCAGGCCTCGGGCGAGCACTCTCCGGAGGCCGGTGTCGTCCTCCGCCACCAGCACCCTCACGCCCCTGTTCTAGTGGCAGAACGTGAAGGTTGGGTGACGAGCGGTCCTGGCCAGGGGTGCCGACCGGGCCCCGTCGGTCGGTGGCGGAGGGGATTCGACCGGGGCGGGCGGAGCCGAGCCCGGCGGCTCAGTTGGCGAAGGTGTGCAACCCGTCGGGCACGAAATCCGGTGACAGCATGATCCGGGCGCGCATGACATCGTCACAGTGGCGACAGCGCGTGCCGCGAGGTGTGATCCGGCACGCCATGACGCCGGCCAGGTGAGGCATGTCGTACCCGGCACACGCCTTGCCGTCGAGCTCCTCGGAGCAGTACGCGATCTCACCGTCTCGATGCAAGACGAGGCAACCGTCACACATCGTCATGATCCTCCACCTCGCTTCGCCCCGCCCTCGCACGTCGCCGGAACGGCGAGGTGCGATGTGCGGCTCCCGATGTCACCCAGGGGATCGGCTTCCGTGGACGCGGGATGGAGCAAGCGATGCACAACCGATGCCCACCGGGAGTGGTGAACGGGCAGGGAGGTGCGAACGTTCACCACGGAGAGAGGAATCTCGGCCGTGACGCGTGTGGCGTGCACGCGCGTCGGCTTGTGGGAACGGGAGTGTGTCACGTGCCCGAGACAGGCGGGTGGTGTCAGCCCGGTGACGCCAGCGGCGTGAGCGGGGGGGTCGAGCTCGACCCGATGAGGTTGCAGTACGGACACCGGTCGCCGTCGACCAGGCGGCAGGCGAAGAACCCGCTGCGGTGCGGGCGGTCCTCGCCCGCGCATCCGCGGCCTGCGGTTTCCTCGGTGCAGTACGCCACGGTTCCGTCGCGGTGCACGACCAGCTGTCCAGGACAGCTCTTCATGTTCAGGTGTCTCCTTCTGGTCGTCGCCGAGTACGGCAGGCCGTGTCGGTGCGACCTCCCCACGTCCCTGATCGGTATCCCCACAGGAACCGTGTGGAATATCGGCACGCTGCGTGGTTGCCTTGAGCTATTCCCAACGCTCCCGCAATGTGCGGGCGTGCCCGATCGTGCCCCACGCGTTCGTCACGCTCCGTGACGCTTGCCCGGACACGGCATTGCTCTTTGTCTCGGCGCACATGGTCCGGCGCGTGGCCCCGGCGGTGTCGCCCGGGCGCGTGCACGAGGGCCCGAGGTCCTGACTCGGGTGCGCGGCGACGCGGCGGTGTGGCGCCGCGCTCGTGGCGTGACGATCGCGTGGCGGGTCGCCGTTCAGCAGAAGTTGCGAGCGGGTGGGGCGGCAACGGGGCCGAGGTCCAACGGGGTGATCTTCTCTGCCACCACGCTCACCACGCCGTCGACCCGCTCGACACGGCCCCGGACCAACAAGGCGGGTGCTTCTCGGGCGGTGTGGCGCCACCGTTCCCACGCGCCGGGCGAGCAGATGACGTTCACCATGCCGGTCTCGTCCTCCAGGTTGAGAAAGACGGTGCCCTTGGCGCTCTCCGGGCGCTGGCGGTGGGTGACGACACCGCCGACGAGCACCCTGCCGTCGGTCTCCGCCCCGGGGAGCCGGCCCGCCGGGATGACGCCCATGGCGGCCAGCCGGGGGCGGGCGAGCTCCACGGCCGTTGTCCCGACGCTGATCCCGGTGGCCCACATGTCGGCCTCCACCTCCTCGAGCGGTGTCAGGTCGGGGAGCGGGGGCGCGGTCTCCCCGGTCACCAGCCCGGGCAAGTGGTCGGGCGTCGCCTGGGCCAGCGGACCCGCTGCCCACAGGATCCGTCGCCGGCCGCAGACCGCGGGCGCCCCGTCGCGCAACGCCAGGCCCTCGAGCGCGCCGGCGGTGGCCAGCGCCTCGAGCTGCAGCCGCTCCACCCCGGCCCGTCGCACCAGATCCTCCACCGATGCGTAGGGTCGCCCCCGGGCGACGCGCTGTGCCACGGCGTCGCCCAGCGAACGCACCGAGGCGAGCCCCAGGCGCACCGCCGGCTGCCGGCCGGGAGCGCCGACCGGGCCGCCACTGGGCCCCTCGACGCCCCACGACAACGTGGCCTCGGCGTCCGACTCGTCGACGTGGGGGCGATGCACGGTGACGCCGTGACGCCGGGCGTCGGCCACCAGCGACTGCGGCGACCAGAACCCCATGGGCTGCGCATTGAGCAACCCCGCGCACAAGGCGGCCGGGTAGTGCAGCTTCAACCACGCACTCGAGTAGACGAGATAGGCGAACGAGACGGCATGGCTCTCGGGGAAGCCGAAGTTGGCGAAGGCGGCGAGCTTCTCGACGATCTCCTCGGCGACGGCGCCGGTGATGCCCCGCTCGGCCATGCCGGAGAACAGGCGCTCGGACAAGCGGGTCATGCGCGCTCCTGACCGCTTGGCGCTCATGGCCTGGCGGAGCTCGTCGGCCTCGGCGGGAGTGAATCCGGCGGCGTCGATGGCGATGTGCATGAGCTGTTCCTGGAACAGCGGCACCCCGAGCGTCTTCTCGAGCGCCTGTCGCAGCAAGGGGTGTGGGGGATCGGGCGGCTCGAGCCCCTGTCGGCGGCGGATGTAGGGGTGCACCGACCCCCCCTGGATGGGACCGGGGCGGATGATCGCCACCTCCACCACCAAGTCGGCGAAACACCGCGGCCGGATGCGGGGGAGGGTGGCCATCTGGGCGCGGCTTTCCACCTGGAACACCCCGACGGTGTCGGCCCGGCACAGCATGTCGTAGACGGCGTCTTCCTGCGGGATCATCGCCAGGTCGATCTCCACGCCGTGGGCGTGGCGCGCGAGATCGACGGTGCGGTGCACGGCGTCGAGCATCCCGAGCCCGAGAAGGTCGAACTTGACGAGGCCGGCCGCCGCGCAGTCGTCCTTGTCCCATTGCAACGCGCTGCGCCCCGGGTGGCGCGCCCACTCCACGGGGCAGACCTCGATGACGGGGCGGTCGCAGAGCACCATCCCGCCCGAGTGCAGGCCGAGATGGCGGGGGAAGTCCAGGATGCCCTGAGCGAGCTCCCCCACCAGTGGCGGGAGGGGGCCGCCGCGGTCCAGCGGCTCCCCGCGGTCGACGGCCTTGGCCCACGCGTCCACCTGTGCCGGGGTGTACCCGAGTGCCTTGCCGACGTCGCGGATGGCCGAGCGGGCACGGTACGTGATGACGTTTGCCACCTGGGCTGCGCACCGGCGTCCGTAGCGCTCGTAGACGTAGGCGATGACCTCCTCGCGCCGGCCCGATTCGATGTCAACGTCGATGTCGGGTGGCCCGTCGCGCTGGGGGGAGAGGAACCGCTCGAACAACAGCCCCAGGGCAACGGCGTCCGCACGGGTGATGCCGAGCGCGTAGCAGACGGCCGAGTTGGCGGCCGAGCCGCGTCCTTGGCAGTAGATGTCGTGACGGCGGCAGAACTCCACGATGTCCCACACGATGAGGAAGTAGCCGGCGTACCCGAGCTTCCCGATCACGTCGAGCTCGTGGTCGATCTGGGCCCACGCGCCCGGGACGCGTTCCCCGGCACGGGGCCCGTAGCGGTCGAGGGCGCCCCTGCGGACCAGCTCGGCCAGCCAGCTCTGCTCGGTGTGGCCGGCGGGCACCCGGCAGTCGGGGAGGCCGGGTGCCACCAGGTGGAGGTCGAAGGCACACGCCCTGCCGATCTCGGCGGCACGCGCCACGGCGCCGGGCCATCGGGCGAAGCGCCGCTCCTGCTCGGCGCCCGAGCGCAGGCAGGCGGTGGCCGCGGGGGGGAGCCAGGCGTCGAGCTCGGCCAGGGGCCGCCGGGCGCGTACCGCGGCCATGACGCCGGCGAGGGGCCGACGCGCCGGGGTGGCGTAGTGGACGTTGTTGGTGGCCACCATGTCCACCCCCCGACTGACCGCCAGATGGGCGAGGGCGTCGTTGCGGGCCGTGTCGAGCGGGTCCCCGTGGTCCCAGAGCTCTACGGCGACGCTGTCGCGACCGAAGGCATCGAGGAGCCGGTCGAGCTCACGCGCCGCTGCCGCCGGACCCGCCCCGGTGAGCGCGGCAGGAACCGCGCCCTTGCGGCACCCCGTCAGCACCACCCAGTGCCCGCCCGGCGCACCCCCCTCCCCCCGGTGCTGGTCGGCGAGGTCCGCGAGGGTGCAGGTGGGCCGCCCCTTCTCGGCGCCGGCCAGGTGGGCCTCGGTCACGGCCCGGCTGAGGCGGGCATACCCGGTGGGATCGCGCGCCAGGACGACCACGTGGGTCCCCGCTGGGTCCGGGACCCCCGTGCGCTCGGTCCCCCGGGCCCCCGAGACGAGGGTGAGCTCCGCCCCGAAGACCGCCCGGAGACCGAGGGCCCGGGCGGTCTCGGCGAAACGGACCACCCCGTACAGCCCGTCGTGGTCGGTGAGGGCAAGGGCGTCGAGCCCGAGGCGCGCCGCCTCGGCCGCCAGTTCCTCGGGGTGGGAAGAACCGTCGAGGAAGCTGAAGTTGGAGTGGCAGTGCAGCTCGGCGTAGGGGGCCGTCATCGGGTCGGGCCCATCAGTCGTAGACCCCCTCGAGCCACCAGCCGCCCCCTTCCCGGGTGAGCAGGTGTGCCCCCCCGCCGGTGGTGAGGACCTGCATGCGCGCCTGGCGTCGGCGGCCCCGGGTCGACCACCACCGCTCGTCGGATGGCCATGGCCCCGCCCACGCCGTGACGGTGGCCCATGCCTGACCCCCGACCGACAGGCGGGCGGGGGCGGCGGTGAGCATCCCCGCGCCGGTGACCCCGACGCTGTGGCCTCCCACGTCGACCAGCACCGCGGGAAGCGGACGGGTGAGGACGACGACGGGCGCCGGGGGCGGGACTCGGCCCGGCCACGGGCCCCCGGGGTGGCGCGCGTCACGGCCCCCCCGGCGGTGGTCGCCGCGCGTGCCCGCCCGAGGGGCGCCGGGTCCGGCGCCGTCGCACCCCGGCCCACCCCAGGGGATGAGGCGGGCCCGTTCCGACGGCCCCCGTCCTCCCTGGAGCCGGCCCCGGACCACCGCCTCGGCGTGGAGCAGCCCCTGGACGTGGGCCACCGCCCGCGCCGCCCGGGCGTCGGCCTCGGCGGTGCCCCCCCAGAAGCCCGGTTGTCGTACGGGCGCGTCGGGCCCCCCGGGTGGCGTCGACGCCGTGCGCGACGAGGCCAGGCGGAACCCGGGCAGCTCCCCCTCCGTCCCTCCGGCCACCCGGTGGCAGGCCACGCCGTCGGCCCCGAACCGGGCGAGCACCTGGGCGCCCGGTAGTGCGGCGAACCGGCCGAGGGTGCGGATCCCCAGGCGCCGGAGCAGGTCGGCGAGCTCCGGCCGGTCGAGGGCGTCGACCGGCCAACGGGCGAGGAAGGCGGGACTCTGCCCAGGAGGGACGATCGCCGCGTTCGCGGCCACGGCACTGCGGGCGCAGAGCACGGCGGCGAACAAGCCGTCGGCGATCCCCACGCCGATCGCACCCAGGGGGTCGGTGTCGTCCGAGCCACCGACCGCGGCCACCGCCTGGAGGACGAGCCGGGCCAGCGCCTCGTCGCCGCCGAAGTACCGCGACGGCCCGCGGGTGGGCAGGGCGCACACTCCGGGCCGCACCGGGTCGACGCGGTGGGCGACCGCACCGAGTGCGGCCACCACCTGGCCGAATGCCCGGGTTTCCCGGCCCCGCTCGTGCTCCTCCAAGAGGGCGGGGCACCACACGACGAGCAAGCGCTCCACGGCTCCTCCGCTCCTCTTGCGCGTGCCTTTGCTGCTTCTTCTCTGTCTTGTTTCTCCGGTGCTGCGTCTCTCCGTCTCTGCGCCGGCTCGTCCGCCCCGTCGCCCCCCTGGCGGCGGTGGGCTCACGCCGTGGAGAGGGAGCCGGACGACGCCGGCAACCACAGCTCGGCGCGCACCGGTCGGGAGGCGCCGCGGCGTGCGGCGCCCACCACCTCCACGCGCCGGGCCTGGAGGTGGCCGTGGCCCGCCTCCAACCCCACCCAGCTCCCGGACTCCACCGCCAGCCGCAGGTCGGGCCCTTCGGGCCACCATCGGGTGTCGCCCAGCACCACCAGCACCGATCGCCGCTGGCGGACGCGGGCGGCCAGGCGTCGAGCCACCCCCGGGCGCACCGGTCCCGGTGGGCGCACCAGCACCGCGTCCATGCCGTCGAGCAGGGCGGCGGTTACCTCGGCCCATCCCGGCCCCGGGTGGGGCACGACGACGAGGTGGCCCAGGTCAACCCCGAGTTCAGCGAGGGCCACGATCCCCGGGTCCGCCGTGCCCACCGCGGCGCACCAGGACGTGGTCGAGACGGCAGCGAGCAGGGCGAACGCCAGCGTGGTGGCACCGCCGACACCGCCCGTCGCCGGGCCCGGCGCGGCGGGACCGGGGGAGACGGCCACGACGGCACCGCGCTGCAGCCCTCCGCCGGGTGCCAGGGGGGCGAGCTCGGGAAGGAGGGGGAGCAGCTGGTCCCGTCCGGGGGAGGTGGGCCGGATCCGGCTCACGAGCGGCGAGTCCACGCGCCGCGATCCCGCGGGACGGCTCCTCTGCCGTTGGGGGGCGACAGGGGCGGGGGTGCCGGATGCGAGCTGGCCCATGCCCGGACACTATCGAACGTACGTTCGTTGTCAATGGGCCGGGCAGCGCGGTCAGCGGTCCCCGGACAACGGCCCCCCACCCCCCGTTTCCCGCCCCTGCGTCGACCCCCTGGCCCGCTCCTTGGCCTCGGGGCGCACAGGCGGCTCGAGGTGCCTCACTGGGTGCCGGTCGTGTCCGGGGTCGACCGTTGGCGCCCGGCCGGGCCGGGGTTCGAGCGCCGCAGACCGCCAAGGCTCGTGGGCGAACCACGGCGTCAACCGCACCCATCCCATTTGGTTGCGCTCGTCCATCACGAGCGCCATCCCGGGCTCCCCCCGGGCCACGGCGTCCACGGGGAGCCGTCGACGAAGCGCGCTCGACGTCGTCACCGTCGGCGTGGCGTCGGGGCGCTGCGCCCTCGGACCGAGCACCACGCGCCACGCCACTGCCGACAAACCGCCGGGTCGCGGGGTCGGCACACTGATCGAGCGCGTGGGCACCTCTTGCTCACCGGCGAGCGCCGACAGCGCTTCGAGGGTGCGCACGTCCCCGATGCCGGGGAGCACCACGGTGGTCCCGAACAGCGACAGGAACCCGTCGGCCGCTCCCCCCCACCTTCCGCGCGCCTGCGACAAGTCCTGGAGGCATGCCAGCGTCAAGACGCCTTGCCCACCGCCCTCGCTCACCATCGCCGGCAGGTCCGGCACGGGCGCGATGTTGGCGACCTCGTCGAGGGCGAGGACCACGGCGGCACCGGGCTGCGTCCCGGTCCCCTGGGTCTTTCCGGCGGCACGGGCGTAGGCCGCGGCCCGGACGTCGTTGAGCAAGCCCACCACGAGCGGTGCGGCCAGCGCCTGGTGGCGACCGGTGGCGCACACGTACAGCGTGGCCTGCGCATCACAGAACGCCCGGGGATCGAAGTCCGGGTCGTACGTCGTCGAGAGCGCCGCGGCGCTTCGGTAGGCGGCGAGCACCCCCGAGGCCGTCGACCAGATGCCGCTTTGTTCGCGCGGGTCGGTGGCGGCGATACCCGCCAGCAGGTCGCCGGCCACGGCCGCCCCTTCGCGGTCGAGCACCCCCAGTGGGGGAGCGGCCAGCCGGCGGTCCACCCACGACAGGACCGTGGCCATGTCCGCGCCGTCGAGCGCCGCCGCATGCAGCAACGGCGCGAGGAGGGCCTCGGCACGCTCGTTCCAGTGGTCGGCTCCCGTCGACGCTCCCGTGGCGCGCGACCCGGCAGGGTGGTGCGCGCCCACCAGGCTGCGGGCGACGAGCAGGGCGTCGTCCCACCCCATGCACCCCGTCACCGGGGACCACCGCACCGGCTCCACGCCGGGCGGGAGCTCGACGGTCCCGCTCGGGTCGTAGAGCAGGCACGGACCGTTCCGGGTGCGGGCGGCCGCAGTGGTGCGCAGGACGTCGGGCTTGGTCGACGTCGAGACCACCGCCCCGGGGGCGCCGAGGACCGTGGGGACGACGATCGACGACGTCTTGCCCGATCGTGGTGGGCCGAGGACGAGCACGGCCTGCTGCGCTGGCGACCAGGCCGGCCCGATGGACCCCGCTCCCAGGTAGACGCCGCCGCCTTGCGCGGCGAGGCCGGCCCGGATGTCGTCGAGCGTGGTCACGTGTGGCGGTCGTCGTGCCGTCGACGCCGGCTCGTGCCCCGGGCCGTCGCTCGCGGTGTCGGCGCCGCGTATGGCGCGTGCGGCGTCAGGGATGCCTGCGCCGCGTCGCTCGTGGCGTCCACCGCACGCCGGAGTCGACCTCCGCTCACCTCGTGCCTCTCACGGTCACGGATGTCACTGTTCGCGCGCAAAGCGCCGTCCATCTCACGACGCGAGGACAACGGGTCACCCACGGCACGAGATGTCCACAGGCACGTCGGGTGCCCGATCCACCGTGCGGACACGCCCCGCGCGACCCCGCACGGCATCGTGCACGGCGGCCGATCGCAACCGTGCAGCGCTCGTCACGGGGTCTCCGGCCGAAAGCTCGGAACGCCTTCGCGCACCCGCAGTGTCCCCGCGACACCGAGCAGCGCATACGGATCCGAGGCGTCGAGCGGGCCACCGCGGTGGTCGACGTGACGGTTTTTTCTCAGCGCCACCACCGCACCGACGTGAGGCCCGAGCGTGATCGTCAGCTCGATGCGCACGTCGCCGTCGCCAGCGTCTTCAGCGTCCACGACCACGGCATCGTAGGTGCCGTCGGGAAGGGCCTGCATGGCGAAAATCCTTGCAAACACTGGGGTTCTCGTCCAGATGCGGGGCGTGCATCGCCTACGCTGCGTGGTACGTGACCGCGCGACTCAGCGTGTCGGAGAGCGGGTTCCCCTCACCGTGCTTGCACAGTTCCACGCGCGCGTCCTTGCGTATCACCACGCGCGCGTGGAGCCGCCGCCTGGGCAAATGCTTGCTTTTGTCGCGAAAACCTTCTTTGATTAATGAGATTGCTTTTCGCGGAGGAGGCTGAGTGAACAAGTCGGAGCTGATCGACGCGGTCAGTGTGACGACGTCGCTGGCGAAACGCGACGCTGAGCAAGCGGTCAATGCCGTGGTTCGCGTCGTCGCCAGCGAGGTACGAGCAGGACGGCGCGTCGTCGTCACCGGCTTCGGGAGCTTCAATCCCACGCACCGTGGTGCTCGCATGGGACGTAATCCACAGAACGGGGCGCCGGTGCGCATCGCAGCCGCCCGTGGGGTCCGGTTCGCGGCGAGTGGAGCGCTCAAGGACATCGTCAACGGGCGGGCGGCACTGCCGGCGCTCAAGCCGGCGGGATCGAAGCCGTCCGTGACGAAGAAGGCTGCGAAGAGCACCGGCAAGGCCGCCACCCAGAGATCCGCCAGACAGGTCGCCACGCGGGCACCAGCCAGGAAGTCCGCCAAGCGGCCGGCGAAGAAGATCGTCGGGCGAGCCCCGGCCCACAGGGTCGCGAAGCGAGCCCCGGCGAGAAAAGCAGCACAGCAATCGGCCAGAAAGGCCGCCGGGCGAGTCCCGGCGAGAAGAGCAGCTAAGCGATCGGCCAAGAAGGCCGTTAGGAGGGCATAGAGCATGCCAGTGAAGCGGGCAAGGAAGACCGCAAAACGGGCGCCGGCAAAGAAGGCAGCAAAGCGCACGACGGTCCGCAAGACCGCGAAGCGCGCCCCGGCGAAGAAGGCTGCGAAGCGGACGACCCGCAAGGTCGCCAAGCGTCGGGCCCCCGCCAAGAAGGCCTCGGCCAAGCGGACGCCGACCAGGCGCGTTACGCGGCGAGCCCCGGCGCGTCGGCGGACCGCCAAGTAGCCACGGCCGCCCTGCCGGACACCTTCGGCGGACGGCGTAGTCCTGCGGGGTCATTCCCGGCACCAGGACAATCAAGGAATGTCGACGGGGGGCCCCTGGGGCCCCCCGTCGCGTTCTGCGCGCTGTGGGGCGGTCGGCTCGGGATCAGCGCGACGGGGGCGCCAGTCCCGCGGGGATGTCGGGCGGCTCGTCCACGTCCCAGCGAAGCCTGGGATCCCGGATGATGCGGCACGCCAATCCGAGGCGCCGGGCCTCGTGGCGGTGGCGGTCGAACGAGCCCGGGCCGTAGTGGAAGCGGAAGGCGGCGTTCGCGGGCACGCAGGCGACGTTCGTCCCGTCGTCGCGGCGGTCTGGCACGAGCGTCACGCCGTCGAACCCAGCCAGTCGGCCCAGGTCTCGAGCCAGGGGGAGGTCGGCGTGGGCCACGAGCACCTCGGACGCCCCCATCCCTGCCAGGTGCTCGACGCCGGCCTCGACGGCGCCGTTGAGGCCGAGCCCCGGCTCCGATAGGACCAGGGCGCCGTGGTGCGCCGCCCACGACGCCACGTCGGGGTCGTCGCACACCACGGCCACGGGCAGGGGGTGGGCGGCCGCTAGGACGAGTTCGGCCATGATGCGCGAGAGTTCGGCGCGTCGATCCGGGCTCAACGTCGGGGCGAGGCGCTCCTTGGCGACGGCGAAGCTCTTGACCGGGACGAGGACCACGGGGCCGGTGATCGTCACTCGGCCGGCAGACGCCGTGGGCACGAGGCCAGTGTAGGGGCGGGGTCGCAGCCGGGCATTCCGGGCGCGGTGGCAGGCCGTAGGGTGGGCGCATGGTCGACAAAGTGGCGGTGATCGGCGCGGGCTCGTGGGGGTCGACGGTCGCCGACATCGCCGCGCGGTCGGCTCCGACGATGCTGTGGGCCCGGCGCCCGGCGCTCGCCGAGGCGCTCGACCTGCGCCACGAGAACCCCGACTACCTCCCGGGGATCGTGCTCCACGAGTCGCTGCGCGCCACGGCGTCGCTCGAGGAGGCCGTGCGGGGCAGCACGCTGGTCGTCATGGCGGTGCCGTCGCACGGGTTCCGCGCCGTGCTCAATGAGCTCGCCCCCTACCTCGAGCCCGGGACGGCCATCCTCAGCCTGGCCAAGGGCCTCGAGCAGGGGAGCCACCTGCGCATGACGGAGGTGATCACCGACGCAGCCCCCGGGCACCCCGCCGGCGTGCTCTCGGGCCCCAACCTGGCCCGGGAGATCGTCATCGGCCAACCCGCCGCCACCGTCGTGGCCATGACCGACGACGCCTGGGCCTCGACGATCCAGGAGTTGCTGCGCACCGAGACGTTTCGCGTGTACACCAATCCCGATGTCGTCGGGTGCGAGATGGCCGGCGCCACGAAGAACGTCCTCGCCATCGCCGCCGGGATCCTGCAGGGCCTCGGCCTGGGTGACTCGTCGCTCGCCGCCCTCATCACCCGCGGGCTGGCCGAGCTCGGTCGCCTGAACGTCGCCATGGGGGGCGAGCCCATGACGGTGGCCGGGCTGGCCGGGGTGGGCGACCTCGTGGCCACGTGCACCAGCGCGCTGAGCCGGAACCGGATGGTGGGGGTGCAGCTCGGGCGTGGCCAACCGCTGGCGGACATCCTGGCCGACATGCGCATGGTCGCCGAAGGAGTGAAGTCGGCGCGTCCGCTGCTCGAGCTGGCCGGGTCGCGCGGGGTCGAGATGCCCATCGGTGATCAGGTGGCCGCCGTGCTCGAGGGGCGGCGCTCGCCCGCGCAGGCCATTCCGGCGCTCATGCTGCGCTCGGCGAAGCCGGAGTTCCTGGGCTTGCCACGTCGTCCCTCGGCCGCGGGGGTGTCGCCCGGCCCGGGTATCGCCTCCCCGGGCACGTGAGCCCGGAGGAGGTGGTGTCTGGGGACGCTCCCGCCCGTGACCCGCGCAGCGCCGACGACGAGGCCGTGGCGCGCGTGCGGGAGTTCCTGCTGGCACGCGGGGTACCGGCGCGGGACATCGACCGCGCCGCCGCCGACGACGTCCTCGACCTCCTCGTGGCCGACCGCCTGCTGGTGCCCGCCGAGCGGCACTACACCGAGTCCGAGGTCACGGAGCGCACCGGGATTCCGATCGACCTCACCCGGCGTTTCTGGCGGGCGCTGGGGTTCGCCGACGTGGCACCGGAGGACCGCGTCTTCACCGACCTCGACCTCGAGGCGCTGCTGACGCTGCGATCGATGATCGAGCTGGGCGCCATCGAGATCGACGCTGCGGTCCAACTCGCCCGCGTCATCGGGTCGTCCATGGCCCGGATCGCCGAGGCCGAGGTGTCGCCCGCGGTTCGGGGCTTGGTGTCCGCCTCCGGGTCGGGCACGAGCGTCGAGGCCGCGGAACGCCTCAGCCGCATGGCCGACCGGTCCCTGCCGGCGATGGCCCGGCTCCTCGAGTACGTCTGGCGCCGCCACGTCCAGGCCGCCGTCCGCCGCGCCATGCTCTTGCGCAGCCGAGACTCGAGCGGGGCGCTCCCCGTGCTGGCCGTCGGTTTCGCCGACATGGTCGGGTTCACGATGTTGAGTCAGCAGCTCGGGGAGGACGAGCTCGCCGCCGTCGTCAGCCGCTTCGAGGAAGTGGCCCACGACACCGTGACCTCGGGGGGCGGGCGGGTGGTGAAGATGATCGGCGACGAGGCCATGTTCGTGGCCGAGTCGGTGGTGGACGCCGCCCGCATCGGGCTGGCGCTGGCCGAGGCCTACGCCGACGACGAGCTGCTCTCCGACGTCCGAGTGGCGCTGGCCGTGGGACCCGTCCTGGTCCAAGACGGCGACTTCTTCGGCCCGGTCGTCAACCTGGCCAGCCGCATGGTCACCATGGCCGAGCCCGGCACGGTGCTCATGAGCGAACAGTCCCACGACGCGCTCGTCCGCCAACCCGAGTCCGCCGAGTTCGCGTTCCGGGCCCTGGGCGCTCGCCAGGTCAAGGACCTCGGGCGCGTCCAGCTCTTCGCCCTGCACCGACCGGGCAGCGAGCCCATGGCGCCCGATCGGCGGGTGGGACGCCGCTGGGAGCGCCTGTCCGACGTCCTGCGGGACCTCGACGACCTGCGCGAGCGCGGGGAGCGCCTCATCGCCGGCGCCCGGCAGGCGGGCGACGAGGCCGTGACCCGGTCCGCGTCGCGCCCCGGCCCGGGCTCAGGCGCCGGGCGAGTGGAAGGTGGCGATGCCGAACGGACGGAGCTCGAATGAGCCGTCGACCGGGGTCAGCGTGCGGCCCCGCAGGTCGACCAACCAACCCGAGCGGCCCGCCACCCGCACCGTGGCGGTGCGATCGGTCGGGTTGAACACCCGGATCTCGAGAAGGCCGGCGTGGCGGCGCACGGCCGACACCTCGGCGCCGTCCACCTCGAGCGCGCTGCCCCCGGGCCCGCGCCACCCGCCGCCCGAGGCGTAGGCGACGTCGAGCGGCAGGAACACGTCGTCGACCAGCGCATAGGGGTTGTCGCAGCCGACGCACAGCGCGTAGCGGGCCTCGATGGCCCGACCCCGCAATTTGAGCCCCTCGACGGGCGTGAGGGGCCCGGCGGGCAGCGGCCGGTAGGCCATGCCCAGGCGCGAGAGCATGCCCGTGGACCGCAGCAACGTGAGCGCCAGCGTGCGGGCCCGGCGGCCGTCGGGGGTGTCCTCCAGGTCGATCAGCTCGTACTCGAGGAGCCCCTCGTGGGCCACGGTCAGGTTCCCGGCGGACACGAAGCGCCGCGACGGGAAGGTGGGCAGGCCGAACTCCTCGGGCCGCCCCTCGGCGTCGAGCCCCCGGTGCACGACGGTGAACGCGCATTCGGCCTCGGAGCCCGCCGCCGGCTCGGGCAGCGGCAGGTGAACCCGCAGCCGGTGGTCGGCCGCCGGGTTCACAAAGCGCGTGGTGACGCGCACGGCGCGCTCGTCGGCCCGCACCTCGACGGTGGTCGTGATCGTGACGGACACGGCGCCGGTGCGGGCCCTCGTCGAGCCGTCGACCTTGTCGGGCCAGGTGTAGGTGGCGGTGATGGTGGCGCTCGCCCGGACCGGGCCCTGGTCCCCGGCGGCGACGGAGACGGTGTCGGGAGTGTCGACGATGCGGTCCTGGGCGGGGGGCGAGTAGTTGTAGGAGTCCCCGTGGTCGCCGCCGTCGACGAGCTTCCCGAAGCCGGCGACCCCGTCGACCGAGAACGTGCCGTCCGACCCGTCCACGACCACCGTGACGAGCCCGTTGCCGAGCACCACCGACGGGGCCACCCCCTCGCGGACCTCCGCCGCGGCCGGGTGCGACAGGGACGCCGGGTGAAACGGGCCCCAGCCGAACCCCGGGACCTCGGCGACACGGGCCAGGACTCGCTGCACCGGCGGCTGGTCGATCCGGATGCGGACGATCGAATCCGGCCGGGCGCCGAGGCGCGTGTACAGGTCTCGCTTGATGGAGGCGACCGGGACGTTGACCCGCTCCTCGCTCCCGAACGCCAGGGTGATGTCGATCCCCGAGTCGTCCTCCTCGACCCGCACGTCCTGGATCCACGTGTGAGCGTCGATCTGGTTCCCCGCCGGGAGCATCCCGAGGATCGTGCGCACCGTGGCGGCGTCGAGGGTGAGGGGGCCGAGCCCCCGCGGGATGCCGAAGGCGCCGGGCTCGTCGGGCAGGGGCTGGGTGCCGGCGGGCACCTCGTCGCCCTGGAGGATGACCTCGACCATTCCGGCGCGAGGCCGGGCCGAGGAGTTGAGGACCGCGGGGCCCGCCTCGGCGAGCGAGCGGGTGAACGCCACCACCGCGTCGTCGCCCAGGCCCTCGGCGATGCGCTCCGCTTCGGCGTAGCGGACGAGCACGGCGTCGACCACGTCGTCCACCGAGCACGCGCAGACCGAGTCGTGGGCGGCGTTGCGCACCATTTCCCGCCACGCCAGATCGAACAGGGACGCCGGCCACTGCTCGCCCGGGAGGAAGAGGGCGCTCAACGGCTCGGCGCGCCGCTCGAGGGCGCGCTCGGCGCGCGCCGCGGCGCGTTTGACGTCGACCCGGTTGGACGCCACGCCCATGAGCAGGTCCGCCCGCGCCCCAGAGCGCAGCTCGCCCGACCACGTCTTGAGTCCCGTCGTCGGCGCGCTGGCCAAGTAGTCGGCGAGCGAGGTCACCTCGAAGGTGAACTCGTCCTGCAGGTCGTTGGCCTCGGCCACCACACGGCCCAGCCACGGCTGGGGCTCTTGGTGGTCGGTGCCGTTCATGAAGAGCAGGCCGTCGATCAGGAAGGCCGCCACCTCCTGCTCGTGGTCGGCGACACGGCGTACGAGCTCCTTGGCGTCATCGGGGATCGCCGCGCCGTTGCCGTACCCGGTCATGAGGTACTCGGCCCGGACGCTCGAACCATCGGGCGCCACCCAGCGGAAGGCGCTGTGGGTGACCTCGGAGGGCACGCCCCGCCACACGACGGCGTGCTCGAGCCCCGCCAGCCGCAGGATCTGGGGCATCTGGGCGATGTGGCCGAACATGTCGGGGAGATAGCCCACCTCCATCGCCGCGCCGAAGGCCGCCCCCTTCAGGAACCCCATCTGCAGGTCACGGACGATGGTCTCGCCCGAGACCAGGAACTCGTCCATGAGGATGTACCACGGGCCCATGTCCAGGCGGCCCGCCGCGGCGAGGGCTCGGATGCGGGCCTCGGCCCCGGGCCGGACCTCGAGGTAGTCGTCGACGACCGCCATCTGGCCGTCGAGGAGGAAATGGGCGTAGGACGGGTCGCCCTCGAGCAGCGGCAGCAGGCGGTCGAGCATGCGGACCAGGCGCAGCCGGAAGCTCTGGAACGGCTCGTACCACTCGCGGTCCCAGTGCGTGTGGGGGACGATGGCAACGCGCCTTTGTGCCTTGTGACCTGCCGAAACGCTCTCACCGGAGGTAGTCATCACCTTGCCTCAGTCCTCAAAAAGTCCTCAGCTGTTCCGCCCAATGTGTCGTCCACGATGCTACGCACCCGGTCCTCGTCCTGGCGGATCACGTGGGCATACGTCTTGAGCAGCGTGGCCACGTCATGGCCCAAACGCTCGGCCACCAGTGCCGGGCTGACCCCGGCCGACAGCAGGACGCTGGCATGGTGGTGGCGGAGATCGTGCCAGGTACGGCCCGTGAGACTTGGATGAGCCCTGGCGGCAGTCCGAACGTACTTTCCCACCATGGCCCGGACCACCGGCCGCCCGTCAATATGGAACAGCAGACCATGCTCACCGGTTCCGAACGTGGCCAGGTGGGCAGACAGACCCTCGACGACGATCTGGCTCAGGGCAATGGCCCGATAGCTGTTCCTCGACTTGGGTGGCGCGAAGTAGGCAGGCCCAACCTTGGGCGTCCAGAGCTGCCGGTCAAGCCGCAGTTTCCGATTCAGGAAATCGACCCGATCGATGGTCAGCCCGAACGCCTCTCCCTGGCGGAGACCGGTACCCGCACCGAGGAGCACGGCGGCCCGAACATGCTCGGGGACGTGATGGGCCAGCAGCCGCACGTCGTCAGCGGTCATGGGGACGAGCGGGGATCGCTCGACCTTCGGTATGCGTGCTCCCGTAGCCGGGTTGCGGGCGAGGCGGTCGTCGTCGACGGCGGCCGACAGCATTGCTGAAAGGGTGTTGAACACCGTCGCCACACTCGACGGTGCGAGTGGCAGGGCGGCGGCCCACTCCTCCACATGGGGTCGCCTCAGACTGTCAAGGGGTCGAGCACCGAGGGTTGGCAGGATATGAAGCAGTAGCTCCCGCTCGACCCGGTCTCTCGTCGCTGGCCGCCAGTGGCGGCGCCGGGTTCATTCATCTGCATAGGCGCTCACCGTGACGCGCCCAGCCTTGGGCGAGACGTATGCCCCTGACATGATCTTGTGCTGAACCTGTACGAGGTGCTGTTCAGCGTCGACCTTCCGGGCGAAGTGCTTGGATCGCTGCGGCCCGCCCGGGTACTCCCGCCATCGGGCTCGCCACTGGCCGTCAGGGCGCTTGTCGATGCTAGCCATGATCAACTCCCTCGTTGCGTGCTCTCCAGAGATCGACGGCGGGACGTTCGACGGTTCTACGACCGTCCCCAAGGACGTGGACAGGGGCCACCCAGATGGCTCCTCCGTCCCCAAGGGCGCCACCTTGTCCGAGCATCAACTCTCGGGGCTGTGTGCGGTCAAGGCTCGATGGCGCGGCTGGAAAGGACCTCCATGAGGTCATGCTTCCATGCTCGGCTCGTGACAATTCGCTCCTTGGCTCTTCGGTGGGGTTTCCGTCGGTCTCGGCCCTACCTACACTTGGCCGGTGCCCACCCCCCTCGGTCCGGTGCCGCCGGATCCGAATGATCCCGACCTGTGGGACTGGGAAAACGACGATGACGCCCTTCGTCCCCGGCGCCGCCCATTGCGTCTTCTTGTTGTTGGCATGATCGTGTTGGCACTTGTGTTTCTGCTGGTCGTCAACCTCTTGTAGTCGGCTCAGGAACGACGGAGGTAGTCATCCGATCCCAGATCGTCGGGTTGGTGATCGGTGTCGACCGGCCCAGCCAGCCGTAACTGCCACCCTGAATCTCGTCGTCGTTACCCGCCGACCTTGCCGCATGGATCGAGGCCAAGCAGGCAGCGTCGATGGAGGGTGCGGTACGGCCACCGCTGCCGCCGGGGATGGACGAAAGGGGTCGAACGCCGACCAACGACGGGCAGGTTGGCCCTGATCCGAACACGTAACCCCCACTTGTCCTAGACCTGTGCAGTCACGGTGATGCCATGGAGCTAGGTCGACCGACACCTGGCTGTGGTTGGTGGTCGAGCGTGCCGTCGGCCTCGCCTATGGCACGAGCACACGGCGTCACCCGTTCTGGAGAAGTGGATAGAGCGCGTGACGGCCCGACAGTCCCTTGAGTTCGGTGACGCGCTCTTGACCGAAACGAAACCGTTCGACTCCCGCCACTAGTCCGGTGACGAGGTCCGAGACGAGCACCTCACCGCCTAGGGCCTGGGCAGCGACGCGCGCCGCCATAATGACGGCGCGACCGTAGAAGTCATCACGCTCACGGATGGCCTCCCCGGTGTTGATCCCGACCCGGATGCGCACCGGCTGACTGTGGAACCCCGGTGCCATGAGCGTCTGGATGGCCGAGGCGAAGTCCAGGGCGCGGGCGGCCGATGAAAAGGCCAACATGAATCCATCTCCTTGGGACTTCACCACGAACCCGCCAAACTGTGCCGCCTGCTCCCGTACTAGCCCGTCGTGCCAGTGGAGAAGGTCCATCCAACCGTGATCGCCCATGCGCTCGGCCATTTCGGTCGAGCCCTCGATGTCGGTGAAGACCACGGTCACCGTGCCATCAGGGGCTGCCGCTTCAGCCAGATCGGGGCGAACCGCCTCGGCGTAGTTCACCAGTGACTCTAGGGAGGTGGTGAGGTTCGTGCCCAACAAGGGTTCGTTGCCGATGCCGGACGACAAGTGCATCTGGACGAACTTCCAGTGGCCTCGCACCAGGTGAAACACGACCGTGATGCGCATCGGGATCTCGTCACCATCCGCCAGCACAAGAACCGGCCGATCGGCGACCCAGCCGACTGAGCCTTGTACAAAGGCCTCTAGCGCCTCGGAGCGAAAATGGAAGTCAAACTCGCCGAACTGTCTGCGCCACACTCCGGCGATCGTCTCATGACCAACCCACCACTCATTGGGGTCGGTGCCGATGCTAAGGACCCTCGCATGCTCACTGATGAGATTGTCGATGACCTCGAAGTCGCGGTCATTCATCGCCTGATACAAGCGACGCATGACCGCATGGAGTTCGGCTGACGGTTCGCCGCCGCCAGGTTGCCCGCCCACCTCGGTGACCATCCACCCATTGTGGCCCGTGACACCAGGGGCGTGCCGCTGGCCTCAGCCCTTCGGTGGGCCGAGGGATGGCTACTCCTGCCCTGAGGGACAGTGGCGGCGCCCCGTCATCGCCCGTGCCGCCTCGGCCCGCCAGGCGCGCCAGTTGGGCGTTTGGGGGCATACCCGGCGCCCCTGTTGGGCGGCCCTCCCGAGTTACGCGCCACGCCCAAAGCCATCGGCGTGTACTCGGCGCGGGTGCCGCAGGGATCAGACAGACTGCGCCCGTGGACTTCTAGGGCGATCAGATCCTTCCCCGCTTCGCCAACCGGGTACTCGGCGGGGAGGAGTTCACCCGATCCGTGGCCGAGTGGCCGCCGGGCTGGGCGGCGAAGTCCTCGAAGTCGGCTTTGGCTCGGGCCTCAACGTCCCGCTGTACCCGTCCGAGGTGCACCGGGTCCGAGCGGTGGATCCGGCGACGGTTGGCCGCAAGCTCGCCGCCAACCGGCTGGCTGCCTGCTCGGTACCGGTGGAGTACATCGGCCCGGATGGACAAGTTGCTCCCCCTGGACAGCGACAGCGTCGACCACGTGCTCCTCACCTGGACGCTGTGCACCATCCCCGAGGTCGAGCGTGCGCTCCAAGAGATCTACCGAGTGCTGCGCCCGGGAGGGGAGCTGCACTTCGCCGAGCACGGTCGGTAACCAGATCCGAAGGTGGCACAGTGGCAGGACCGGCTGACCCTAATCCAGCGCCGGGTGGCCGGGGGGTGCCATCTCAACCGGCCCATCGACCGGCTGGTGGGGGACGCCGGGTTCGTCGTGACCCGGATGCAGAACTACTACGTGAAGGGCCCCAAGCCCATGGGCTACATGTTCGACGGGTTGGCCACCAAGTCGTGACCTACTAGCTGGCGGGCCAACCGGCGGCCCTACGCCACGTCTTGTCCTCAATCAATGGCCGGAGCAAGTGCGGACGGCTCATCGACACCACTCGCCCGATCCCGAAGGACCTGCCGGTCTGCAAGAAATGTACGCAGTTCGATGAGATCACGGGGGCATTCGGTCGGAGACCATGGCGGGGGCAACGGCGGGCGCCGACTGATTGATTGACGGCCGACCGGCCCCCAACGTGGCCCGGAGCGAGGGACGGTCCCCTCGGATCCACCCGTTTCCATGCTTCCGGTCGAGGGTGGAGGACGTGGCGCCTGCCCACCGTGGCCGAGAGGTGGGACCAGCGTGAACTACATCTCCTCTTCTCGCGTGACGTCCAGGTTGCGGAACGTCGGCGGGCTGTCGCAGAGATTGGCCAACTGAGCAGCGAACTCGGCCGTCTCGGGCCGGTTCGAGTTCTCCATGGCCGCCTCGTAGGATGGGAACTCGACGATGTGGATGTAAGTACGGTCGTTGTCCCGGTCTCTGCCCTGCGTGGCCCGACTCGGCGTACGAACACCAC
>Ga0209415_10003942_pt1 | contig 27446 bp, 28 predicted proteins | sample PeaSoiSIISIP2007_FD_187696 | JGI IMG/M metagenome (GOLD analysis project Ga0209415, IMG submission 187696) | Peat soil microbial communities from Weissenstadt, Germany - SII-SIP-2007 (SPAdes) (version 2) | ecosystem: Environmental > Terrestrial > Soil > Wetlands > Peat | place: Germany... | reverse complement strand
ACTTTGAACGGGCGGCCCTGGACCTTGTTGCATCCGAAGGCGTCGATCAGATAGTCCGCGCGGACCATCTTGAGCAACTGCCCCAGGTTCATCTCGGCCACCATCACCTTGCGGAAGCGGCGCAGCGTCTCGCCCAGGTCGGTCGGGAGCGGATTGAGGTAGCGCAGATGGATATGCGAAACCGACTGCTTCTTTGTCCGCGCCTGCTTGACGGCCTCGCGAATCGAGCCGTAGGTCGAGCCCCATCCGAGGACGACCAAATCGCCGCCGTCCCGGTCGCCGAACACCTCGGTGGGCGGAATCTCGCGCGCGATGCCGGCGATCTTGCGCGCCCGCGTCCGCACCATCAGCTCGTTATTGGCGGGCGAGTAGCTAACGTTGCCGGTCAGGTTCTCGCTCGAAAGCCCGCCGATGCGATGCTCCAGGCCGGGCGTGCCGGGCACCGCCCACGGCCGGGACATGGTCTCTTCGTCGCGCGCGAACGGCAGGAAACCCTTCGGCTCGGTCGCAAACTCAACCTTGATCGGCGCGAGCTTATCGAGGTCCGGAAGCAGCCACGGCTCAGCGCCGTTGGCCAGTTGCCCGTCGGTCATCAGGAAGACCGGCGTCATGTACTTGGTCGCGATCCGCACCGCTTCGTAGGCGCATTCGAAACAGTCCGAGGGCGTGGCCGCGGCGATAATCGGCACCGGCGATTCGCCATGCCGCCCGTACATCGCCATCAGCAGGTCGGCCTGCTCCGGCTTGGTCGGCATCCCGGTGGACGGTCCGGCGCGCTGGATATCGGTGATAATCAGCGGTAGCTCGACCTTGACCGCCAGCCCCACCGCCTCGGCCTTGAGGTTCATCCCGGGGCCCGAGGTGGTCGTGATCGCGATCGCGCCGCCGAAGGCCGCGCCGATCGCCGCCGCGACGCCGGCGATCTCGTCTTCGGCCTGGAAGGTGTAGACCGGGAAATTCTTGAAGGTCGAAAGCTCGTGCAGCACGTCGCTGGCGGGTGTGATCGGATAGGAGCCGAGGAACAGCGGACGGCCTGCCTTGACCGCCGCGACCACGAAGCCGAGCGCGGTCGCGCTGTTGCCGGTAATGTTGCGGTAGTGGCCGGGATTGATCTTGGCCGGCTCGACCACGTACGAGCTCGCGAACATCTCGGTGGTCTCGCCGAAGTTGAATCCGGCCTTGAGCGCGCGCTTATTGGCCTCGAGCAGGTCCGGGGTCTTGCCGAAGCGCCGCTCGAGCCATGCGATCGTGCTCTCGACCGGCCGCTGGTAGAGCCATGAAACCATCCCGAGCACGAACAGATTGCGGCATCGGAAGACCGCGCGATTGTTGAGACCCAGGTCGTGCAGGGCGAGCGTGGTCAGCCGCGTTACGTCGATCTGGAAAACCTGAAACTTGTCGAGCGTGCCATCGGTGACGGGATTGGTCTCGTACCCCGCGCGCTTGAGGTTGGAGTCGGTGAAGGCCTCTTTGTCGATGATGATGACCGCGTTGGGCGCGAGGTCGGCGAGGTTGGCTTTGAGCGCCGCCGGATTCATCGCGACCAGCACTTCGGGTTCGTCGCCGGGCGTGAAGACCTCGCGGCTGGAGAAATTGAGCTGGAAGCCGCTGACGCCGGCGAGCGTGCCGGCAGGGGCGCGGATCTCGGCCGGGAAGTCGGGCAGCGTAGCGATATCGTTGCCGGCCATCGCCGACTCGGTCGTGAATTGCATCCCGGCCAACTGCATACCGTCGCCGGAATCGCCGGCGAAACGAATCACGACATGGTCGCGGCTCGTGCGCTGCTTCGGAATCGCGGCTTCGCCGGTCCCGGCTTTCGGCGCGGCGGAGGCAGCCGACTCAGGTGGAACAGCCATTTAACGCTCCTTATTCAGCCAACCCATTTTGGTTAGCATCTCCAATACGATGTAGGCAGAAGATCGATAATCAGCTAACAGTTGATAATAGCCCACACCAGCCCAGGACAAAAGAGGCATCGCCACTCATCGAACTGCAAAACTGGCAAATTCCCCTCTGAACTCCTGCCATTCTTCCTCTACCTGAGTGACGCGCGCAAGCGATGGTCCAGTATGTGCCCAGGCGATGAGCGCCTCGAGGTCGCGGCGACGTCCCTCGGCCACGATCTCGACCGCGCCGTCCGCACGATTCCGCGCGTAACCGGTGATGCCCAGGGTTCGCGCCGCGTCCGCTGCATAAGCGCGGAACATCACGCCCTGCACGCGGCCGCGGACCACGATGCGCACACGCGCGCGGTCGGCGGCCATCTAGGCGTTCCGTTTCGGCAGTATCGCGAGGAACTCATTCTCGCTGAGTACGCGTAGGCCGAGTTCAGTCGCCTTGCGCCGTTTCGATCCGGGGTCGGCGCCCGCGACCAGGTAGTCGGTCTTGCGGCTCACCGCGGAGGTCACGCGTCCGCCGCTGGCGAGGATCGCGTCTTCGGCCTCGTCGCGGCTCATCGTCTCGAGCGTGCCGGTCAGCACGAAACTCTTCCCGGCGCCGGGCCAGCCTTGCGTCACGACCTCCTCGACCGGCGCGACCTCAAGCGCCTTCGCCAGCCGCTCGACCAGCTTGCGATTGCGCGGCTCGGCAAAAAACTCGCGGCTACTGCGCGCGACCTCCTTGCCCACGTCGCGCACCGCCTGCAGATCATCTTCGCTCGCCGCGGCCACCGCTTCGAGGGTCTTGAAGCGCTGCGCCAGCGCGCGCGCCGTCGCTTCGCCGACGTGGCGAATCCCAAGGCCGTTGAGCACCCGGTCGAGCGTGGTCTTGCGCGATCGCTTGATCGAGTCGATCACGTTCTGCGCGCTCTTCTCGCCCATCCGTTCGAGCGCTTCGAGATCGGCCAGCTTGAGCCGATAGATGTCGTCGAGCTCGGGCACCATCCCGCGCTCGACCAGTTGGCCGACCAGCTTGTCGCCGAGGCCGTCGATATCGAGCGCCTGCTTGGAGGCGAAATGGCGAATCGACTCGCGCATCCGCGCCGGGCAGTTGACGTTGACGCAGAGATAGGCGGACTCGTCCTCCTCGTGGACCACCTTGCCGCCGCACACCGGGCATTTCTCCGGCATCTGGAATTCGCCCGCGCGCGGCTTGCCCTCTTTGGTGACGCGCACCACGTAAGGAATCACGTCGCCGGCCCGTTCGATCAGCACCGTGTCGCCCTCGCGCACGTCCTTGCGCCGGACCTCGTCGAGATTGTGCAGCGAGGCATTGGAAATCGTCACGCCGGCGAGCTTGACGGGCTGCAGATGAGCGACCGGCGTGAGCGTGCCGATGCGGCCGACGTAGACCGCGATCTTATCGACCACGGTTTCGGCCTGCTGGGCCTTGAATTTGTACGCGATCGCCCAGCGCGGCGAGCGTGACACTTCGCCGAGCCGCTCCTGGAGCGCAAACGAGTTGACCTTGGCGACCACGCCGTCGGCCTCGTAATCAAGCTGATGGCGCTCCTCGGTGAGCCGGTTCCAGTAATCGAGCAGCGCGTCGACGCCCTGGCACAGCTCCGAGCGCGGATTGACGCGCAGCCCAAAGGCCTTGATGCGCTCGAGAAACTCGGACTGCGAGCTGAATTCGATCCCCTCCATCGCGCCCGGCGTATGGCAGAAGATGTCGAGCGGGCGGGCGGCGGTGACCTTCGGATCGAGCTGGCGCAACGACCCGGCGGCGGCATTGCGCGGATTGGCGAACGGGGCTTCGCCATTCTTCACCCGCTCGGCATTGAGCCGCTCGAAGGCGCGCCGCGGCAGGATCACCTCGCCGCGCACCTCGAACAACGCCGGCATCCCGCGATGCGCCTGCGGGATGAGCGTCAGCGGTACGCTCTTGATGGTGCGGATATTGGCGGTGACGTCCTCGCCGTTGGCGCCGTCGCCGCGGGTCGAACCGACCATCAGGCGGCCGTGCTCGTAGATCAGCTTGACCGCCAGGCCGTCGAGCTTGACCTCGGCCACATATTCGAGGTCGGCCTCGCTGCGCAGCATCCGCTTGATGCGCGCGTCGAACTCGCGCATCTCCCCCGCGCTCATCGCGTTGGCCAGCGAGAGCATCGGCTTGCGATGCACGACGATGCCGAATTTTTCGCTGGGCGTCGCGCCGACGCGCTGAGTTGGCGAATCGGGAGTGCGGAGTTCGGGATGTTCGCGTTCGAGCGCCTCGAGCCGGCGCATCAGCGCGTCATACTCGGCGTCGGTGATCTCGGGATCGTCGAGCACGTAGTAGCGATAATTGTGATGGCGAATCTGCTCGCGCAGCCGCTCGGCGTCGGCGTTGAGCTCTTCGAGGCTCTCCGATTTCGGACGCTGGCTCATCTTCGGGACCATTTCTCAATTCTGCCGTCGAGCGCCGATTCGGCACATCCAGCCTGGCCCTTGACTCTCGTTCTGCGTTAATCGACGCTTATCCGTATCGTGGGCCGATTCAAGCGCGTCTTGGGATTATGCCAAGAGCCAAAATGCTTCCGGAAGGGGCGGCCATGCTTCAGCGGACGCCCCGCCGCCTCCGCGTCCCGCGCGGACCGCGGTCGATCGCAAATCAAGCATCGCTACTGCCTGATGCATGCGAGCCGTTACGGCTACTGCGTGGTCTGCGGGATGCTTTCGAACAAGCCGGAGCCGCTTCGCAAGGACGGCGAGATGGTCATCTGCAGCGATTGCTCGCTCAAGCGCACGATCTGGCGCGATCAAGGCCCCTCACCCGTGTGAGCGTCAGGTGACGCCGGCGGTCTCGCGGTTAAGCCGCTCGGCGGTTCGGTAGGCGTCGTAGATTCCCCACATCCAGAGTATTGGCGTGGTGATGAAGCCGACGATCAGCCACATCGTCCACCATGAGAGCGCATAGACGCCCATCATCAGCAGGCCTTTGCCGATCTGGCCGTTGTAGATCTGGCCCAGTCCGCACCAGAAGAACGACAGCACGGCGGCCACGCCCGGGCTGTGCCTGATGGCGCGCGGCTCATCCGGCATCGGCGCGCTGCACGAGCTGCAGAAGCGCGCGTCGTACCGGTTAGCAAGGCCGCATTGCGGGCAGAACATCGGACGGCAGCGCCCGGCGCTTGATACGGCTAGACGGCGCTCGCGGCGGGCGCGGGCACCATGCCGACGGCGCTGGGCGGGCCGGCGGGGCCGAAAGCCTCGCGATCCGAGTAGTAATGGATCGCCCAGCCGATCGCGATAACCGCCGCCAGGATCAGTACCAGGTAAGTTGTTCTCATCGATTCTCCAGTCTGTTTGCGCGTTGCCGCGCGGGTGCTAGTCAGCGCGCGTAGCCCATCGCGCGCAGAAATTCGTCGACGCTCCCGAACCGCATGTATATGTTGCTGCGCTTCTGGGCGCCGATCGTGGTGCTCGATTCCGGCGCATAGGCATGGCCGGGATAGACCACGGTCGCGTCATCGAGATTACGCAGCGTCTGATTCAGGCTGTAGTACATCTGTTCCGGATCCGAACCCGGCAGATCGACCCGTCCGCACGAGTTCACGAACAGGGTGTCGCCGGAAACCAGATTGCCTTCAACCAGGAAGCATTGCGAGCCCGGCGTATGACCGGGCGTATGGATGAAGCTGATCTCGCGCGCGCCGAGCTTGATAGTATCGCCGGAGTCCATCTTGACCAGATCGGAGTCGGATAATCCCGCCACCTGCTTTGCGCCGGCCGCTTCATCCTTATGCAGATAAACCTTGGCCTTGATGCGGTTCAGCAGGTCGGCCGTGCCCTGGATCTTATGGCCGAAAAGGTCGCCGCCGAGATGGTCCGGATGGTAGTGCGTGATCAGGATGTGCTCGATTCGGTAGCCGTCAGCCGCTGCGAGATCGAGGATCTGCGCGACCTCCCAGGCCGGATCGACGACCGCCGCGGCGCGCGTCACGGGATCGCCGATCAGGTAGACGAAATTCGCCATCGGTCCGATTTGCGCCTGGCGCAGGTAGATTTGCTCGGTCGATGCCATTACTCGCGGTTGCCGGAGAGGCGGCAAACATCGATATTACTTGGCGCAGGTTTGATTTTACAGTTGGCCGAAGCGGCAGTTCCAGAAAACAAATCGCTTCGCGTAGATTCCTCGTCGCGCTCGCGATGCTCGCGCTTGCCTCGGAATGACAGAAAAAATTCGGCTTGAACGCTCCTCAAAGCTCCCGACTCCTCTTCTGTCATTCCGAGCGAAAAGCCCGAGCGCATTAGCGAGGGCGGGCGAGGAATCTCCGCGAAGCGATTTCCTGCTAGCTCTTGTTCCTGGCCTTGTCCGCCGCGGCCGCGGGCTTGGGCGTCGGGCGCAAGCCGCGATCCCACAGGAACTCGCCCTCGCCCAGCCGCTTCGAAATCCAGCGCGATTGGACGAACAGATGGTCGCTCAGGCGGTTGAGGTAGACCAGCAGCCGCGGGTTGACGGGTTCTTCGCGGCTGAGCTTCCAGCAAATCCGTTCGGCGCGCCGGCATACGGTGCGCGCCAGATGGAGAAAGGCGTTGAGCTTGCCGCCGCCGGGCAACGTGAACGAGTTGAGCGGCGTCAAATCCTGCTGCATCCGGTCCATCTCGGCTTCGAGCCGCCGGCTCTCCTCGGCGCCGATCTGGTAGATCCCCTCGTACTCGGCGCCCGGCGGCGTCGCCAGCTCGCTGCCGACATCGAACAGCTCGTTCTGAATCCGGCGCAACCGTTCCTCGTACCAGGCGAAATCGCTCCCGAGCTGCTCTTCATAATCGACGATGAAGGTGCGCACGAGTCCGACCGCGCTGTTCAATTCATCGACGGTGCCGTAGGCCTCCAGGCGGAGGCTCTCCTTCGGCACGCGCGCGCCGCCGACCAGCGCGGTCGTGCCCTTGTCGCCGCCGCGCGTATAGATGCGCGTGAGCCGGATCGCCATAGGCCCCGTTTTGGCCTACTTCAGTCCGGCTTTCGTGCGCATCGCGCCGTACGATGCGTCGCCGGTATCGGTCGAGACCGGCAGCCCCGCGTCGCGCCATCCGGCCACGATGATCGCGCCCGAGGCGTCGCGTGCGCCGCCGAATCCGCCGCGCACGTTGGTCAGATCGCTGTAGCCAGCCTGCTCCAGGATTTCGCAGGCGCGCTGCGAGCGTCCGCCCGCCTGGCATCCGACGACCAGCTTGCGGTTCCTGGGCAGGTTCTTTTCCGCCACCGCGACGAACTCGGCGTTCGGCTCCATCTCGCCCGGTCCCTTGATGAAGACCACCGGGATGTTGATCGCGCCGGCGGGATGGCCGCGTTCGAACTCGGCCTCGGTGCGCACGTCGACGTAAATGGCATCGGGATTGCGCTGCAACGCCTCGTAGGCCTGCGGCGGTTCAAGCTGCTCTATCGGCATGTTAGCTCTCCTGGCGCGCCACGGGACTTTGACGGTCCGGGCGCCGACGAATTGATTCAGGCCTGATGATTTCCGAAACGCTCGAAGTGCACCACTTCCGCGCGTGGTTTGAGCGGCTTGGCTTGCGGCGGCCGCTTGTCATCGCGATAACCGAAGGGCAGCACCGTGAAGATCGCCCAGCCGGCCGGGACGCCGAGCAACTCCGCGATCTGGTCGCCCTCGAAGTTCCCGATCCAGCAGGTACCGAGGCCCATCGACCAGGCCGCGTTCGCCATGTTCATCACGGCCTGCGCGCAATCGACGTCGGCCCAGCGCGCGTCATTGGTGTTCTTGAGGATCGCGATCGCAGCCGGCGCCTCGGTGATAAACTTGCCGGTCGAACAGAGCTCGCCGAGCCGCTTGAGGGTGGCAGGATCGCGAATCACGATGAAACTCCACGGCTGCAGATTGCGCGCGCTCATCGCATGCCGCCCGGCGTCCACGATCGCGCGCAGGTTATCGACCTCGACCGGCCGGTTCGCGTAGGCGCGCTGCACGCGCCGGGTCTTCATCACGTCAAGGATATGCATCCGTCTCTCCGTTTCAGAGTTGACCGCTGAGCTTCACTATACATCGATGCCGCCCCGCGCCGGCAACGCGAAACGTGCATGCCGCAAGGGCGCTCAGGCGGACTTGCCGAGCTTGGAGACCGGGGCCGGCTCGCCTTCGATCCATACCATCTTGCGATAGTCGAAGCGCAGGTCCTCGATGACATTGAACTTGACGACCTCGAAATAGGGCGAGAGATCGAAGTCGCGCGGCGTGATCAGCGAGGGTGAGACGCTGCGGAAGACGCCGGGCGGCGTGCCGCCGCGACGCAGCGTGCGCCAGATGCGCGCGGGCGGACCGGGCCGCTGGCCTTCAGGATAGGGCTCGAAGATCGGCAGGATCGGAAAACGCACGCGCTGGAAACATTCGGCGATCAGGCTCGAACAGATGACGCGCGTAGGCAAGCCCGATCCGAAATGCAGTGCCTCGCGTCCCAGCCCCGGCGGCACCACGCTAACCGGGAAGAAGTAGCGCGCGAGGTCGAAGATGTTGCGCAGGTCGTAGGTATGGCCGACCGCCGCCATCGCATGTTCGAGCACGATGGCGAGATCGCCGGCCGAGAGACGGTAGGGACGGCAGAGACGGATGTTGAATTCCGCGTAACGCCGCAGCGGCGTCAATACCACGCCCCGTTCGACCAGCGCCTCGACCAGCAGATGATGCGCGTCGTGCTCGCCGAACTCCGCGACCAGGCGGCGTGCGATCTCCGGGCTTCGTTTGAGCGGCTCGTCGCCGACATAGAGCGCCGAGTGCGACCACGAGCTTTGCGTCAGGTACTTGATGCACTCGCTGATCCGCTCATTGCCCTCGACCAGCACCACGTCGCCCTTGCGGATATGGCGCTCGAGCGCGATGAGATCATTCGGAATGGTGAGCGTGTAGCGCCGGATTGGCTTGGTCAGAATGCTCAGGAAGAGATCTATGATCCTGCGGCGCAGCCGTAAAAACCGGCCCGGCTCCGATGGGTGCGCTTCGTTCATTCCGACCAACCCTGCATAAGATTAGACCAATCAAAGCCGCGAGAAAATTCATGTTCTGCCATCTTGGCCTATCGATGGTAGAGATTGCATCGAATAGTGGTTCATGAATCCAATTATCCAGGGGAAACCCGGATGACCACCAGAATCGTTGCGATATTACTTCTGATGGGATTGTGCTTTTCGACCGTAGGTGGGCCGCGGCGCCGAGGGTTGAGAAGTGGAGCATCACCATCACGGCCTCGCTGCCAAAAGGGAGCGGCACCAACGGTGCCTGTAGTGCTGGTCAAGGACTGGCAAATAAGTGCAGTGGTGGCTGCATGTGCTTTACCTCGACCGGCACCGTCTCCGGCTCAGTTGGCCATGGCACCGTGACGTTTTACGAGACGATCGAGAATGACGGAGCCCTCGTAGATACAGATTCAAAACTCGGCTGCGCGAAGGCGTACGGCGACATCGAGATAGTCGGTTCCAAGGATGTTGAGAGCACCGGCTTTGTTGCGGCCGACTGCCTGTCCGATGATTTCGGCTCGGACGCCTTTACGTCGACGGAGCTGGTGAGCGGCGGCTGCATCCTCGATACGACTAATCCGAAAAAACCGTCGAGGCTTTTCAGCGCGGCATTCGGGCCGTGTAGCGGCGATTATGGAACTCTCAAGGGCAATGGCTTTCCGCTGACTTTCAAAATCAGTGGCAAAGCATTGAAGAAATAGCGCGGCCTAGCCGGCGAACTTGCCGACGATTCCATAGTACGGAATCGTCACGCTCTGCTGTTCCGGATCGTCGGTCTGAATCACCAGGTTGCCGCGCAACTGGCCGTCGGGCGTGTTTTTGCGCAGCAGCACGGTCACCTTGTATTCCTTGCCCGGCGTGATCGGCTCGATCGATGCGCCCACGCTGCTATTGCTGCTCGCCATCCCGGTGAGCTTGAGCGGACGCGCGCTCGCGTTGGTGATCCGCACGATGCGCTCGGCGCTGCCCAGATGCGGCACGATGCCGAAGGAGACCTGCGGCGGATCGACGCTGATCGCCCCCGTCACGGTGCCGTAGACCGGGATCCGCGCCGGGACCCGGTTGGTGGCGATATCGAGCGTGTCGACGAACGGCCCGACCGGCATCGTGCCCGCCAGCGTGACCTTGAGCGTCACGCCACCGCCCTGCGCGGGCGTCGCTTCGCGCTCGACCTTGAGATTCGGATTCGAGTTGGTGATTTTGCCAACTTCGAAGCCGTCGGATTTGAGCGCCGTCAATGTCACCTCGCGCGCCCCGCCCTGGCCGTGGGCGACCTTGCCGAAATCGACGTTCATCGGATTCGCGGTCACCTGAAGCTCCACATTCCCGACCATCGTGAGCGTGGCCATCTGATGCTTCGGATCGTTGGTCGCGATCGTCACGGTATGGCCGCTCTGGCCGTTGAGCGCGCTGGTCGAGAGCGTCACGTCGATCTCGCTGGTCTCGCCCGGTCCGAGCTCGGTTTTGGTCGGTTTGGCCACCGTACATCCGCACGACGGCAATACCTGCCCGATAATCAGCTTGCCTGCTCCGGCATTCTTGAGCTTGAAGACGTGCGTTACGGGCGGCCCGTTGAGGACGGTGCCGAAGTTGTAGCTCGCCTGGGCAATCTCGAGACTGGGTTGCGGCCCGCTCGTCTGACTCTGGGTGAAGCCGGCCCGCGGCGCCATCGCGAGCATCGCGACGGCGACCAGGGCGGTGGATAGGCTGCGAACGATTTTCGGCATCATAGGCGTTCTCGCAATCTTCAGGTCGATCTATTAGGCCGGGCGGCCGAAGGCCGGATCAAGAGGCGCGCCCGGCGACTCGCGGCGCCTCGGCGAGCACCGGCGCCGGTTCGAAGCGGCGCAGAAAGTCGGTGGCGTAGTCGCCGCGCTGAAAATCGGCGTCCGCGAGGATCCGCAGATGGAGCGGGATATTGGTCTGGATACCGTCGATCACATATTCGCGCAGCGCCGCTTTGGCGCGCGCGATCGCGCCGGCGCGGTTGTCGGCGTGCAGGATCAGCTTGGCGACCAGCGGATCGTAATGGACCGGCACCTGGTAGCCGTCGTAAAGCGCGGTCTCGACCCGCACCCCGAGGCCGCCGGGCTGATGATGGTTGGTGACTGTGCCGGGCGACGGCTGATGGGTGTCGGGATCCTCGGCGTAGACCCGGCATTCGATCGCCGCGCCGCGGTACGTAACCTGGCGCTGCGCGAAGCGCAGCTTCTCGCCCATCGCGAGCCGGATGCTCTCCTTGACCAGGTCGATGCCGGTGACCATCTCGGTCACGCCGTGCTCGACCTGGATGCGGGTGTTCATCTCGATGAAGTAGAACTCGCCGTCGGGCGCGAGCAGGAACTCGATCGTGCCGACGTTGGAGTAGCCGACGACTTTCGCGGCGCGCACCGCCGCCTTGCCCATCCGCTCGCGCAGCTTGGGCGTCAGCGCCGGGCACGGCGCCTCCTCGAGCACCTTCTGATGGCGCCGCTGGACGGAGCAATCGCGCTCGCCGAGGTGAATCAGGTTGCGATAATTGTCGGCCAGGATTTGGAACTCGACGTGGCGCGCGCGCTCCAGGTATTTCTCGAGATACATCGTGCGCGAGCCGAAGGCCGCCTCGCTCTCGGCGCGGGCAAGCGGAAAGAAGCGCGCGAGCTCCGCCTCATTGCGCACGATTCGCATCCCCTTGCCGCCGCCCCCGGCCGCCGCCTTGATCAGAATCGGATAGCCGAGCTTGCGGGCCGCGGCCTGCGCGTCGCGCAGCTCGACCACGCCCTTACCCTCGCTGCCCGGCAGCACCGGAACGCCGTGGCGGGCCATGATTCGCCGCGCGCGCGGCTTGTCGCCCATCAGGCGGATATGCCGCGCCGCCGGCCCGACGAAGTTGACGCCCGAGCGCCGGCAGGCCTCGGCGAAGTCGCCGTTTTCGGAGAGGAAGCCGTAGCCCGGATGGACCGCGTCGGCGCCGTAGGTCAGCACCGTGCTGATGATCGCGGGAATATTAAGGTAGCTGTCTTCGGCCGCGGCCGGTCCGATGCAGACCGACTCGTCAGCCATCCGGACGTGCAGCGCGTCCGCGTCGGCGGTCGAGTAGACCGCGATGGTCGGGATACCGAGTTCGCGGCAGGCCCGGATGATCCGGATCGCGATAGTACCGCGATTGGCGACCAGCAGTTTCTTGAACATGATCGCGCCGCCCGCCTACCCAACCTCCATTATCATAAGCGGCTGCCCGTATTCGACGGGCTGTCCGTTGTCGCACAGGATTTTGATCATGCGGCCGGCTGCCTCGGCCTCAATCTCGTTCATCATTTTCATCGCTTCGATTATGCACAGCGGCTGGCCCTTGCGCACCGTGTCGCCCTCTTCGACAAACGGCGCCGCGTTCGGCGTCGCCGCGCGGAAGAACGTCCCGACCATCGGGCTGGCCACCAGCCGCTGGTTCGCCTCGAGCGCCGGCGCCTGGCCGCCGCGGCGCGCCCGGCCGTCCGCATCGCTCCGCGCCGCAGTCCGTTTGGGCGCGGCCGGGACCGCAGTCCGCGCCGCCACCCTGGCGGGCTCGGCGGCCGGCGGCGCGGCGCGATCGGGATGGCCGCGCACCAGACGCACCTTGCCCTTCTTGTCCTCGATTTCGAGTTCGACCAGCCCGTACTCCTGCATCAGGAGCAGCAGCGCTTTCAGATCGCGAACTTCCATCACCGGATAATCGATGCGCTCCGCCGCGCGCCTCAGCGGCGGTCCGAGCGTGCCGCCTTGAGCACGCCGCGCACCGCGCGCAGCGCGAGCAGGTAGCTCTCGACGCCGAAGCCCATCACCCGCCCCGCGGCAATATCCGCGATCGTCGAATGATGACGGAAGGGCTCGCGGCGATAGACGTTCGACAAGTGAATCTCCACCACCGGAATCTTTATCGCGAGCAGCGCATCGCGGATCGCGACGCTGGTATGGGTATAGCTGCCGGGATTGATCAGGACGATATCGACGCTCTGGCCGCGCGCCTCGTGAATCCGCTCGACGATCGCGCTTTCGCTGTTGGACTGGAACGCTTCGACCGTCAACCCCAGCTCGCGCCCGAGCTCGATCAGCGCCCGATCGATATCCGTGAGCCGCGTGCGGCCGTAGATCTCCGGTTCGCGCTCGCCGAGCAGATTAAGGTTTGCGCCGTGAATTACCAGTACGCGCAGGGCCCCGTTCGCGGCCCGCTCGGCCGTGCGGCCCGCCGCGCTTGCACTTTCCGCTCGCTTCGCCATCCCGCTCCCCGCGGCATTGAACCGTACCCTCGCCGCGGATTCAAGCGCCTCCAGCGCACTCCGCCCCGCTAAGCGCGCGATGCGCGCGCACGCAACGCCCGTTGATAAACCTCGCGCCGGCTGGTGCCCTCGATGCGCGCGACGAGCGCGCTCGCATCCTTGAGGCTGAGCCCGGCCTCGACCAGCATCTCGACCTCGATAGCGGCGCGCGCCGGGCGCGCCGCGGCCGCCCCGGCTATCACCAGCGTGACTTCGCCCAAAGCCTCGCGCGCGGCGAAACGCGCCGCCAGCTCGCCGAGCGTGCCGCGCGCGGTCTCCTCGTAGGTCTTGGTCATCTCGCGCACCACCGCCGCCTCCCGCTCGGCGCCCAGCGCCTCCGCCAGCTCGCCCAGGGTCTCGGCCAGGCGCCGCGCCGCCTCGTAGACCACGATGGTGCGGCGCTCGGATGCGAGTTCATCGAGCAGCCTGCGCCGCGCGGCGCCACGGGCCGGCATGAAGCCCTCGAAGACGAAGCGATCGGTCGGGATCCCGGCGATCGACAGCGCCGCGGCCATCGCCGACGGTCCCGGTATCGGCGCGATGCGAAGGCCGGCGTGATGGGCCGCGCGGACCAGCCGGAATCCGGGGTCGCTGATCCCCGGCGTGCCGGCATCGGTCACCAGCGCGATACGCGCGCCGCCCTTGAGCCGCGCGATCAGCTCCGGAATTCGGCGCTCCTCGTTATGCTCGAAATAGCTGAGCAGCGGCTTGCGGACCGTATGCGCCGCGAGCATCGCGCCGGTGCGCCGCGTATCCTCGCATGCGATCAGATCGACGCCGCCCAGGATCTCGAGCGCGCGCGGACTGAGGTCGGCCGGATTTCCGATCGGCGTCGCGACCACGTAGAGGATTCCGCCCGCGGCGGGCTCGTCGAGGCTCATAGCGGCGCGCTCGGGGCGGAAGCCGCTCAGCTATGCGTTGAAAGCAGATGCCTGAAGGCGGCCTGATCGAGCCATACACCCTCGCCCTTGGGACAGGCCAGCACCGCATGACCGTGCTCGACGCGCTCGGCCAGCGGCTCGTGGCATCGCGGGCAGAGTAGCTGACCGGCCTTGACGCGCGCGCGCATCTGTTCGATCAGTTTGCGATCCTCCTCGAAGGCCCACTGATCCTCGCGCGCCTTTTCGACGTCGCGCAGCTTGTCGCCAAATCGGTCCTTTTCGTCGCTCATACGGAATTGTGAGACCCCCGGTTGTTCGCCGGCACGGCGTGCGTCAGATCGTCTCCTTGATTAGCTTGCCGCTGCGCGCCGCTTCGACCTTGGCTTCGAACTGCGGTCCCAGGTCGACGCCCATCTCTCGCGCGCGCTTTTTCGCCCATAGCCCGACGTTGCGCGAATCGCGATAGGCGGAGTCGCCGGCCGGGCGGCTGGTGTCGAAGCGCTCGATTCGCGAGGCTTCGCTCTCGACCACCGCGAACGACGACATCACGCGCCGCATCCCGCGCCGCGCGCCGCAGCGCGGACAGGCCGGCCGCGTCGGGCGGCGGCGGCCCAGGATCACGTGCGAGCTGACGGCCGCGCAGGCCGCGCACTGGTACTCGAAAATCGGCATCCGGGAATCACCATACCGCTCGCGCCCGGCCGCGGCAATTCTGGCCCGCCGCCGAAGGTCCAGCAAAGCGGCGAAACCGGCTTGCCAAGAATTCGTAATTGATCAAAGTTTGGCACTGACTTTCGGGGGCTTATGATCAAGCTCTACAGCTATTTTCGCAGCTCGGCGTCGTACCGGGTGCGGATCGCGCTCGAGCTCAAGGGCTTGTCCTGCGAATACGTCGCGATTCATCTGCGCCGCGCCGAACAATCCTCGGCCGAGTTCTTGCGCATCAACCCGGCCGGGCTGGTCCCGGCGCTCACCGACGGCGGCGCGATCCTGACGCAGTCCACCGCCATCATCGAGTACCTCGAAGAGGCCTATCCCGATCCGCCCCTGCTGCCGTCCGCCCCGCTCGACCGCGCCCGCGTGCGCGCGCTCGCGCAGACCGTCGCCTGCGAGATGCATCCGCTGAACAACCTGCGCGTCCTGCAGCATCTGGGGCGCGAGTACGGCTTGGACGAGGAGCGCACGCGCAAGTGGTATCACCATTGGCTCGCGCCCGGGTTCGCGGCGCTGGAGGCGATGCTCGCCGGCGATCCGCGCACCGGCCGCTGCTGCCATCGGGATACGCCGACGATGGCCGACGTCTACATCGTGCCGCAGGTCTACAACGCCGAACGCTTCCGCTTCGATCTCTCGCCCTATCCGATGGTGACCCGGATCGCCGCGGCCTGCCGCGAGCTCGAGGCCTTCAAGCGCGCCGAGCCCGAGCGACAGCCCGACGTCGAGAAGTGACCCGGCGTCTCAGGCGTCGTACCAGAACGGCCGTACCAGCGGACTGCCGATCAGCACCACCGCGCCGATTGCGGTGATTACAGCGCCGGCCGCGATCCACCATGGCGAACTGGCGCGCAGGCCGAGTCCGAGCGTCAGCAGGCCCCAGGCCGGAATCGCCAGCGAGGTCAGCAGCCTCGCGACGAGATTAATCGCGCACTCGATGATTCTCATAAGGCTCCGCTCCGGCCGCCGCGCACTAGCCGACCGGCGCGGGCCAGTAATGGCGCAGGCCGTGTTCGGGATCGAAACTCGCGACTTCCATCGCGCCCGCATTATGTGCGAAGCCGATTCGGCCGCGGCGGTCGAGCAGGATTATACCCGCTTCAGCGCCCGTATCCCGTCCGAGTTGTGCGATCGCCGAGCGCGCGATTCGCGCCGGTTCGCCGCTGTTCAAACTCCGCACGGTCTCACGGCATAGCGCGCCCAGGATGATTGCTTCGCCCTGGCCGGTGGCCGAGGCCGCCCCGGCCATATCGGCGTAAACGCCGGCGCCGATCAGCGCGGAATCGCCAACCCTGCCGGGGAGCTTACCCGTCATGCCGCCGGTCGAAGTTGCCGCGGCGATCACGCCGCGCAAGTCGATCGCGGCCGCGCCGACCGTACCGCCCTCGCTGCCATCCGCGGTCTCGGCCGCGGCTAGCCTGCGTTCGATCATCAGGCGCCAGCGGGCCTTGGCGCGCGACGTGACCAGATCATCGGGACGGCAGAGCTCAAGCCCGGCGCGCCGCGCGATCCGCTCCGCGCCCGCCCCGACCATCAGGATATGCGGCGTCAGATCCATCACGGCCCGCGCCAGCAGAATCGGATTACGCACGCGGCTCACCGCGGCGACCGCGCCGGCGCGATGGCGCGCACGCTTCGCGCCACCCGCCGCCGGCTCCGCAACCATCAGCGCCGCGTCCATCTCGACCCGCCCATCGGTATTCAGCACCGAGCCGTAGCCGGCGTTGAAGTACTCGTCATTCTCGAGCGCTTCGACGATCGCGATTACCGCTTCGAGCGCGCTCCCGCCAGCGCGCAGGAGCAAAATCCCGCGGCGCGCCGCCGTCAGCATCCCGCTCCGTCGGCGCGGCCGTTCGGAGGCCGGCCCGCGGGCGCCCGCTCCGCCATGCACGACCAGCGCCGGAAGCTGCCGCGAAGCCATCTAGAGCGTCGGGCGGCGCGCCCACAGAAAGAGCCGTCGGAACGGAAAGACCAGCGGACCGCGCGTGCCATAGCCGCGCTCGAGCTCGGCCAGCAGGTCGGCCTCGAAACGCGGACGCTCCTCGGATGCGAGCGCGTCGAGAAACGGGCGCATCGAAGTCGCCCGGCTCCATTCGATCACCTCGGCCGGGCCGCTCATCGGATGCTCGAAGGTCCGGTAGTAGCAGTCGACATCGACGAAGCCGGCCTCGGCCAGCAGCCGCCGATAATCGTCGAGCGGCAGCACATAGAGCCCGGGCAGCCGCGCGCCGGCGAGCTTTTCGCGCCATCGATCGCTCTGCGCGAGCGTCATCATGCATTGCTGCGCAGTCTCGATTTCATTCGACGGAATCTGCATCACCAGCCGCCCGCCCGGTTCGAGCGCCGCATGGCAGGCGGCGAGCAACGGCCGATGGTCGGGCGCCCATTGCAGCGCGGCGTTGGAGAAGATCAGTGTGTAGGCGCGGTGCGCGTGGAAATCGCGGAAATCGGCACGCTCGAAGCGGACGCGCGCCGCGAGCGCCGGCGCCAGCGTCCCGAGCAGGGCATTCGCACGCTCGATCATCGCGGGCGATGAATCGATTCCCACCCCGCGACCGCTTGCGGTGCGGCGCACCAGCTCCACGAGATGCTCTCCGGTGCCGCATCCGAGATCCGCGATTCGTTCATCGGCGCGCAGCTCGAGGCGGCGCAGAATCGCTTCGAACGGTTCGGCGCGATAGCGGCTGAAGCGATGATAGAGCTGCGGATCCCAGTCGGCCATCGGGGGCTTTCAGCAGCAGGCGCGGCGCTTCAACTGCGATCGGCGGCGCCATCGCGCCCGTCGCTGGTCCGCACCGGCGGGGTCGATTCCTCCCCGGGCTCGGGCAGGGCGAATTCGGTGATCGAGTCGGGCGGCGTCAGCCGTCCGATCTTGCCGCTGGGCTCGGTGAACCAGAGGCTATGGTCGGGGCCGGCGACGATAAAGCCGGGATAGGTATCGGGCCCCGCCTTGAGTCCCTGGATGGTCCCGTCGGCAGCGACGCGGAAAAACATGTGCGTGCCGCCCGAGGTGATCCAGACGTTCGCGTCGGGTCCGCTGGCGATTCCGAGCGGCACGCCACCGACCGGCAGCGCGAAGTCGACGACCTTGTCATGCGGTCCGATCTTGCCGACCTTGTTCGTCGCCAGTTCCGTGAACCATAGCGTATCGCCGGCGAGCGTCAGGCCGCCCGGGCGGCTGTTCGGCGTCGGAATCGGAAACTCGGTGACCACGCCCAGAATTGTGATTCGGCCGATGTTGTTGCCGTAGTCCTCGGCGAACCAGAGATCGTGGTTCTTGTCGGCGACAATCTCGCTCGGTCCGCCGCCCGAGGGAACGGGGTATTCGGTGACCCTGCCATCCATCGCCAGCCGCCCGATCTGCCCGACCGCATGCTCGGTGAACCAGATCGCACCGTCAGGTCCGCTGGTGATGCCGACCGGTCCCGAGTGCGGCGTGGGAACCGCGAAGTAATCGACCGAACCGTCGGCCGGCTTGAGCCGCCCGATTCGATTTGAGGCCGGATCGGTGAACCAGATGTTACCGTCGGGGCCGACCGTCAGCCGCTCGGGAAAGCCGTCGCCGCCGAGCTCGAAGCGCACCACGCTTCCAGCCGGCGTGAAGCGGCCCAGCGCGTTGCCCTGGTATTCGCTGAACCAGATGTCGCCCTGCGGGCCGGCCGCGATCGCATAGGGCGCATGGAGCTGCTGTTTGCTGACGTAGGCGGGCCGCACGCGTATCGGTTCTTGGGATTGCGCTCCTGATTTCGCCACCGTCGAGCATCCGGAGAGCGAGGTGCCCAGCGCGAGCAGGCCGACCATGATTAGAGTCCCGATCGCGTCAAATCCGCGTCGCAAACTTGTGGCTGTCGTGATCATTTGATGTCGCTCGATTCGGGAACCATCATCATAAGCGCGCGCGATGTAATCGCTACCCACCCGGATTGAGCCGAGACTATATCGAATTCGATCACTGCGCGAGCGGCTCATCGGAACATCAGCCGGCCGACGATGCGACCGTCCGCCGATGCGCCACGCGCGGGGCCGAGTCCGAGGCAAACCAATAGGCCGCCACATACAAAGCCAGCAGCGATAGGAAAGAGAGTTCCGCACGCAGCATGATCAAGACTGCGCCGGGGCCGGGACGATATTGCAGCAGCGCCTGCGGGTCAGCGCCGTGATGGGTGATGAGCGAGACCAGGATCGGCTGCACGACGTCGACCGTCGCGAAGCTCGCGAGCGCCGCCCACAAGGCGCGGGTCGCGATGCGGCCGGCTCCCGCCGCCACGATCATCTGCGCGAACACGAACAGCAGCAGCACGAAATAATGCAGCCAGGCAGTGGGCGACAGCATGATGGTCGCGACGATCCAGAGGCTCAGCGCGCACCAATCGTCGTCGCGATCGACGCCGGCGGCGGGAATCGTGGCCGCGACCGTGAGCGCCAGCACCCCCAACTCGGCTCCTATTGTGATGACTCTCAGCCATCCGATCGTCAACGCATGAATACCGGCAGCGTAAGCGAACTCGCGCGCGATGAATCCGGAGAGCGAGACGTTGGCCGGCTCGCGGATGAAGCGATCGCTCGCGATGAACGGAATCACGCGGATAAAGCTGAAGCATCGATCCCAGCCGACCAGCGCCAGCGTCGCCAGCGCGCCCAGGCCCAGCCAGAGCGCGGTCCACGCCAGCATCCGCCAGCGGCGCCGCATTATCAGATAACCGATCAGCAGCACCGGAAAGACGCGAATCAACGTCGCCATCGCGAGCATCGCACCCGCCGCCGTTTCGCGTCCGCGCTCCATCAGGCGCGCCATCGCGACGATCATCAGCAGGATCAGAATCTGGCACTGTGCGAAGTAATAGTGCGATTCGATCGGAGCGTAGCTGATTGCGACCGCCGCGGCCGCCAGACCCGCGCGCGTCGAAAGTCCCGAGGCCGGACCGAACAGGAGGTAAAGCGCCGCCGCGAGCGCGGCCGTCGTCAGCGCGATCCAGAGCCAGTAAGCCGCAAGCGGCGGGAGCAGCGTAAGCGGCTCGAACAGCAGGTAGAACGTCGGCGGGTAGGTGGCGCGATCGATCAGGCCGAGGTTGATTCCAAGCCGCTGCCCGAGCGGCCGCAGGTCGGCGGTGTACGGATTTCCGCCCTCGCGCAGCACCAGCGTCGCAACGTAGTAGTGGCTGAAATCCCAGCGCCGAGCGCGCGCCGACAATTCCATCGAAATCAGGACGATCGAGAACAGCGCGACCAGGAACAGGATGACGAGCACGGGCGCGCGGGTCGCGATGCGGCCGAGGTTCTGCGCGCCCGAAACTGCCGCCGTGTCGCTCGCGGGCGCCGCGCGATCGAATTGCGCCTGGCCCTCTGCCGCCTCCATCCCCCGCTCCCCCGAATCGTCAGAGCTGAGCCGAGGCTAGCTGGAATTTCCGGATGGCGCGAGTATCGACCAGGCGCGCCCGCTGCGCAGCACGATCGCTGCGAGCGCCGTCGCGCGCCGGACCATCGCCGGGTCCTCCATCAACTCTTCGATCGGTGCCGGCAGTTGCCAGCTCCAATTGTCATCGCCAACCGTACCGGGCGCGTTGATGCGCGCGGTCCATCCGAACAGATCCTGGATCGGCTCGACCACCAGGCGCGAGGGCGCCGCGTAGAGCGCTTCCAGAATCGCGTCGAGCGTCGCTTCGCCGAGTTGTTGATCGTCGGGATTGGCGCGGTCCGCGATCCCGAAAGATTCGAGCAAGAGACGGCGCTGCGCCGCTCCGATTTCGCGCCACCACTGAGCCAGCGTCTCGGTATCGTGCGTGGCAGTGGTCGCGAGGCTCAGCTCGGGATAATTCGCCGGCGCGATGAACCGATCCTCCGGATTACCCTGCCCTTCGCGCTCCCAGCGCATGACCTTGTAGCCGGGAACGCCGAGCGCACGCAGCGAGTCGCGCACCCAGGCCGGTATCAGGCCCAGATCCTCGGCGACGAGCCCGACGGTCCCGGCCTCCTCCTGGAGCGCGCCGATAATCGCCTCGCCTTGCGCGCGTTGCTCGCTCTCGGCGGCGGGCGTGAAGCGGCCGGGCGCGCCGGGGTCGAGGCCGAAGTTCCAGGTCCGGTAGAGCCCCACGACATGATCGATCCGCACGATGTCGTAGAGCTCGCGCGCGCGGCGCATCCGGGCGCGCACCAGCGGCCAGCCGCGCGCGCGCATCCGCTCCCAGTCGGGCATCGGCAATCCCCAGCGCTGGCCGGCCGGGCTGAAGGCGTCGGGCGGCGCGCCGACCAGGCGCGTCTGATCGAACTGATCGCGATTCGCCCAGATCTCGGCGCTGTCGACTCCGGGTGAGAAGGCGAGGTCGCCGATGAGGCTCGCGCCCGCGCCGGCATACGCCGCCCGCGCCTGCTGTAGCTGCGTATCGGCGAGATATTGCCAGTAACGGTACATCGCGATTTCGGCGGCCAGCCGGCGCTCGGCCGCCGCGAGCGCCTCGGGCTCGCGATCCCTGAGCGGCGCCGGCCATTCCTGCCACGGGCGCCATCCGAAATCCTCCTTGAGCGCGCGGAAGACCGCGTAATCGGCCAGCCAATAGGCGTTGCGATGCTCAAAGGCAGCGAGCGCCGCGCGTTCCGCATCGCCGCCCGCGCCGCGAAACCATCGGTAGGCCTCGCGCAGGAGTTCGAGCTTGATGCGCCGCACCTCGACGCGCGAGGACTTGCCGGCTGCTCCTGCCTCATGCCGCGCGCGCGCGATCATCGATTCGGAAATTCCGCCGACCTTGTCGAGCGCGATGTAACTCGGATCGATCGCGAAGACGCTCAAGGCGCTGTAGGGACTCGCTTCGCCGGACGCGGTTTCATCGATCGGCAGGAGCTGGATCATCCGATGACCCATGCGGCGCGCCCAGCGCAGCATCGGGACCAGGCCGCCGATTTCGCCGCGCCCGAGATCGCTGCGGGTGTGGAGCGAAAAGAGCGGGATCAGGATTCCCGCCGACCGCTGCAACATTGCCGGTACCTTGCTGAAGCTGCGAAACTAACGTGGGTCGATCGCCTACTTCTTACCCTCGCGAAGCTGACGCTTCCAGTCGAGCCGCCGCGCCTCGGCGCCGGCCTTCTCGGCCTCGGGCACCATCCCTTTCTTCTGGTAGAACATGCTCAGGTTGGTGAAGGCGAGGATGTCCTCGGGGTCCTGCTCGATCTGACGTTGCGTGAGCTCGATGGCGCGATCGAGATCGCCCTTGGCCTGGTAGCACATGATGAGTCCGTGGAGCGCGTCGGCGTATTTCGGATCGATGGCGAGCGCCTGCTCGTAGAGCGCGATCGCCGCGTCGTAGTTCTCATCGGCGTACTGATCGACGCCCTCGTCGTAAAGTTCTTCCTTGTCAGACGCCATCGGTTTCACCTCATGGGTCGATCAAGACGCCCGGGTTCAGTATCGCGTTGGGATCGAGCGCGCGCTTCGCCGCCCTGAGCGCCCGCGCGAAGCCGTCGGGCCGCTGCCGATCGTACCATCGGCGATGGTCGCGGCCGACCGCGTGATGGTGCGTGATGGTGCCGCCGAGCTCGATCAGCAGGTCCGCAACCGCGGTCTTGATTTCGTTCCATTGCTCGAGCTCGCTGCCGCCGCGCGCCGGGCCCATCACCGTGTAGTACGGCGCTGCGCCGTCGGGATAGGCATGCGTCAGCCGGCAGGTGACCGACGCCGCGCCGCAGACGCGCCGCGCAACTTCGGTCGCGCGCTCCATCATTCGCGCATGAAAGTCCGCGAAGCGATCCCAGGTGATAGCGGTTTCAAAGGTCTCGCTCAGCATCCCGATCGCGACCATCGCGTCGTGGATGTACGGCCCGGCCAGAAACGCCTGCCGCCACGCGCCTGCGGCGCCCTCGTGGGTCGCGCTTGCATCGCGCGCCGCCGCTTCGGGGTCGGGGATCCGCCCGCCGTGATCGGCGCAGCATTCGAGCGCGCGTTTCATCCAGACGTCCAGCGGATGGTCGGCGGATTCGAAGGCGAGCACCAGCACCGCGGTGCCGTCACGGCTGGCGCCCGAATTTTCGGCCTCGCCCGGATCGAGCAGCCGGCAGTTGGCCGGATAGAGTCCGGTCTGCGCGATGGCGCGCACGGCCTCCGCGCCGCCCCCGAAGTCGGGGAACATCACGGAGGCGCCGGCGCGAAACGTCGGCCGATCCTGTAATCGCATCCAGGCCTCCGTGATCACGCCCAAGATGCCTTCCGAGCCGATGAACATCCGATCGGGACTCGGCCCCGCGCCCGAGCCCGGCAGGCGGCGCGATTCGACGATGCCGGTCGGTGTCACCACGCGGGTCGACTCGACGAAATCATCGATATGCGTGTAGAGCGTCGCGTAATGGCCGCCGGAACGGGTCGCGATCCATCCGCCGAGCGAGGAGAACTCGAATGACTGCGGAAAATGGCGCAGCGTCAGCCGATGCGGCTTGAGCTGCTCTTCGAGCGCGGGACCGAAGATGCCGCCCTGAATTCGCGCCGCACGCGAGCGCCGATCGATTTCGAGTACGCGGTCGAGCCGCGAAAGATCGAGCGAGACCACGCCGCGATAGTCGCCGCCCGCGGGCGGCTCGGTGCCGCCGACCACCGACGATCCGCCGCCGTAGGGGATCGCCGCGATGCGCTGGGCGTCGCACCATTCCAGAATCGCGACGACTTCATTCTCGCTGGTCGGAAACGCAACCAGGTCGGGCGGATTCGGAAACTCGCGCCGAATTCCGCGCACGATATCGCGATAGCTCTTGCCGTAAGTATGGCCCGCCCGCTCGAACGGATCGACAGTGCAGAGCACGGCGAGCGCCGGCGGGGCCGCGATGCGCGGTTTGCGCAGCGCGATCTGATCGATCGTCGGCGCGGGAGTTACCTTGAGCCCCGAAACTCCGAAGCGCCGGCTCATCCGCTCGGCGAGCTTGCGATGCTCCTCGGCGCTCAGTCCCTGGTCCTCGAAACCCCAGCCCCAGAATTTTCGCTTGCGGGTCGCCATTGCTCTCTCTCTTCGATACACGTTAACTGCGCGCGGCTTCAACCGCCCGGTTTGCAGCGGGCGGCGATTCGGTCGTATTTTTTGACGCGCGACGATCGCTTGATTCCCAGGAGATGACCACATGACCCAATACACGACTTTGCGCTTCGAGGTCCGCGGCAACGTCGCTCACGTGACGCTCAACCGGCCCGAGGCGGCCAATGCGATGAACGCCGAGATGGTGCGCGAGCTCGAAGACTGCATCGCGCGCGCCGAAGACGATCCCGCTGTGCGGGCGCTGCTCATCAGCGGCGCTGGCAAGGCATTTTGCGCGGGCGGCGACCTCAAGGGCTTCGCGGCGGTGCCGCCGGATGAGCTGCCGGGATTCATCGAAACGATGACCGGGCATCTCCATCGCGCGCTGTCGCAGATGGCGCGGATGAACGCGCCGGTGGTCGCGGCCGTCAACGGCGCGGCGGGCGGCGCCGGGATGAGTCTCGCGTGCGCGGTCGACTTCGTGATCGCGGCGGAGTCGGCGCGCTTCACAATGGCCTATACGCGCGCCGGCCTCACGCCCGACGGCTCGGCGAGCTACTTCCTGCCGCGCATCGTGGGCTTCCGGCGCGCCGCCGAGCTGATGATCACCAATCGCGTGCTGAGTGCGAAGGAAGCACACGAACTCGGCATCGCGACGCGCGTCGTCGCCGATGATCAGCTCGCCGCCGAGGCCGAAGCTTTTGCCGCCAATCTCGCGTCCGGCGCGACACTCGCCTACGGCACGGTGAAACGGATGCTGCTGGCGAGCGCTATCAATTCGCTCGAGCAGCAGATGGAGCTCGAGAGCGGCGCGATCGCCCGGATGGCGTCGACGCGCGATGCGCGCGAAGGGATCACGGCGTTCATCGGCAAGCGCGCACCGGCCTTCTCCGCGCGCTAGCCGCGGGCTGCCGCCTTCTCGCCAAGCGCCGCCCGCAGGCGATTGCCCTCGCGGCTGCGGAACGCGACCGCGATCGCGAGCCGTTCGAGGTGTTGATCGATAAGCTTGCCGCCGAAGCGCATGCGATGGGTGGTGAAAAACTCGCGGACCTCTGCTTCGCGGTCCAGCAACGCGACGATCCCCTCGCACATCCGCGGCAGCGCGGCGTCGGGATACTTCGCGGTCATCTGCTCCCAGTTGTGCCGCAGGAAGTCCCAGGCCTCGTAACGGCAGAGCGGATTCATCAACAACGCATGCATCAGGTAGGGCGCATTCTGGGTGCGCACCTCGCCGTTGAGCGTCATCGCCATGGTCTGGCGCAGTAGCTCGAGACGATTGAAGTCGGCCAGCGCGAACAGGTAGCGCTGCTCTTCCTGCGGGGTCCGGGCAGACTTAAAGTGCTGCTTGAACTCGGCGTAGCGCGCGGCGTCGCCAGTATAGGCCAGGATCGCGACCAGCGCCGGCATCACGTCGCGATCGACCTGCGCCGGGTCCCCGCGGCCCCGCTCGTAGAGCCTGGCAGCCTCGCGCTGGACGGCGGGGTCGCCGCCCAGCGTGCCGGTTAGATTGGCGAGCGTGCCGCGGAGCTGGCGCGTCAGCTCGTCCTCACCTGGCTTCGGTTCCCAGTCGAGCCGCGCGAACGCCGGCCCGCCGACGGCCCGCACTGCCGCGGCGAACGCGGGCCGTTCGCCCGCGTCGATGATCAGGTCGAGATAGTTGAACGCTCCGATCAGCGCGCGCCATACGTTGAGATCAGTTTCGCCCGTGAAGCGCTTGGCGAACGCAAGAAATTCATCCACCGGTTTAAGTCCGGCCACGGTCGCCGCCCAGCTATCGCTGACCAGGCCGAAGCGCTCCGTCGGCGTCAGTTCGCCGAGGCTGTTGGTGAGTTCAGCAAGGAGCTCGGGCGCATAGCGGACGCGATAGAAGCCGTGGCCGCCTTCGTTGACCAGCGCCCATTTGATCGGCTGCCCACAATCGAGCTTCGCTTCCGCCGCGTCCATCAGCAGCTTCTGATTCACGGCGCCGTCGGCGGTACGCACCCGCACCATCACCGGAATATGCCAGAGCTGCGGCTTGGCGTCGGACTGCGGCAGGTAGAAGAAGCGGCGCTGGCTGAGCCGCAGGCCCCGGCCGTCGGCGGTGCGGGCGACCTCGACGATCGGGAAGCCGGGCTGGAAGATCCAAGAGTCCATCAGGCGGCGCACCGGCTCGCGCGATGACTCCTGGAGCGCATCCCACAGATCGCCGGTCTCGGTATTGCCGTACTGATGCTTGCGCAGGTAGAGTGCGATGCCTTTGCGGAAATCCTCGGCGCCCAGGTACTGCTCGAGCATCCGCAGCACCGCCGCGCCTTTCTCGTAGGTGAGCGTGTCGAACATCGCGCGCGCGTCTTCGGCGTTGCGCACCGGATACTCGATCGAGCGGGTCGAGGTGAGCCCGTCGATTCCCATCGCCGAGCTGCGCGACAGCGCGAAGCTCTCCCAGCGCCGCCAGTTCGGCTTCCAGGCGTCGACCGCGAGCATCTCCATGAAGGTCGCGAACGCCTCGTTGAGCCAGATACCGTTCCACCAGCGCATCGTGACCAGATCGCCGAACCACATGTGCGCGTTCTCGTGCGAGACCACGTCGGCGACCCGTTCCAGCTCGGCGCGCGAGGCCGCACGCTGGTCGACCAGCAGCGCGGTCTCGCGGAACGTGATCGCGCCCAGGTTTTCCATCGCACCCGAGGCGAAATCAGGAATCGCGATCAGATCGAGCTTGTCGCCCGGATAGGGCAGCTCGTAGTAGCGCGCGAAGTATTTGAGCGAGAAGGCGCCGATCTCAAGCGCGAAACTCTCGAGACCCTGCTTGCCCGGCACGTGCACGACGCGCAGCGGCGTGCCGGCATCGACCGGCGGCGTCGCCACGAACTCGCCGACGATGAACGCGACCAGGTAGGTCGACATCGCGATGGTCTCGCGGAAGACCACCGCCTTGCGGCCGTCCGGGAGCGCGCGTTCGCTCTCCACGCCGGCGTTGGAGATCGCGGTCAGACCCGGCGCGACCACCAGCGTGACTTTGAAACGCGCCTTGAACGCCGGCTCATCCCAGCATGGAAAGGCGCGGCGCGCGTCGGTCGCCTCGAACTGGGTGCTCGCGATCAGATGCTCGCGGTCGGACGCATCGCGATACTGGCTGCGATAAAAGCCGTGCAGCTTGTCGTTCAGGATGCCCTTGAAGCTGAGCTTAAGCTGCCACTCGCCGGGCTCCAGCGCGCGATCGAAGCGCAGCCGCGCCTCTTCCCGCTCTGGCACGAACTCCGCCCGGCCCTTCAATCGCGATGGGCCGCGAATCGCCTCGACTTCCGGAATTTCCATCTCGAGCGCGTGCAGCACGATGGTGTCGGTCGCCCGCTCGACGGTAATCGCCACCGTCTCCTCGCCGGTGAAAGTGGCGGCCGGGAGATCGGGTTCCAGCCGCAGCTCGTAAAGCGTCGGCCGGACGATGGTGGGAAGGCGTTGGTCGGTCGCAGCCTCCACGGCCACGGAATTTTCATTGTCGTGCATCGGTTGGCCTCCCGCCGCGTGGATAATGGATCGATGCGGGCATCGCCCGCACGGTAAAGATTACGCGATGCGCCCGGACTCCGCGAGCGCGGGCGCTTGGCCGGCCGCGAGCTCCGCGAAGCTGCTCAAGATGACGCCCGCGCGATCGAACGCCGCACGGACCGCCGGACTCACCAGGATCTGCAGGTCGCGCTGCGTAGCGGCGGGCGGCG
>Ga0209415_10003941_pt1 | contig 27449 bp, 25 predicted proteins | sample PeaSoiSIISIP2007_FD_187696 | JGI IMG/M metagenome (GOLD analysis project Ga0209415, IMG submission 187696) | Peat soil microbial communities from Weissenstadt, Germany - SII-SIP-2007 (SPAdes) (version 2) | ecosystem: Environmental > Terrestrial > Soil > Wetlands > Peat | place: Germany... | reverse complement strand
AAGAACTCGTCGCCGTCGAAGAAGCCGATCTTGACCAGGTTGTAGAAGCGGTCGGCGCCGTTGGGCGCCCAGTCGCGATGGATCTCGAGGACCATGTCGCCCGCCGTCGTCGCCAGGCGCACCTTGTAGACGGCGGGAGCCTTCGCGGCCGCCGTCTCGGGCGAGAGCAGAGCGGGATTGGCGGCGGCGGCCGGGGCCGCGGTCGCGGCGGGCGCGGCGGCTGGCGCGCTCGCCGCGGGCGGGGCGGCGGGGGCTGCCGCGGGAGCGGAAGAAGCGGTGTCAGCGTCGGCGGATTTCTTGCCGCAGCCCGCGGCGATCACGGCGCAGAGGATCGGCAGGACGGCCCAAGAGGGGTTTTTCATGCCCGCAGTCTAACAGATTCTTCCGGCGCGCGGAAAGCCGCCGCGCGCCGATCTTCGCGTTATTCGCGCAGGGGCGTTTTCGGCGTTGAATTCGCGCTGAAATCCGCTTTCCGGGTCTTTACAAAACGGGTTTCCGGGGTCACACTCAGAAGGTGAAGACGGGATCTCTCGACGAGAAGACCGCGGTTTTCGCGTTCCGGTGCCTCGTTTTCGCGGCGCTGCTCCTGCTCCTCCTCTACAGCAGCCGCCGCGACTACCCGGTGGGCCCCATCCCGTACGCGGTCGCGGTTTTCTACCTGTTCACGAGCGTGGTCCTGTGGCGCCTGCCGAGCCAAAAACTGCAGTCTCCGTTCGCCCAGGCCGCGGCCTATCTCTGGGACGTCGGCGTCGTGACCAGCCTCGTCTACTCGAGCGAGGGCTTCGACAACGAGCTCTACCTGATGTACTTCCTGATCATGTTCATGTCGGGCCTGCTCACGCAGGTCGGCCAGAGCTTCCTGATCGGCACGGTCTCCAGCCTCGTCTACGCCGCGCTCTGGTTTTCGGGCAAGACCGCGGTCGACCTGCCGCTCGAGAACATCCTGCTGCGCTTCGCGTTCTTCTACGTGGTCGCCTTCTTCACCGCGATCATGGCCCACCGCGTGCGCACCGTCGACCATCGCGCGAAGAGCCTCGAGCTGCGCCTGGCGCTCGAGCGCCTGGCCAACGGGGGCTGGGGGCTCGCGGTCGAGGAGAGCCTGGACCCGGAGCTGCGCAAGACCGTGCTGACCGTGAACGCGCTCCTCGACAACCTGAGCCGCGCCCTCGAGAAGCTCGTCGCCGAGAACGATCAGCTGCGCCGCGCGACCGCGCAGGCGATGACGCGCCTGGAGCGCGTCGAGGCGGGCAAGCCCGGCAGCCCGCCTCCGGCGGACCCGGAGCAGAAGTCCGGATGAGCGAGAAGCGCAGCTTCTACCATCCGCTCAGCGGCCTCGCGATCCTCGGGATCGACTGGGCCTTCTGGACTCTCGGCGGCCTGGAGCTGGGGATGCTGGGCCCCGTGGCCGTCGCCGTCGCCAGCGTCACCTCGTTCGGCGCGTGCTACGCGGTCGTGAGCCGCGTTCAGCAGCGCTGGGGCGGAGACGATCTCAAGAAGGCGCGGATCAAGGCCCTGCTCGGCGCGACGGCGGCCGGCGTGCCGTTCGCGATCGGCGGGACGCTCCTGGGCGGGCTGATCCTGGCGCTGTCCGGCCTCAAAGCCATCGGAATTCCCAGCTCAGCGAAAAACCTCGCTTCCGGGCTTCGGAGATGAACTCCTCGGGCGGCACGCCCGTCTCCACGGGATAGGCGCCGGGCTTCAGCCGGCCGTTCGCGGCCAGCTGAGCGACGATCGAAGCGGGGAATCCGGTCGTGCGCATCATCGCGGTCATGCCGTTGGCGCGGTCGTAGCGGTCGACCATCCCGTGCACGATCTCGGCGCGCTTGCCGTCCTTGAGGCCGCGCGTCACGATGCGGATCACGACCATGTCCTCGTCGCCGGGGCGGGAGAAGTGGCGGCGGAAGAGCTTGACCGAGAGCTCGCGCGGCGAGAGCGTCACGCCCTTGCGGACCTCGAAGGGCTTCTCGTCGAAGTAGCCGAGCGCGCGCATGGCCTCCATCGCGGGGATGTGGCCGGGATAGCGGAGGAACTTGTTGTACATCGTCTTCACTTTGCCCGCGTAGGTCTCGGCGAGCGTGGAGAGCCCGCCGGCCGCGTGGCCGGCCTCGAGGCGCCCGAACGGCGGGACGTCGACGGTCTCCAGCTCCGAGAGCGCGGGCAGGCTCACGACCTTGCCGTCCTTGAGCGCGACGGCGGTGCCCGCGTACTCGTTGATGAGCCCGTGCTCCGAGAAGGTCAGCATGTAGTTGAGCGGGGGCACGGGCTTCTGGGGCAGGCCGCCGTCGTAGATGCACACCTCGTCCGTCGAGTCGAGGAGCGACATCGCGTGCACCGCGAGCGTCGAGATCATCCCGGGGCCGAGGCCGTTGTCGGGGCGGATGCAGACGCCGGCCTTCACCGCCTGCGCGTGCAGGGCGAGCTCCTTGCGGACGATGTCCGTGCTGCCGCCGAGGTCGACGAAGTGCACGCGCGCCTTGATCGCGGCCTTCGCGAGCGCGAGATTGAGGAAGTACGGCACGCAGGACACCAGCGCGTCGTAGCCCTTCGCCGCGCGCGCGACGGCCGCGGGATCGCCCGCGTCGAGCCTGAGGAAATTGACCTTCGCGCCGCCCTTGCCGGTCTTCGCGAGGAAAGCCTTGGCCGAGGCCAGGCTCTCGGCCGACGCGTCGCACAGCGAGACCTCGTCCACGCCGGGGCTGCGCCGCATATCGAACGCGCAGGCCCGCCCCTGGAAGCCGGCGCCGAGGATCAGGAATCGTGACATGACGGCATTGTACTAAGAACGGCGATAACCACAGAGACACAAAGGCACAGAGAACGAAAGGGTTTACGACGTTTCTTCTCTTTTCCGTTCTCTGTGCCTTTGTGTCTCTGTGGTTTATCCGTTTATTTTTAGGAGGACCTTGCCGACGTTGCGGCGCTCCTGGATGAAGCGGTGGGCGGCCCCGGCCTCGGCGAGGGGGAAGACCTTGTCGACGCGCGGGCGGATCACGCCCTTCTTGAACAGGTCGAGGAGCCCGTCGATCTCGAGCCCGAGGATGTCGGGGCGGCGCCGCGCGACGCCGTTCATGTTGACGCCGAGGACCGCGCGGTTGTCGCCGATCAGCGCGAGCGGCTTGAACGCGGGCATGCGGAGGAACTCGGACGCCATCGTCACGAGGGAGCGGCGCTCGCCGGGAGCCGCGCGCGAGAAGCCGTACGTGAACAGGCGGCCGCCGGGTCTCAGGACGGCGTAGCTCTTCGCCAGGGCCGAGCCGCCGAGGGCGTCGAGGACGATGTCGACGCCCTGGCGCCGAGTGATCCGCATCACCTCGTCCTTGAAGTCGGACGTCGTGTAGTCGATGCAGTGCGCGACCCCGATCCCCTTGAGGAACTCGTGCTTCGAGGCCGACGCCGTGCCGAAGATCTCCGCGCCGGCGTGCTTCGCTAGCTGGATCGCCGCGATGCCGACCCCGCCCGCGGCCGCGTGGATCAGGACGCGGTCCCCGGCGCGGACCGACGTCAGGTAGTTCAGCATGTGATAGGCGGTCAGGTAGTTGACCGGGAGGGCGGCCGCCTCCTCGTCGCTCATCCCGTCGGGGATGCGGCGCGCGGCGTCCGCGGACGTGCAGCAGAGCTCGGCGTAGCCGCCGAACATCGTCATCGCCAGCACGCGGTCGCCCGGGGCGAAGGCCTTCGGGTCGACGCCCGGGCCGAGCTTGTCGACCACGCCGCTGACCTCGTAGCCGACCACGCACGGGATCTTCGGCGCGTCGGGATAGATGCCGAGGCGCGCGGCGATGTCGGCGAAGTTGACGCCCGCGAAGCGCGTGCGGACGCGGAGCTCGCCCGCGCGGGGCTCCGGGTCGGGGCGGTCGAGCGCCCGCAGGACCTCGGGCCCCCCGGGCGCGGTGATGACGGCGGCTTTCATGCTCCCTCCGTGCGAACAAGAAGCCCGCCCCCGCGCGAGCGGGAGCGGGCTTTCTTAGATGCTGCGGCCGCTTAGTTGGGCAGCAGGTCCTGCGAGCAGTCCGTCTGGCTGCAGGTGATCGTGCCGGGCGGAGCGATGTAGGTGACCGTGTAGCACGTGTACACCGCCGGGCAGGGCGCGTTGCGGATCAGGGTGATCGACCAGTCCGGCGTGCCGCTGGACGTGACCGAGCCCGAGGAGAAGTTCGACATTCCGCCGAGGTTCACGTCGAACGTGGTCGTCGCGATGGTCCCGGAGACGTAGAACCCGTTCTTCGCGAGGTAGCGTTCCTGGGCGCCCTTGAGGCTGGTCACCCACTCCATCGACTCGGCGAACTTGCCCTTCTCGACGACCTTGAAGTACTGAGGCACCGCGATCGCGGCCAAGATGCCGATGATGAGCACGACGACCAGCAGCTCGATCAGCGTGAAGCCCGCGTTCGGCTTGCGCATCGCGCCCAAAATTCTTTTGTTCATCCGCTCCTCCCTATCAATTCCGCGTCGATTTGAGTTTAGCAGAAGACCGGGAATTTTGTCACCTGCAAATTGTGGGGGAATTGTGAATTCACTATAATGCGCGCGTGCCCCGCCTGATGATCGTCGAAGACGACCCGGCCATCGTGAAGGCCGTCGAGAAGACGCTGACGCTGGCGCCCGGCTTCTCGGTGGACTGGGTCAAGGATCCGGACGCGGCCGTCGCCGAGGCGATCTCGCGCCGCCCCGACCTAGTCCTCCTCGACGTGCGCATGCCGACCGGGGACGGCCGCCTCATCCTGCAGGCCCTGCGCGAGAACGCGGCCACGCGGGCGATGCCCGTGATCCTGCTCACGGGGCTGGCCAGCGAGGCCGACAAGGTCCTGGGCTTCAATCTCGGCGCCGACGACTACGTCGTCAAGCCCTTCGGCGCCATGGAGCTCATGGCGCGCATCCAGGCGGTCCTGCGGCGCGCGGGCCCGGCGAGCGCGGCGAAGGCCGTCGTCAAGGCCGGGCCGCTCGAGCTCGACTCCTCGCAGAGGACGGCGCTCCTGGGCGGCAAGCCGTTGAAGCTCCAGCCGCGCGAGTTCGAGGTCCTCTTCCTCCTCGCCGCGCACGCGGGCAAGGCTCTCTCGCGGGACTTCCTCATCGAGAACACCTCCTCGTACGGGCGCCGCGTGCCGACGCGCAGCCTCGACACGCACGTCAAGAACCTGCGCCGCAAGCTCGGCGGCAAGTCCGGCATGATCCGGACCATCCCGAAGCTCGGCTACCGCCTTGACGCCTGAGGCCGGCCGCCGCTCGGTCTACTTCTCGTTCCAGGGCCTGCTCATGGCGGTCCTGCTCCTGCTCGCGCTGTTCGAGCCCAAGGGCCATCCGAGCCCGGCGAGCTTCTGGGCGATGACGGCGGGCCTGGCGGCCTCGCTCGTCCTTCTGCAGGTCCTGCCCGAGACGGTGCTCGCGCGCTGGTGGTTCCAGGCCGCGCTGTTCCTCGGCGACGCGGCCGCGGCGACCCTCGTGCTGATGCTGACGCGCACGCAGGTCGACCTGTACCTGATCTACCTGCTGATCGTCTTCGGCTCGGCGCTCACGCGCAGTCCGCAGCAGCGCTTCGCCGTGGCCGGCATCACGATCGCGCTCTACCTGATCTCCGGCTGGCACGGCCCTTCGGGCTGGCCGACGCAGCCGCAGTTCTGGCTGCGCGCGCTGTTCCTGGCCGTGACCTCGGCGCTGATGGCCGTCCTCTCGCGCGACTCGCGCGAGGCGCAGGACGAGCAGCGGCGCCGCTACGAGGACCGCCTGGTCCAGGTCGGCCGTCTCGCGACGCTGGGCCGCGTCGCGGGCGAGGTCGCGCACCGCATCAAGGGCCCGCTCACGACGATCTCGGTCGACGCCGAGGTGCTGGCCCACCGCTTCGCTCGCGACGCGTCCACGCTCAAGGAGCTCAACGAGATCCGCGACGAGGTCGAGCGCTGCAAGGGCATCCTGAAGGACCTCCTGGACCTCGGCCGCATCGAGGAGATGGCCGTCGTCAAGTTCGACCTGCGCCGGGTCGTGCGCGCGGCCGTGGCGTCTCTCGAGACCCGCGCCCGCCGCCGCCGCGTGCGCGTGACGTCGTCGGGCCTGGGCCCCGCGCGCCGCGCGCGCGGCGACGAGACCCTCGTTCAGGAGGCGATCGCGGCGCTCCTCACGAACGCGCTCGAGGCCGTGCGCGACGGCGGCCACGTCCGCGTCGAGGCCGCGACCGTCGGCGGCCGCCACCGCGTCCGGATCAGCGACGACGGCGCCGGCATCTCTCCCGACGACCTCGAGCGCATCTTCGAGCCGTTCTTCACGACGAAGAAGGACGGCACCGGCCTGGGCCTCTCGGCCGCCCTGCGCATCGCGGCCAAGCACGGCGGGAGCGTCGAGGCCGACAGCCCGGGACTCGGACGCGGCGCGTCGTTTACTCTGACGATCCCGGCGGCCTGATCGCGTCCGGGGGCGGGGCGAGCGCGGGGTCGGCCGCGAAGGCGCGGCGCCGGTCGTCCTCCGCGGCGCGCGGCCTCGTCTCGAGCGTCGACAGGACGAGCCAGGCCGACGCGAGCTGGGGCTCGAGGCGGACCGCCTCCTTAAGATGCGCGGCCGCGGCGGCGCGGTCGGGCGAGGACGTCATCGCGTCGCGGAAGGACGCCCAGGCGGCCAGGTAGCGCGCGGGGTCGGGATGCGCGATCCGGTACACGGCGGTCGCGTCCGCCGCGCTGCGGAACTGGAGCTTCACGTACGGGCTCGTCTCCGCCCAGCGGTTGAGCCGGGCGAGGACCGCGACCCAGGGCTCCGGCATGTGGCGCCAGCGCGAGAGGTCCTCGTCGAGCACGAGGTACTCGACGCGGTTGTTCAGGCACTTCGCGAGCCAATGGTCGCGGCCGGAGACGTCGGCGAACGTCGAGATCGCGGGGCGGTCCGTCCAGAGCATGACGACGGCGCCGACGGGGCTCTGGACGATCGCGCCGGGCGGCGCCTGCGCGCGGACGTAGGCCATCGTCTCGGGCCAGGGCTCGGCGGCGGGCTTCGCGGCGGCGACGGCGCGCGCGTCGGCGGCCAGTCCGAGGCCGAGCGCGGCCAGGCCCGCGATCGCTCCCGCGACGCGGCGGCGCGCCGAGCGGCCCTCGAAGGCGAATGCCGCGAGGATCAGCACGGGGACGAGCACGAGGAGCAGGTAGCGCTCGAGCACCTGCCACCAGAGCGCGTGCAGGACGAGCACGGCGACGACGTAGGCGGCGAGAGCGAGCGGGCGCGCGTCGTCGCCGCGGCGCAGGCGCAGGGCGGCGCCGACTCCGGCCGCGGCGAGCGCGGCGATTCCCGCCGCGAGGGCCGCGGGATCCCAGCGCAGCCCGAAGAGGCCGCGCCCGAAGAGCAGGCCGACGAGGCGGAGCACGTGGTCGATCCAGGCGAGCGGGTCCCAGAGCGCGGGCATCTGCGAGGCGAGCTGGCGCACGTAGTCGCTCGTCGAGCCCGAGAGCAGGCGGTTGCGCAGGAGCCAGACGAGCGCGGGCGCCAGGGACGCGGCCGCGAATGTCCCCGCGCGCCGCGGGCCCTCGGTCCAGAAGACGGCGAGCGCGAGCGCGCCGATCAGCAGGAGGCCCTCCGGGCGGAACAGGGCGGCCGCGGCGGCGCAGAGCACGAGCGCGCCGAGGCGGCGCTTCGACTTCCCGTCGGGCAGGGCGGCGAACGCGGCGCACGACAGCGCGAGGAAGGGGACGTCCGAGCCGCAGATCCCCGCGTTCGCGGCGAAGACGGGATTGAAAGCCGCGAGGAGCGTCACGGCCGCGGCCTTGTCGGCGTCGAGCAGGCGCCGCGCAAGCCGCCAGACGAGGAAGACCGCGCTCCACGCGGCCGCGAGAGCGGCGCCGCGGCACAGCCCCCAGCGCGGCGCGAAGAGCCAGGCCGGGAGCGCCCAGAGCGCGGGAGCGCCGGGCCAATAGCTCGTCACCGGGCGCGCGAAGCCGTCGGGCAGGACGTAGGCGCCGTGCCGCAGCGCGCGCGCGAGGAGGAGGTACACCGCGTCGTCGACGATGGAGCCGACGGGCGCCGCGCGCGCGAGGACGGCGTGGACGGCGGCGGCGGCGAGCAGGCCCGCGAGCAGGAGCCGCCCGCGCGCCCGCGTCACCGGACGCCGCTCCAGTGCGGCGTCGTGCTCGAGCCGGGGACGTCGGCGATGCGCCGCGGCGCGGAGCCGTCGGCGTCCATCACGTAGATCTGGGAGCGGCCGTCGCGCGTCGACGAGAACGCGAGCAGGCGGCCGTCGGTCGACCAGCTCGGGTCCTCGTTCGAGCCCTCGCCGTGCGTGAGCTGGCGGATCTGCATGCCGGTCATGTCGACCAGAAAGATGTCCATCTTGTCGAGGCGGTTCGCCCGCCCCGAGAACGCGATCCACTCGCCGGTCGGCGACCAGGCCGGCGCGTCGCACCAGTTGAGGTTCGTGAGCTTGCGCGCCTGCGTCGTCTTCAGGTCGAGCACGTAGATCTGCGGGTTGCCGGAGCGGTCCGAGACGAAGGCGATCTGGCGCGCGTCGGGGGAGAACGTCGGCGTGCTGTCGGCGCCGAAATGGTAGGTCAGGCGCTCGAGCTTCCCGCTCGCGAGGTCCTTCAGGTACAGGTTCGGGCTCTTGCCGCGCGACATCGTCATGAGCAGCTTCGCGCCGTCGGGGGAGAAGCCGCCCGCGATGTTGAGGCCCTGCTCGTTCGAGAGCGCGGCCGCGTGCGCGTTTTCCAGGTCGATCAGGTAGAGGTCGGGGTTTCCGGCCTTGTAGCTCGTGTACGCGAGGCGCCGGCCGTCGGGCGAGAAGCGCGGGAGGAGGTCGATCGAGCGGTCGTCGGTCAGGCGCTTGACCCCGTCGCCGTCGTAGTCCATCAAGTAGACTTCCTTGTGGCCGGTCTGGTTGTTGACGAACGCGATGCGCGTGGCCGCGATCCCGTCGCGGCCGGTCGCGGCCTTGACCACGTCGTCGGAGATCCGGTGGGCGAGCGCGCGCGCCCAGTGCGCGTCCTGGCGGTAGAAGCGCTCGAACACGGCCTCGCCGCCCGCGCCGTTCTCGAGTCGGATCTGCGCGGTGACCTTGTCCGCGGCCTGGCCCGACGTCCCTTTGAGACGCCAGACGGCGTCCGCGGCGGGGGGCGCGCCGACGAGCTCGTCCTTGACGTCGAAGCGGCGCGAGAGCATGAGGTCCTGCCGCACGATCTCGCGCATGCTCTTCGCGATCAGCGCGTCCGCGCCGCGCGTCGCGTCGGCGGCGATGAACTCGGGCAGGGCCAGGACCGGCAGGGGCGCCGCGCCGCCGGCGCCGACCTTGATGTTGACCTCGGTCTGCGCGGCGGCGGGCCGCGCGAGCAGGGCGAGGACGGCGAGGCGGAGGATCATTTCGACGCGGCGTCCGCCGTCTTCGCGCGCGAGGCCTTCGTCTCTTTCGCCGCGGAGGAGAGCTTCTTCAGCTCGGCCGCCGCCTCGGCGGCCTCGGGGGACTTCGGGAAGTCGGTCTTGATCGACTGCAGGTACGCGACGGCCTCGTCGCGGCTCTTCTTGAGCTGGAGCAGGCAGCGCGCGTAGTAGAGGCGCGCGCCCGGCGTCTGCCCGCTCTTCGGGTAGTGGTCGAGCAGGACCGCGAACTGGCGCCCGGACTTCTCCCACTGCTTGAGGCCGTAGTAGGCGAGGCCGAGGTCGTAGAGCGACACGTCGCCGAGCGAGCTTCCCGGGTAGCGCTTCAGGTAGTCCTCGAAGCTCGAGGCCGCGAGCGCGTAGTCCTTCGCCTCGAGGCGGTTTTTCGCGGTCATGAAGAGCTCTGTCGCGGCCGTCTCGCGCGCCTGCGCGTCGATCTGCGCGCGCTGCTCGGCCAGGCTCTTGAGCTGGGCCTGCTGGGCCGTCGAGAGCGACGCGCCGAGCTGGGTCATCTTGCCCGAGATCCCCGCGCCGAGCACGTCGAGCTTCGCCGAGAGCTGGCTCATGTCGCCCTGCGAGGACTTCACGGTCTCCGAGTAGGCGGAGAGATCCTCGCGCAGCTGCTTCATCTGTAGGGCGAGGTCCGCCTGATTGGCTTGCATCGAGGCCGCCGTTTTCTTGAGATCCTCGACCTGGAACTTCAGGTCGTCGGCCTGCTGGGACAGGCTGGCGACGTCCTGCTGGGTCGCGATGCAGCCCGAGACGGCGGACGCGGCGAGCAGCAGCGCGCCCGCGCGCGCGAGCCGGCTCACTGAACGGTCGGAGTCGCCCCGGGCACGGTCGGAGCGGGAGCGGAGTCGGTCCCGGCCGGAGCGCCGGCCGCGGGCACCGCGGGCGCGCCGCTCTTCGACCGCGCGCGCGACTCGGCGCGGCGGTTCTTGGCCCAGCACTCCTCGGTCGAATCCGTGCAGAGCGGCTGCTCCTTGCCGTACGAGATCGTGGCGATCCGGCCGCGGTCGACGCCGATGGAGACGTAGTAGTCGCGCACCTGGTTGGCGCGCTTCTGGCCGAGCGCGAGGTTGTAGGCGACCGTGCCGCGCTCGTCGCAGTTGCCCGCCACGAGGACCTCGAGGTCCGTGTTCGAGCGCAGGATGTCCGCGTTGGCCTTCAGCGTCGCGAGGGCGTCGTCGGAGAGCTTCGCGCTGTCGTAGTCGAAGGGCACCGACTTCAGATCGTCGCGCAGCTCGAAGGCCGCGGTCGAGGAGCTCAGGCGCAGGCTCGCCTCGGTGACCTCGGTCGGGGGAGGCGTGACGCCTCCGCTCCCGTTGGTTCCGGCCGCCGGGCCGGCGGCGTTGGGACCCGAGCTCGTGTTCTTCGTCGCGGACTTCGGCGTCGCGCAGGCGGCGGCGATGACGGCGGCGGCCAGCAGGGGCAGGAGGCGGTTCTGTCTCATGGTTTTCATAATACCAAACTCTCGGCGGTCTTCTTCAGCACCTCTCCTTTGGGGCCGATCTCATAGATGAGCGGCTGGCAGGTCCCGATCTCGACTTTCAGTATCTGCTCCGGCGTCAGCCTGTCGAGCTCCATGACGATCGCGCGCAGGGAGTTGCCGTGCGCGGAGACGAGCACGTTCTTGCCCGCGGCGGCGGCGGGCAGGATCTTCTCGTTGAAGTACGGGAGCGTGCGCGCGGCGGTGTCCTTGAGGCTCTCGCCGTTCGGCGGCTTCACGTCGAACGAGCGGCGCCAGGTGTGGACCTGCGCGTCGCCGTACTTCTTGGCTGTCTCGGCCTTGTTGAGGCCCTGCAGGTCGCCGTAGTGGCGCTCGTTGAGCGCCTGGTCTTTCTCGACGGGGATGTTCTTCTGCCCGCTTTCCTTCAGAAGTATGTCGAGCGTCTGCTGGGCGCGCTTGAGCACCGACGTGAACGCGATGTCGAAGGCGATCCCCTTGAGCGCGCGGCCCGCGCGGACCGCCTCCTCGGCTCCCTTCTCGGTGATCGGCACGTCGACCCAGCCCGTGAAGCGGTTCTCCAGGTTCCATTGCGACTGTCCGTGGCGGACGAGGACGAGCTTGCCCATCAGACCCCCTTCGGCGTGATGCCGAGCATCTCATTCAGAGTCTTGCGGAAAACGTCGAGCTGGACGGGCTTGGGCAGGAAGCGCGAGCCGGCCGAGTCCGAGATCTCGGAGAGGATGTGCTCGGGCTGGGCCTCGCCGCTCATGAACAGGATCGGCGTGGTCTTCGTCGCGTTGTTGCGGCGCAGGGACTCGAAGAGGTGGGCGCCCGTGTCGCCCGGCATGTGGTAGTCGAGGATGATCAGGTCCGGCTTGACCGCGCGCGCCTGCTTCAGGCCGTCCGCCGGGTTCCCCGCCGAGGCGACCGCGTGGCCGTCCCGCGTCAGGATCTCGGTCAGGATCGCGACGATCTCCGCGTCGTCGTCGATGATCAGCACGCTCGCCATGCCGCGATGATAGCTTTTCGCGCGTGCCGCGCCAATCGCGGCCGCGCTCAGCGCGCGACGGACATCGCGCCGAGCAGGCGCTCGCGCAGGGGCTTGTCCTCGGGACGGGTCAGGCGCGCGGCGTCGAACTCGAGCATCATCGCGAGAGACTTCTCCAGGTACACTTCCTGCGTGAAGCCGCGCGGCGCGCGCCCGTCGGGGAAGATCGCGGCGCACTCGTCGAGCAGGCGCCGGGCTTGGACGGCGGCGTCGCCGGGCTTCGGGCGCGGCGCCTCCAGGCGGATCAGCAGGCCGCTCGGCGCGGTCGCGCTCGAGATCTCGACCAGGCGGTCGCGCAGAGTGGACTCGCCGTACAGCGCGCGGCCGGGGTTCAGCCTCAGCCAATCCTTCGCGCGGCGCGAGAAGCCGGCGCCGTCGGGCGGCGGGACCAGGCCGGGGTGGCGCGCGCGCAGGCTCTCGACGTACGGCGGGTACTGGAACAGCCCGGTCACCAGGAAGACGCGGTCGTCGGCGACCTTCTCGACGAGGTCGAGATAGGCGGTCGCGAAGATGGAGTCGTCGGAGTTCAGGAAGATCATGTCGCGCGGTCCGCTGTCGGCGAGCAGGGCGCGCGCGTAGGCGCCGAGCGGGTCGGACGCGCCGAGCCACATCGGCCGCAGGAGCAGGGGGCCGGCGACGGCCGCGGCGGCGAGAGCCCAGCCGAGCGCGGGCTTGGCGCGCGCGAGCAGGGCCTGCGCCCCCAGGCCGGCGAGCCCGAAGAGCGCGATCAGCGGCAGCAGGTCGAAGCGCAGGAGGATGGCGCGCATGTAGTCGGGGTCGCCGAAGTTCATCTGCGGGCTGCTCAGGACGACGAAGACGGGGCCGGCGCAGACGAACCACGTCAGCCAGAACGCCGCGGCCGCGCGCCGCGCGCGCCAGGCGCTCCACGCGCCGTAGGCCGCGAGAGCCAGGCCGACGATCGTGAGATTGTCCCAAGCCGCGCCGGCCAGGCGCAGGAAGCCGCGCGCGAGCGCGCCCGCGTCCGGGCGAGACGCGCCCAGGCGCGCGCCGCCGGCGGCCATGCCGAGCAGCCCGCCGGTGCGGCGGCGCAGGGCCAGGCCGAGCACGTCGCTCCAGCCGCGCACGGCGTCGGGATTGAAGACGGGCGCCGAGCCGAGCTGGAGCCGCAGGCCGAGGACCGCGTAGGGCAGGACCGCGGCCGCCGCGGCCGCGCCGGCGAGCAGCGCGCAGTTCCGGGCGCCGGGTCGCGCCGCGTAGACGAGGAGGCCGATCGCGGGAAGGACGAGGACGAAGCTCGGATGATGGCCGAGGCCGAGGCCGAGCGTCGCGCCCAGCGCGGCGTAGTCGCGCGCGGACGAGCGCCGGTCGAGGCCCGAGGCGAGCCAGGCCGCGGCGAGCGCGAGCAAATCGTTGAGCGCGCGCACCTCCGGGACCTCGGAGTAGTGCCAGTAGAGCGGCGACAGCGCCAGCGCCGCCGTGGCCGCGAGCGCGACGGGGAGCGCGCAGCCCCAGCGGCGCAGCAGGCGGAAGAAGAGCGCGGCCGCGGCCGCGCTCAGGAGCGCGGAGAAGCCGCTCACGCGGCCGAGGGCGGGCCCCAGGGGCAGGAGCGCGAACGCGTGCGCGAGCGCGACGTAGAGAGGGTAGCCCGGCGGCCGCGAGACGCCCCACGTCAGGACGTTCAGCGCGTGCTCGGGGCCGTCGCCCGAGCCCAGGCCGCCGCGGCCGAGCCAGTACAGCGCGGCGAGTGCTACGAAGACCGCGTAGGCGCGCGCGCGGTCGCGCGCCGCGTCAGGCCGCGCGCGCTCGTTCATGGGAGCGGGTCGCGTCGACGAACAGCGCGGCGAGCGCGGCGTGGCGCGCGGCGACGAAGGCCATCACGGGCCAGTAGTAGGCCGGATCGTGCGCGTAGAGCGTGGCGCGCAGCACGAGAAAAAGCACGATCAGGTTCGACAGCTCGAAGGCGTAGAACCAGCGCCGTGGCACGGGGAGAAGGGCGAAGAAGGGAAGGAGCCACAGCGCGTACTGCGGCGAGAACATCTTGCCCGCGAGCAGGAAGGCGAGCGTCGCGCCGTAGGAGAGCTCGACGAACGAGCGGCGCCTCAGGCGCCCGAGCGCGAAGCCGAGCAGGGCGGCGAAGGCCGCCAGCGAGAGGGCGTTGATCGGGCCCGCGGCGCCCGGGCCGAGCGCGACGCGCAGCAGCGACCATATCGAGTCGGGGTTCGGCAGGTGCGCGCCGTTGAAGCGGAACACGTAGACCCAAGCGCCGAAGTCGATCAGCGCGAACGGCCCGTTGACGGCGGCGGCCGCGGCGGCGAAGCCCGCGAGCGGCGCGGCCCAGCCGCGCGGCCCGCGCCGCGAGAGCAGGAGGGCGGGCAGGCCGACGATCGGGTACAGCTTCGCGGAGAAGCCGAGGGCCAGGCAGGCGCCCGCCGCCGCGCCGCGCCCGCGCGCCGCGCAGGCCAGCGACGCGACCACGCAGAAGACGGCGAGCATGTCCCAGTTATAGAGGAGAAAAAACCACAGCGACGGGGCCAGGCACCAGCAGCGCAGGAGCCGGTCCGAGTCGGGCGTCAGCGTCTTCAGCAGGCGCGTCGCCCACAGCGCGAGGGCGCCGAGCGCGGCGCAGGTCGCGGCGTAGTAGCCGAGCATGCCCGGCGCCAGGCCCGTCAGCTTCAGGAAGAGCCCGGTGAGCACCGGATACTCGACCGCGCGGTCCAGGTAGGGCCAGCCCGGCGCGGCCGCGGCGCCGTATAAGTGGAGGACGTCGCTGTAGACGAGGTGCCACGGAAGAGCGCCCGAGAAAAAGAGGCCGTGCCAGATCGAGGAGAACAGGACCGCGGCGAGCGCGGCGGCCATGACGGGCGGGCTTTTTTTCATCTCCGTTGGCGGCGGAGACATCATACGATAACGTGGGCGGCGGCGGGTCGTCAGCGCTTCGTCTTGGCGGCGGAGTGGAACGCGCGCGCGATGTCGGTGCCGCGCAGGCGCACGCCCTTGCGGCCGGACTTCATCGCGAACATCGCGGCGTCGGCCCTGCGCACGAGCGCGGACACGTCGCCCGAGCGCGGCAGCTCGGCCACGCCCCAGCTCGTCGACACGCCGTCGGCCGTCAAAGTCGCCTTCGCGGCGGAGGCCACGCGGCGCGCGACGCGCATCGCGCCGGGCCCGCCGGTCTCGGGCAGGAGGACGACGAACTCGTCGCCGCCGTAGCGGTAGGCGGTGTCGACCTCGCGCCGGATGTTGTCGTTCAGCGACAGGGCGAACGCGCGCAGGATGCGGTCGCCCTCGAGGTGGCCGAGGCGGTCGTTGACCTGCTTGAAGCCGTCCAGGTCGAACAGGATCATCGAGAGCTTGCGCTTCTGGCGCTGGGCGCGCGCGGCCTCCACGCGCAGGCGATCGTGGAAGTAGCGCTGATTATAGATGCCCGTGAGATCGTCGGTGCGCGTCATCTCGCGCAGCTTGGCCTCCAGCTCGACGCGCGCGCTGATGTCCTGCGCGACGCCGAGCGTGCCGATCACGCGGCCGCGGCCGTCCTTCAGGTACGAGACCGACATGTTGACGTGCAGGAGCCTGCCGCCGGCGGCCTTGAGGCGCATCTCGTGATTGCGCACGCGCGTCTCGGGGCTCTGGTGCAGGAGCTTCATGATCAGCTTGGCGGCGGCGCGGCCGCCCTCGTAGAAATCGTAGGCGGGACGGCCGACGGCCGCCGCGGACGAGAGGCCGAGCATCTGCTCCGCGCCCGGCGAGAAATAGATGATGCGGCCGCGGATGTCGGTGGTGCAGATCATGTCGCCGGAGGAGGCGACGATCGCCTCGAAGTACTCCTTGGCGCGGATGAAGTCGCTCGACAGCGCGATCAGAGGGGTGGAGGTCCGGGAGATCTCGAGGGGCATGTCGTAAATGTAACTGAGAAACCCCTTCCCGGCCAGGGGCGGACGGCCCGAAAAAAAAGGGGGCCCTTCGGCCCAGGCGCGGGGCCGGTTGCGGGAGCGATCCCGGAGGAACGGATAAACTAAACCACAGAGACACAAAGACACGGAGAAAAAAAGTTAACGACGTTTCTCTTCCGTTCTCCGTGTCTCTGTGTCTCTGTGGTTCGTCCGTTCGCCGTCAGCGGCCGCGGGCGGCCCAGGCGTCGAGGCTCATCGAATCCTCGTCGTAGGCGAAGACGGCGGCGCACAGCGCGGTCAGCAGCGAGTCGAACATGAGGCCCTGCGCGGGAGTGAGGTGGGTGACGTCGCCGAAGCAGCCGCAGTTGGGCAGGGGGATCTTCTTGAGCACCACGTGGCCGAGGGCGAGCAGGAAGACGCCGAACATCCCGCCCGCGCCGGCCGCGGCCGTGCGCGTCTGCACGCCGAGCAGTAGCGACCAGCCGAGCGCGAGCTCGATCCAGGGCAGGACCGCGGCCATCGGGAGGGCCAGGTCCGGCGAGAGCAGGCCGTAGTTGAGGATCACGTTCGCGAACTCCTCGGCCGGCGCCGCGGCCTTCGCGGCCCCGGCGTAGACGAGGACGCCGCCGACGATCAGGCGCGCGGCCAGCGTCGCGGCGGAGCGGGGCTTCACTTCTTGAGCTCCTTGTCGATGAAGAGCGTGCCGAGCTCGCGCAGCTGCTGGGCGCCGACGAAGCGCCGGCCGTCGATGAAGAAGGTCGGCGTGGCCGTGACCCAGGCGTCGTTGCCGTCCTTCATGTCGGCGTCGACGGCGGCGGCGGCGGCGGGGTCCCGGCGGCAGGCCTGCCAAGCCGCGGCGTCGAGCTTGAGGTCCTTCGCGTAGCCGGTCAGGAACGCGTCGGCCTTTTCGTTCGTCCACTCGTCCTGCCGGTCGTAGAGGCGGTCGTGATAAGGCCAGAAGGCGCCCTGGCGCCCCGCGCATTCGGCGGCGACGGCGCCGGCGCGCGCCCACTCGTGCATCTTGAGCGGGAAGTGCTTGAAGACGAAGCGCACGCGGCCGTCGTAGAGGGAGAGGATCTGGCGGACGGCGGGCTCGGCCACGCGGCAGGCGGGGCACTGGAAGTCCGAGAACTCCGCGATGAGGACCTTCGCGGCCTCGGGCCCGCGTCCGCGGTAGTCCGGCGCCGCCGCCGAGAACGGCCCGCGCGCGCCGCGCGCGGCCAGCACGCTCGCGACGCAGAGCGCGAGCACGGCGCCGAACGAGGCGAGGCGGCGGGAGAATTTCGTCCGCATGGCTTCGGGTTCATCATAGAATATTCGCATGAAGTCTGATCCGCGCCGGACCCGCGCCGCGTTCGCGGCCGCCGCGGGCGCGGCGGCGGGCCTGCATCTCGCCGCGGCCCTGCGCACGCCGTTCGGCGCGGCCGCGGACGACGCCCTCCACGTCCTGCTCGCGCGCAATCTCTGGTCCGGCGCCTACGCGGTGCCCGACGCGGCGGGAAGGCCCGTGACCGATCCCCTGCCCGGATTCCCGTTCTTGCTGGCCCTGCCCGTGCGCCTGCTCGCGCCGCACTGGTCCTGGCTGCGCGGCGCCGAGCTCTTGGCCGCGGCGCTGACGGCGGTCCTGCTCGCGCGCCTGTCGCGGCGGCTGTCCGGCGCGCCGGCCGGAGCGGCCGCGGCCCTGCTGATCTGCGCGAACCCGGTCCTCGCGGGCTGGGCGGGCGTCGCGATGCCCGACGTGCCGTTCCTCGCCGCCGCGGCGGCGGCGTTCCTCGCGCTCTCCGCGGCGCCGGTTTCTCTGCCCGCCGTCGCGGCCGCGGCCGCGGCGGCCTGCCTGCTGAGGCCCGAGGGCGTCGTGCTCGCGCCGGCGCTGGCGGTCGGCGTCGCCTGGCGCGCGGGGCCGCGCAAGGCCGGACTCTTCCTCGGCGCGGCGCTGGCGCCGTTCGCGCTGTGGCTGCTGCGCTGTCGTCTCGTCTCCGGCTCGGCCACGGCGTATCTCGAGCACTGGCGCTCGCTCGAGGCCGTCGCGGGCGGCGGTCTCGCCGAGCGCGCGCGGGTTTTGGCCGCGGGCCTCGCGCGCGGCCTCTTCGGCTCCGGGCCCGCGGCGCTCCTCGCGCTCGGCGGCGCGCTGGCGCTGGCCGCGGCGGCCTTCGGGGCCGTCGAGCTCCTGCGCGCGCGCGAGCGCGCGCCCCGCGCCGTCGCGGCCGCTCTGCTCGCCTATCTCGCGGCGCTCGCCGCGCTCCACCTCGGCTGGCGCGCCTGGCAGAGCCGCTACGCCCTGCCCTTCGTCGCGGCGGCGGCCCCGCTCCTCGCGGCGGCCTTCGCCGCGCTGGAGCGCCGCTCGCGCGCCGCCGCCGCCGCCGTCCTGCTCGCCTTCGCCGCGCCGGGGCTCTGGGCGGCGGGGCGCTACGCGCGCGCGGGCCTGGAAGCGCCGCGCGCGCTGGAATGGCCGCGCACCAAGGACTGGCTCGTCGCGAACGTCCCCGCGGACTCCGCGCTGGTCAGCGACGAGGCGTCCTTGGCCGCTCTGCTGACCGGTCGGCGCGCGTACTTCCCGGAGCCGGCCGCCTCGCGCGAGGCGTGGATCGCGGGCCTGCGCGCGCGCGGCGTCGGCTTCGTGCTCGTCGCGCGGTCCGGGCCGCGCGCCTACCTGTCCGAATCCGCGCGCGGGCTTTTCGCGGATTTCGACGCGTGGGCCGTCCCCGAGCCGCCGCTGGCTCCGGCCTACTCCGATCCGGGCGAGGGCACGCGAATCCTCGTCCTCACGCCGCAATAAAAAAGAAGCCCCGCCGTCCCGAAGGACGGCGGGGCCCTTTTTCGGAATCCGAGCTAGCGCACGAGGTTGCGGGCGTCGGGCAGTCCGGCTCCCTGGCCCACGTCGGTCACGTTCGGGAGCTTGGTCGAGGCGGCCTGCAGGGCCGCGCGCACGTCCGCCGGAGACGCGCCCTTGTGCTTGGACAAGTAGAGCACGGCCAGGCCCGCGACGTGCGGGGTCGCCATCGACGTCCCCGACATCGTCTCGTAGCCGCCGGCCTTGGACAGCGAGTACACGTTCACGCCGGGGGCGATGACCGCGACCTCCGGACCGAAGCTCGAGAAGTCCGCGAGGCCGTCGTTCTGGTCCAGCGCGGAGACCGCGATCGCGCCCGGATACGCCGCCGGGAAGCCGACGGGGCCGCTCGAGTTGCCGGCCGCCGCGATCAAGGTCACGCCCGCCTTCGCCATCGCCGCGACCATGTCCTGGAGGGCTTGGTTGCCCTGATCGGCGCCCAGGCTCATGCTCGCGACCTCCATGTGGTTGTCGACGGCCCACTGCATGCCGGCGATCACGTCGTCGAACGTGCCCGAGCCGTTGGCGTCGAGCACCTTGACGCCGTACAGGTCGGCCTTGTTCGCGACGCCGACGATGCCGATGTCGTTGTCGAGGGCCGCGATGTTGCCGCCGCAGTGCGTGCCGTGGCCGTGATCGTCGGTGAAGTCGTTCGTCTTCGTGATCACGTTGTACCCGCCCTTGATGTTGCCGGCGAGGTCCGGGTGCGTCATGTCGAGGCCGGTGTCGATGACCACGACCTTGACGCCCTGGCCGCGGGACGTCGACCAGGCTTCCGGCGCGTGCACGCGCGTCACGCCCCAGCCGATCTGCTGGGCGTCCTTGAGGGACGCGGCGGAAACGGCCTTCTGAGCGGCGACGGGCCCGAGCAGGGTCTTCACGTTCGGCACGGCGAAGTCGACGCCGGGGGCGTCGACGGCCTTGAGCCAGTTGATCTTCGGGTCCTCGTCGATGCGCGCGACTTCCGCCATCGCGGTCAAGGCCGAGTTGGCGGCGCTGACCTGCGTGGACGGAGCCTCGATGACGACGGCGTTGATCGCCGGCAGCTCGCGGACGATCGTGGCCCCGGTCTTCGCGGCGATCGCCAGGCGGTCGGCGCGGCTGACGCTGGGCGAGAAGACGACGATGCGCCGGGTGACGTCCTCGGCGCGCGCGGCGGACAACAGCATGAATCCCAGGGCCAGGAGCCCCAGGCGTTTGACGGCTCGGACCATAACCACCTCCGGTGAGTCTTCGCCGCGACCCCTCGCGGCGTACGGCGATTCCGATATAACATATTTACGGACCACAAGTCCTATTTTACGGATAGGACCTTCGGTCCCGGGGGCGGGCGGGGCGGAGGCGGCGGGGCTACTTGCTGAGGGCGGTCGTGACGCCGTCCCAGTTCTTGCCGGGCGGCTCGGCGCGGAAGTCGCTCACGCGCTCGTTGTACAGCTCGTAGAGCTTGTCGAGGTGCCAGCTCTTGCCGAGCTTGCGCGCTTCCTTCATATAGCGCTCGGCCTTCGACCAGTCCTGCTCGCGGTAGGACGCGAGCATCGCCTCGTGCGCGTGCGCGAGCGCGCGGAACTCCTCGGACTTCGCGACGTGCGCGTCGCCGAGCAGCGCGTAGATGCGCACGGGCTTGGTCTTGCCCTTGACCTTGAGCAGGTCCAGCTCGAGCGCGGCGAACTCGGGCGCCTGCTCGCGCGTGACCGGGCCGATGACGATGCGCACGCCGTAGGTCTTGGACTGGCCCTCGAGGCGCGAGGCGAGGTTCACGTCGTCGCCGAGCACGGTGTAGTCGACGCGCAGGGTCGAGCCCATGTTGCCGACGACGCAGGGACCGGTGTTGAGGCCGGTGCCGATGTTGATCTCCGGCAGGGCGATGCCCTTCTTCTTCGCCTCGGCTTGCCAATGCGCGTTGAGCTTGGCGAGCTTCTCGTGCATCGCGAGCGCGGCGACGCACGCTTTTCGCGCGTGATCGGGGACGTTCTGCGGGGCGTTCCAGAAGGCCATGATGCAGTCGCCCATGTACTTGTCGATCGTGCCGTCGTGGTCCAGGATGATCTGCGTCATCGGCGTGAGGAAGCGGTTGATGAAGTCGGTGAGGCCGTGCGGGTCGAACTTCTCGGAGATCGTCGTGAACCCGCGGATGTCGCAGAAGTGGAAGGTCATCTCGCGCGTCTCGCCGCCGAGCTCGACGCTCTTCGCGCTCTTGGCCAGCTCCGCGACGACCTTCGGCGACAGGTAGCGGCCGAACGTGTCGGTGATGCGGCGGCGGTCGCGGTCGCTGCGCACGTAGGCGACGCCGGCGAACGAGAAATAGACGGCCGCGAGCGCGACCGAGGGGAAGACGGGGTCGAGCAGCCAGTGCCAGGCCGTGTACGCGTGCCAGGACAGCCAGACCGAGGCGAGGACCATGCCGATGCCGACGGGGCCGGACCAGGCCGCGCCGATGCGCAGGAGCAGGCCGAGCAGGACTGCGCCGAAGAGGGCGGTCAGGATGATCTCGACGTCGTCGGTCCCCTCGGAGCGCTCGAGGAAGGAGCCGCTGAGGATCTGCTCGGCGACGTTCGCGTGGACCTCGACGCCGGGGAAGTTCGGGCTCAGCGGGGTCGCGCGCAGGTCCTTGAGGCCGGTCGCGCTGGTGCCGACGAAGACGATGGCGCCCTTGAGGTCGGGAGGATTGGCGCCCTTGTCCAGCACGCGCCAGGCGGGGACCGTCCTCTGCGGCGCGTCGGCCGTGTAGTGGACCCAGAAGCGGCCCTTGTCGTCGGTCGGGATGCGGTACTGGTGCAGGACGACCATCTTGATCCCGGAGTCCCCCTTCGCGCCGGCGTTCTTGACGATGGGGTTCTTCTCGCCGAGCGCGACGCGCACGGCCTCCACCGACAGCGCGGGCAGGACTTGGCCCGAGACGTTGAACAGCAGGGGCACGCGCCGGATGACGCCGTCGAACTCGGCGGTAAAGCCGAAGCAGCCCAGCCCCGCCGCGGCCTCGTCGTGGGACGGGAGGTTGTCGGTGACCCCGGGGTAGCGGATCAGGCGGGACAGCGCCTCCTGGCCGCCGTGGTACTCGACCTTCGGCAGGATCTGGTGATTCGTCTTCGTGGCGGCCGGGGCGAAGCCCGCGACGACGCGCCCGCTCTCGCGGTAGGCGCGCGCGAGCTCGGCGTCGTGGTCCGGCAGCTGCACGACGCGCGCTTTGATGTCGCGCATGGAAGGGTCGTCGGGCCAGTCGTTGACGATGCGCGTGGGGGAGGTCCGATCGGGCTCGGGGAAGACCATGTCGAGCGCGATCGACTTGACGCCGAGCTCGTCGAGCCGGCGGATCAGCTCGGCGACCTTCGTGCGCGACCACGGCCACTGGCCGACCTTCGCGATCGTGTCCTCGTCGATGTCGATGATGCGGACCGACATGTCCTGGTACGGCCGCGGCGCTATATTGAGGAAGGCGTCGAAGGCGCGGAACTGGATGGGCTCGATCCAGGTCGGGCTCGAGATGCGGACCATGAGCAAGGCGGCGAGCACGGCCAGGGGCACGGCCCAACGCGCGCTGCGGTCGAAAAAGTGCACCGCCTTCTGGAGCATCCGTCGATGCTCCCATTTCCGGCCCGGGCTTTCAAGTGCCCGAAGTCCTATGGAAGTTCCGCGCGCGGAGGGGTATACTTTCGCACCCCTTATGAAAACGACAATCTGCGCGGCCCTGCTCGCCGCCCTCGTGTCGACGGCCGGCGCTCAGCAGACCGGCACTTTCGAAGAAGTGAACAAGGACTCCAACAAGCCCGTGAAGATCGAGGAGAAGGCGGCGCAGGCGGCCACCGAGGCGGCGCAGACCGCTCCGGCCGAGGACGTGACCTTCGAGCAAGTGCTCGCCGCCCCCGACGACGTGGAGCTCAACGAGAAGTTCGCGCTGACCCAGATCCGCAAGGGCGACCTGCGCGGCGCGGCGACGACGCTCGAGCGCGTCCTGCTCGTGGCCCCGGAGCGCTACAGCACGCGCATGCTCTACGCGGTGGTGCTCTATCGCCTCGACGACTCGGCCGACGCCGCGCGCGAGTTCGACGCGGTGCTGGCGGCGCCGAACCTGCCGCCCGAGATTCGCGACGAGGCGCTCGGCTACCGCGCGGCGGTCGCCATGCGCTTGCGCGACTCGCACTTCGACGCGCGCCTCAGCCTCGGCCTCGGCTACGACAGCAACCGCAACGCGGCGCCCAACGGCAGCGAGGTCCTCGTCGGCGGCGGCACGTTCGAGCTCCTGCCGGGCTCCACGGAGAAGGCCGACGGGAATCTCCAGTTCATCGGCGTCCTCGGCGCCTCGCACGACTTCGGCGGGGCCAGCGGCGACTCGATCTTCACTCGGCTGACCGAGTACCGTTCGTACCAGAACGTCGTCAATCTCCTGGACCTCCAAGTCTTTACGCCCCAGATCGGCGGGACGATCCGGACGAACTGGATGGACATCACGCCCTCCGTCTCGTACGACTTCGTCCAGCTCTCCGCGCCGCTGTACCCTTATTTGCAGAGCCCGAACGAGACTTTGCGCGTCTCGCGCCGCTGGAGCCGGACGTTCGAGACCTGGCTGGAGTTCACGCACTCCAACCAGATCTTCAGGAACACCCTGGACGTAACCGACGCGACCGATCACAGCGGCATTCAGGACGATTTCACTCTCGGTGGGGCCTGGACGCCCGACCCGCAGGACCGTGTTTCCGTCACTTTGCTCCATCGCCGCAAGATCGCGGAGCAGGCCTTCGACGCCTACCGGCGCGAGTCGATCGACGTCGAGTACATGCGTCTGCTTGGGAAGGGCTGCTACGGCCTCGTCGGCGTCACCGCGCAGTTCGACCGCTACGAGCAGCCCGACCTCAGTATCGCGGCGAACAACCGCGCGGACAACGACCTGATTCCGCAGGTCCTCGTCGGCGCCCCGCTCGACCTGCTTTGGAAGCCGCTCAAGAACTTCACCGGCACGCTCTCGTACCAGTTCTACCACGAACTATCGTCCGTCGAGAACTACACGTACTGGGACCACAAGGTGACGGGGCTCGTCACGTACAAGTGGGGGATATGACCATGAAAAGCGCGAGGTTTCTCGTCCTGGTGGCGCTGTTCGCTCCGGTCTTGGCGCGCGCGGCGGCCCTGCCCGCCGAGCCCGAGGGCTTGACACGCATCGGCATCGCCGCGGCGGTCCGCGGCGCCGTCAACGCGACCACCCCGGGCCAGCCCGTCGGCCGCGTCATCGAGAGCGGCAAGCCGCTCTATCTCAACGACCACGTGACGACCGGTCCCGACTCGCGCATGCAGATCCTCCTGCTCGACGAGACCACGTTCACGATCGGCCCGAACAGCGACATGGTGCTCGACGAGTTCGTCTACGACCCGAAGACGAACGCGGGCCACGTTTCGGCGCGCATCCTCGCGGGCGTTTTCCGCTTCGTGACCGGCAAGATCGCGCGCCGGCGTCCGCAGGACATGAACGTCCGGCTCGCGGTCGCCACGATCGGCATCCGCGGGACCATGGTCGCCGGCCACGTCGACGGCCACAACGCCGAGATCGTGCTGATCGGCCCCGGCCCGCAGAACAACGCGCAGGAGCGGCCGGGCGGGATCACCGTCGGCAACTCCGCCGGCCACGTCGACATCAACTCGAGCGGCTGGGGAACCACGATCACCGACAACGGCGCGCCGAGCCGGCCGTTCCGCTTCACGCCCGGCCAGCTGGAAGGGATTCTCGGTGAGCTCTCGCCCCATCATACGGCTTCGAACGGGGGCGGCCCGGGCGACCCGTCGCGCAACTCCGGGCAGGGGCTCGCCGGCGGCAACGTGACCTACCGGGATTGGCAGAACCTCGGCGACCTGAACGCGAACGTCCAACAGTTGGGGACTTTCGTCGCCCAGCAGGGCGGCTCACCGCAGAATACCTGGAACGACCTGCTCCAGATCCAGAGCGGGTTCGTGGGCTACGGAGCCACCGGCAGCTTCACCTGCGCGGGAGGAGGCTGCGTCCCCATCTTGGGCGCGAACTCGGGGACGTGGAATTTCGGGTTCAACGTCGACTTCGCCAACAAGCAGATCGTGGGCCTGAGCCCGTCGATCCAGATCGGCAGCGACGCGATGTCGATGAACACCATCAGCTACGCGAACCTCGGGGGCAAGGCCGTCATCACATTGACCGCGGCCGACGTTCCGGCGGGCATCTTCGGCACCGTCTACGGGAGCACGATCCAGTTCCTCAGGGCGGGCGGCCAGAACGCGGGGGCCGCTCAAGTCAATCTGATCTACAACATCTATCCCGTCAACGGCGGCGGGACCGCGACGGGATCGGCGAAGGCCCCTGTCGGCCCCTTCCTGATCGGCGGTTAGAAGAGCGCCAGGAAGCGGTCCTCGTACTCGGCGAACAGGCCGTAGTCGCGCAGCTTCGCGCCGAGCGGCTCGAGCAAAGAGCGGTCCTTGCGCGCGGAGTCCAGCATCGCCTCCACCTCGCGCCGGCGGCGATCGCCCTCGCCGCGGTCGGGCGCGAACATCCCGCGGCGCTCGAGGTCCTTCACGTGGCCGGGGAAGGAGCGCGCGGCCTCGTCGAGGGCGAGCTTCATGAGCGCGAGCGACCACGCCGCGTCGGGACAGCGGATCACGGCGGGGTCCGCGCCGCCGCCGGCGGCGAGGTCGGCGAGCATGCGCTCGGCCACCACGCGCGGGTCCGACGAGATCACGCGCGCGCTCAGGCCGGAGTTGCGGAAGTTGTACTCGAGCGCGCGCAGGAGGTCGCGGTAGGCGCCCTGCAGCCAGCGCGCGTAGTCGGCGGAGTCGTCGCCGAAGCCGTCGAAGCGCTCGCGGAAGGACTCGGCGGTCAGGATCTTCGGCCGCTCCGAGACGACCGTGCCCTCGCGCAGGCGCGTGCGTCCGGCGGCGCCGTCGGCGTCGGAGATGAGGCGATAGTCCACGCGCGTGGCGCCGAACGTGGCCAGCCGCCGCGAAGGCAGGCGGAGAATCTCGATGCGCGAGAGCAAGTCGGGGATGGGATCTTTCGCCACGAAGCTATTGTAGCAGGCTCGCAAAGACGAAGGCCCCGGCCTTTCGGCCGAGGCCTCGTTTCCCTGGAGGGGAAGCGGGTTAGGGCATCGCGAAGTTCGCGCCGTAGGCGACCAGCATCACGCGGACCGGGCCCTCGCCGGAGTTGACGGTGACGAAGCCGTTGAGCGAGTCGACGGCGACGGGCGAGGTCTGGCGCGTCAGCATCGTGACGGTGAGGCCATCGCCCGGGCGCACGTCGGTGATCTGGAGGGCGGGGTCCTTGACCAGGCACTTGCCGTAGTACTTCACGAAGTCGGCGCCGGAGTCGATCGGCCGCACGACGTCGACGACGATGCAGTGCTTGAGCGTCTCCTGCACGGCGCTGACGGCCTCGGGCGCGATCTCGCCGCGCGCGAGCAGGCGCGCCGGCTGGCCGAGGAGGCGGTTGCCGCGCTTCTCGAGCGAGACGACCAGGTCGCGGTGCGTCATGGAGCCCGGGGTCAGGTCCGTCGTGATGATCAGTCCCGGCTGGGACGGGCGGCCCTGCGCGTCCAGCGCGGTGAAGCCGGTCTCGGCCGCGACCTTCGCGGAGAGGCGGCGGCCGACGGCCTCCAGGCAGGGGGCGGCGTGCGCCTGCGCCTCGGGCAGCGTCCAGGCCCGGATGTTGACCTGGTCCAGGACGCGGCAGGCCTCGAGGCCCGCGAACGCGTCGACCGGGATGAAGTTCTGGATCGCGCCGCCGGCCTGCGTCTCGAACGCGCGGCCGATGTTGGCGGCGGACTCGGACTGCGCGGAGGCGGCGGAAGCGGCGAGGATCGCGGCGGCGGCGAGGAAGATCTTGTTCATGAACCGAGAGTACCCAAAAGGCCTAGCGGCTCTTTAGGACTCTCGTCAATTTGCGAATTTGATCTTGGTCAACCGCTCGTTCGCGGTTCGAGCCGGCGGATCGTTGCAAGCCGTTCCGCTTCGAGTTGCGCTCCAACGGGAACAATTCCGGGCCTCGGATCGTATCCTCTGCGTGGAATCCGCCCCTCGCGCGGCTTATCGCCCGCGCGACGCGGCGGGCAGCCCGCTCTACCGCGCCGTCGTCGATCACCTGGAGACTTATCTCTCCGAGAGGTCCCGGGCCAAGGACGACCCCGCGGGTCCCTGCGCCGAGTTCTCGCTCCGGGCATTCCTCCAATGCGGCATCCCGCGCTTCGGCATCGCGCGCTTCCGGTGCAAGTGCGGCGAGAGCCGCTTCGTCCCCTTCAGCTGCAAGCGCCGCCTCGCCTGCCCTTCCTGCGACGCGAAGCGCGCGGTCGTGGAGAGTTCCCACGCGCTCGATGAGCTACTGCCCGACGTTCCGCACAGGCAGTGGGTGTTCGTTCTGCCCAAGCGCCTGCGCTACTTCGTCCACCGCGATCCGCGCCTCGCGGGCGAGGTCGCGTCGATTTTGGCGCGGACGCTCACAGCTTACTACGGCAAGAAGTGCGGCGCGCCGAAGGGCGCCGCTCCCGCGCAGTTTCATTCTCTCCAGCGCTTCGGTTCTTCAGTGAACCTGCACCTCCATGATCACGCCGTCGTGTCCGACGGCTGCTTCTATATTGAGGAAGGCAAGCTCAAGTTCTACCCGGCGCGGCCGCCGACCGTCGTGGACATCGCGAAGCTCTTGGAGACTCTGCGCTTCAGAATATTCCGGCGGATGCTGCGGCTCGGCGCGGTTCCCGAGTCGTCCATTCGCGCCATGCTTCCTTGGCCGCACTCCGGATTTTCTTTGGACGCGGGGACGCGCATCGAAGCGGGCGATTGCGACGCGCTGAGAAGACTCCTGCTGTACGTGCTGAGGCCGGCGCTGTCGCTCAAGAAATTAACTTATAAGCCCGAATTGAACATCGTTCGGTATCAACCGAGCAAGACGAGCTCTGGACCAGCATACTATGAATGGAGCGGGGTCGAGTT
>Ga0209415_10003940_pt1 | contig 27449 bp, 26 predicted proteins | sample PeaSoiSIISIP2007_FD_187696 | JGI IMG/M metagenome (GOLD analysis project Ga0209415, IMG submission 187696) | Peat soil microbial communities from Weissenstadt, Germany - SII-SIP-2007 (SPAdes) (version 2) | ecosystem: Environmental > Terrestrial > Soil > Wetlands > Peat | place: Germany... | reverse complement strand
CACGCATCGCCCCGCGCCGGCTGCCTGCCCTGTCGCCCAATTTGTCTCCGTGCCGACGACGGGAGTGTGAGAAATGCAGGTTAACCCTTTGCCTTGACCACGACCACCCCCATATGAAGCCGGACAAGGCAGACGATGGCAGCACCGCCGCCACCGGTTTTTCCGACCTGTTCCGCATCATCTGCAAAGGCAAAAACCATGGGCCTAGACAGCTTGAAGACCCGACGTACGCTCACCGTCGATGGCGCATCCTTCGACTATTTTAGTCTGAACGCCGCCTCCGAAGCGGGCCTTGGCGATTTGTCCCGGTTACCCGTCTCCCTCAAAGTGCTGTTGGAGAATTTGCTCCGCCACGAGGATGGTCGCTCGGTCGGCCTCGACGACATCAAGGCGCTGGCGGCCCGCGGCACAACCGCTGGAGCCGAACGGGAAATCGCCTTTCGCCCGGCCCGCGTGCTGATGCAGGACTTCACCGGAGTCCCGGCGGTGGTCGATTTGGCGGCCATGCGCGACGCCGTGGTGGCGTTGGGGGGCGATCCGCGCCAAATCAATCCGCTCTCTCCGGTCGATCTGGTGATCGATCACTCGGTGACGGTCGATTATTACGGCGGCCCGCAGGCGCTTTCCCAAAATACCGATCTGGAATTCCAGCGTAATGGCGAACGCTATGCCTTCCTGCGATGGGGGCAGAAGGCCTTTGACAATTTCCGCGTGGTCCCGCCCGGCACCGGAATCTGCCATCAGGTGAATTGCGAATATCTGGCCAAGGTCGTTTGGACGAGCAAGGACGGGGATCGGATGCTGGCCTATCCCGACAGCCTGGTCGGCACCGACAGCCACACCACCATGGTCAACGGCCTGACCGTGCTGGGCTGGGGTGTCGGCGGCATCGAGGCGGAAGCGGCGATGCTGGGCCAACCCATCTCCATGCTGATCCCCGACGTGATCGGCTTCAAACTGACGGGGGCCATCAAAGAGGGTATGACGGCGACCGACCTCGTTCTCACCATCACCCAGATGCTGCGCAAGAAGGGCGTCGTCGGAAAGTTCGTCGAATTTTTCGGTCCCGGGCTGGACGCCTTGAGTTTGCCCGATCGCCTGACCATCGCCAATATGGCGCCGGAATATGGCGCGACCTGCGGCTTCTTCCCGACCGATGCCGAAACCATTCGTTATCTCACCTTCACCGGCCGCGACGATGAACAGGTCAAACTGGTCGAAACCTACGCCAAGGCGCAAGGCCTGTGGCGCGATGAGACCACGCCGGATCCCCTGTTCGCCGATAGCCTGACGCTCGATCTCGCTGTCGTCGAACCCTCGATGGCCGGTCCCAAGCGGCCACAGGACCGGGTCGCCCTGTCCGGCGTGAAACGGGGTTTCGCCGAGGCATTGCCGAGTTTGACGAATGGCCCGCTCGGCAAGGTGGCCGACGTCGAGGGCACGGACTATCAATTGACCCATGGCGATGTGGTCATCGCCGCCATCACCTCCTGCACCAACACCTCCAATCCCAGTGTTTTGATCGCCGCCGGCCTGCTGGCCAAAAAGGCGGTGGAAAAGGGCCTGACGCGCAAGCCTTGGGTGAAGACGTCGCTGGCCCCCGGATCACAGGTGGTCGCCGATTATCTGACCGCGTCCGGCCTTCAGGACAGCCTGAACGCCTTGGGCTTTTATATCGCCGGCTTCGGCTGCACGACCTGCATCGGCAATTCCGGCCCGCTCGATCCGCCGATCGCCAAGGCGGTGGACGACAACGGCCTGGTGGTGGCCGCCGTGCTGTCGGGCAATCGCAATTTCGAAGGCCGCATCAGCCCCTATGTCAAAGCCAACTATCTGGCATCCCCGCCGCTGGTGGTCGCCTATGCCATCGCCGGCACGCTCGACATCGATATCGCCAACGAACCTCTCGGCACGGGCAAGGACGGCAAGCCGGTGTTTCTCAAGGACATCTGGCCGTCAAACCGCGACATCAAAGACACCATCGCCGCGTCGCTGACACGCGACATGTTCCGCAACCGCTATGCCAATGTCTTCGCAGGCACCGCGCAATGGCAGGCGGTGCCCACGGCGGCGGGACAAACCTATTCTTGGAACGATGCCTCGACTTATGTGAAAAACCCACCCTATTTCGTCGGCTTGACGCGAGAACCGTCCTCCGGTTTTGCCGATATCAAGGGGGCACGCCTTCTGGCCATCCTGGGCGATTCGATCACCACCGACCATATCTCCCCCGCCGGCAACATCAAATTGGCAACGCCGGGCGGCGCGTTCCTGGTCAGCCGTGGAGTCGCGCCTGCGGATTTCAATTCCTATGGCGCGCGTCGCGGCAACGATGACGTGATGACGCGGGGCACCTTCGCCAACGTTCGTCTGAAGAACGAGATGGCGCCGGGCACCGAGGGCGGCTACACCCGCCACCAGCCATCGGGCGAACAAATGTTCATCTATGATGCGGCGATGACCTACAAAGCGGCGGGGACCCCATTGGCTGTCATCGCCGGTAAGGAATATGGCACCGGCTCATCGCGCGATTGGGCGGCCAAGGGCCCCAAGCTGCTGGGCGTCAAGGTCGTCATCGCCGAGAGCTTCGAGAGAATTCATCGCTCCAATCTGGTCGGCATGGGAATCCTGCCGCTGCAGTTCCAAAACGGCGTCGATCGCAAGACGCTGATGCTGGATGGCAGTGAAATATTCGACATCAACGATCTCTCTCAAGGGATCCATCCCCATCAAGTCGTCACGGCGACCATCACGCGAAGCGATGGTTCACACCAACCCCTGGCCTTGCTCTGCCGTATCGATACATTGGATGAGGTCGAATACTATCGCCATGGCGGTATTCTTAATTTCGTGCTGCGCGGTTTGATGGCCAAATATTGAGCGAATCCTAATTCAACCGTAACCCCATGAATGAATGATGGCCTCCTTGTCTGGCGTCCCGGCGGCAGACAAGGAGAAGGCTATATTGGCCAGACCACTTGACCGCCTGACGCTTCTTGATTTTGACAAATTCTATTAGTTCATTGCGCTGCAGCAATTTGCTATTTCTATAGTCACAAACTCGCCCTCCGTCATACCAATACACGTCAGTATAATTCACTAGTAATATTGGAAATATCTTTCGAAAAGGCATAGTATGACGCAATCACATGCCGAGCATCGGCGATGATTTATAAGGAGGCAGCGACATGGCTCTGAGCGCCTGCGAAGCGAATTTGGTCGCTGCCACTAAAATTTCTCAATTTCTTCCGCCGTTGCCGCGCAGCGAGCGGCAGGATGGCCAGCGTTTCCGCGGCGTTGGCGAACCGGCTCTGACCGAAATTCTGCAAGACCCGGTATTCCGCAATTTGCTGGAAAGCGATGGTGTGAAACAGGACCACCTGCTGGAACTGATTCAGTCGGTCCGTCGGCGATTGGGATCTTAGGACGTCGCGCGACCTGACGGAATCACCTTCCCGGACAGTCGTGGGTCAAGCCCGGCAATGACGGAAAATGGTGTGATCCAGCCTGATCACACGACTTTTTAATCTTCATTTTCCAGTGACGCGACATAGCGAAGGCCCCGAACCGCCGTGCGCAGCCATTCCGATTGTTCGTCGGCCGCCGGAAAAACCATATAGGCCGGGCGCCTGAACTCGGGAGCGTCAGGAACCCGATGGAGACGCCCATCCTGCAGATAGGGCCGGACAACGCGCATCGGGAAATATCCGAAACCGCCGTTCGCCAAAATATGCTGCAGCCCGAGCGCACCGAGACCGACCGAAACGGCGGGCGTCGACAAATCCGGAAACGCCTGGCTGTGCGCGGCGCGATATTCCGGCCCCCAGTCGACGAAAACATAACTGCCGTCCCACTGTCCCATCTCGCGGGGCGTGGTCGACACCAGAACCAGCCGCTCTTCCAGCAATTTCTCGGTTGCCAGGCCGGGGCGGCTCTGCGGCGAATACATCACGCCGATATCGATCAGGCCCTCCGACAGATGGCGCATCAAACCATCCGATAGGCCGACCTCCACCCGCAGGGCGATATCGGGCATCGCCGCGCGCATCCAGGGCACCCAGCGCAACAACATGCGATCCCAAAGGGAAAACTGCCCTCCCACGGTCAACACCGAGCGGAACCCGGGCGGCAGGGCCAACTCCTGGCGCGCCTGCTCCCAAACGCGAACCAAGGTCGTGGCGTAACGGCGGAATTGGGCGCCGGCCGTCGTCAACTCCGTGCCAGCCTTGCTGCGGGCGAACAACGGGCGCCCCAACTCGTCTTCCAGCGCCTTGATGCGCATGGAAACGGTCGACTGCGTCACATTCAGTCGTTCCGCGGCTTTGTTAAAGTTGCCGGTCTCTGCGATTTCAAGAAAGGTGCGTGCGAGATCGATATTCATTGAGAACTCGTTCGCTGGCACGAGCGCCGGCGGCCAAAAGGCTATAACTGACGCGTTTCTAGCCTAGCTGCGATGCAACAGCAATAATCTTGATCCAAATGTGGCTACACTGTGGCAAAAGAGCCACAATCACCCACCTCCTCTTCACGTCCGCATGCGCCCGACTGACCCGTGGGACGCCAAAAAAAAGAAATGGCCCGAACGTTCGGTCAGGCCATTTCCTGGGACGTGAAGAGCGAAAGCGTCCTCTCGAAACCTTAGGCGGCAACCATGATCGAGGAGTTGGACGACGACGTGCCGCTGCTCGCCCCCGAATAGGACTCCAGGGCCTGCAGGATTTTCTGCACGTCCTGGGCCACTTTTCCCTCCAGGGACTTTGGCGGCGTCTCGGACGTCTGGGATGTGGACGATGTCGAGCCGGTGCTATCGGCGGTATCGGTACTCGTGCTGCTGGAAGACGAGCTTGCCGTGGAACTCGACCCGCTGGCGGCCGACGAGGTCGTTCCGTCGACAGATTGCAGCGACTGCAAGATTTGCTGCATTTGCGCCATGATCTGCTCAAGAGAGGAGCCGGCCGATGACGTGCTCGCACTCGTCGTGCTGCCGGACGTGCTGGCCGCGGACGTCGACTCGGAACTGCTGCTCGAGTCCGACGATGACGGCGGTGGCGGTGGTGGTGGCGGCGGGCCGTAAGCCGACACCGTACTGCTCGTCGTCGAATCCGAAGACGAAGACGTGCCTGACGTCGTCGACGACGAGGTGTCGGACGTCGACGATGACGTCGTCCCCGTGTTCGAAGACGACGACGCGCCACCCGTCGAACTGCTATCGGACTGAGCCTGCATCAATGTCGACTGCAGCAACGCGCTCATCATCTGAAAGGCCGACGCCAAGTCGCTTTCGCTGGACGACGAACGCCCCGTCGAACTTGAGCTCGACGAACTCGACGTCGCCGACGTGGACGAGGACGAATCGCCCTTCAGCACATCCAACAGACTGTTGGTTTGAGTGCTGCTGGCGCTGGAACTGTTAGCGCCGCTGCTTAGTGACGCGATTAGCGCTTGCAGCTGAGAGCTACTACTAACGCTTGAGATACTCATAATTTTCTCCTACGGGACGGGGAAATGGAGTTACTTCATAATGACTTTCACGCCACCCCGCAGAAATTCCATGTGCTGTATTTTACATATTTTTTCTATTCGTAAAAAAATAAACATATTTACAAAAAATACTTGAAAATAATTATATATACCATCATATTACTATGTGGCATTCGGCAGCGCTGGAAAGGTGCGGCATCCCCACCCCAGTCATGGCGATACCTCCAAAGCAAGAGCCGGACCAATCCGCAGAGAAGAGATAATTCTTTGATTTTTCATAATAAATTTTTGGGGGTCCGCGCTTCGGAAGGCCGCGATAGGCTGTTTCTATCCAGTCTGCAGGCAGAATTTGCCGACCCCACCCCCAGGACAGGGCCGATTTTGCCCGACCGATTTCTCCCATCCAGCCGTGAAAGGATGTGAGGGGTGGTTTCCACGATCAATTCTTTGCGTCAGGATAATGGAGATCAGCCCGAGTGCGACGATGATGCGCTGCTGGTGGGCACGGCGGCGGGCGATCGAAAGGCGTTTCAGCGACTGATGGAGCGCCACTCCAAGCCAATGCTCGCCCTATCGCAGCGCGTCGTCGGCAACGCTCATGACGCCGATGAAGTCGTGCAGGAGGCTTTTTTGAAGGTATGGAGCGTGGCGGAGCGGTGGGATCCGGACGGCAAGGCCACGTTCTCCACTTGGCTTTATCGCGTGGTCCTGAACGGCAGCCTTGATCGCCTGCGCCGCGCCCCCATGGCTTCCTTGGACGAAGCCAGCGAGATCACCGATCCGACCCCCAGCAGCCTCGACCAGACGCTCGCCCGGCAGAGACACAAGATCATCGTCCAAGCCATGACCCGCTTGCCAGCGCGCCAGCAAGCGGCTTTGTCACTCCATTATTTCGGCGAGATCAGCGGACCGCAAGTCGCCGACGTTCTCGACCTCTCCTTGTCCGCCTGCGAGGCCTTGCTGGCGCGCGGAAAAAAAGCGTTACGCAAAGCTCTGGCCGATCTCGGCATCGCCGGGCTTGGAGACATCCTGTGATCGACGATCCGCTTGACGTTTTCGTGCGATCCGCGACGGCGACGCCCGATCTTTCCGACCGACGCGTTCAAACCATGATGCGGGGCGTCATGACGCGGCTTGACCAACCGCAACAGAAGGACCCCTCTTGGACTGCCGCCGCCTGGCGGATCTTGCGAACGCCGCTGCCTCGTTACGCCGTTCAAATGCTGACGGCGGCGCTCTTTGGCGTTTTGTTCGGCTCGGCAATTCCGCAAAGTGGCGATCGGGGGCAACAACAGCCCCTCGTTTCGCTGATCAGTGCCTCCGCCCCATCCCAACCATTGGGTTTTTGATGCCGACACCTCACCTCCGGTTCCGCTGGCTGCTTCCCGCCTCCCTCACTCTCAATGTCTTCCTGGGCGCCGCCTTGGTCGCCCATCTGGGCGCAGACAGGACGCGTCGACCGCCCCCCCCCGGCACAATGCTGGAGCAGATGGCCAGCCACCTGCCGGCTGCGGACGCCCAGATCCTGCGTCAGTCCCTGGCATCCAGCGTCGATGAGATTGAACAGGCGCACCGCGCCGAAGAAAAGCTGCCCCAACAGCTCCAGGCCATTCTCGGCAAAGAGCCTTTCGACAAGAACGCCTTCAAGGATTTGCTGGACAAGAGCCAACACGCCCGCGACAGTCTCAACGAAGCCCTCCCCGAAGCCATCGAAAAGCTCAGTCCCGAAGGACGGCGGCGGCTGGCGGAATGGCGCCCGCCGCCGCCCGACTCTCGCGAGGGACCGCCGCCAGGACCGCCGCCGCGTCCTTAACCCACCAAGCCGACCGTCTCCCGGGTCAAGGCCCGCCAGGCCTGCGCCGCCGGTGACAAAGTGGCCTCGCGCCGCCACACCAACGCCGCGCGCCAGCGCAGGTCCTCCTCGTCGAGCAAGGCGGCGTGAATCGGCGGATGGACGCGCTGTTCGGTATTCAGTCTAGGCAGCAGCGCCACGCCGAGACCGGCGGCAACCAGCGCGATGATGAAATCGGCCTGCCCGCTGCGCGCCGCCTCTCTCGGACTGAATCCGCGACGGCGGCACGCGGCGTCGATCATCCGATTGAGCGCGAAACCGCTCTCGAACAAAATGAACCGGCTGTCCGCCAAGTCGGTCAACTTCACGCGGTCACGCCCTCCCAACCGATGCCCCGGCGGCAGCAAGGCCACCAAAGGCTCGTCGCGAACCGCCTGCCAGGCGAACGCCTCATCGACAGGCAGCAGCGACACGGCCAGTTCGATTTCCCCCGACAAAACCGCCTGTTCGAGGCGCGAGCTGCCATATTCCGACAGTTCAATGCTAATGCCGGGATGCCGGCTGCGAAACTCGGCGAACAACGGGGCAAACAGGATGCTGCTGCCGAGCGGCGGCAGACCGAGACGCAAGGTGCCGAACTCAAGACCTTTGAGCGCGGCCAGTTCCGCCTGCATATGATCGCGTTCGGCCAACATGGCCACGGCGCGGCGATAAACGATATCGCCCATCGCGGTCAGTTGCGGACGATGCCCCTGACGCCCCAGCAAGGGCGCCCCGAGTTCGTCCTCCAACTGTTTCACCGCTTTGCTGACGGTCGGCTGCGTGGCGAACACCACCTTGGCCGCGGCGGAAAATCCGCCCTGGCGCACCACCTCGACAAAAGCGCGCAAGCTTCTCAAATCCATAAATATTCCTATATCGAATACTTTATATTCAATCAATTCATTTCATACATAGCGAAGGGACGCCTATATGCAGCAGGACCGATCACGACAGGCAACGACCTCGCGTCGCGTCGCGTCGCCTCGTTCGATCCGGCTCCAAGGAGGGGCAGATGTTTCGCAGGACAAGCATTTTGTTGGGACGGAATCGTTGGCTGCAGACCGCCGGTTTGATCGCCATCTGGTTTGCGTGCGAAGCCTTTGTCCGCGCGCTCGCCCTGCCGGTTCCCGGTGGGGTCGTTGGCATGGCGCTGATGCTTGTTCTGCTGGCCAGCGGTCGTGTGCGAATCGCCTGGTTTCGCCGGGGCAGCAGTGGATTGCTCGACCATATGCTGTTGTTTTTCGTGCCGGCGACCATGGCGCTTCTCGATCATCGCGAATTGTTCAGCCTGACCGGCGTGAAAGTCCTCGCGGTGATCCTGGTCGGCACGGTTTTGGTGATGACCGGCACCGCTCTGACCGTCGAAGCCTGCATCCGCTGGAAAAACCGCCATGCCTGCTGAAGGACACGCCCTGTTCTGGGCGGCGGTCACCCTCGGCATCTATGTGCTGTCGCGCCGGACGCATCGCCACATGAACCGTTGGTGGACCTCGCCGCTACTGGTCACCTGGCTGCTGTGCTTCGCCCTGGCCCTGGCCCTGCACGCCAGCTACGGCGACTATATCCGCGGCACCCATTGGCTGGTCACCTTGTTGGGACCGGCAACCGTGGCCTTCGCCATGCCGATTTACGAGCAGCGCGCCCTGATCCGCCGTCATTGGCCGATCCTGCTGGCCGGCATTCTGGTCGGCTCGACGATCGCCATCGGCAGTTCCTGGGCTTTGGCCAGCGCCCTCGGCCTCTCCGCCGACCTGCGGCTGAGCCTGTTGCCCCGCTCGGTCAGCACCCCCTTCGCCATCGCCTTCGTCGAGGACGTCGGCGGCACGCCGGAATTGGCCGCCACTTGCGTGGTGATCACCGGCCTGATCGGCGCCTCGCTGGGCGAAGTGCTGCTGAAATGGTTGCCGCTCCGCTCCTCCTTCGCCCGGGGCGCCCTGTTCGGCATGGGCGCCCACGGCGCCGGCACGGCGCGCGCCCGACAGGTCGGATCCGAGGAAGGATCCATCGCCGGGCTGGTGATGATTCTCGCCGGCCTGGCCAGCGTGGCGATCGCTCCGATCCTGGCCCATTTTCTACGCTGACGCCGGAGGGGGGATTGACAACAGACACCCCTTGCATGGCAAATGGGCGCCAAATTTCGAGTTGACCATGCGATCATCTGTTCCTCTCCCTCAGGCTTCCGCTCCCAGGCAATCTCGTCTGCTGCCGATCGAACGCTGGGCGCTGTTCGGCTTAGGGGCCATTGTCGTTCTGCGTCTGCTGGTCGCCGGACTGGCGCCGCTTTCGGCGGACGAAAGCTATTATTGGCAGTGGACGCGCCCGCTGCAGCTGTCCTATTTCGACCATCCGGCCATGGTCGCCCTTTGGATCTGGCCGGGCACGCATCTGTTGGGCGATACGACGCTGGGCGCCCGCCTGGGTGCCGTGCTGGGCGGGCTCGCCACCTCATTGGTGGTGTGGGACACCGCCCGCGTCGCGTTCTCCTCGCGGGCGGCGGGCGCCATGGCGGCTCTCTGGCTGAACGCCGTCCTGCTGTTCGGCGCCGCCGGCGTGATCATCACCCCCGATTCTCCGCTTCTTCTGTGTTGGTCGGCGGCCTTGTGGTCCGTCGTCCGTCTGATCACCGAGACCCAGGCGCGCTATATTTATGCGACCGGTCTGGCCCTCGGCTTGGGCGCCGTCAGCAAATACACCATCGCCCTCATCCTGCCCGGCCTTTGCCTCACCTTTTTGCTGTTTTCCGCCCTGTGGCCCTGGTGGCGGCGTCTTCACACCTGGGCGGCGGTCCTGCTGGCGCTGGCCTGCACCACGCCCGTCCTCTTGTGGAACGCCGAGAATCAGTGGGCCTCCTTCGATAAGCAACTGGGACACGCCTTCTCCACCGAAGCGACGCGCCCCTGGGTGAATTTGGGCACCTTCCTCTCCGGTCAAATCGGCTTGATCACGCCCTTGATCCTTCTGTTCTGCCTGTGGGGCATGGCCTGGGCCCTGGTGCAAGGATGGCGGCAAAAGCGCCCGGAATGGTTTCTCTTGGGCGCCACCTCGCTTCCGGTGCTGATCTTCTTCACCTTTCACACGCAAAGCGGCGTGGTCCAAGCCCATTGGGCGGGGCCGGCCTATTTGGGCGGCGTGATCGCCACCGTCGGCGCCTTCACGCGCAGGCCCCGCTCCCCTGCCGTGACCTGGGCCTTTCGGGCGGCTCCCATTCTGGGTGTGGCCATGACTCTCATCGTCTATTTCCAGGCGGCCACCGCCTTGCTGCCGATCCCCCCCCAGATCGATGCGCTGAAACGGCTGGGCGGTTGGGATACCCTGGCCGAGGCCATTCAGGACGAACGCCTTGCCCATCCCGGCAGCTTTCTGTTCGCGCAAAAGCATGAGCCGACCGGCCCGGTCGCCTTTCATCTGGCCGATCACCCTCCGGTGTTCCTCATCGGCCATATCCGTCCGTCCTATTACAGCGCCGCGGAGGTGCTGGCGCTCAAAGGCCATGACGGCATCTTCATCGCCAGGGCTCGCGACGACGGCGTCGGCGACATCGGCCGCTATTTCACCCGCATCACCCTGTTGCGTCACGTCGACATGCGCTGGGGAGATCGGCCGGCCGACAGCTACAATCTTTATCTGACCGAAGGCTACAAGGGCGGGCTGTTCGTCGTCGGCAACGGCCTGCATGCCGCAACCGACATCCCTTGAAAGCGGCTTTCCGTCCTTTTATGGTTGCGCCGGTTCGCGGCCCCGCGGGAGCCGTCCCGCGGTGATCGGCCGCAATCTCGACATCGTTCGAAAGAGGGTGCGCTGATGTGCGGCATAGCGGGAGTCATGATGGCCGACGGCACGACGCCGGACGCCGCCCTTCTCGATCGTCTGGAACGCGCCTTGGCGCATCGCGGCCCCGACGGCACCGGCAGCTATGTCAACGGCGACACCGGACTGGTCCACGCCCGCCTGGCGATCATCGATCTGACGTCGGGCGACCAGCCGTTGTTCGGACCGCGCGGATGCGCCCTGGTGGCCAATGGCGAGATCTACAACTATATCGAACTGCGCGAGACCTCCCTGGCCGGCACCGATTGGCGCACGGGCTCCGACTGCGAGCCGATCTTGCATCTCTACGACCGCTTCGGCGCCGATGCGCCGGCGCAGTTGCGCGGCATGTACGCCTTCGCCCTGCATGATCCGGATGCCCGAAGCCTGACCCTGTCGCGCGATCCCTTCGGCATCAAACAGCTCTATTACATCGAGACACCCCATTGTTTCGCCTTCGCCTCCGAGCCTCAGGCGTTGATTGCCGCCGGCCTGATCGGCGCCGAAATGGCCCGCCGCCCGGCCGGGGAATTGCTGCAATTGCAGTTCACCACCGGGGCTGAAACGATTTTCAACGGAATCCGCCGCCTGTTGCCCGGCGAGACCGTGACCGTCGCCCACGGCCGGATTACGGGACGGAAAATTCAGGCCGCCCTGCCCTCGGATGGACCGCGGCCGATCGGCGAGGCCGAGGCTCTCGCCCGTCTGGACAGCATTCTCATGGACAGCGTCAATGTCCATCAGCGCGCCGACGTGCCTTATGGCCTGTTCCTGTCGAGCGGCATCGACAGCGCCGCCATCCTGACCTGCATGACGCGGCTCAACACCAATCCGGTTCAGGCCTACACCGCCTGCTTTCCCAAGACCGGCGTCCATGACGAATATGACGAGGCACATAAGCTGGCCAAAGCCATGGGCGCGCATCACATCAAGGTCGAGATCACCGCCGACGATTTCTGGCGCCATTTGCCCAAGATCGTCGCCTGCGTCGACGATCCCACCGCCGATTACGCCATCGTGCCGACCTATATCCTGGCCCGGGAAGCGGCCAAGGATCTCAAGGTCATTCTCTGCGGCGAAGGCGGCGACGAAATGTTCGCCGGTTACAGCCGCTATCGGCGGCAAATCCGCCCCTGGTGGCTGGGCGGGCGCGTCCGCCGGCGGACCGGCCCCTTCTCGAACAACGATATCCTGTTCGACACCCCGAAAGATTGGCGCGACGGCATCCTTGCCGCCGAGACGGCCAGCGTCTTGCCCGGCCGCAGCAAACTGCAGATCGCCCAGGCCACCGACTGCGCCGACTGGCTTGCCCACAGTCTTCTGGTCAAACTCGATCGCTGCCTGATGGCCCATGGCCTGGAGGGCCGCACGCCCCTGCTCGACCCCATCGTCGGTGATTTCGGCTTTTGCCTGCCTGAAGAGTTGAAATTGCGGCGTGGCCGCGGAAAATATCTGATGCGCCGTTGGTTGGAGACGCATGTTCCGGACTCGCCGGCCTTCGCCAAGAAAAAAGGGTTCACGGTCCCGGTCGGCGACTGGATCGCCGAACGGGGCGAAACATTAGGCCCCCTGGTCGCCGCCGATCCGGCCATCCACGCCATCGCCCCGGCCGACAAGGTCAAGGACGCCTTCTCGGGTCGCGATCGACGCACTTTGGAGGCCGCCTGGCGCCTGCTGTTCTTCGCCTTGTGGCACCGTCGTCACATCCGGGGACTTCCTGCGGACGGCGACGTCTTCGAATGCCTGGCTCATCCGCTCGGATAGCCTTACAGTTGCCGGTCTGAACAGTTTGCTTTTGGACCGAGACGTGAGGGAAAATACGGGATGCGTCACACCTGCATGCTGATCCTGCCGGGACTGGGCGACTCGGGGCTGTCGCATTGGCAAACCTTATGGCAAATCTCGACCCCCGGCGCGCAACGCGTCGAGCAGGAGGATTGGGACAACCCGGTGCTTCCCGAATGGATCGACAATCTGCAGGACGCGGTGGTCAACGCCCCGTCGCCGGTGGTTCTGGTCGCCCATAGCATCGGCTGCGCCCTGGTGGCCCATTGGGCCCGCAGCGGCGCCACCGGCCGCATCGCCGCCGCCATGCTGGTTGCCCCCGCCGACGTCGAACAGGAGGCCAGGACGCCGCCCGCCACCTGGAGCTTGGCCCCCATCCCCCGCGACCCTCTCCCCTTCCCCAGTCTGGTGGTGGCCAGCCGCGACGACAGCTATGTCGATATCGCCCGCGCCGAGGAATTCGCCCTATCCTGGCGCGCCAAATTCGTCAACATCGGACGCGCCGGCCATATCAACGGCAATTCCGGCCTCGGCGCCTGGCCCGAGGGCAGGCATATGCTGAACGAATTGCTGGCGGGCGGAGCTTACTGACCCCCTCATCCCAACCCTTCTCCCACGAGGGGGAAGGCCGTTTGTCCCTCTTACCAAGGACACCGATGAACACGGGACTTTATCCGTGTGCATCGGTGTTTATCTGTGGCCTATAAAGACTCACCCCACCTTTTCCAGCACCTTCGACAGGCGCTGGGCGAACGCGGAGGGGTCGGACAGAACTTCGCCTTCAACGATGCGGGCCTGGTCGAACAGGAGCCAGGCGGTATCGGCCAGGCGATCCGCCGCGCCGTCGGTCAGGGCCCCGTCGGCCAGCCGGCGGATCAACGGATGGCGCGGATTGACCTCGAGGATCCGCGGTGCCCGCTGCCCGGCCTGCTGATGCTGGCGCAGCAAGCGTTCGAGATGCAAACCGACATCGCCTTCGTCGGCCACCAGACAGACCGGACTGTCGATCAAGCGGTCGGAACTGCGCACGTCCTTGACCTGATCGCCCAAGGCCAGTTTGAAGGCGGCGATCAGAGCCGCCACGGCGTCACCGGCGGCCGGTTCCGGACGCTTGTCGTCGGCGCCTTCGGCGCCCTTGATCGCCGACAGATCGGCGGCGCCTTGGGTAACCGAGCGGAACGGCTTGTCCTGGTAAGAGGTGATGGCGTTCGGCCAGAATTCGTCGATCGGATCGGTCAGCAGCAGCACCTCGATCCCCTTGGCGATAAAGCCTTCCAATTGCGGGCTTTTCTTCAGGGATTCGATTTCATCGCCGCTGATCGTGTAGATCGCCTCCTGTCCGTCCTTCATGCGCGACAGATAGGTGGCCAGGCTGATCGGCTCGTCGGACGCGGTGGTGGCGAACCGGCAAAGATCGAGAATCTCGGTCTTCCGCTCGAAGTCCTCGTAGAGGCCTTCCTTGAGCACGGCGCCGAAGCTCGTCCAGAACGCGCCATAGTTGCCCTCGGCGTCCTCGGATTTCTTCTTCAGCTCCGAGAGCAGACGCTTGACCAGGCCGGTCTTGATCTTGGCCAGCAGGGGATTGTGCTGCAGCATCTCGCGGCTGATGTTGAGCGGCAGATCCTGGCTGTCGACGATGCCGCGGACGAAGCGCAAATAGGGCGGCAGCAATTCGGCGCAATTGTCGGTGATGAACACCCGCCGGACATAGAGCTTGAGATGCTGCTTGCGATCGGGATGGAAGATATCGAAGGGCTTCTGGCTGGGAATGAACAGCAGACCGGTGTATTCGATCGCCCCTTCCGCCTTGTAATGCAGGGTTGCCCAGGGCTCGTCGAAGGCATGGGCGACGTGGTGATAGAATTCCTTGTACTGCTCGGGGGTGATGTCGGATTTCGCCCGCGTCCATAGGGCCGACGCGCTGTTGATCGTCTCGTCCTTGCCGTCTTCGAGCAGAACCACCGGCAGGGCGATGTGATCCGAATAGGTCTTGACGATATTGCGCAGCCGGAAGCTGTCCAAAAACTCGTCCTCGCCCTCGCGCAGGTGAAGAACGATCCTGGCGCCCCGCTCGGCGTCCGCCTCTTCGGCGACGGTGAACTCGCCCTTGCCGTCCGAGGTCCAACGCCATCCCTGATCCTCGCCGGCCTTCCGGGTGATCACCTCGACCGTGTCGGCCACCATGAAGGCCGAATAGAAGCCGACGCCAAACTGGCCGATCAGGCTCATATCCTTCTTGGCCTCGCCGGTCATCTGATTGAGAAAGGCCGCCGTGCCGGAGCTGGCGATCGTCCCCAGATTGTCGACCAAGTCGCCCCGGTTCATACCGATGCCGTTATCGACGATGGTGAGTGTGCGTTTTTCCTTGTCGGCGGCCAGCGTGATGCGGAACTCGCTCACGCCTCCGGCCAGCAGATCCGGTTGGGTGAGCGCGGCATAGCGCAACTTGTCACAGGCGTCCGAAGCGTTGGAAATCAGCTCCCTGAGGAAGATCTCCTTGTTGCTGTAGAGCGAGTGAACGACCAAATCCAGAAGTTTGCTGACTTCCGCCTGAAAACTGAGCTTTTCTTCGGCCATGGGAGGAGTAACCTTGATAGTCGATCCAGTGGGTGAATATGTTTGCCCGCAGGATATGAGGGAAAGGTCGGCACAGTGCAAGTCCCTGGAGCGTTAAGGGTATTTTCAGAGGCGAAACACAGGCGTTGCTCTTCCCATGTCGAGTTGAGTATGAATGTCGTTCCAACGGCGATCGGTTGCGCCAAAGGGAGTCCGGTACCAAGACGAATTAATGCGGTATCCGGGCACGATTTCGCCGTTTTTCGTAGGACGAACTATAACGGAGAGGCTCATGCAGATTCCTTTGCAGATTACCTTTCATGGAATCGATCATTCCGATTCCATCGAGGAGCGTATCCGTGAAAAAGCGGTTAAACTTGAGCAAGTTTGCGACCGCATTACCCGCTGCCGGGTGGTGATCGAGGTCCACCACCGCAATAACAGCAGTCTTCATCGCAAGGGAGAACCCTTCCATATCACCGTCAATGTCACGGTGCCGGGAACCGAGCTTGTGGTGAAACGTGACCCCAAGGACTCCCACGTTAACGAAGATATCCTCATCGCTTTGCGCGAGGCCTTCGACAATATGGAGCGTCAGTTGAAAGACTATATGACGCGCCAACGCGGAGAAGTGAAAGCCCGCGCCGCGCAGTAACGCGCTGACGGGACTGAGCAGAAAAACGGCGTGTCAAACGGCACGCCGTTTTGTTTTGTTTTTTTTGTCAGACCCCGTCTCCCCCCCCCGAGGGGTTCCCGCCGCGGTGCGAAGCGGCATCTGCGTTCATCTGTGATCAATAGTATCCCGAGTATCCTGCGCCGTAGCCCGCCAACCGATTCTTTCGCCCCGCGTCTCCTCTCTCTTGCATTCTCCCCGCGCCTATCTGATTTTTAGATCCATGACGATGCAGCCTGCCATCGGCCGGGTGATCGCGGTCCTCGGGCCCACCAACACCGGCAAGACTCATTTGGCGCTTGAACGCATGCTGGGCCACCGCACCGGCATGATCGGCTTTCCCTTGCGCCTGCTGGCCCGCGAAAATTACGAGCGCATCGTGCGCCTCAAGGGAAAGGGGGCGGTGGCCCTGCTGACCGGGGAAGAGAAGATCATCCCGGCGCATCCCTCCTGGTTCGTCTGCACGGTCGAAAGCATGCCGCTCGACCGTCGCGTCGATTTCCTGGCGATCGACGAAATCCAGCTGTGCGCCGATCCCGATCGCGGCCATGTCTTCACCGATCGCCTGCTGCACGCCCGCGGCATGACGGAAACCATGTTCCTCGGCGCCGAAACCATCAAACCGCTGATCCGCCATCTGGTGCCGCGGGCCGAATTCATCACCCGCCCGCGCTTTTCCCAACTCAGCTACGCGGGCGCGCAGAAGCTCCAACGCTTGCCCCCACGCTCGGCCGTCGTCGCCTTTTCGGCGGCCGACGTTTACGCCCTGGCCGAGCTGATGCGCCGGCAAAAAGGCGGCGCCGCGGTGGTTTTGGGCGCCTTGAGCCCGCGCACCCGCAATGCCCAGGTGGGACTCTATCAAGCCGGCGAGGTCGATTATCTGGTGGCCACCGACGCCATCGGCATGGGCCTCAATATGGACGTCGATCATGTCGCCTTCGCCAGCTTGCGCAAATTCGACGGCCGCGTTCCCCGACCTCTGGACGCCAGCGAAGTGGCGCAGATCGCCGGCCGCGCCGGACGGCATATGAATGACGGCACCTTCGGCACCACCGGCGATATCGGACCGATCGCCCCGGAGATCGCCGACGCCGTCGAGAACCACAGCTTTCCCCCGCTCCAGCGCCTGCAATGGCGCAACAGCGCACTGCGTCTGACCTCGATCGAGGCGCTGCTGGGCTCGCTCAACCGGCAACCCGACCGTCCGGGCCTGATCCGCGCCCGCGACGCCGACGATCAGCTGGTGCTGCAGGCGCTGGCCGCCGATCCGGACATCGCTGAGCGGGCCCGCTCGCCCGAACGGGTCCGGCTGCTGTGGGATGTCTGCCAAATCCCCGATTTCCGCAAGACCCTGGCCGAACAGCACAGCCGGCTTTTGGGCGTCATCTTCCGTCATCTGAGCGGAGCGTCCGAAACCCTGCCCGTCGACTGGCTCGACCAGCAGATCAAGCGTCTCGACCGCACCGACGGCGACCTCGACACCCTGATCGGCCGCATCGCCAACATCCGCACCTGGACCTATGTCAGTCATCGCGCCGCCTGGCTGAGCGACGCCCCGGCCTGGCAGGAGCGCACGCGCGCCCTCGAGGACCGCCTGTCGGACGCCCTGCACGATCGCCTGACCCGGCGCTTCGTCGATCGCCGCACCACCATGCTGGTCCGCAAGCTGAAAGGCAGCGAGACGCTGCTGTCCAATGTGGCGACCGACGGCCAGGTGCTGGTCGAAGGGCATTTCGTCGGCAATTTGAAGGGCTTCCAGTTTCAGGCCGATGCCGCCGAGGGGCTGCATGCCACGCGCACCGTCGCCGCCGCCGCGCACCGCGCGCTTCGCCCCGAGATCGCCGGGCGCATCGCCAAGCTCGCCGGCGAACCCGATCAGGCGTTTGGACTGGATCATCAGGGGCAGATCCTGTGGCTGGGCAATCCGGTCGCCCGATTGGCCGCCGGCGCCACCCCCTTGCGCCCGGCGATTTTATTGCTGCCGTCCGATCTGATCGAAACGGCGGCCCGGGAGTTGCTGCACAAACGCCTGACCAGCTGGCTCGACGGCCATCTGGCGGCCGGCCTGGCGGAGCTTTTTGCCGCCCTGGCCGCCCCCCTGTCGGGCCCGGCGCGCGGATTGGTCTTCCAATTGGGCGAAGGCTTGGGCTCCCTGCCCCAGCGCAAAGCCTTGGCGCAAATACGCCCGCTGACGGAAGCCGATCGCAAGGCCCTGGCCCGTCTCGACATCCGCCTGGGCATGGAAAGCGTCTTTCTGCCCCGCCTGTTGAAACCGGCGAGCCAAAGCCTGCGCGCCCTATTGTGGTGCGTCCACCGCGGCCTGCCGCCGTTGCCGCCGCCGCAACCCGGCCGCATCACCGTGCCGGTGCCGGAGGGGGCCCCGCCGGGATTCTTCGAGGCCGTGGGCTTTCGCCCGCTGGGCGGCCAGGCCGTCCGCCTCGACATGCTGGAACGCTTCGCCGCCCAGGTCCGTCATCTGGCCCGATCCGGCGCTTTTTCGCTCAGCCCGGCGGTGGCATCCGGGATCGGCCTGTCGCCCCATGACGCGGGCCCCATCCTGGAGGCCCTTGGCTATCGGCCCGAGACGGGCGAACAGGGACCTCTTTATCGGGCCGCGCCGCGCGGCAAAGCGATGCGCCGGCCGCCGGCCTCGGACGACCGCCGCGAAAGTTCTCCCTTCGCGGCGCTGCGCGGTTTGACGAGATCGTGACCGATGGAGTCTTTGCGCATCGACAAATGGCTGTGGTTCGCCCGCGTCTGTAAATCCCGCAGTCTTGCCCAACATCTGATCGAAGACGGCGACGTCCGGCTCAACAATCAGCCGATCGCCAAAACCAGCGTCCTGGTCCGCCCCGGCGACGAAATCGTCTTCCGCCAGGGGCGCGGCTGGCGCCATCTGATGGTGGTCGCTCTCGGCAGCCGGCGCGGACCGGCCGCGGAAGCAGCGGCGCTCTATCGCGAATTGGCGGCGCCCAAACCGCCGCCGGACCATTGGGCCTCGCTTTTTCTGGATGAGGAAATATGAAAAAGCCTGTTCAAAGCGGGGTTGTTCCCACCGGCGCGCTGTGTTAGGCAAGGCGCCATGTTTGAAAGTTTCAAGTCTTTGTTTTTTGGTGAAAGTGGTTCCTCCTCGGCAATGGCCGACGATGACCCGCGCCTTGCCGTGGCGGCTCTGCTGGTCGAAGCGGCGATGGTGGACGGCACCTTGGAGGGCGTCGAGGGAGCGCGGATCGCAAGCCTCCTCCGCGAACGCTTCGCGCTGTCCGAACCCGACGCCGAAGCGCTGCTGGCGCGCGCCCATGTCCTGCAGGAACAATCCAGCCAGCTTTATCCGTTCGCCAAAGTGATTGTCGAAAAATTCGAGGCGCCTCAGCGTGCCGAATTGATGGAAATGTTGTGGGAAGTGGTCTTTGCCGACGGCCGCCTCCACGATTACGAGGCCAGCCTGGTCCGCCGGGTGGCCGGATTGCTCTTCGTTTCAGACCAGGACAGCGGAGCCGCGCGCCAGCGGGCAATGGCTCGTCTCGGGCTTGCCGGCCCCTTGGCCTGAAACACCAACCCGACGGAGAATGTTATGACCTATGTCGTCACGGAAAACTGCATCAAGTGCAAATTCATGGATTGCGTCGAAGTCTGCCCCGTCGATTGCTTCTACGAGGGCGAGAACTTCCTGGTGATCAATCCCGATGAATGCATCGATTGCGGTGTCTGTGAACCGGAATGCCCGGCCGAAGCGATTTTCCCCGACAGCGCCGACCAGGCCATCGCCTGGATCGGAGTCAATCACGACTTTGCCGAGCAATGGCCCAACATCACCCGCAAGGGCGAATCGCCGGCCGATGCCGACGCCTGGAAGAACAAAACCGGCAAGGCCGAGCTGCTCAGCCCGAATCCGGGAAAACGTTGACGACGCCAGAGAACTGGATTATTTCGTGCCGCGTGTCAGAGATTGACACGCGGCAACTTTTGATTGCAAAACCAACGCCGAGGCGGATTCGTTCTGTTCCTCGACGCGCGGCTATGGTATAAACCTCTTTCCGCTGAACTAGGTTTAGCGGACAGCCGCCTAGTGGCTGCGCCATTTGGGCAATTGCCCCACACGGCAAAACCAAGGGTTCCGAATCGACCGTTTTGGCGGTGCGGTGCGCGGGGTTTTTGTCGTGCCCGGCTGTTGCCCAGGTTTTTTTTGAGGGATGAGCAGGATATGCTGGACGAATCGTTTTCTGAAGGCGACTACGTTGTCTATCCGACCCACGGAGTCGGTAAGGTTGAGTCGATCGAACTGCAGCGCATTGCCGGGCACGAACTCGAATTGTTCGTCATCACATTTGACCGCGACCGCATGACGCTCAGGGTTCCGGTGCCGAAGGCGAAGAAATCCGGTTTGCGCAAATTGTCCTCGCCCGGAATCATGGATACGGCGCTCAGCACGCTGCGCGGCCGCGCCAAGGTCAAGCGGGCCATGTGGAGCCGCCGCGCCCAGGAATATGAAGCCAAGATCAATTCGGGCGACCCCATCTCCATCGCCGAAGTGGTCCGCGATCTCCATCGCAACGCCAACCAGCCCGATCAGTCCTATAGCGAACGCCAGATCTATGAAGCCGCTCTCGAGCGTTTGGCCAGCGAACTTGCTGCCGTCGAACGCATTGAGCAGGATATGGCGACGCAAAAACTGGAAAAGCTGCTCGACGCCGCTTAAGGTATCAGGAGTGGTGTCGTCGGACGCCACTCCTGTCATCCTTGAGGGAGGTCACACGCAGCGCATGTCCTCCGATCAGAGCATCTTCGCGACATTGCGTGGCGATTCGCACATTTGGGCGATTGCCGCCATTCACGGCCAAGCGGATCGGCTGTCCGCCTTGCATCGTCAACTCTCTCGACAATTCCGGCCCGGCGACCAGGTCGTCTATCTCGGCAATTTTTCGGGCCACGGCCGCGAGGTCCGCCAATCCATCGACGAACTGCTGTTGTTCCGCCGCGCCTTGTTGGCGCGGGGCGGCGTCGATTGCGCCGACATCGTTTTCCTGCGCGGCGCGCAGGAGGAAATGTGGCAGAAGCTGCTGCAGTTGCAGTTTGCCCCCAATCCCGTCGAAGTCCTGCAATGGATGGTCTCCCAGGGCATCGAGCCGACCATCAAAGCCTATGGCGCCTCGGTGCAGGAAGCGATTCTGGCCGCCCGCGACGGCACCGTCTCGCTCACTCGCTGGACCGGCCAGCTTCGCCAGAATTTGCGCAGCCATGACGGGCATGCCTCGCTGATGAGCGTGCTGCGCCACGCCGCCTTCACCGACACCGGCAATCTGCTGTTCGTCCATGCCGGCATCGATCCACAACGCCCGCTGTCGGCGCAAAGCGATAGTTTTTGGTGGGGCGGTTCGGGCTTCGCCTCGATCGACCAGCCTTATGGCGACTACCGGCGGATCGTCCGCGGCTTCGACCGCCGGCATCAGGGCTTGCAGGAAACGCCCTTCACCGTGTCTCTCGACGACGGATGCGGGTTCGGCGGCGCGTTGCTGGCCGGGGAATTCGGCCCCGACGGCGCTCTTTTACAAGTGCTGAAGGTCTGATCGCGGGACATGTCGAGGAATAAAAGACGAAAACCATGAAAGGCGACAAGGACACTGCGGCGACGCTCTATCCCCCGATCGAGCCCTATCGCCAGGGATGGCTGTCGGTCGGCGGCACGCATCGGCTTTATTGGGAAGAATCGGGCAATCCGGCCGGCCAACCGGTGGTCTTTCTGCATGGCGGGCCGGGCGCCGGCTGCGCCGCCCTCCATCGCCGTTTCTTCGACCCGCGGCGTTACCGCATCGTGCTGTTCGATCAGCGCGGTGCCGGCCGGTCCGTCCCCGCCGCCCTGGTCGCCGACAACACGACCCCCCTTCTGGTCGATGATATCGAAAGCCTGCGCGCCCATCTTGCCATCGACCGATGGCTGGTGTTCGGCGGATCCTGGGGCAGCACCTTGGCCTTGGCCTATGGACAGGCGCACCCCGAGCGCTGCCTGGGCTTCGTGCTGCGCGGCATCTTCTTGTTCCGCCCGGCCGAGGTGACGTGGTTTCTCCATCACATGGGCCAATTCTTCCCCGAGGCGGGCCGTCGTTTTCTGACCTTTCTGCCGCCCGAGGACCGCGCCGATCCGCTGGCCGCCTATTACCGGCGGCTGACCGACGCCAGCCCGGCCGTGCATATGCCGGCGGCCCAGGTGTGGTGCGGTTATGAGGAATCCTGCTCGCGGCTGTACGCCGATCCGGTGGGCGACGCCCGCCCGTCGCCCTCGGCGCTGGCCATGGCCCGCATCGAAGCCCATTACATGATCAATGACGGCTTCATGGCGCCCGACCAGTTACTCCGCGGCATGCCCCGTCTGCACGGCCTGCCCGCCACCATCGTGCAGGGGCGTTACGACATGGTCTGCCCGCCGACCAGCGCCTTCGATCTGATCGACGCCTGGCCGGGCGCCGAGCTGCAAATCATTCCCAACGCCGGCCATTCGGCCATGGAACCCGGCACCCGCGCCGCCCTGGTCGCCGCCACCGATCGCTATCGGTCGTTGCCGTAGAAAGACCCCCTCGCCTTTCTTGATCGCCGTCCCCACTCATGCGATAACCGCCGCTGGGCGCCCGTAGCTCAGTAGGATAGAGCACAGGATTCCTAATCCTGGGGCCGTGGGTTCGAATCCCGCCGGGCGCACCAAATTCCTCTACGCTGAAGTACGAAATTCCAATAAAATTCAATATGATATGTCGCCTTGGCGATATATGACAATTGTCGTATTGTCCGCCGAATCGCGTCGATCTACGCTCGTTTACGCATCTCGCTGCTACCGGGTTGCTACCTGATTTTGGGGGGAAAGGGCGCGGAAATGGCCAAGAGTCGGCTGTCCAAGAAAACCGTCGAGGCGATTGCGCCGGGCGAAAAGGACATCATCGTCTGGGATAGTGACCTGACCGGGTTCGGCGTCAAGGTGACGCCTGCGGGAAAACGGATTTATTTCTGCTATTACCGGACCGAAAGCGGGCAGCAACGGCGCCCGATGGTCGGCCAGCATGGGCCATTGACCTGCGACGAAGCGCGCGGCATCGCCAAGGACATGCTGGCGGACGTGCGAAAAGGTGGCGATCCCAGCAACACGCGAAAGGAAAAGCGCCAAGCCCCCACCCTGGCGGAATTCGCCGACCGCTATCTTGCGGACCATGCCCGTACCAGGAAGAAGCCCCTGAGCGTTCAGGCCGACGAACGAAACCTGCGAAACCATGTGTTGCCGGCTTTGGGCCGCAAGAAGCTGCCCGAAATCACCCGCGCCGATGTCGCGCGCTTTCACCTGGGCATGAAGGACAAGCCCGGCGCGGCGAACCGTTGCCTCATGCTGCTCAGCAAAATGTTCAATCTAGCCGAATTGTGGGGCCTGCGCCCGGACGGCTCGAACCCTTGCCGGCATATCGAAAAATTCGCCGAACGGAAAATCGAACGTTTCCTCTCCCCCGATGAACTGGCCCGCCTGGGAAGCGTGCTGGTGGAAACCGAAGCCAAGAAGACCGCCCCATCCACGGTGATCGCCGCCATCCGTCTGTTGATTTTCACGGGATGCCGGCGCGATGAAATTCTGACGCTCCGCTGGGAGCATGTGGACATGGACCGGCAATGCCTGCGCCTGCCCGACAGCAAGACGGGCGCGAAGCCGGTCTATCTGAACGGAGCCGCCATCGAAACACTGCAAACCATCCCTCGCCATGACGACAATCCCTGGGTGATCGTCGGGAGCAAACGCGGAACACATCTGGTCAATATCGAAAAACCGTGGCGGGCCATCCGTGAGCGGGCCGGGCTGTCCGATGTGCGCCTTCACGATCTGCGCCACAGCTTCGCCAGCATCGGCGCGGCTGCCGGCCTGGGGTTGCCGATGATCGGTGCACTTTTGGGACATAAGGAAGCGGCGACCACTCAGCGCTATGCCCATCTCGCCGCCGATCCGCTGCGCGCCGCCAACGAATTGATTGGCCGGGAAATCGCCAAGGCGATGGGAGCGCCGAAATGACGGAACAGGCAACCACATCGGAAAAAGAAGGTCTTTCCTTTGAGGATGCCATCATGGCTTTCGGTCCACCCGATATCGTGAAAAATATTGGCACGAAAAAGGAAGTCGAGGACTTCGACGCCATCTTTGGCCACGTTCCTGGCCACGATTCCCTCCGAAAGATATTGGAATGGGTGGTTGAGGCTTTGCTGGCGGCGATAAAGGCGAGAGCGGCTGAAATCACCTCGAAGCATGCCGCGAAGATTGCCTGGAAACGAATGCTGGATGACCTGCGGGCTGGCCGGCTTGTGGCATCGGGGTTGAACCCGAAAAGAGAACCGATGGTCCGCGAGATCGTTCCGCAAACTCTTTGGTCATCACGCATCAGATTTTCCAATCGCGGAAAACCCCTAGGCAATTCTCGCTACCAATCCCTCCTTTTCGCGAAAACTGAAGATATTCCGGAAAGCTGGGAAAAGCCGAAAGAGGAGCAGACGGAACACGGCCCAGTTGCCGGTCGGAAAAGTGGCCGTCCGTCGAAAGCCGAGACCATCCACGCCGCTTACGAGCAAATCACCAAGGACTACACGCTCAATTTCACCGATCACGTCGCGGCTATCCGCGCCGCCGCCAAGGAAATCCTGGGTGACGACAGCGACAAGGGCTTGAGCGAGGACGCCATCTATAAAGCCGTTGGCCGCCTGTTCGCCGACGAGAAAGCGTCCGCAAAACCTTCCGAGAAACGATAAAAGGCCGGTCATTTTATCGAGATTTTTCGCAATCCGGCGTTTTGCCAGCGTGGCTCCGTCATCAACAACGACGATGAGGTCACACCATGCAAGACGACAAAACAAACGCCGACCCGGATCATCTGGACCGGCTGATTCGTGAACCGGAAGCCGCCGACTATCTCGGCTATTCGGTTCGGGCCCTGCAAAACTGGCGGCTGCGCGGTGGCGGCCCCCGCTTTGTCCGCGTCTCGCGGCGCTCCATCCGTTATCGCCGCCGCGATCTCAACGCCTGGGCCAATGGCCGCATGGCTTCCAGCACCGCCGATTCGACCAGCGCCTCCAATCCGTCAGGTGATGAGCCTCATCGTGGGGTCAAGGCTCTTCGCAGGGACCCGCGCCGGTCGGCGTGGGTGGAAGAGTCTTGAGGCCACGGTCGATGCCCATGCTCGATTGCGGGTGCAGGTCCGTTATGGATCTGCACCCCTGCCCAGCGGCGAGCGGACTTAATTCCTTGCGGAGCAAAACCGAACCGGAACACGCGGCGGGCGACGCCAGCGCCGGGGGAGGCTCCGCGCGAGCGGAGGTTTCCGGCGCTGGCGGCGACAGCCGCCAGCCCGCCCCATCGCCCATGGCTTGAATTCGTCCGAACGCGCGATGACCGCTCGTTCCACAGCAGCTTTCAACGCGGTGGCGCATTGAGCGCCCGCGCGACCGTTCGCACGAAAGCCAAGGACGCGGATGCGTCCGCCCGGCGACTGAGGGCAGATTTTAACCAAGGCAAAGCCTTGGGGGGCGTCCCTGTAACACGCCCCCCTAGAACCCCATTGGAGTAGAGCATGCAACTTCTCTATCGGAATTTCGATGGCCTGGATGTCTCGTTCAAAGGCGCGATGCCGGCCCATGTCTTGAAGGTGCTGACAGCCGGCAAGGCCAAGGCGCAGGAACAACGGGAAGACGCCCTCGTCCTCCTCGGCCCAAAACGGATTCCTGTCCATATCGCCGAAACCGGCATGCGCGGCGGTTACGCCTTTCGCTTCGACACCGGCCCTTTCGGTGCGATTTGGTCCGTGGCCGACAATACCGATTCGGAACGATGGAATATCCGCGCGTCGGTCAAGAGTCTGGCCCTAGCCGATGGCGGCTATCGGGGAGCCAAAGCGCAACTCCTGACCTTTCTGTCCGATGTGGGAGCCTTCGGGCCATGCGACGGCATGCCGGAAGAACGAATCAGCCGTTTCGATTTCTGCATCGACTTCGCCCTGCCCTGGTTTCAACCCGACCCCGAGCATATCGTCTGTCACAGCCACACGACGCGGCGAGTGCATCGAAGCTGGCAGGGCGAAACGGTCAACCGGGGCAAACGCATCGAATCGCTGACCATCGGCAAAATGCCCGGTCGCCAAGTGATCCTGTACGACAAGACCCGCGAAATCGTCGCCCACGCAAAGCCCTTCTGGTGGGATTATTGGAAGTTGGATCCGGCCCACTATGACGGCGAGGTTTGGCGCGTCGAAGTCCGCGCCGGTAAAGCCGAATTGGATAATTGGAATCTGCGGAGCTTCGGGAATCTGGAGCGAATCGCCGGAGCCGTCATCGAAAGCACGCTGAACGCCATTCGTTACGCCGAACCGACCAACGACAGTCAGGCGTCACGCTGGCCATCGCATCCGTTGTGGACGGCCTGTCTGGCGGCGGCGGACGAGGCGCTTGCCCCTTATAAATCCCCGGTGACGCGCGGCAAGGTCATCGAGGGCTTGCGAGCGGACGCCATCGAACGGTTCACCAAACTGTTTCCCGGCTTGGTGGCGTCCTTCACCCATCTGCTCGGCCACGATATTTCCGAACTGCCAACCGTCTTGGAACAGTTGGTCGCCGATATCATTCGCTACGCCAGCAAGAATCCGCGCGCCATGGAGGCGAAGTTTCAGCGGGCAGTTGACCGATACGCTCTGCTCCGATAAAGCATAAATTTGCTTCTTGAAACGACACCATTATGGTACCACTTTGTCATGGATAAGCGCACGCCAACCTATGATGTCGAGGCGTTCAAGGCGGCAGTTGCCGAGGGCCGCGCGGATTTCACGCGAACCGCAGTGAGGACAGCGCAGGCTCTCGGGTTCGATATCGCCGATATGAAAGCCGCCATCGCCTTGATGAACCGACGGCAGTTCTATAAGTCGATGACATCTCTGGCGGATCATCGGGTTTGGCAAGACGTCTATCATCTGCACCACGAAGGCCTGTTGCTTTATATAAAATTCACTGCCGGCGTGGTCTGCGAGTTCACCCTTCTGTCGTTCAAGGAAAAATGAGTCATGTCGAACAAGCGGAAGGAACAGACGGCACCCAATGCCAGCGAGCGATCCTGTCCGACCTGCGGAGGAGCCATGGTCCGTGATACTCGGCCGGATCGGATCGAATACAAGGGACTGGCGGTCGAGGTGGAACAACCCGGATGGTATTGTGGCTGCGGCGAAGCCATACTCAACGAGGCGGACGTAATCGCCACCAATGGCGCCTATCTCGATTTGCGCGCCAAGGCCGAAGGACTTCTGACCGCCACCG
>Ga0209415_10003938_pt1 | contig 27456 bp, 23 predicted proteins | sample PeaSoiSIISIP2007_FD_187696 | JGI IMG/M metagenome (GOLD analysis project Ga0209415, IMG submission 187696) | Peat soil microbial communities from Weissenstadt, Germany - SII-SIP-2007 (SPAdes) (version 2) | ecosystem: Environmental > Terrestrial > Soil > Wetlands > Peat | place: Germany... | reverse complement strand
GATTTGAACCCGGGCTCTCTGGTCCCCCAGACCAGCGCCTTAACCAAGCTGGGCCACGTCCCGTCGCCCTGTCGGACCCACAGATCATAGCGCAGCACCCGACCCCGGCCGAGCCCAGCGTCCGCACGGCCCACGACCCGCGCCCCGCCACCCGCCAACCCGCGCCCCGCCAACCCGCGGCCCGCCAACCCGCGGCCCGCCAACCCGCGCCCCGCCACCCGCAGCCCGGGACTCCGCAACCATGTGCGCCCGATAAGTCGGCTTTACGCGATTCGCTGACCCCGGATCGCTGACTTAGCACGGCTTTCAGTGATGTTAACGCCCGTTATATGAGAAATGTGCCCACGGAATCCGTGCTATGTCGCTGGGTGACCGTCTGCGAGGCCATCCAGGGCGGCTGGCAGGGTTCGTCGCCGCGGGCGCGGGTTCGGTATGCTCGTCGCAGAGCGCTGACGGAGACAAGTAGCGTCCGGGATCGCGAGCCTGAGAGAGCCGCTGGCAGCTGAGAAAGCGGCCTCGTCCCCGGAACTGCGAAGACCCTCCCGAGCGCGGGGAGGAACCGCCGCCGCGGCCAGCGGCAGGCACAATGCCCCGCCGGCCAGCCCCCGTGACCGGGCGAACGAGGCACCGCCGGTCAGCCGGCGGCGGCGAAGGTGTGGTGGCACCGCGAGTTCCCTGCTCGCCCGCACTTCCAAGGGTCGCACCAACCCAGGAGTGCCCGATGAGCTCGCAGACCGGCCAGACCGCCATGACTCAGTCGACTGCCCAGACCGGGTTGACCTCCGACACTGAGCCCGGCACCCAGACCGGGCCCGGCCCCCAGGCCGAACCCAGCCCCCAGACCGAGCCCGGCACCCAAGCCCGAGCTGGCACCCAAAGCGGATCCCGCCCCCAGGCCGAACCCAGCCCCCAGACCGAGCCCGGTGCCAAGCCCGCAGCCGCGCCGGGAGAACAGACCAGGTCCGGCACCCGGGTCCTGGCGGGGGAGCTGCTCGCACACGTCGGTCAGCGAGCGACGATCGCGGGTTGGCTGCACCGCAAACGGCAGCTCAAATCGGTCACCTTCCTTGTCATCAGGGACCGGACCGGCCTGGCCCAGGTCGTCCTGGCCGGCCAGGACGCGATCAGCGCCGCCGCCGGGCTGACCGAAGAGACCGTCCTGCAAGTGACCGGACTGGTCAAGGCGAGCCGGCAGGCGCCAGGCGGCGCCGAGATAGCCGGCCCAGCCGGGTCCGGCGGGCCGAAGCTCACTGTGCTGTCCGGGCAGACGGCGCCACCGCCGTTCGATCTGTACCGGCCGGCCATCGCCGCGACCCTGCCGACGATCCTTGACCACGCGCCGACGACGCTCAGGCACCCGCTGCTGCGATCCGGCTTCGAGATAGCCGCCGCCAGCGCGGCCGGATTCCGGACCGCGCTCGACGAGAGATCCTTTACCGAGATCTTCACTCCCAAGATCGTCGAGTCTGCCACCGAGTCCGGCGCGAACGTGTTCGGCATCGACTACTTCGGCCGCCCCGCCTACCTGGCACAGTCGCCGCAGTTCTACAAGCAGGCCATGGTCGGAGTCTTCGAGCGGGTCTACGAGGTCGCTCCCGCGTTCCGGGCCGAGCCGCACGACACGGCCAGGCACCTGGCTCAGTTCACCAGCCTGGACGCGGAACTCGCCCTCTTCGGCGAGCACGGCATTGGCGACCACCGCGACGTCATGGCCGTGCTGCGGGACGTGATCGCCGCCATGGTGACCGCGGTAGCCGAGCGGGCCGGTCCCGCCGCTGAGCTGCTGCACGTCGTGCTGCCTGTCGTCCCCGAGCCCATTCCGCAGCTGCACTTCGTCGATGCGCAGGAGCTGATCGCCCGGTCGGCGGGATGGGACCCGACCGGCGAGCCGGACCTGTCACCCGCCGATGAGCGCTGGCTATGCGAGTGGGCGGTCCGCGAACACGGCAGCGAGTTCCTGTTCGTCACCGGATACCCGGCGGTCGCCAAGCCGTTCTATACCCACCCGGACCCGGCCAGGCCCGGCTACACGAACGGCTTCGACCTGCTGTTCCGCGGCCTCGAGCTGGTCACCGGCGGCCAGCGGCTGCACCGGCACGAGGACTATCTCGCCGCACTGGCCAGCCGGGGCGAGGATCCCGCACCCTACGCCGGCTACCTCCAGATATTCAGCCACGGAATGCCGCCGCACGGCGGATTCGCGATCGGACTCGAACGCTGGACCGCGCGCCTGACCGGCGCCGCCAACGTCCGTCAGGTGACGATGTTCCCGCGTGACATTCACCGGCTCAGCCCGTGACCGCCGACGTCGCCAGCTTCCCGGTCAGCGAATCGCGGCGGCCTCGCCCCCGGCCGGCAGCTCGCAGCGAGAGGCCACCTCAGCCTGACGAGCCGGAGATCGCCGGCACGCTGATCAGCTGGGTCTGATGCCAGCCCGAGCCTCTGACCAGCTGCCACACGGCTACTGCGCTGTCTCCCGGCGCCATCGCCGTGATCTGCCCCGCACCAGGGAGCAGGGTCGCGGTCGACGCAGGCAGCGTGAGCGGCGTCTGCCAGGTCGCGCCAGGACCGGCGGCCGGGCCGAGAACCGCCCCGCGCTGCCCGCTGAGGACAAGTCCCCATTGGTCGCTGGTTCCGACCGAGACCGATTCCACCTGACGGTCATTGAGATTAAACGGGCGGCCCAGCGTCCAGGTCGTCCGGTGCCCGGTCGCCCACGCAGGGATCAGGACCTGCTGGCGGCCGGTCCCGGCCGCTAGCAGCGCGGCAGCGCCGGTGCCCGTGCTCGCCAGGCGGAGCACCGCGATCCGCTGACCGGTAAGCGATCCGGGCAGCGCCAGGCTGGCCGCCTGCCAGCTGCCGCCAGCGCTGGTGAAGATGCCGACCTTGCCGGGCCGGCCGCAGTCTCCAGCCAGCAGCGGAGCCCCGCCCGGGCCGGCCCCGGCGGCGGTCAGCGCGGTCAGGCCGCAGGCCCGGCCGGCCGGGCTTGCGGCCAGCGCCCGCACGGTGACCAGGGCACTCCAGGACCTGGCGTGCGGGCTGGACATCTCGGCCGACCTGGCGGTGATCGCCAGCAGGCGGCCGTCCGGCAGGGCCGCCAGCGCATCTGGCTCGGGCGCGAGCGGCACCGAGAGGAGGCCCTGTGACCAGCTTGCGCCGCCATCGCTGCTCATCGCCAGCGGCGTGAACGTCAGCAGCTCGCTGGGCAGGAAGCCCGCGGTCAGCGTGCCGCCCGGTGCCGCCGCTACCGCGAGGCCGCCGGTGTCGGCGACACCGGGCGGCGTGACGAGCCGCCAGCGGCCACCGCCGGTGCTGATCAGCAGCTGCCAGAACGGATCCTGGACTCCCCCGGCTCCGGCGAGCCGCACGATCGCCCAGCTCGCGCCGGTGCCTGAGACGGCAGTAGCAAGCGGTGCCCGTGCCGCCGGCTGCTGGCCCTGCTGAGCCGGTCTGCCGGTCGCGCTTACCCCGCAGCCGGCCAGCGTGCCCGCGACGACCACTGCCGCGGCAGCGCTCCTGAGGCGACGCCGGCCCATCTGGTTCCTCACCGCTCCTTCGTCGCAGCTTCTGGCATGCGCATCTTACGCGGATATCGACCCGGCGACTGGCGGCCGCGGCAGCCGCGTCATCCAGGCTTCGAGAGTGGACGTCGGCGGTATAAATCTTCACAATCGGGTTAGGGCACGCATCGCGGGCTTGAGCTGCCCGGCGGCGGGCACTCGAGCCAAGGATGCCCGGGTCTGCGGGCGCCGTGCAGCCAGGCACGGTGCGCCAGGCACGGTGCCGCCAGACGCGGTGCTGCCAGAGACGGCGCGCCAGACACCTGGCCGACCGGCCGCGGAGGACCGCGGTACCGGCCTGAGGGGGATGACCGATGACGGGACGGCGCAGGCGCCTGACGCACGGCGCGCGCCGGCCAGGCTGGTTCCGCCCGACCTTCGAGGCCGCGGTGATAGTGGCAGCGGCAGCGGTCCTGGCGGTGGCCAATGTCGCGTCGGCCTCGCTCACCGGTCTGGACAGAACGGCTGCCTGGCGGAGAGTCCCGGGACAGCGGACGGGTTCGGCGTTCAACGGCACGCGGGCGGTCGGCGCCCTCCTCCTGCGCCGCAACGGCCATCTCGGGCGGCACTTCTGCACGGCCAGCGTGGTGCACAGCCCCGCCGGAGATCTGCTGCTCACCGCCGCGCACTGCATGAGGGGCCTGAAGCTGAAGCCGGCCGGCGGCGTGGTGTTCGCGCCCGGATATCACAGAGGCCGCATGCCGCTGGGGCTGTGGGTGGTGACCGCCGAGTTCGTCACCACCAGGTGGGCCTCTCGGCATGACCCGAACGACGACTTCGCCTTCCTCGTGGTGAGCGGCCACCACCCGATCGAGCGATCCGCCGGCGCCGAGCGGCTGAGGACGGCCACCCACCTGCCCGCGCAGGTGCAGGTGATCGGGTATCCGGATACCACGAGCTCACCGATCCGCTGCACGGCCAGCGCACATGCTTTCGATCCGCGGACCCTGCGGCAGATGAAGTTCGTCTGCGGCGGATACACCGACGGCACAAGCGGCGGGCCGTTCCTCTTCCACGTCAGCCCGAGGACTAAGGACGGGGCGATCATCGGCGTCATCGGCGGCTACCAGGAAGGCGGCGACACTCCCGCCATCTCGTACTCCCCCGTCTTCAGCGTCAGCATCGCGGCGCTCTACCGAACGGCAACGGCGCCGGGCGCGCCACCGAGCCCGTCACCGACGCCCACGCCAAGCACGAGCACGAGCACGAGCCCATCCGCGACCCCGGCGCCGAGTCCGTCACCGACGCCGACGCCGACGCCCTAGCCGACCGCCAGCCTCAGCCCCCAGCGACCCAGCACCGAGACCGTCACCGACGCCGACGCCGACGCGGATCGCCAGCCTCGGCCCCAGCGACCCGGCAACCGGATCCGTCACCGATGCCGCGGCATGAGCCGGATCGCCAGCCCTCGGCCCCGGAGTCCGCCAGCGACCCGGCACCGAGACCGTCACCGACGCCGGCCGCGCGGCCTGAGCGCTACCCGAGTCCGAGCGATATCGCGTCGATCTCGGCGAGCTCGGCCGCGGACGGGGTCCACGATCCTGCCTCGGCATTAGCTGCTACCTGGGCAGGCGACATCGCCCCGGCGATCACGCTCGCGCAGCCGGGCTGAGCAGCCAGGCCAGCGATCGCGATCTGGAGCAGGGAGACACCCCGCGGCTCGCCCCAGCCGGCCAGCGCTTCGACGATGTCCAGCTTGGCATCCGTGACGTAGCCCTCACGGCCTGCCAGCCTGGTGCCCTCGCCGGCCGGCTGGTCACGCCGGATCTTGCCGGTCAGCAGCCCGTTCGCGAGCGGGAAGTACGGCAGGACGCCCAGGCCGAAGTGCCGTGCCGCGGGCACGACCTCGGCCTCGGCCGCCCGCTCCAGCAGCGACCAGTGGTTCTGCGCCGATACGAAAGGCGGGACGCCGAGCCGTTCGGCCACGCCCGCGGCCTCGGCGATCTGCCACCCGGCGAAGTTGGAATTGCCCAGATAGCGGACCTTGCCCTCGGCGACAAGCTCACCGAGCGCGCTGAGGGTCTCCTCGATCGGCGTGCGCGGGTCGGGAGTGTGGATCTGGTACAGGTCGATGTAGTCGGTTCGCAGCCGGCGCAGCGACTGCTCAACGGCACGCCTGATATAGCCGCGCCCGCCCTTGGCACCGGCCGCCTGGCCGTAGCCCAGGTCGGCGTGCTGGTGGCCGAACTTGGTCGCCAGCACAACCTGATCGCGGCGTCCGGCGAGTATCTCGCCGAGCAGTTCCTCTGAGCGGCCGCCACCGTACGTGTCCGCCGTGTCCAGCAGGGTGATCCCGGCCTGGATCGCCGCGTCGACCACCGCCGCAGTGCCTGCGAGGTCCAGCCTGGAGCCGAAGTTGTTGCAGCCCAGGCCTACCACCGATACGGCGAGCCCGGAATTGCCCAGTGACCTGTAGCGCATGTGCCCTGCTTTCGTCGATATGCCCCGTGACCCTGCCACGCCGATCGTACCGACGCATCGGTCGTCCCGAGCGCCGGCTCCAGCCGTCCCCGGCACGCGCCCGCGCCGATGGCTCGGCCCCCGGTGCGCCCGCGAGAGAGCGGCGATATTCTGTGCCGCACCATGCCAGACCGCCGCCATTCCGCAGCCACGAGCCCGGCCAGACAGGGCTGGCCGGGCGCACCGGAGCGCGGCGCGTGACCGGTCAGTCGCCGGGATCGGCCGTGCTGCGCATCCGCCTCGGGACCCAGCTGCGCCGCCTGCGGGAGGCCCGCGGCGTGACGGCGCAGCACGCGGCGAAGGCTATCCGCGGCTCGGAGTCCAAGATCAGCAGGATTGAGCTCGGCCGCCACGCGGCCAGGGAGGTTGATGTTGATGACCTGCTGACGCTGTACGGCGTGACCGATCCGGCCAGGCGCGAGGCGCTCCTGGCACTCGCCAGCCAGGCCAGCGCGCCAGCCTGGTGGCGCAGTCATTCCGACATCCTGCCGAGCTGGTATCGGACCTATCTCGGGCTTGAGGAGGCGGCCGACGTCGTCCTTGGCTATGACAGCCATTTCATGCCCGGCCTGCTCCAGACCGACGATTACGCCGCCGGGCTGCTCGCAATCGGCGGGCTCACGGCATCCGAGCGCGACCGGCTGATGCAGGTGCGCGCCGAGCGGATCAGAAGGTTCGCTGCCCGGGGCTGGCGGCTGCTGGCCGTGATCGACGAGTCCGTGCTGCACCGGCCGGTCTCCAGCCAGCAGGTGCTGCGGGCCCAGCTCGCTGAGCTCGCCGACGCGAGCCGGCGTCCTGGCATCGCGGTCCAGATCAGGCCGCTGGCGGCGGGCGCGCCTACCACCCCGGTCGGGTTTACGATCCTCCGGTTCGCCGACCCGGAGCTGGCCGATGTCGTGTATACCGAGCAGCTGACGAGCGCCAGCTACCTGGACCGGCCAGCCGATGTGAGCCGTTATGCCATGGCGCTTGACCAGATGAGCAGCGGATGCCCGCCGGCCGAGCGGACCGCGGACACCATCACGGCCGTGCTGCGGCGGCCGGGCTAGCGGCCGGCCAGGTCGCGGATCAGATCCGCGGAATCGGCTGGACCAAGCGCCGCGTCGCTGAGCGCGTCAAAGACCTGACCCATGGCCCGCACCTCCGTGCCGCGCTCGTCAAGCTGCAGCTGACCGCGGATGCCTTCCGCGCAGACCACATCGGGATCGGCGGGCTCGGCGAAGCTCAGCACGCTGAATGATCCGCTGAGCACCGGATGCGAGCCGCCTGAGAGCCTGAGCACCTGAACCGTCGCCTCGGGTCGCTGGCTCGCCTCAAGCAGGCGCCCAAGCTGGCGGTTCATGACCTCGGGCGGTCCCATCGAGCGGAGCAGCGCCGACTCGTCCAGGACGAGCCACAGCCGGATCGGATCGCCGCGGCTCAGCACGTCCTGGCGGCGCAGCTGAACCGCGACCAGCCGATCGACCTGCTCGGGCGCCAGGCCGAGCCGGCTCGCCGCGATCACAGCCCTGGCGTAGTCCTCGGTCTGCAGCAGGCCGTGGATCACCTGCGCCCGGAATGACCGCACCGCCGACGCCTCCGCCTCCAGGCCCAGGTACCGGCCGAACCCGGCAGGCAGCAGCTCGTCGGTATCCGCCCACCAGCCCTTGCGCTGTCCTTCCCGGGCCAGCTCCATCATCAGCTGGCGCTGCACCGGATCCTCGACTCCGTAGAGCTCGAGCATGACGGTCAGATAACTGGTCCTGGTCGGCGCCTTGCCCGTCTCGATCCTGGACAGCGTCGACGGGGCGACGCCGAGGCGGCTGGCAACATACTCCAGCTTCAGCGAGCGAGCCTCGCGAAGCCGCCTTAAGTCGGTGCCGAGCCTGCGCCGGCGAATTGTCGGACCGACTAACACGGATATACCGCCCCTCTCCTGAAGCGCCCACTGGCCGACGGCCTGAATCGCCGGCCGGCCGATCCAGCTCGGCCCGGCGAGAACTGAGGTTCACCATACCCCAGCAACGGCTGCTCTCATGGGATTCCATTTGCAATTTCACACGGCTCATCTTCACGACGCACTTGCGCGGCACAGGCGATAACTTGAATGGTAGAACTTATTGCTCTCAGTGCATCAGGATTGCCTGGCCGCCGCCCGAGGCTGAGCCGAGGCGAGCTGACGCGGATGTACCCGGTCAGCCGCGCCGGGCGCCGCGGGCAGGCCGGCCGGAGGATCCGGCGCGCTTCTCGCGCAGCCGCATCGAGAGATGCACCGGCGTGCCGCTGAAGCCGAACTCCTCGCGCAGCCGGCGCTCGATGAACCGCCGGTATCCGGCCTGCAGGAATCCCGAGGTGAACAGGACGAAGTGCGGCGGCCGGATTCCTGCCTGCGTCGCGAACATGATCTTCGGCTGCTTGCCGCCGCGGACCGGCGGCGGCGTCGCCGCGATCAGGGCCGACAGCCAGGCATTCAGCCTGCCGGTCGGGACTCGCGTCTCCCAGCCGGCCAGCGCGGACTCCAGCGCCGGCACCAGCCGGTCCACGTGCCAGCCGGTCGCCGCCGAGATATTCACCCGAGGCGCCCAGCGCGCGGTGTGCAGCTGCCGGTCGATCTCGCGGTCCAGGAATCCCCTGCGGTCCTCATCGACAAGATCCCACTTGTTGTACGCGATCACCAGCGCCCGGCCGGCGTCGATCACCATCGAGATGATCCGCAGGTCCTGCTCGGCTAGCGGCTCGCTCGCATCCACCAGCACGACGGCGACCTCGGCGCGCTCAAGCGCCCGCTCGGTCCGCAGCGCCGCGAAGTAGTCGGCGCCCTGAGTCTGGAGCACGCGCCGCCTGATCCCGGCCGTGTCGATGAATCGCCAGGTGATCCCGCCGAGCTCGATCAGCTCGTCGACTGGATCGCGGGTCGTCCCCGCGACCGGGTCAACCAGCACCCGGTCCTGTCCGGCCAGCTTGTTGAGCAGGCTCGACTTGCCCACGTTCGGCCTGCCGATCAGGGCCACCCGGCGCGGGCCGCCGCCAGCATCCAGGTTCTCGCCTGGCGTCTGCGGCAGCGCGTCAAGAATGGCGTCAAGCAGGTCGCCGCTGCCCCTGCCGTGCAGCGCGCTGACCGGGTACGGCTCGCCTAGCCCGAGCGACCACAGCGAGTGGGCACCCGACTCGGCGGGCGCGTCGTCCACCTTGTTGGCGGCGAGGACAACGGGCTTGCGCGACCGGCGCAGCACTCTGGCGACCGCGGCGTCGGCATCGGTCACCCCGACGACCGCGTCGGTCACGAACAAGACGGCGTCGGCGGCATCCACGGCGACGCGCGCCTGGGCGGCGACCCGTGCGGTGAGGACCCCTGAGCCTTCGACAGCCGGCTCCCAGCCGCCGGTATCCACCAGCGTGAATGCCCGGCCCCGCCAGGTCGCGTCGTAAGCTACCCGGTCTCGGGTGACGCCCGGGGTGTCCTCGACGACCGCCTGCCGGCTGCCGAGTATCCGGTTCACCAGTGTCGACTTGCCGACGTTCGGCCTGCCGACCACGGCCAGGACAGGGACCGGGACCGCGTCCTCCGGCCTGTCGCCGGACAGCTCGTCGACCTGGAGCGGATTCAGCTCGTTCATGCGGCACCTGCCCGGCTGGCGGCGAGGCGGACGATCCGCCCGATCACTTCGTCGAGCCCCAGCTCGGTGGCGTCGATCTCGATCGCATCGGCCGCTCGCTGCGTCTGCGGCGCATCCCGGCGGTCTCGCCTGGCCTGCTCGATCCGGGTGAGGTCCGCCGTCGGCGCCTGATCCGGCAGGCCAGCGAGGCTGGCCGCCGCGGACGCCCCGGCGGCGGCGCGCTCGGCCATCTCAGCGGCCCGCCGCTCGGCCCTTGCCTGCTCGCTCGCCGTGAGAAACACCTTCACCGCCGCATCAGGCGCGACCACCGTGCCGATGTCGCGCCCCTCAGCCACGATCCCCCCGCTCGACGCCACCGCACGGCCGATGATCTCCCGCTGGATGGCGATCAGGTGACCGCGCACCTGCGGGACCGATGCCACCGAGCTGACCGCGTTGGATACCCGGCGGCTCCTGATCCCCGCGGTCACGTCGACACCATCGACGCGCACCGCCTGATCGCCGGGCTCGGTGCTGATCTCGATGACGAGGCCTGGAGTCACCGCGGCGACCGAATCGGCGTCTGTCACGTCGATGTCGTGCTCCAGCAGCCACCAGGCCACCGCGCGGTACATCGCGCCGGTGTCGAGGTACCGCAGGCCCAGCGCCATGGCCGTGCCGCGAGCGGCACTCGACTTTCCCGACCCAGAAGGACCGTCGACCGCGATCACTACGCCTGCACCGGGGCCGGCCGGACCGGGGCCGGTCGGATCCGTGCCAGCCGTGCCAGCCGTGCCAGGGCCAGCCGGGTCAGCCGTGCCAGCCGTGCCAGGGCCAGCCGGGTCAGCCGTGCCAGGGCCAGCCGGGTCAGCCGCAACCGAATGTGTCACGGTGGCGATGCTACCGGCCAGCCGTGGGCGGCCAGCGCCTCCGCCAGTGGTCTGGCCGCTTCCTGGCGGACCGAGAGCTCGGCTACGCCGACCGGCAAGCCCGGTGAATGCTCAATCCGGACGTCCTCGACGTTGATCCCCGCGTCTCCGGCCGCCGCGAACAGCCTGGCAAGCTCGCCGGGCTGATCCCCGATCACCGCCTGCACGATCGAGTAGTCCGGCGCCGGGCCACCCTGCTTGCCCGGGATCCTGGCGGCTCCGGCGCGCGCCGCCTCCAGCAGGGCGGTCAGCTGACCGGCGGACTCCGGCTGGCCTGAGGCGATGCTGGCAAGCACCTGCGAGGCCGCGCTGAGCCACTCGCTCACCGCGACCAGCGCCTGGCGCACCGGCGCCGCGTTGGCGGCCAGAATCTCGGTCCACAGGCCCGCGTCCCCGCCGGCGATCCTGGTCACGTCGCGCAGGCCGGGCCCGGCCAGGGCAAGCGCGCCGCCCGGCGCGTCCTCGCACAGCGCGGCCACCGCCGCCGCCACCAGGTGCGGGAGATGCGAGACAAGAGCTACCGACTGGTCATGCTCGTCGGGCCGCATCTCGGCCGGCAGCGCGCCGCAGGCGCGGGCCAGGTCGGCAACCGCCGCCACGCAGGCCGGCGAGGTCTCGGGCGCCGGGCAGATCGCCCATGGGCGGCCAGCGAACAGGTCGGCCCGGGCAGCGGCGGGCCCGGACCGTTCCCTGCCGGACATCGGATGGCCGCCGGCGAAGGTGGTCAGGTCGCAGCCCAGATCCCTGGCGCCGCGCAGCGGCAGCTCCTTGACGCTCGCCACGTCGGTGTAGCACCTGGCCAGGCCGCGGCGCTGCGCTGCCGCCAGGGACGGCGCCACGGCCGCCGGCGGCACGGCGAGCACCGCGATGTCGGCCGCGCCGCCAGGCGGGCAGCCAGCGCTCAGGACCTGGCCGGCCCCGAGATCGGCGGCCAGCCGCGCCGAGGCCGGGTCGGTGTCGATCAGCCAGACCGCCGTGCCATGCTGCCGCAGGGCGAGCGCCACCGACGTGCCGATCAGGCCGGTCCCGATCACCACCACGGTCGCGGGCACGCGCTCCAGGACCGCGCGCACTGTCGTCGCCGACGTGCTCACTGGGCGATGTCCAGCCGCAGCGCGGCAGCGCCGCGCAGGTAGACGTGCTGGATCTCGGTCCGCTTCAGAGCGCTCTCCACGTACATCATCAGCCGGACGACCCGCTGCATGGAACCTGGCACGCCGATCTCTGAGCAGCACAGCAGGGGCACGTCCTGAAATCCGATCGTGCGCGCCGCCAGGGCAGGGAACTCGGCGTTGAGGTCGGCCGTCGCCGAGAAGATAACACTGATCACATCGTCCGTGCTGAGCCGGTTCCTGCCCATTACCTCGGTTACCAGCTCGGCCGTGCCTTCGAGAATAGCCATCCGGTCGTTCGCGTCGACCTGGGTCGCGCCCCGGATCGCCCTGATCCCCAATGCCATCTCCTCCACGCTTGTCCGCATGCGGCCGACTGCCGCAGCCCGGGTCAGCTCCGAATGCCCGTGTGCCTGGCTCGCTTACAGGCCAACCGCCGCGTAAAGCTCGCCGATCTCCGTCGTGGTCAGCCGCCTGCTCGCGGCTGGCCGCAGCGATCCGAGGCTGACCGGGCCAATCTGAGTACGCACCAGGCGGCTGACCGGGTGGCCAGCCTCCGCGAGCATCCTCCGCACGATGTGCTTGCGCCCCTCGTGCAAGGTGATCTCCACCATCGCGCGCGATCCCGCCTGCTCGACCACGCGGAACCGGTCAGCGATCACGGTCCCGTCCTCCAGGTCGATCCCTGTCGTCAGGCGGCGCCCGAGATCCCGTGGCAGCGGTCCGGGCACTTCGGCCACGTAGGTCTTGAGCACGCCGAAACGGGGATGCGCCAGGCGGTGCGCCAGCTCTCCGTCGTTCATCAGCAGAATCAGGCCCTCGGTGTCGTAGTCGAGCCTGCCCACGTGAAAGAGCCGCTCGGCGTGGTCGCCGACGAGGTCGGCGAGCGTGCGCCTGCCGCGGTCATCGGACATGGCGCTCACTACGCCTGGCGGCTTGTTCAGAGCGAGATACACCAGGTCCTCGCGGGCCGGGATCCGCTTGCCGTCCAGCCGGATGATCTGGCTGCCCGGATCGACCCGCGCGCCGAATCTGCGGACGATCTCGCCGTCGACCTCTACCCGGCCGGCGCCGATCAGCTCCTCGCAGTGCCGGCGGCTGCCCACGCCAGCGGCGGCGAGCACCTTCTGCAGCCGGACGCCGCCGGGAACGTCCGTCAGGGAGTCGCGTGCGCCAGGGTCGGTGCCCCAGTCATCGTCGTCCTCGCGGGGACCTGGCCGGCTCCTGCGGTCACGATCTCGTGTCGCCATGCCGTGAATCCGGTTCGTCATCAAGGTGATCGGGCAGGAACGGCGCCAGGTCCGGTAGCTGATCAAGGCTCGGGAGGCCGAGCCTTTCCAGGAAATACGCGGTGGTGCGGAACAGGATCGCCCCGGTCTCGTGGTCGGTTCCCGCCTCCTCCACCAGTCCGCGGAGCGTCAGCGTTCGCATCACTCCGTCGCAGTTGACACCGCGTACCGCCGATACCTGCGCGCGGCCGACCGGCTGGCGGTAGGCGACCACGGCCAGCGTCTCGAGCGCCGCCTGGGTGAGCCGGACCTCCTGCCCGTCGCGCACGAATTTCTCGACCACGGGCGCGTATTCGGCCCTGGTGTAGTAGCGCCAGCCGCCGGCCACCTCGCGGAGGTCAAATCCGCGGCACTCGCTGGCGTACGCGTCAGCGAGCTCACGCAGCGCCGCCGCGACGTCCTCGCGCGGCAGCTCGAGCACCTGAGCGATGACCACGTCAGCCACCGGCTCGTCCGCGACCAGCAGGATCGCCTCCAGGCTGGGCCGCAGCTCTGCCGTGCCCGGCTCGCCCGCGGCTGGCCAGGCACTCTCCTGGCCGGCGGTGGTTTGGTCGTTCATTCGCTCTCGCTGTCTTCGCTGGCGTTGCCGCTGTCGTCGGATCCTGTCCAGGTTACGTACAGCTCGCCGAGCGGCGTCTCCTGCTCGAACGATACGCACCGGTCACGGTAGAGATCGAGCACCGCCAGGAACCGCGCCACGACCTCGTACGTATCCTCGCAGCCCGCCGACAGCTCGCCGAACGACGCCCTGCCCGCATCGCGCAGCAGCCCGACGAGGATGTCAGCCTGCTCGCGGACCGAGGTACGCGGCGCGTGCAGGTGCGCTGTCGACACCACGGGCGGCTGGCGCGGCGTCAGGACCCTGGCCGCGATCGCGGCGAACTGAGCGGCACCCAGGCCGAGCAGGACCTTGGGCAGCAGATCAGCGTACCTGGGCTCGATCGGCACCCGCCTGGGGAACCTGCGGCCCTGAATCGCCATCTGGCCGGCCAGCATCGCCGCCGCCTCCTTGTAGGCGCGGTACTGCAGCAGCCGGGCGAAGAGCAGGTCCCTGGCCTCAAGCAGGGCCAGGTCCTCTTCGTCATCCACCTCGCCAGATGGCAGCAGCCTGGCCGCCTTGAGGTCAAGGAGCGTCGCGGCCACGACCAGGAAGAAACTGGCGAGGTCCAGATCCCACTCGTCGGCCAGCGCGCTGATATGACTGATGAACTCGTCGGTGACGACCGACAGCGCGATCTCGGTGATGTCGAGCTTGTGCTTGGCGATAAGCGCCAGCAGCAGGTCAAATGGGCCTTCGAAGACGTCGAGGTGTACTTCGAAGCCACCAGCCGGAAGAGGCGCGGCGTCGCCAGGCCCGCCAGTCAGCATGGTCGTCAATGTCCCTCGCGCAGCCGCCTGGCCAGCAGGCTGTCCTCTCCCCCGGCATCTAGATCCGCCAGCAGCACGGCAAGCGCCTCCCTGACAATCCGGCCCCGGTCGGCCGAGATCCCGAAGGCGCGCAACGTCAGCCTGGCACGCTCCAGGTCAAGCAGTTCGCCCCCGGACAGGTACACGGTGATCTTATGGCTGTGACTCTCCCGGCCGCTGGCCTGCCGCTGGTCCGAGCCGACCGGGACCTGGGCCGCCGGGCGGAGAAGCTCGGCGATGCCGGGCATTCTTACCCGGCGTGGACCGGATCTGCGAGCTCGGCCCTGCGCCACCGATCCAGCACCTCCCTGGCGAGCTCCCGGTAAGAAGTCGCACCCGCCGACATCGGGTCGAAAATGGTGATGGGCTCGCCGGCCACCGAAGCGTCAGGGAAACGGACAGTCCGGTTAATGACGGTATGAAACACCTTGTCGCCGAACCCGGCCACGATTCCGGCCAGAACCTCACGAGTGTGCAGGGTACGCGAGTCGTACATGGTCGCGAGCAGCCCGTCCATCGTCAGCTTCGGGCTGAGCCTGGTGGAGACCTTGTCTATCGTCTCCATCAGCAGCGCCACGCCGCGCATCGCGAAGTACTCGCATTCCAGCGGCACGAGCACCCCGTCGGAGCAGGCCAGGGCGTTAACGGTGAGCAGCCCTAGCGACGGCTGGCAGTCGATCAGGATGATGTCGTACTCGGGCACCAGCGGCTCGAGCACCCGGCCGAGCACGAACTCCCTGCCGACCTCGTGCACCAGCTGGACCTCGGCGCCAGACAGGTCGATGTTGCTCGGCAGCAGGTCCATTCGCTCGACCTTGGTCGGGAAGAGCACGTCCCTCGCGGTCACCCCGGCCTGCATCAGCACGTTGTAGACCGTCGCCTCAAGCTCGTGCGGCTGGAAGCCGAGACCCACGGACAGGGCGCCCTGCGGGTCGAAGTCGACCAGCAGCACCCGGCGCCCGACCTCGGCCAGGGCGGCGCCGAGGCTGATCGTCGTCGTGGTCTTGCCGACGCCGCCTTTCTGATTGCAGACCGCGACGACCCGTGCCGGGCCATGTCGCAGCAATGGCTCTGGCTCGGGAAAAACCGGAAGCGGGCGGCCGGTCGGGCCGAGCGTACCGGTGCTGACCTCCGATGTCCGGGACGCTGACACAGCTACTGCACCTCCCCGGCAGCCGCGCACGCTGCGGGCTGCTGACTCCCCCGGACTTTAGGCCTTGCACCTGGCTGCGGCAAGCCGACTCACCATTTGCGGCGGCACGGGCTGAAGGTTTGCCGCGAAATAGCACAGTGACCGAACTCGAAACGGGTCCGCTCACCCGGCTCGCGCCCGAGCCAGGCGGCCGGCCTGGCAGGCGGCAGCCGAGCGCGCGCCAGGACGCGCTAGCCGAGCGCGCGGGGATGGGACGCCGCGTACACCTCCCGCAGCCTGTCCACGGTGACCAGCGTGTAGACCTGAGTGGTGCTTACCGAGGCATGCCCGAGCAGCTCCTGAACGACCCGGACATCGGCGCCGCCGTCCAGCAGGTGCGTGGCGAACGAATGGCGCAGCATGTGCGGTGACACGTCGGCCAGGTCCGCCCTGGCAGCCGCGGCCTTCAGCACCCCCCAGGCGCCCTGCCTGGTGAGCCGTCCGCCGCGGGCGTTGAGGAAGACCGCAGGGCTCAGCTGCCCGGTTCGCGCGCTCGCGGCCAGCGCCGGCCTGGCCCTGACCAGGTAGGCATCGAGCGCCTGCCGGGCGAAGCTGCCCACAGGGACGACTCGCTGCCTGCCGCCCTTGCCGGCCAGCCGCACCCAGGCCGGCATCCCGTCCGCGCCGGGCCGGCCGGACAGATCAAGATCATCTATATCCAGGCCGACTGCCTCGGAGATCCTGGCGCCGGTCCCGTAGAGCAGCTCAAGCAGCGCCCGGTCGCGCCGCCGGGCCGGGGAATCGCCCGCGATCTGAAGCAGGCGCTCCACATCCGGGATGGGGATAGCCCGCGGCAGGCGGCGGGGCGGAGCTGGCGGCCTGACGGCCCTGGCAGGGTCGGCGGCGGCGATGCCCTCCGCGACCGCGAAGGCATGCAGCCCGCGCACGGCGACGACAGCCCGGCCTGCCGAGCTTGCGGCCAGCGGCTGATGAAGCTCGTCGCCCTCGCGCAGCCCGGCCAGGTACTCGGCCACGTCGGGCGTGGTGATATCGGCGATCTCGGTCCGGCCGCGCGCGGCCAGGGCCTGGGCGTACCGCTGCAAGTCCCGGCGGTACGCCTCCAGCGTGTGGGCGGCCAGGCCGCGCTCGACCGTCAGGTGGTCGAGGTAGCGGCGGATGGCAGCGGCAACGGACGTCAGCTCAGGACCTCGGACGCCGGCGTCCACGGCAGCCCGTGCGCCTCGGCCACCGGCCGGCAGGTGATGACGCCGTCACAGGTGTTCAGGCCCGGCGCGAAGGAAGGATCGGATCGAAGCGCGTCGCGCCAGCCGCGGTTGGCTATCTCCACCGCGTACGGCAGGGTCACGTTGGTCAGCGCGTAGGTCGATGTGTGCGGAACCGCTCCTGGCATGTTCGCCACGCAGTAGAAGACCGAGTCGTGGACCCGGTACGTCGGCTCGGCATGCGTGGTCGGCCTTGAGTCCTCGAAGCATCCGCCCTGGTCGATTGATATGTCCACGAGCACCGAGCCCGACTTCATCCTGGACACCAGCTCATTGGTGACCAGCGTGGGCGCCTTGGCGCCGGCTACGAGCACCGCGCCGATGACCAGATCGGCGTCGATGCAGGCCCGCTCGATCTCATAGGCGTTGGAAGCGATCGTCTGGCAGTGACCCTGGTAGATGGCATCCGCGGCCCGCAGCCTGCCGACGTTCTTGTCGATCAGCAGCACCTCGGCCTGCATGCCAAGCGCGATCGCTGCGGCGTTCATCCCGGAGACGCCCGCGCCGAGAACCACTACCTTCGCGGCGTAAACCCCTGACACACCGCCCATCAGGACGCCCCGTCCGCCGCCATCACGCTGCAGGTGATGCGCGCCGCACTGCGGCGCCATCCGGCCGGCCACCTCCGACATCGGCGCGAGCAGCGGGAGCGAGCCGTCAGGCAGCTGCACGGTCTCATAGGCGATCGCGGTGATCCCGGCGGCCAGCAGGGCGTCGGTACAGGCCTTAGAGGCCGCCAGATGCAGGTAGGTGAAGAGCACCTGGTCCTTGCGCATCCGGTGGTATTCCTCCGGGACCGGCTCCTTGACCTTGAGGATCAGGTCGCCTGCCTGCCACACCTCATCCGCGCTGGGCAGGATCTCGGCGCCCGCCTCGATGAACTGGGCGTCCGGGATGGACGAGCCTACCCCGGCGCCACGCTGGACAAAGACCTCATGTCCGTACCTGACGAGCTCGTGCACGCCGGAGGGGGTGATCGCCACCCGGTACTCGTGGTTCTTGACTTCGGTGGGGACGCCAACCTTCATCGCCTTCGGTCCTTCCTCTTGTCCAGGCCGCCCGGCGCCGTCGCCGCGGGCCTTGGTTACCCCCTTTGCCGAGGCTCAGCGTTCCGGCACACTGCTGCCGCGCAAGGCGGAGAACCCGCCTTCCCGCGCCGCATAGACGGCCAGGACGCCGATCGCCAGCACGCCGTTGTGCAGGTCACCGGAGAGAAACCGGGAGACAACGGTATCGAGCTGTGCCCACTCGATCATCAGGTGCGCCTCCTCATGCTCCGGCTCAAATCCGCGCTCAGCGTCGGGGACTTGCGTCAGGTCGCGGGCAAGGAAGATTCTGAGCCGCTCGCTGCTGATTCCTGGCGATGAGTAGACATCAGCGAGCACTTGCCAGTGTGCGGCCCGGTAGCCGGATTCTTCAAGCAGTTCCCGCTGCGCCGTGACCAGCGGCGGTTCGCCCGCCACATCGCGCAGCCCGACCGGGATTTCCCAGAGCTGCCCGGCGACCGGATGCCGGTACTGACGGAGCAGCAGCACCTGGCCGGCCTCGTCCAAGGCGACCACGGCGACGGCACCAGGATGCTCAACGACGTCCCTGCGAACCTCCTCACCATCGGGCATCCGGACCGTGTCACCCCGGAGCCTGACTATCTGGCCGGCGGCCAGTTCCTGGCGGGCGACCACCGGCCAGCTTCCCATCGCATCAGCGAGCCATGAATCCTCACTCATGCGCTGGCGACCGAGCGGCTTCCGGCCACCGCCGCCACCGGCTGCCCGGCCGGCCTGACCCGCGCCCGGTCGAGAGCGGCGGCGACCAGCCCGCTGAACAGCGGATGTGGCCGGGTCGGCCGGGACAGGAATTCCGGATGAGCCTGAGTGGCTACGAAGAAGGGATGCACCGCCGTCGGCAGCTCGACGAATTCGACCAGGCGGCCATCGGGCGACAACCCGGAGCAGACCAGTCCGGCGGCCGCGAGAGCCTCCCGGTAGGCGTTGTTCACCTCATACCTGTGCCGGTGCCGCTCCTGCACGACCTCGGCGCCGTAAAGCCGCCTGACCAGGCTGCCCTCGGCCAGCACCGCCGGATAGAGCCCGAGCCGCATGGTCCCGCCCATGTCCCGCTCCCCCGCGATGACCGCCTCCTGATCGGCCATCGTGGCGACCACGGGGTACGGGGACTCCGGATCGAATTCGGCGCTGTTCGCCCCGTCCAGGCCGGCCAGGTTCCGGCCGACCTCGATCGCCATGCACTGCAACCCGAGGCAGAGGCCGAGAATCGGGATGCCATGCACTCTCGCGTGCCGCACCGCTCCGATCTTCCCCTCGATACCGCGGACGCCGAACCCTCCGGGCACCAGGATGCCGTCAGCGCCATCGAGGTGCCTGGCCGCCCCGTCCGGCGTCTGGCAGTCGTCACTGGGCACCCACCGGACGTTGACCCGCGCGTCGTTGCCGAATCCGCCGGCCCGCAGGGCCTCGGCTGGGGACAGGTAGGCGTCAGGCAGGTCGACGTACTTGCCCACCAGGGCGATCGTCACGCTCCTGGCCGGCCTGTGCACCCGGCGCAGCAGATCGTCCCAGTCGCTCCAGTCGACGTCGCGGAACGGCAGCCCGAGCCTGCGAACCGCGTAGGCGTCCAGGCCCTCGGAGTGCAGCACCTTCGGGATGTCGTAGATCGACGGTGCATCGGGAGCCGAGACGACCGCCTCCTCGTCGACGTCGCACATCATGCTGATCTTGCGCTTCAGTCCGCCGCTGATCGGCCGGTCGGACCGGCAGACGATCGCATCTGGCTGGATGCCGATGCTGCGCAGCGCCGCCACCGAATGCTGGGTCGGCTTGGTCTTCAGCTCGCCGGATGGCCCGATGTAGGGCAGCAGCGAGACATGCAGGAAGAAGCACCGGTCCCGGCCTATCTCATGCCTGATCTGCCGGATTGCCTCGAGAAACGGCAGCGACTCGATATCGCCGACGGTGCCGCCGACCTCAGTGATCACCACGTCCGTCTCGGGTCCGCCCATATCGATGATGCGACCCTTGATCTCGTTCGTGATGTGCGGGATGACCTGCACGGTGTCGCCGAGATAGTCGCCCCGCCGCTCCTTCGCGATCACGCTGGAGTAGATCTGGCCGGTCGTCACGTTGGCCGATCCGGGCAGCCTCGTGTCGAGGAACCGCTCATAGTGCCCGACATCGAGATCGGTCTCGGTGCCGTCATCGGTGACGAAGACCTCGCCGTGCTGGAACGGGTTCATCGTGCCCGGGTCGACATTGAGATACGGGTCGAGCTTCTGCATGCTGACCCGCAGGCCGCGCAGTTTCAGCAGACGTCCGAGGCTGGAAGCGGTGAGCCCCTTGCCGAGGCTGGAGGCGACACCACCGGTAACGAAGACGTGCCTGGTATTGGACGGTCGTGCGGCATGCGCTGGCGTCGCCAAATCAGCTCCCGTGGTTAGTGCCGACGGCGCGGCCCGTCGGTCCACGGGGTCTCAGAATATCAGGCAAATCCCTCCGCGACCTGCACCGACACTGCGGCGGCCCCGGCGCGTCCCGATCCCCGAGCCGACTTGCGTGCTAGCCGGTCTGCTGACCGCTCGGCATGCCGGGCTGCGGGCGGCTCAGCCATCGGTCCGCCTGACCAGCGCCGGCCTGCCCGATCGCGGCCTCACCGGCCTGCCCGTCCCCGGCACGACCAGCCACGGCCTGACCGCGCCTCACTGCCTGCCGCCACACCGGCCACAGCCCCGCCGACCTACCCCGACCCGGCACCACCAGCTACGACCTCACCAGCCTGACCATCTGCCGCCACACCGGCCACCGCCCCGCCGACCTACCCCGACCCGGCACCACCAGCCACGACCTCACCAGCCTGACCGGCCGCAAGCTCGCCGGCTGCGGCTTTGCCGCCCCCCGGCCCGGCCTGGCCAGCCGGTCGCTGCGCCGGTGCGCTGTGACCGCCGGCCTCGCCGAACCTGGCCAGTGCGATGGCGCTGACCAGTGCCAGGATGAACCCGGCAACTGCCAGCCAGGCCAGGCCTGGTCGCGTCGTGTCGCCGAGCAGCAGCACGCCGACGATCGCCGGCGGCACCGTCTCAACCAGGATGACCGCCGCCGTAGCGACCGTGACGCTGCCGCTCTCCAGCGCGGAAGCGTAGAGCATGAAGGAGACGATCCCCGCTGCGGCGAGCGTATAGGCCGTCGGCGAGCGGATCAGCTGATGCAGGGAGAACCCAGGCAGAGTCCTCGCGCACACCGCGACCACGCCGTAGCCGAGGCCGGCGATCGCACCAAGCGTGGGTGTGCGGATCCAGCTCGGGAGCCTGGCCGCGACGACACCCGCCACGGTGATCGCGGCCAGGGCTGCGATCAGGGCGAGCCGGAAGTCGACGCCGACCGACGCAGCACCCTGCGCGCCGGCCGAGGACCCGAGCATGCCGACGCCGATGACGACGGCCGCAACCGCGATCCACTCGCGCAGGCTAAGCACGATGTGCATCAGCCATGACGCGAAGACAGCCGTGACCGCGAGGTTGGCCGCGATGATGACCTGCACCTCGAACAGCGGCAGCCGCCGCAACGCGATCAGCTGACCGACGAAGCCGATCAGGTCGATCAGCAGGCTGACCAGGAACAGCCACTGCCGCAGCATGCGGACGATGAGGCCGGGATCGACCCGGCCCGCCATCCCGGCCGCCTCGAGCACAGGGCGGCGCGACGACGCCTGCACCGCGATCGCCTGCATGACCGCCCCGACGCCGTAGCACAACGCCGCAGCCAGGGCCGCGACAAGGCTCACGAGCACATTGACGACCTTACGCCGTTGCGGCCCGGTCCGATCAGACGGCCGTGAAACTGGCTACTCATCGTTACGACTTCAAGCATGCCAGCTTGTCCGCCGCATAGTGCCCGGGCGACCGGTGTGCTGGTCGGGAACGGTTCCGCTGATTCGGCGGCTCGTCACGTTGTGCATGCACCGGATGCTCGCGACTACGTCATGTGAGCGTCTGGCCGGCAGCCTGCCCGGCGCCGACCGGAACGCGAGCTTCCCGGTATTCCGGCCACCACCGCGCCTGCCCGCTGGCCGCAGCGCCAGCCTCCACGCACCGGCCTCCCGCCCCCGCTTCCGGCACGCGAGCTTCCCTTTGATCCGGCCACCACCGCGCCTGCCCTGGCCGCAGCGCCGGCCTCCACGCACCGGCCTCCCGCCCCTCGCAGCCGGAACGCCAGCTTCCCGGTGATCCGGCCACCGCGCCGGCGCGCTGGCCGCAGCGCCGGCCTCTCGCCCGGCGCGGGCGTCCTGGCGGACCGACGACTACGGCGAATGCGCGATCGCCCGAACGCCAGCAATCCTGCCGAGCACCGCCCAGAACCCCGGCGTCCTGGCTGCCCAGCGGACCCCGCCGGCGCCTGTGACCCGCTCGCAGCCGCCCGCCTGGACGTTCACGACCGGCAGGCGCCGTCCGCCGGCGGTAAAGGTCAGCTGGTAGCCGCCGCCGAAGCTGGCCGGGCAGTGAAAGACCCCCTTGGGCATGTCTGGCAGGTCGCAGACCGCCCGCGCCAGGGTCCGTGCCTTTGCCGGGTCAGTGACCGTGATCTTGATGAGCCTCCGGCCGCCCTTGGCTTGCGAGGGCAGCTGCCCGAGCGGCGGGATAACGACGATCTGCACCCGGCTGACAGCGGCGGGATCAGCGCACAGTGTCAGGCGCGCAGCGACCGCTGGAGTGACCGGCCGACCGGAACCGCTGGCGGAAGGGCCGCTGCCCGCCTGGCCGCAGGCGGCCAGGGCGGATAGCCCGACCGTGGCCACACCGACCGCGAGTATGCTCGCGCACCGACGGCGGGCCAGCACGCGAAGAACGCTATCTAGCAACATCACTGCCTCTCCCGGCCGGAGGCCAGCCGCTCCGGCCGACAGCCGCGACGCCAAACGGACCCGTGAGCGCTCGGAGGGGACAATCCTCGGCGAGGCACGTGCACGACCGGGTCGTCAGCTGACGCACCTGTTCGTGGATTAGACGGCGCGCCCCCGGCGCCGGGTTCCCACCCCGTCCCCGCAGTTCCCCCGGGGCAGGGGCAGGGGCAGGAGCTAGGGGCGGGAGCCAGGCAGGAGCAGGAGCCAGGCAGGAGCAGAAGCCAGGCAGGAGCAGAAGCCAGGCAGGAGCAGAAGCCAGGAGCAGGAGCCAGGAGCAGGAGCCAGGAGCAGGAGCCAGGGGCCGGGGCCAGGGCAGGGCCGGGAGGGCCAGGGTCGACCCCAGGCCCGGGCAGGGTCAGGCAGCATCGACTGCGCCGGTCAGCATGCCGTCGAGGCCAGGGACACGGGGCGCCCGCCGCGTCTCGTCCCCGCGGCTCCCCCGGCTCTAGACCCCGGCCGCCTGCATGCCGCGGAGCTCGTGCTTCAGTTCCCTGATCTCGTCTCTGAACCTGGCGGCCAGCTCGAACTGCAGCTCGGCCGCCGCCGCGTGCATCTGATCGCTCAGCGCCGTGATCAGCGCCACCAGATCCTCCCTGGCAGGGCCGCCCTGGCCGGCCTGGGCCTCGGCGTTCCGGACTCCGGCGGCTGCGGCGGCCGCCCTGGCGCGCGCGGCCATTCCCGGCACGGGCGCCTTGCCCCTGCTCTGCCGCCGGCCAGACCCACCCAGCAGCTTCTCGGTGTCGGCGTCCTCGCGGGCCAGCTGATCGGTGATGTCAGCGATCCGCTTGCGCAGCGGCTGCGGGTCCACTCCGCGCTCTTCGTTGTAGGCAACCTGCTTGGCGCGGCGCCGGTTCGTCTCGTCAATGGCCTTGCGCATCGACGGGGTCATCTGGTCCGCGTACATGTGCACCTGACCGTAGACGTTCCTCGCCGCCCGGCCTATGGTCTGGATCAGCGAGGTGCCCGACCGCAGGAAGCCCTCCTTGTCCGCGTCCAGGATCGCCACCAGGGAGACCTCGGGCAGGTCCAGGCCCTCCCTGAGCAGGTTGATTCCCACCAGCACGTCGTACTCGCCGAGCCGCAGCTCGCGCAGCAGCTCGACCCGGCGCAGCGTGTCCACCTCGCTATGCAGATACCTGGCCCTGATGCCCAGCTCAAGCAGGTAGTCGGTGAGATCCTCGGACATCTTCTTGGTCAGCGTGGTGACCAGCACTCGCTCGGACCGGTCGGCCCGCAGCCGGATCTCGTGCACCAGGTCATCGATCTGCCCCTTGGTCGGCTTCACGATGACCTCGGGATCGACCAGCCCGGTCGGCCTGATCACCTGCTCAACCACATCCCCCTGGACCCGCCGGAGCTCGTAGGGCCCCGGCGTAGCGGACAGGTAGACCGTCTGCCCGATCCGGTCGCAGAACTCCTCCCAGGTGAGCGGCCGGTTGTCGATCGCGCTTGGCAGCCGGAACCCGTGCTCGACGAGCACCCGCTTGCGTGACACGTCGCCCTCGTACATGGCGCCGATCTGCGGCACCGTCACGTGCGACTCGTCGATGACCAGCAGGAAATCCTCGGGGAAGTAGTCGAGCAGCGTGTTCGGGGCGCTGCCGGCCTCCCGGCCGTCGATGTGCCGCGAGTAGTTCTCGATTCCCGAGCAGCTGCCGACCTGCCGCATCATCTCGATGTCGTAGCTGGTCCGCATCCGCAGGCGCTGCGCCTCGAGCAGCTTGCCGGCCTGCTCGAGCTCGGCGAGCCGGTCGGCAAGCTCGGCCTCGATCCCGGCGATCGCCCGCTCCATCCGCTCGGGACCGGCCACGTAGTGCGAGGCGGGGAAGATGTACAGCTCCCTATCCTGCGTCACCACCTCGCCGGTCAGCGGATGCAGCGTCATCAGGCGCTCGATCTCGTCGCCGAACATCTCGATCCTGACGGCCAGCTCCTCGTAGACCGGGATCACCTCGATGGTGTCCCCGCGGACCCGGAACGTGCCGCGGGTAAACGCGAGGTCGTTGCGCAGGTACTGCATGCCGACCAGCTTGCGGAGCAGCACGTCCCGCTCCACGGTCGCGCCGACCTCGAGCTTGAGCATCCGGTCCACGTACTCCTGCGGCGTGCCAAGGCCGTAGATGCATGAGACCGACGCGACAACGATCGTGTCCCGCCTGGTCAGCAGCGAGTTCGTGGCCGAGTGCCGCAGCCGCTCGACCTCGTCGTTGATCGAGGAGTCCTTCTCGATGTAGGTGTCGGTCTGCGGCACATAGGCTTCCGGCTGGTAGTAGTCGTAGTACGAGACGAAGTACTCGACAGCGTTGCGCGGCAGCATCTCGCGCAGTTCGTTGGCGAACTGCGCGGCCAGGGTCTTGTTGGGCAGCATGACCAGCGTCGGCCGTTGTAGCCGCTCGGCGAGCCACGCCACGGTCGCCGTCTTGCCCGTGCCGGTCGCTCCGAGCAGCACGGTATCCCGGCTGCCCGCCCTGATCCGCTTCTCAAGCTCGGCGATCGCGGCGGGCTGATCGCCGGCCGGAATCATGTCGGTGACGACTTCGAAAGGCGCGACACTACGCTGAAGATCCGTTACCGGCCGCACATGTCCTCCTGAGGCTGCACCGTTCCACTCTAGGCCGGCCCTACGACAGCCGGGCCGCAGCTGGCGGCCGGCCGCCGCCTGACCGAGCCGGGTCAGCGCGCCGCAGGTTGCTCGGTAATTTGCCGACAACTGCCCGGCAAATTACTGCATACTCGCCGCTAAACGCCCGATCCGTCGACTGCGATGTGACTCATTTACCGGAAATTTCCACCGTTTATCGATTGTCTTGCGCACGCTCCCAATTTGGCTACGATTCAGCTCAAGCACGGTTACTGTCCGACACCGTGGGGGGGGAAGCCAGGCAGGCTCGGCCAGCTCAGCGTGGCGAGCCTGACAAGCGTCGCCGGCTCAGGCTGCCCGGTCCGGATCGCCCGGCCAGTCGGCGGCCATCAGGCAGACACTCCCCGGATACTCCGCAAGTCATTGCCACACGGCCGAGCTGGCTGGCTGACCGACTCTAGCGGGCGCCCAGCCGGCCGCGCCGCAGTCAGGTGGCGCGCCCGGCCTCGGCCCGCCGGCGCAGCTCGGCCCAGAGGTCACCGACCTGGCGGTCAAGCTCAGCGAGCGTGCCCGAGTTGTCGATCACCATTCCGGCCACGGCCAGCCGCTGCTCGCGGTCGGCCTGAGCTGCCATCCGAGCCTGGGCCTGCTCCCGGCTCATTCCGCGCTGGCGGACCAGGCGCCGGAGCCGTTTCGCCTCTGGCGCGTCGACCACCACAACCAGGTCATAGCCCGCTGCGAGGTCGTTCTCTGCGATCAGCGGCACGTCATGGACCACGATCGCGTCCGGGCTGGCCGCACGCTCAAGCTCGGCCATGCGCAGCCCGACCCTCGGGTGCACGATCGCGTTCAGCTTGGCGAGCCGGCCTGGATCGGCGAAGACAATCTCGCCCAGCCGCACCCGGTCCAGGCTGCCGTCCGGCCGGAGGACGCCAGGCCCGAATTCGGCGACGATCTCCGCCAGCCCGGGCGTGCCAGGCGCCACCACCTCCCTGGCGATGGCATCAGCATCCACCAGCACGGCACCATACGCCTCAAGGCGCCGGGAGACCTCGCTCTTGCCTGCCCCGATCCCGCCGGTCAGGCCTACCCTGAGCACGGCAGCCGATTCCGCCGGGCGGTCAGGACCTCGGCATGGCGGCTGTCCCGCCGCGGAGAATGATCATGGCGGGCCCCCAGCCTCATTCGCCAGGAGTCCGCCACGACCATGGATCGTGCCGTATCGCTAGTTGCGGCCGCCGGAGAGCTTCTCCCTGAGCGCCGCCAGCGCCTCGTCGGAGGCTAGCGCGCCGCCACCGGACCCAGGCGTGTCAGGCGGGCCCGATGAGGTGTGCGAGCTCGCGTCGCCCTCGTCACCGTCATCGCCGACGCTTGCCTTGCTGCGCGCCTCGGCGACCTGCCGCTGGTGTGCCTCGAACCTGGCACGTGCCTCGGCGTACTGCCGCTCCCACTCCTCGCGCTGCGTCTCGAAGCCCTCGAGCCACTCGCCCGACTCGGGGTCGAAGCCGTCCGGATAGACGTAGTTGCCCTGCTCGTCATAGGTGGCCGGCATTCCGTACAGGGTCGGATCGAAGTCATCGCCGGCGACCTCACCGGACTGGCCCTCGTTCGCCTGCTTCAGCGACAGGCTGATCCTGCGCCGGTCCAGGTCGATGTCGATGATCTTGACGAAGATCTCGTCGCCGACCTGCACGACCTGCTCGGGAATCTCGACGTGCCGGTCGGCGAGCTCGGAGATGTGCACCAGGCCCTCGATGCCCTCCTCGACCCTGACGAACGCGCCGAACGGGACGAGCTTGGTGACCCGGCCTGGCACGACCTGGCCGATCTGGTGCATCCTGGCGAACTGCTGCCAGGGATCCTCCTGCGTCGACTTGAGCGACAGCGAGACCCGCTCGCGGTCCATGTCCACGTCGAGCACCTCGACGGTGACCTCCTGGCCGACCTCGACCACCTCGCCCGGGTGATCGATGTGCTTCCAGGACAGCTCGGAGACGTGCACAAGACCGTCCACGCCGCCGAGGTCGACGAACGCGCCGAAGTTGACGATCGAGGACACCACGCCCTTGCGGATCTGCGCCTTCTGCAGCGTGTTGAGGAAATTCTGCCGGACCTCGGACTGGGTCTGCTCCAGCCATGCGCGGCGGGACAGGACCACGTTGTTGCGGTTCTTGTCCAGCTCGATGATCTTCGCCTCGATCTCCTTGCCGACGTACGG
>Ga0209415_10003937_pt1 | contig 27461 bp, 26 predicted proteins | sample PeaSoiSIISIP2007_FD_187696 | JGI IMG/M metagenome (GOLD analysis project Ga0209415, IMG submission 187696) | Peat soil microbial communities from Weissenstadt, Germany - SII-SIP-2007 (SPAdes) (version 2) | ecosystem: Environmental > Terrestrial > Soil > Wetlands > Peat | place: Germany... | reverse complement strand
AAAGAAGCCGACTGCCTGGCTGTTCTGCACGATCCTCGCGAGCTGGAAGATCTTCTCGCGGGCGATCTGACGATCCTTGATCTTGTGCAGGAACACCGACATCGAATCGACCGCGACTCGTCGGGCCTGAGACGCCTCGATGCGCTCCCGCATCATGAGAAGGTGCGCCTCCACCATGATGTTTGGCTGCGGTACGAACACGATCTCGATCATCCCGCGGTCGATTTCCCTGTCGAAGTCCCAGCCGAGGCCGCGGGCAGACTCCCGCAGACGCTCTTCCGTCTCCTCGAATGAGAAGACGATGCCTTTCTCGCCGGCATTGGCGCCGCGGTAGATGAACTCGAGGAGAAGGACCGTCTTGCCGGTTCCGGCGACGCCTCCGATGAGAAGACTGGACCCCCTTGGGATGCCCTCGCCAAGCAGGTCGTCGAGCTTCGAGATGCCCGTCTTGCAGCGGGCCTTCGGAGGCCCCCGGTCTTCTCGACGGATGGTCACCCGCGGAGCAAACATCTCGACGCCGTTCGATGTGATGAGGAACGCGTGCTCGTCTAGGTCGTGACTTGACCCGCGCATCTTGACGACCTGAAGGAACCGCTGATGCTCTCCCGACTGCTCACGTTGGCTTACGACGATCAGCCCGTCGACGATCGAGAAAAGCGGATTGGTGTGGACATCGCGACTCCCGTATTCTCCGAGGAGGAATGTCGTCGTCTCCCAAGCCATGAGGTTGACGGCGAGCTCGTAACCGAACTTGCGAAGGTCCTCCCTGGTCCTGGCGAGGTCATCGAGGGCCTTGTAGCTGTCGATCACGACGATGGCCGGCTTGACCTTCCGGACCCTCTCCATGACGAGGCTGAAGGTCTTTTCGAGTCCCTCGGACCGCAGGAGCACGCCGAGATCCACGAATTGCATGCCGGTTTCGAGCTTCCTCGGGTCGAAGAAGCTGAATTTCCCCATGTGGCGCAAGGTCTTGGCCGTCGGCTCGGATAGCGTGCTGAAGTAGAGGACGCGCCGGTCCGCGGAGGCGTTGTGGAAGCAGATCTGCTGGCTGAGGATCGTCTTGCCAGAGCCCGGCGGCCCGCAGATGGCCGTGCAGGATCCCCTGGGCAGCCCGTCCAAAAAGAGGGCATCGAAGTTTGGCACGCCAGTTTCTAGCCGCGCGTCCTCTCTGTTCGCGTTCATAGCTTTGCGCCCTTGCCAGCCCTGCGCGCACTTCGGGGCCCTCCCTCCGATTTCGTGTCCTTGCGCCGGCGCCCTCGGGGCGCAATGCTGGAGAGCTCTGCGTGGAGGGCCAGCGTGAGGATGTGAGCGGTCAGGTCTCCGAGAACCGTGAGGAACTCGACCAGCACGAACTTGATCGCGTCCTCGAGGTCACCCGGCAGTACGTGGCGGGCGTTCCTGCGCAGCCCCTCGCAGCGGAGCCCAGTCGTCTCGACCTTGAGCTCCGAGAGGATCGGGAAGCGCCCGACACCACTGAAGAGCACGCGATCTACGATGGCCGTGAGTGTGACGTCGCCGAGCGTCTGATGAGCGCGCCGCCACAATGCGGTGAACGCCTCCTCGAAACCCTGGACCAATAGCTCGGACGGGGCCCCCTTCCCGGTGCGGTCCATCCAGGCGTCCACGCAGGCCTTGTGATCCTGTTCGACCATATTCACGATGTGCCATCGAGGAGGACACTGCGCCCGTAGGTGGTATCGTCCCCGTCGCGTCGTGCGATCGCCACGAAGGTTCTTATAAGTCGCGGCGGATCAGCCGCAAGCGACCCGACCTATCCGAGCGAGGGCTGGATGCGTCACGACCCGCGAGGTCGTTATTCGGTGTGTTTGGCTCGCCTCGTGCTCCCGCGCTTTGCGCAAGGAGGCCCGCGGATGGTCGAGCACGTCGGAGCAAAAGAGACCGCACTCTTCGTTCGCGAGCGCCTCGATCACGAGCTCGTGCTCCTCAATCAGCGGATGACATGGATGGTCATGTCCAATTCCTTCCTTTTCACGGCGTTTGCCGTCAGCCTCGGAGCCACGACGGGGCGCTCGAGCGCATATGAGCCGGTGGCCGAGGCACTCGTGAGGTTGCTGCCGCTGTCGGCCATCGCGTCCCTGGTGTCCTACTACGTGAGCGCAGCAGCCGGCCTGTTCGCGATGACCAGGCTGCACCGCTTCATGAAGGTGGGCGACGACGAGGTCCTTAGCACCGCGCTCGTCGGCGGCCGAATACAACGGATGTCGGGACTTGCCGCGCCGCTGGTTCTCCCGATTATCTTCCTCGTCACCTGGGTGGCCCTGCTCCGCCTCCTCTGATCGCATTGAGCCGAGGCCAGGCGCGCGGGATCTTCTTGCGGGGCGGAGCGCACGCAACGCCATCGAAGCGGCAGAAGTCGATTTCCCGCGCCACGCTCCAGTCCACTCCGTCGAGGCGGGCGCCGCGCAAGTCGGCGCACCGCAGCTGGGCGTCCGCGAGCTTCGCGTTCCGCAGGTCGGCCGATCGAAAGGACGTGCCACCGAGCGTCGCGAGCCTGCGCGCCCAGGCCGAGATGCGGGGGCTACCTTCACTCCCGCCCGCAGCCCGGAAGCCCGCGACAGCCGTCGCGAGCGCCACCAGGACGGCCGCGGCGTTTCCGCTCGCACCGCGAGCCCCGAGAAGCCATGCCACGAGCACGACGATGAGCGAGAGCCGGCTCACCGCGGAAGCCATGGCGCGCGCCAAGGCGACAGCCGCGACCATCACGCTGAACAGGGCGAGGACCGTGAGGATCAGCAGACCAGAACCGTGGACCGAGCCGCGCAAGCTGACCAGGCCGATGGACGTCAACAAGAGAAGCGAGGTCGTCGGCGCCAGGACGCGCTCAGCGGTAAACAAGGTCCCGCGCCACACCATCGCGCCCAGGCAGATGGCAAGCTCCGCGGACAGAAGGACTCCGCCGATCTGGTCCACGGGGTCGTGGCTCTGGACGGCGTGGCGTATGGCCTGCCCGACCCAGGACGAGGTGAAGCCGCCCGCGGCAGCGATTGCGGCGGCAGCGACGGTCTTCGCGATGGCCGCTCCCGTTCCAAGGCCCGTGCGTACCTCACCAAGGTCGGCTTCGCGCAGGTCCGCACCACTGAGATCAACCCCTCGCAGATCGGCTCGCTGGAGATCGGCTCCGTGCAGGTCGGCGCCACGCAGCGTGTGCCCTTGCGCGTCTCTAATCCGCGGACGACTCATTCCACCGCCTCGTCGATGTTCGCAGGTCGACCGTCGCCTGGATGAGGCCTGTGGGAATGCGCGTCGGTGGAGTCATCGACAGCGTCTCGCGCACGACACGCGAATACCATCATCGTCCCTGGTGCAACGGCGATGCCGGGAGACGATCGGATAAGCGGCACGCACCGTGGTCGCGATTGCAGCGCCCTTCGGCTAGGGACTCATGCGAAGACCCTCGGCACGCACGCTGCATGGATGTCGCTGAGGCTGATGATGTCATCGAATCGAAGTGACAAGGTGAGGCCGTGGAGGTGACGGGGCGGCTGGTCCTTGTCTCGAACCGACTGCCGATGACAGCCAAGGTGGACCGGGGTCGACTGGTCGTTTCCCAAAGCGGAGGCGGACTGGCCACCGGGTTGCGCCGAGCGCACGAGCAGATGGGCGGGGCGTGGATCGGCTGGACGGGCGACGTCGCCCGGATGAGCGAACAGCAGCAACTGGAGCTGGAGAATGAATTGCGGGCCCGTGGCTGCGTACCCGTCCACCTGTCGAACGAGGAGGTATCGTTATATTACGACGGTTTCTCGAACGGTGTGCTCTGGCCACTTTTTCACCACATGGCCGACCGCATTCCCTGGGATTCTCTGCAATGGGACGCGTACCGTGAGGTGAACGAAAAGTTCGCGGAGGCGGTGGCGCAAACGTGGAAACCAGGAGACATAATCTGGGTGCACGATTACCACCTGGCGCTGGTGCCGGGAATGGTCCGGGCCCGCATTCGCGGGGCGACGATCGGGTTCTTTCTTCACATTCCCTTCCCTGCGTCCGAGATCGTCGGCACACTGCCGTGGTGCGATCAGATCCTGCAGGGGATGCTCGGCGCCAATCTGGTTGGGTTTCACACGTTCACCCATCAGAGCCACTTCGCGTCTTGCGCGCTGCGCGTCCTCGGCGCGTCGACCTCGAGAGACGACCGGGTGCACGTTGACGGGCGAGCGGTGCGGCTCGGCGTGTTCCCGATCGGCGTCGACGCTCAGACATTCGGGGCCCTCGCGAGCGACCCTGGGGTTGTGAACGAGGCGACCTCCATCCGGGCGGAGGCGCACCATCAGAGCATCTTGCTCGGCGTCGACCGTCTCGACTACACGAAGGGCATCCTCGCGCGTCTGCTTGCCTTCGAACGGCTCCTCGAACGCGAGCCGCACTGGCGAGGCAAGGTCAGGGTGGTCCAGCTCGCCGTGCCGTCCCGAGACAAGGTGCCGAGCTATCGGCTGTTGCAGCGGCAGCTCAACGAGCTGGTGGGACGCATCAACGGCGCCTTCTCGACCGCCGACTGGGTGCCGATCCACTACATGCGGCGCTCCCTGAACGAGAGACAAGTGGCCGCGCTGTATCGCGCGGCCGACGTGATGCTCGTGACGCCGTTCCGCGACGGCATGAACCTCGTCGCCAAGGAATTCGTTGCGTGTCGATCGGACGATGACGGGGTGCTCATCCTGAGCCAATTTGCCGGGGCCGCCGTAGAGATGGGTGAAGCGCTGCAGGTCAACCCCTACGACATCGACAAGATGGCCAGGACGTACGCCGAGGCGCTCACGATGCCGGAGGAGGAACGCCGGGTGCGCATGCAGTCGCTGCGGCATCGCGTGTTCGCTCACGACGTGCATCTCTGGACGACGATCTTCGTCGAGGAGCTCGCCGTTGCCGCCCACAAGGACAGAAGAGTCCAGGATGCCATGAGCCCTGCACAGGAGCTCGAGGCTCTCGCGCTCCGGCTGCGCAGCGCCGAGCGGCTCCTGCTCCTGCTCGACTATGACGGCACGCTCGTCCCATTCGCGCGCGCCCCGGATTTGGCGGCACCGGACCGCGCGCTCAGAGAGCTGCTCGCGAGGCTCGCGGCAAGGCCAGGCGTTTTTGTGCACGTCATCAGCGGCCGGCGAAAGGGCGTGCTGGAGCGCTGGCTGGGCGATCTGCCACTCGGCTTGCACGCCGAGCACGGGTACTGGTCGCGGAACTCTTCGGACGAACCATGGGCGGCCGTGCCGGACGTGAACGTCGACTGGAAGCCTGACGTGAAAAGAATCCTCGACCAGACCGCCGCTTCTACACCAGGCACTCTCGTCGAGGAGAAGACGGCAAGCGTGGCTTGGCACTGGCGAATGGCCGAGCCGGAGCTTGGTGCGGCACGCATGGAGACGCTGTCGCGCAGGCTCGACGAGGAGCTTCGCGGAGGTCCCGCGGAGATAATTTGCGGGAAGAAGGTGATCGAGGTGCGGTCCTGCGGAGTGAGCAAGGCCGGGATCATCGGGCGCCTGCGGGCACAGGGCATCCTGACTGCGGCCACGGCCATCGTGGCGATGGGGGACGATCGCACGGACGAGGAGTGCTTCGCGGCGCTTCCCGGGGAGGGCGTGGCGATCGGGGTCGGATACCGGCCGACTGCCGCTCGCTACTGCGTCCCGACCCCGCGCGCTGCCCGGGCGCTCCTGGCGATGATTGCGGACACGAAGGACCGCGAGTGAAAATCGCGCTCAAAAGGAAAGCCCGTCCTCGATGTAGACGCCGAACGGGAATCCGGGGTTCTCGGAGACAGCGTCGGGCGAATAAGCAACCTCGATGCGGAACATCGCAGCTTGGCCCCAGAGGAGGTAGCCGCCAACGCCGGCTCCCCACTTGAGGCCTACGCCGCTCCCATCGAGCGGCGAGTGAAACGTGTAGTCGCTCCAGACGCGCCCGGTGTCGAAAAAGACGTCGTTGCCGAGCTGGATGCTCTGTCCGAAGACATGGATCTGGAACGGCAGCGCACGAAGCTCGACGTTTCCGACCACCTTGATCTGCCCGAGGTAGCGCCCGAACGGTACCCCGCGGACGGAGGCTGACCCGCCGATCATGTAGTCGGGGTTGAAAATGCCGCCCGTGAAGAGCTCGAAGAACGGGACATGACCGAACTTGAAGTCCGCGACCGCCTGCGCCGCGATCACGATCGGACCGACGAGCGGTGAGTACCTCGCCACGGTCATCTCGCCTTCCCCGAACGTGACCCCGGCGCCCAGAGGAAAGGCCTGCGAGAACCGAAGACCCACCTGGTTGAACCATCCGGAGCGCGTGAAGATCTCCGAGTCGCGCGCGTCGTACAAGATGCCCACCCCCTCGGACACGAGCGCGAGCTTCTCCACGCCGAGCAACAGCGGACTTCCGTTCGGGGCGCTCGACGCGGCGTCCGCGGCGAGCTTGCTACCTGGATAGGGAGTCGGATTCACGTATGTTGCGAGCGTCGACGAGAAGCATTGCAGCGAACCGGGGAGCTTGTAGCGCGTCAGCTGGCGGACGCCGGCCTCTTCGTGGACGTACTCGAAGAATCGGCTGCTCGAGCCGGGCGGGCGGGCGGTGCTCGACGCGTTGCCGAGGCCGAAGTAACCTTGATCCACCGTCCGTCGGAACTGGACGAACGGGGTCAGGCGTAGCCGCCCTCCGGCGAGGCCGGGGACATCGATATTCCAGAGATAGGCTTGCTGAGCCAGCTCGAGCTTGCCGACCGGGCCGTTCTTGGCGCTGGCCGTGAGGAGCAGGTCCATGTTCCACCGGTAGGGTTCGACGCCGTCCGCGAATCGCGACAGCGTCCCCACCGCCCCGAGCTGGAAGCCGATGTCGCTGTTGCCGCCGATGATCGGAAAGGCAGCAGGCTCGTAGCGGGGGGTCACGTAGTCGACTTTCTTCTGGTTTTTCTCCGCGGCAGCGTCCTGGGAAGGAGGCGGGTCGGCGCCTAAGGCCGGGCTGATAGTCCCGCACTCGAACGCGACGACGAGCCCAAGGGCCCCGCCCGCCGGGGCGAAACGACGCCACCATTCGCATCGACCGCGTTGACCCGCGTCCGCGGACGTGCAGTCAAGCAGTCGCATCGCGTCTGCCCCGTTTCACGCCTGATTCGAGCACGACACGGAGGATTCAATGACCAGCCCGGTCTCGATGTTCTCGAGTGGATCGCCCGAGGTCAGGATGGCTATGCTAGTAGGCGTCCAGCGGCTCCATCGTCGCCGACGGCTTGGGGGGTACCCAATGATGGTGAAAGACGTCGTGGATCCTGACGAAGCATGCAACACAACGGATTCTCCTTCGCCCGCCGCGACCTCGTCGCCGCTGCCCGTCTCGGACAAGCGGCTGTCAGCGGGCGCGCCCGTGGGACCCACGCTCGACGTCAAGTTCAGCGCGCTGAACGAAGACCTCACACCGGAGTTGATCGATCATCTCGTGAAGCTCGGGGAAGAGCACGCGTCTCAAGGTTTCCGACTCGAGCACCTGATCCCGGGCGTCGGTACACGAACCTTCTTGCTCAACGCACGTCGCATGCCGGGGGACAGGCCTCTCGTTCTGCTCGCCCTCGAGGACATTACGGCGCGAGAGCATATCGAGAGGGCCCTGGAGCAACGCGAAGCCGAGTTCAGCGACATGATGGCCATGGCGGCCGAGGCCATAATCATGTCCAACTCGACGGGACGCATCATCTTCGCGAATCCCGCCGCGAAACGGATGTTCGGCTTCACGCAGGAGGAGATCGTCGGCCTTGCCGTCGACGCTCTCGTGCCGGCGCGTCCCGGCGAGTCTCGATATGCGGAGTTTTCGTCGGTTCCGTATACGCCACCCACGGGGAATGGCCGGAATTTGACGGGCCGGCGAAGGGACCTGACGGAGTTTCCGATTGAGATTCGCCTTCGCGAGATCGTGCGAAACGGCGAGCTGACCGTCGTGAACTTCATCACCGATGTGACCCAGCGGGCCGAGTCGGAGCGGAAGATCCGCAAGTACCAAAACCAACTGCAGAGCATGGCGTTCGACGCCGCGGTGGCCGAGGAGCGTGAGCGCCGGCGGATCGCGGTCGATCTGCACGACCGGATCGGCCAGGCTCTTGCGCTTGCGCGAATGAAGCTCATGGCCGCGCGGCAGGCCGTGAAAGGGGGTGCCATACGCGGCGCGATCGACGAGGCGGTGGAGCTCCTCGCGCAGTCGATCGTGGACACGCGCACCCTGACGTTCGACCTGAGTCCGCCCATTCTCTACGATCTCGGGCTCAAGGACGCGCTCTCCTGGCTGGTCGAGGACGTGGAGAAGCGATGCGGGCTGAAGGTGAAGTTCGTGGCCGACGAGGTGCCCACGGCGCTCGACGATGCGACGGCGGCTTTGGTGTTTCGTTCGGTTCGCGAAGTCGTCATGAACGTCGTGAAGCACGCGAGGTCGCCAATGGCGAGCCTCCGGCTGCGACGAACCGACCACCATATCGAAGTCCAGGTCCAAGACGCGGGAGTCGGCTTCGATCCCGGCGAGCTGGCCGCCCACACGACCAACGGCAGCTTCGGCCTTTTCAGCGTCCGCGAGCAAATCGACCGTCTGGGCGGCACGGTGGAAGTCGCGTCTGCCGCGGGTCGAGGGACACACGTGAGTTTGCGGGTGCCTCTTCTGCTGAAGACGGACCCGGGTTCGAGGCCTGACTTGGACCCGAGGGAGGGAAGGCGCTGATCGAGTCGTCTGCTTACTTCTCGGGTTGAACGACGATCTCGACCCGCCGATTCTGGGCTCGACCCTCGATCGAGTGGTTGTCCGCCACGGGGGCGTCCGGTCCCCTGCCCACGGCCGTCATGAGGTCCTGCGGGATCCCCTTGCCGACGAGGTAGTCGCGGACGGAGTCAGCTCTCCTCCGGGACAGGTCCACGTTGCCGCGCTTGTCTCCGACGTCGTCCGTGAAGCCGCCGATGACGATGGGCTGATCCTTGCCGTGTAGCTCGCGAGCGATCTGATCGAGCTTCACCGTTGCCTCGGGCTTCAGGTCCGACTCGCCGGTATTGAACAGAACCTCTGCCTGAAGCGTGATGACCATGCCTTGCTGAGGCTGCATCTCCGCCACCCCGAGCTGTTCCCCTTGGGCCGACCGGAGCCGTGCGGCTTCACGATTGGCAACTCGAGCGTCTTCCGTCGCTTTCATGACCGAGGCATGCGACTGCGCGAGCAGAGCCTTCCGGTGTGCGATGAGAGCCAGATCCTCGGTCGACGGATCGTCGGGCGCGAGCTGCCACGCCCGCTCCGCGCTCTGAAGGGCGACGACGGCCTCGTGAACCCCCGCCGGATCGAGCTGCGACGCCGGACCGTACTGGGCGCGAGTGAGCTCTTGACGGGCCTCGACGAGGGACCTGGGTGGCGCTGTCGGTCCTCCGCAGCGCAAGAGGCCAGCGAGAGCGATCGGCAGAGCCGCCGTAGCGGCGCGATTCCAGTTCATGTTGCGACCTCGTTCCTCGAGTGATGGTCCGCGGACGCACTACCTGCCCGCAGCATCGCGCGCGTGCTCTTCTGCCCTGCGGGCGTCGCCCTCGGCCGCAGCCTGCGTCGCGAGGCTGAGCGCGAGCTCCGCCTCGGCCCGCGCGAGCGCCGAAAGCGTCGTCGCTCGCATGTTGTCCCTTCCGAGCAGCTGCCTTGAGTTCGCCAGTTCTTGCTGCGCGAGCTGAGTATGGAGCTCGGCTTCGGGTATGTACGCGGCTCCTGCAGCCGCGGCACGCCTGACTTCGGCCTGAGCGGCTCCCCATTGGTCGCTCGGCGGCGGGAGAGCGTCGAACCCGCATCCGGCTTGCAAGGCGGCTACGGTCAACACGAGCAGTCCTTTCGTCTGCGTTCTCGTCGCCATGAACGTTCCTCCAGCCCTGACCGAAGCATCGACCATGCCGCGGCCACCGCTTCTCTTTGCCGTTTGCGCGGACACCCTTACTTCTGCGGCCCCCAGATGACGCTGCTGAGGGCGTGGCGAAGGCTCCCGAAGCTCGTGCGGCCGCCTACGACCAGCATGATGCCCCAGACGCGCTCTTCGACCGGCGACAGCCGCGGGGGACTCGCAAACGGGTCGATCGCAACGGCCTCGCCCCATGCATACGATAGCTCCGTTCCGACCACGAGATCGGCGTCGCCCACGTGCGCGCCGCTCCCGAACGACATCGTGACGCGCTCGATGCGCGACTCGGTCAGCGTCCCGGTCGGCGGCGCCGCTGGTAATGGCTTGAACACCGACCAGTCGGTGGCCGTACCCCAGATCAAGCTCAACGCGGGTCTCACGTACCACTCCAGGCCGACCGCGGCATCGAGGATGGGCCGAGCGTCCGACTCGAGGGTGTTCGCAACCGGTCCACTCGTCGCAACGCCGTTCGCGAGTATCGTCTCGGTGCCGCTGGCGGTGGCGCGGGCGAACGGCTGGACCGGGACCCACGCCGTCGCGTCCCCTTCGACGCGCAGGCGTCCGATCTCGGCGCCCAGACCCGCGCCGAGGCGGACTGGGGGAGGAGCGACGAACCTGCCGGTCGACGTCTGTAGGACCCCGCTTGGTTTCGCCGTCAGGTCGTCGACCGCGCTCGTCCCGCGGTAGCCGCCTACGACGTGGAGTGCCGGCGTAGAGACGCTCACGCCGAGGATCTGATTGTGGTCGATGTGATAGATGAGACCGAGGAGCAGGCCGGCGTCGACCGAGTACGCGTTGAGCGATGTGTCGAAGATCGACCCAACGGTCCCGCCCGCCGCCCCCGACGTGAGCGAGTCCAGGCTGTACGTCGAGGCCACCGTCGTCGCGATGCCGTTCAGCGTCGCGCCCAGCGCGAGGCGATCGCTTACGTAGATGCTGTAGGTCGGTCCGGCGTAGAGGCGGTTCCAGCGGTGCGTCACCGACAGAGCCTGGTTCGTCGACAGTGCCCCGGAGGTGCCGACGAAGCTCTGGCCGGTAGCGTCGAATACGTTTCGCTCCAAGAGTCCGAGGCAGCCTGCGATCTTCTGACGTCCTGCGAGCTTCTCGTCCGTCTTGCCGGCCGCCTCCGCTTTCTCTCGAGGTGGACCCACCTCCTGTCCCGGCCGGAACGCGAGAAACAAGCAAATCGTCGCCGGAAACCCGTCGAGTCGACCCCGGTTCAGGTCCGCGTTCTGGAAGCTCAAGGCCCCGAACCCCGGCTCGTTGGCCACGGGTTGGTGGAAGTTCGAGAAGCGCGCTTGCTGGAACGTGTAAAAGCCGGAGCTGAAGGCGATCCCCGTATCCACGATGCGCGCGATCGCTGCCGGATTCAGGAAGGGTGCGGCGCTGTCGTCGCCGAGGGCAATGCCAGTCCCTCCCATGAGCTGGGAGCGCCCCCCGGTGGGTGCAGGGCGCATGTTGCCCTGTGCTTGCGATGACGACACCGTGCCGGAGATCGCGGCCGCCGCTGCAAACGACGTGAACCGCTCGAGGCGAATCCCCACCGTAGCCCTCGGCAATTAGCCGCTGCATTCGCCGAGCCGCCGCACCTGGCGTCTCTCGATCCCCGATCCATCGATCCTTGACGGAACGCACGTACCTCCGCGACGTGCTCGTGCATTCGCTCGGCGGGGCAGCGCGGCACGGCGTGGCGACCTTGGCGCCGAGCCCGGCGAAGCGCGGGACGAGGCGTTCACATCGGGACGATCACGCGTCGCTCGCCGATACGCAGGACGTCGACATGATCGGCGACGCCGCGATCCCGGGCACGGGCCCTCAGTGTCTCGCGCGCCTCGCCGGGCGAGTCCTTGCCGGCGACCAGGGTGTCGAAATGGATGGGGACCATCGTCCGTGCCCCGAGAACTCCGAGTGCGTCGAGCGCTTCGTCCGGATCCATGTGCAGCGTGCGCATGTGATCGCGGGGGCGGATGGGCGCGATGGGCAGCAGTGCGAGGTCGAGGTGCGGGAATCGCTCGCGAGCGCGCCGGAAGTCGGGCGCGTCGTACGCGGTGTCACCGCCGAAGAAGACGCTCAGGCCACGGTACTCGACGACGTAGCCGGTGAAGCTGTGGGTCATCCAGGCCGCGTCGATCCCATAGCGACCGCCCACGTGCTGTACCGGGACGGCCGTGACGCGCAGCCCCCCCTCCTCGAACGACGTCCACGCGGGGAGCTCGCGCGCATCGAACGCGAGGTCGGGCACATAGGCGAGACCTCCACGCGGCACGAACAACCGCTTGACCTTGTGCTCGATGAGGTCGAGCGACGCGTAGGACAGGTGGTCCGGGTGCAAGTGCGACACGAGGACCGCGTCGATCTTTTCGGGGAGGCACGCGGCTTCGAGACCGGGCGGCGAGACGCGGCGCTGGATCTCGCCCATCGTGTCGACGAGAAACGGGTCGGTGAGGATCCACTTGTCGCCCATCTGGACCAGCACCGTCGCGTGCCCGATCCAGAGGACGGATAGAAGCGCATCGTCGGACCGGGGCGTATCGTGCGCCGGGGGCTCGAAGTAGGGGTGCGCGGGGTCGACCACCCGATTGCTCAGGCGGGTGCAGGCGCACGCTGCGCCAGCGAGACTCGAAGCCAGCGCGAGTGCACGCACCATCAGAAATACCTCAGGCGCAACGTGGCTATCGTCGTCGCTTCGCCTCCCGTCGGGGACCAAGTGATCTGCGCTCCGACGAGGCCGAAGAGCGTGTACACGCCGGCTTCATACGCCACACCCCGGTGACCGGCGAGCTCGCTATACGACGTCCCGACGGACACCGACAGCGACTCTCCACGCTCGATGATCGGGAAGTACGAGCGTGCGCCGATGCGCCAGAGCCATCCGTCCGCCAGGCCTCGCCCTTGGACGAGGTATTCGGGACCGAGAAAGAGCTCCACCGATCCGCTCTGCCGCACGAACGGTTCGACGACGAACGCCCGCCATCGCCAAGCCTGGCGGTAGATGCCGAAGGAGTAGAGCAGCGGCGTAACCTGCCAGCGCAGGCCGAATCGTGCTGTCGCCTCGCCATAGGCAACCTCCGGGCTGGGCACGATCTGCGCGAGCGACCAGAGCAACGCCGATCGAACCGCCGGGTCCGAGGCCGACTCTTCCTGCTCGGCGTCGGATTGCGCGCTCGCGACGGCTCCGTCGGTCAGGGCGATCGTGAGCGCGGCTGCGAAGACCTTGAGCCAAGCACCGAACACTCGTCGGCCCAGCTCAATATTTGGAGTACACGCCGATTTGCGCGCCGAGACAAGACACGCTGCTCACCCCGGCGAAGCTCGCTGTCACCAGCGAATACGACACGCTTGCCGAGAGACCGAAAGCTGGGTCCTCGCGAAGGCCATAAGATGGGTTTGGACCGATGCGATAAAACACGCCGGCGCTTGGCTCGAGCATCAAACCCCAAGTGTCGTCACGAAGGACGATGTCGCTCGTCAGCACCGCGTGCGTGACGTCCGCCGCCCCGACGCCCAGCGCGAGGTACGGGCGAACCGCGGTGCGAGGAAGGAAGTACGCGCGCACCACGCCGAAGACCGACCAGATCGGGGCATACTGGAATGTTTCTGCGGTCACTGCACCGTCTTGGATCTGGACCGTCCGTGATCCGAAGTCTTGCCGAAACAGGCTGAACTGGCCCCCGGCGCCGATCGAAATGCTGTCGCTGAGGAAAAAGTCGAGGGACCCTTGAAAGCCCTGCCAGGAGGGGTCCGTCAGGAAGCTGCGGAAGCTGCCGATGGGCGCGGAGGCCTCGTACGACACACCGAAGCCTATTTCTCCCTTGGCGTGGGCCTCGAAACTCGTGTCGAAGATGGCCGCGGCGGTGGCAGCGCATGCGGTCCACCTGACGATGCTTCCCTTCACGGCCCGAGTTCCTTTCACTACTTCCGCAAGTACTGCGATTGCGCGAAGCACTGCTCGATCGCGTCCAGCGGCGGCGCCGTCAGCGGAGGCGCGCCCAGCTCCCCCACGACTCCGTGGATGAGCGCTCCCCAAGCCACGTCGATGATGGGTCCCTGGGCGTCCGTCGGACTCGGTGCAGCCCGCGTCGTGGAGCTCGTGCTCGGCATCGCGGCGTCATGCAGGTCGTATAGCTCTATGATGAGCGTGCCACTGCTCCATGCAACGGTTTGGTACTCGAACGGCGCCAAGATCAACCCCCCTTGAAATCCCCAATAGCCTGCACCCGCAGAGCCGACCCCGAGCCACTCTCCGTATGGTGTCAAGGTGGCGGTCTTGATCTTGACCAGTGCCTCGACGTTCACGCCGAGATCGGGAGCCTGGCCGCGCCCGACGCGGCGGTAGCCGCGCGCCGTGAGCTGTGAGGAGATGGCGTCGAGCATGGGTCCGGCAAGCGACGCATCGACCGTTCGCGACGGCGCGCCGGCGTCGAAGGCCGCGTAGACCGGGATCGTGTCGACGATCGCGAAGGTCGTGAACGACGCAAAGTCGACGGCCGGATCGAACTTGGTGACGACGATCTGCTGTGCGATGAGCTCGTCGGCGCTCGGCGGGTCGACGCACGACGCGGCCCCCAGAACGACGCTGGTAACTCGAGCGGACGCAAGCAATCCCCGCATATAGCTCCTCGACGCGATGAGGTCGCGGCGGCCGTGGCGCGGGCGCACGGTGCAGTCGTCGTTCCATGCGCGGAGGCCCTGGGTCCGCCGTCGGCGTTGGAGAGCGAGCGAGATGAAGGAGGCGGGTCTTCAGTAGGTGTCATCGCATGAGACCGAAAGACTCTTCCCGTTCTCGATTGCCACTGTGTGGCAGAGATGTGGGCGCATGGCGTGGGGAGCGGCTCGCGATCGCGCGCGTGCCGCGTTCCAACCGGGCACATGACGTGCAGTCGTTCGTGCGCCATGAGGACAACACATCGAATTCAGCTCGTCCTCGCCGACGTGGATGGGACGATCGTCATGCCGGACAAGACGATCACCCAGCGAGCGCGCGCGGCGGTCCGCAAGCTCGACGAGGCGAACATCGCATTCGCCGTCACCAGCGGCCGGCCCCCGCGCGGCATGCGCATGCTGGTCGAGCCGCTCGGGCTGCGCACGCCCATCGCGGGTTTCAACGGCGGCATGCTGGTCCGTCCGGACATGACCCCGATCGAGGTCAAGGCAGTCCCGGCAGACCTCGTACCTCCGATCGTCCGCAACATGATCGACCGGGGGCTCGACGTCTGGATCTACCAGCGGAACGACTGGCTCTTGCGCGATACGTCCGCGCCGCACGCGGCACGAGAACAAAGGACGGTACAGTTCGCGCCCGTCGTCACCGATGACCTCGAGAGCCACGTCGAAGGCGTCGGGAAGATCGTCGGCGTGACCGACGACCGCGCCACCATCGAGGCGTGCGAGGAGGAAATACGCGAACGGTTCGGCGACCGGGTCTCGGCCGCGTGCTCCCAGCGGCACTACCTCGACGTGACACACCCGGAGGCCAACAAGGGGGTAGTCTTCCAGCGCCTTTCGCGCGACCTCGGCATATCGCACGAGGCCATCGCGACGGTGGGCGACATGCCCAACGACGTCGAGATGTTCGCCTTCAGCGGACTGAGCATCGCGATGGGTCAGGCCAGCGAACAAGTGAAGGCCTGCGCGCGCCGGGTCACCAGGCCCAACACGCAGGACGGGTTCGCAGAGGCGATGGAGCGCTACGTCCTGAGCGACGGTTGAGCGGCGACCACGCGTCGGGTGTGGGAGGCGATCATCTGTTCTTCGTTCGTGGGAATCACCCACGCGGATACCGCGCTGCCCGGGCGACTGATGCAGGGACCGCCCCTCTCGTTGGCTTCCTCGTCGAAGTCGAGCCCGAGCCACTTCGCGTCTCGGCATACCCGTGCCCGGATCGGCGCGGCATTCTCCCCGATGCCGCCCGTAAAGACGAGGGCGTCGATCCCGCGCAGGGCCGCCGAGAGCGCGCCGAGCTCGCGAGCGATGCGGTAGACGAAGAGGTCGAGCGCCTCCGTGGCGGCGCCGTCGGTTCGGGCGAGCAGCTCTCGCATGTCGCTGGAAACACCCGAGACGCCGAGCAGGCCCGATTGCTCGTACAGCAGCTCCCCGAGCGCGCGAGCGTCCATGCCGTGTCGCTCCATCAGATAGAGAAGCACGCCTGGGTCGATCGAGCCGCATCGGGTGCCCATCACGAGGCCGTCGAGCGCGGTGAAGCTCATGGTCGTGGCGACGCTCCGGCCCTCGCTCATGGCGCACATGCTCGCGCCGTTGCCGAGGTGAGCGACGACTGTGCGCCCCGCGGCCGCTCGCGGATCCACCCGCGGCAGCGCGGAGGCGATGTACTCGTACGAGAGGCCGTGAAACCCGTAGCGCCTTATGCCTTCCTCGGCGAAGCGGCGCGGCAGGGCGAACGCCTGCGCCACGGGCGGCTGGGTACGGTGAAAGGCCGTGTCGAAGCACGCGACCTGGGGCACGGAAGGGACCCGCTTCGCCATCTCCCGGATCGCGGCCAGGTTGTGTGGCTGGTGGAGCGGCGCCAGCGGAACGAGTGCCTCCAGACCGGCGAGCGTCGCTTCGTCGATCACGACCGGTTCCGAGAAGCGGACGCCGCCATGGACCACCCGATGACCGACGGCCGCGAGCGGAACCTCGGCGAGCACCCCGCTCCGCCCCCAGCCCAGGAGGTACTCGATCGCGCCGGCGTGGCCGAGCTGCGTCCCCGCCGGCCAGTCCTTCTCGCCGACGACGGCGCCGTCCGCGCGGGCGACGAACCGGGGCCGGCTCCACAGCCCCTCGAGCTGGCCGCGAACGAGGAGCCGCGGGGGATCAGCGTCGACGAAGACGGAGAACTTCAGGCTCGACGAGCCCGCGTTCAGTACGAAGAGCCCCGTGGGCATTTTCCCTGCTCCCTCGGCTCGACCTGAGCTCGAACGGCGTGTTGATATTGCACACTGTAGACCAGCTCACGGGTGAGCTCTGGTGTACTCTCTGGTCGTGGGGGGCGCGTCCGTATGGGCAAGAAGATCCTCGTCGTCGACGACTCCAGCACAGTGAGGCAGCTTGTGACCGTGGCTCTCTCCCAGGCCGGCTACGAGGTCGTGGAGGCGGTCGACGGCGTGGACGGCCTGCGGAAGCTCAGGGAAACCAAGGACCTGGCGATGGCCATCTGCGACGTGAACATGCCCATGATGAATGGCATCGACATGCTCACGAGGCTGAAGGCCGACGCGGCACACGCCACCCTCCCGGTCATCATGCTCACGACCGAGGGCGACCCCACGCTCATCGAGCAGGCCAAGAAGGCCGGCGCGAAGGGCTGGATCGTCAAGCCGTTCAAGGTCGAGTCCCTCGTCGCCAGCGTGCGCAAGCTTGTCGGCTGACCAATCAGGTGGCGGGCGGCGCCAGCGATAGCGGGACGCGGATCGAGGGCTTGCGGCACACCACGTCCGTCGGCAGCTCGAACTGGAAGGTCGTGCCGCGGCCGGCCTCGCTCTCCACTCGCGCGGTGCCGCCGAGCGCCTGACACGCACGGCGGACCACCCCGAGGCCGATGCCCCGGCCTGATGTCGTCGTCGCCTCATCGAGCGTCGAGAAGTCCTCGGCGAAGATGGCGCGCACGAGGTCGTCCTGGCTCCGGCTTGGCAGGCCTCGCGCCGCCGCCTTCTCGGCCACCTTCGCCCAGTCGACGCCCGGGCCGTCGTCCGCGACCTCGATGATGAGAGACTTGCCGTCGCGGCGCGCCGACAGGCGAATGGTGCCGGCGATCCCGTCGCCGTTTGGCTGCCCCGCCGGCCGCAACCCGTGATCCGCCGCGTTGCGGACGACGTGAACGAACGCGCTCCAGAACGGGGCCATCGCGTCGCGGCTCACGCGTAGCCGCTTCTCGCATACCACGCGCACGTCCGCTCCCTCCTTCCCCAGGCCGAGCGCGATCGACCTGACCTGGGCCGCGAAGCGGTCGAGGCGCAGGTCCAATCTCTCGAGCTTCCACTCGGCGACCATCTCGACGAGCTCGGCTCGCGGGGCGCCCGCGAGGAGCGAGTTCAAGAGAGACTCGTACTCGTCGTCGTGCACCTCGATGCTCCGCGCCTCGCGCTCGCCGAGGAGCTGCCGCAGGCGCTGGGTGAACTCCCGCCATCGGGCGCGCAAGGCCAGGCGGGAAGGAGGATCGAGATCGTCGACCTCGGCGAGCCTGGCCTCCAGCTCGTGGCACATCTTCGCCACGCTCAGAACGCCGAAGACCCCGGAGTTGCCCTTGAGCGTGTGCAGGGCCCTCTTCAGGGCGTCCCTCGGCGGGCGCGCGTCGGCGCTCACCTGCGCGACGAGACCGTCGGCCTCGGTGAGGAAGTCGAGGAAGCCGTTCTTGTCGCGCATCACCCGCTCGAAGACCACGAGGATCTCGCGCTGGTCGGCCTCTGCGCGCATCGCCTGCTCGCGCAACGTGACGTCGGCGACGACGAGAAGCACGCCCTCGATCTCGCCGTCTGTCAGGATCGGCGTGTATCCCAGATCGAAGAGCCGCCCGCCGCAGTCGAGGCGCCTGGGCATCTGCTCGACGCAGACATCGAGCGGCAGCACCCCCTCGAGGAGCTGCTGCCACCCAAGCTCGAAGCGCCGGGCGCCCATCGGATCGTGCGGCGCGATGTAGCTCCAGAACGTCGCGCCGCCTGCCGCGGCGCCGAACCACTTCTCCACCACCGCGGACTTCTCCCTCGACATGACCCCGTCCCGCGCGAGGGTGAGGAGCCCCTCGCCGACGTGGTCGAGGACGACGCGCATGTCGCGGTTGCGCTGGTCAAGCTCGTGGATCGTGTTGCCGAGGCTCCTCGACATGTCGTTGAACGTGGCGGCCAGCTCTCCGATTTCGTCCTTCGATTGCACGGAGATCTGGTGCCCGAACTTTCCCTGTCCGATGCTCCTCGCCCCCGCCGCGAGCGCGCGAACCGGACGCACGATACCCATCGAGACGACGACCCCGAGGAGCAGCGCCACCGCCACCGCGACGAGCCCAGCGTACGCCATGCGAACGCGCACCGCCTCGGCCTCGGCACGCACCTCCCCCATCGGGATCGAGCTCCGCGCGAAGCCAAGCAGCTTGCCCTCTCGCACGATGGCGCGCGCGGCATAGAGGCGCTCCTCGGTCCCCGTCCCGCGAACGGCGGTCCCCGCCCCCTCCGCCCTCGCCATCACGAGCTCGGGGGCGTCCCGGCCCACACGGCGCATCCCCGGGTCCGAGCCGCTCGAATCGGCGACGACCACGCCGTCCGGCGTGAGGACCGAGAGCTGCGCGTTCACCGCCGTCGCGAGCGCCCTCACGCTCTCATCGAGGCTCGTATCGCTCGGGTCGAGCGCCCCGAAGAGGGAGCTCGCCGTCATCTGGCCGAGCATCGTCGCCTCGCTGTCGATCCTGCCGCGGACCTGCGCCAGCGAATTCTGCTCGACGCTGCGGTCGACGAGCACCGCGGCGATCGCGAGCCCCACGAAGGCCACCGTCAGAAACCCGGCGTAGAGCTTCCATACGAGGCGCCCCGCCCTCTTGCTCGACTTCACGCTTGCACCACGCCCCATCCTCAACGTAGGCTTCAAAGTGCGGTACCGTCAATTCAGCTCGACGGGCTGCCACAGGGGGTAAACGGCGACACGTGGGGTATCGCGGACGAGAACCCGGGGACGCTCGTCGCGCGCCAGCCACGTGCGGAGGACCGAGATGACCAAACGCGACGGCCTGGGAGCGTTCGTGGCAATCGTCGCTGCGCTCTCCTGGGCGTCCGCTGCGCGGGCGGACGAAGGGGAAGGCCTCGAGATCAAGGTATACGGCGATGCGGACTATGGCGTCTCCACTCAGCAGATGGCCAACCCCCAGTACACCGGGGCGACCGTCCACAACTCGTTCGCCGCGGCGGCTCTCGACGTCTTCCCCACCTATTCGCGCGATAGGCTCAACTTCCTCGCCGAGATCATGTTCGAGGGGCAGCCGTCGAACAACATCGACGTCGACCTCGAGCGCCTCCAGGTCACCTACCTGGTGGCCGAGTGGCTGCGCCTCAGGGCGGGGCGCTCTCACGTGGCCTTCGGCTACTACGGCGACACCTACCACCACGGCCGCATCTTCGATCTCACCACGAGCCGCCCCTACTTCATCCAGTTCGAAGACAGCGGCGGTCTACTCATGTCACACACGGTCGGCGTGGGCCTCGAGGGCACGCTGAAGTCGAGGGCGCTCGACTTCCGCTACGACTTCGACGTCGGCAACGGGCGGCCTTCGGATCCGACCTCGGTCCCCCTCCTCTACGCCCTGCAAGACAAGAAGGAGCTCAACCTGAGGCTCCGTCTCATGCCGCGCTTCATCGACGGACTCATCATCGGGGGCAACGTTCAATACGTGCCCATCGAGGCATCCCCGCCCAACCCCGCGCCCGGCATCGTCCCCCTCGCCGACTCGCTCGACGAATACGACTTTGGCGCCCACATCGCTTACATGGAGAATCATTTTCACCTGATCGCCGAGGGAGCCATCATGCTCCGGCGCGACGCCGTCACCCAGGTCGAGTACCGGCACACGATCGGATTCTTCGAGGGCGGGTACCAGATCGGCGTGTTCACGCCTTACACGCGCATCGAGGGCGGCCACTTCGATCCGAAGGGCGACCCGTACCTTGCCAATCAGAACTTCACGAGCAACACCGGTACGGCTTCGTGGGGAGGGACCGCGTACTTCGGCGACTTGAGGCTGGGTCTGCGGTGGGACCCCCTGGAGAGCGTGGCGCTCAAGCTCGAGTATCGGCACCTCGCCACCAACAGCGGCTCGGGCTTCCCCTCCTTCGACGGGGCGGTCGCTCAGGCCGCGTTCGGGTTCTAGCGGCGATGGTGAGGATCTCGCGACGTGTGCTCTTGGCGGGGTCGCTCGGCGCGGCATGGACGCTGATTGTGCGGGGCGTACGCGCCGACGACTTCGCGATCGTGGTCAACGCCAAGGTGTCGCAGACGCACCTGCCCCGGACCGAGGTACGCGACGCCTTCGTCGGGCAGACGAAGCAGTGGCCAAGCGGGCCCGTGGTGCAGCCCGTCATCGGCGAGGAGGCCTCGTCCGAGTTCGCGTGGCTGGCCGCCCGCATATTTCACCTGTCGCCGCGCGAGGTGCTCGCGAGGATGAAGCAGCAGATCTTCCGGGGTGAGATGAGGCGGCCCGTCGTCGCCCGCGATGCGTCCGAGTGCATGGCGGCGGTCCTCAGGCACGACGGCGGCATCGGCGTCGTCCCGGCCGAAGCGACGAGGGCCCTCCCCGCCGGGGTCGCCGTCCTGTCACTCGACGATTAGGATGAGGGAGGTCGTAATGACCCAGGGAGGGTGGATGAGGCTCGGTCCGGCGGTTCTGTCGTTCGCGATCGCGCTCGCCTCGGGGGCGGCCAGCGCGGACGACTCCTCGCTCTTCTCCCGGCCCTGGCGCTGGAGAGACGAGCGCGGCCAGGTCGTCGCCCTCTCGAAGTGGGCCGGCGCCCCGCTGGTCGTGACGATGTTCTTCACCTCGTGCAAGTTCCGGTGCCCGAGGACCATCGACAAGCTGCGCGAGATCGACGCGGCGTTCACGAAGAGCCACCGGCAGGCGCAGTTCGTCCTCGTGACGCTCGATCCTTACCACGACACGCCCGACCGGCTCGAGGCGTTCAAGAGGACAGCGCACCTGCCGCCCGACACGTGGCACCTCCTGAGTGGCGACGGGGCGGACACGCGCGCCCTCAGCCGGCTATTGACGGTGCACCCGGCGTACGACGACGAGCACATCGATCACGAGGTGCGCATCGGCGTCTTCGACGCCCAGGGCAACCCCACCCGGCTCCTGCGCGGGTGGGGCTTCGACGGGGAGGAGGCGATCCAGTGACGGCGCCCAGCACGCTCTCCGAGGTCATCGCTCAGCTGGCCCCGGCCGCGGTCGTCGATGTGTTCGGGTCGTACGGGGTGCGCGCGGTGCGGGTGAAGATGGACCCGGGGACGCCGTTCGCGCTACCGCGCGAAGGAGCGGGCGCCCTGGTCGCGGGGGTCGTCGGGTTCACCGGGGCGACCATGCAGGGCACTCTCCTGCTCGTGACAGCCTTCGAGGTGATCGCCGCCGCGCGACCCGCCGAGCTGCGCGGCAAGCCGCTCACCAAGGACTCGTACGCCGACTGGATCCTCGTTCGCGACTGGTCGAGCGAGCTCGCGAACCAGGTCCTCGGGCGCATCAAGAACCGCCTTCACAGCTACGGCGTGTCGTTCGACCTCAGCCCGCCCACGGCGCTGTCGGGCGCAGGGCTCGCCTTCGCCACGCCGAAGGGTCCTTCGCCGCAGCATCATACGTTCGTGTCCGGCTCTCACAAGATCCTCTTCTGCTTCGACGGGATCTTCGACCCGAGCCAGAGGGTCACCCCGAAGGGGACAGGGACGGAGCCCCCAGAGGGCAAGGTCATCCTGTTCGACTGACCCGCACACCGCCGCCCGCAGTCGAGCGACTCGGCGCTCGACGTGACCTCTTCAGCGCCGGAATACGTGGCACCCGGTGCAGATCTCGGCGCCAGGCTGATGGTCGCGCTTGTCCGTATGGCAACTCCCGGTGCACGCCGCTCGGTCCGCGCGGGGTGGCTCGTGGGGTGACGCGTGGCAACTCGCGCAAGCCGCGTGTCCCGGGGCATTGTGAAGGGCTGGTAGCGTGGCGGGCGCGTGACAGGTCTTGCAACCGGGCGGAGCGGCAACGCCGCCCGGGCCGTGCGCGCGATGGCAGGTCTCGCAGCCGCCCTTGATCGTCGCGTGAGGCCCGCCGTTCTTGTTCGCATGACACGTGCCGCACGTGGGCGTGGGCTGCCCGGCGTGCGGCTCGTGACAGCCGACGCACCGTTGGTGGCCGGCAGGCGCCGATTTCACCTCGGCGGCGTGGCACGTGCTGCAGGCTGCCGGCGCCGTAATCTCGTGAACGACCGATGCGCCGTGGCACGACGTGCAGTCGGTGTGGCCCGGGTTCGTGGCGGCGAGCGCGGTCTGCTGCGCGTGGCAGTTTCGGCAAGAGGTCTTCGCGTCGAGTCCCCCGAAGGCGTGCGGCTTGTGGCACCCCTCGCAAGCCAACCCTCCTCCATGCGCGCTCGTGTCGGAGGCGGCTACCTTCGCGTGGCAACCGGTGCATGTGGTGGCGATGGCGACCGGATCGTCGCCATGAGGCAAATGACACGTGACGCAGGCACCCGCGCTGCCGTGGCTCACCTGGATGTCCTGGTGGCACCGCGCGCACGCGGCGGACGCCTGGCCCGGAGCGTGCGGCGCGTGGCAGTTGAGGCAAACACGGTGGGCCGGCACCTCGCGGTCGACCAGCGTGGTCTTCGGGCCGTGGCAGCCGATGCATGTGCTGCCGCTCGCGACGAAGGTGTGGGGCTCGTGGCAAGTGACGCACGCATCGTGGGCCGCCGGATGCGGCTGCGCCGCCTGCGAATGGCACGATGCACACGCCGCGATCGCAACGGCCGCGGACTCGTGGACGCGGTGGCAATCGAGGCAGCCCTTCGTGCCTGTGTGCTCGGCGTGCTTCGTGGCGCGCTCGTCGTGGCACCCCGTGCACGTGGCGGGAACGATGGATGGTGTCTCGTTCAGGTGATGGCAGTCGGCGCAGTCGATCTTCGCGTGCTGCACGATGGCCGCCAGGTTTCCCTCCGGCTTTGCATGGCAACTGATGCACGTCGGCTCGGTGCGACCGAGCTCGAACGCGTGGCAGGTGAGGCAATCGGTCGAGCTGGACGGGGGGCCGTGGTGGGCGACGCCCGTCTGCTTGGCGTGGCAGTCGTTGCACACCGCCGTGCCCGGATTCTTGAACCCGTCGCGTTCGAAGTCGTGGCAACTGCGGCACTCGACCTTTCCCCTATCCAGGTGCGTCTCGTGCCCCGGGGTCAGCCGGAACTGGGCCCACGAAGCGGGGACGAGATCGGGCGGAACACCCTTCGGTCCGCGCGGCCGCAGCTTGACGAACGCCGCAACGCACACGGCCACGACCACGACCGCGGCGACCAGCGCCCAGACGGCCCGTTGGTGGACCCTGGTCATCCACCGACTCCGTGGCAGAGACGACACGGCAGGTCGTGATGCGCGTTCTTGCGGCTCGTGAAGCCGGGTCCGTGCGGGTTGCCGCCTGGCCCGCCGACCCTATGGCAGCCGACGCAAAGCTGCTCACCCGCGCCACCGTGACAGCCCGCGCATGACGTCGGATCGATGCGCGCCTGCACGCCGTGCTCGCCGTTCGCCCACCCCGGCGGGTGCGGGCTGCGCGCCGTCGTCCCGGCGACGTTCTCGCGCGTGTGGCAGTCGACGCACGAGCTCTCCGTGTGGCACGTCGTGCAGATCCCTGGATCGGCGCGCGCCTCCTCGGCGTGGCGAGCCGCGAACCCGGCCCGATGAAGCCCGGACAGGCTCACGTCGCCGAGGGCCAGCTTCCAGGGCAGCGCAGGCACCGTTCCCTCTCCGTGGCACGACGCGCACTGCCGCTCGGTGTGGCAGCTCGCGCAGAGGTCGCGTGCGCTGGCAGCGCGCACGCCGTGCTCTCGGATGAAGTCGCCGTCGTGGACGATGTGATCGTCCGGAGGCGTACCCTCGGCCTGCAGGCCGACGTGACAGCCATCGCAGTCCCGCAGCGTCCACTGGTCTCGGTGCTCATGGCACCCGAAGCAGCTCGCCATCTTCGGCAACACCGAGTCCGGACGAGACTCGACCACCTGGGCATGGCAGCGAACGCAATCGCCACGGACCGCGACCATGTGCGTGGGGTGCTCGAAGCGAAGCTGGGCGCGCGCGAGCTCCGCCGCCTGCCGCACATAGGGCTCCCCGTGGCAACCGCTGCACGATCGCTCGTCGTGGGGCTTCTCGTGGCAGCGGCGGCAGACGGCGTCCGTGGGGAAATGGAGCGGCCCGGTCTCCCCGGCGGACGATACGTCGGCGTGGCACTCGACGCAGTTGATGCCCTTGAGCACGTGGGCGCGGTGCTCGAACGGGTGCGACGGCGAGTCGTGGCGCAGACCAAGGATGCCGGCACACGCTGCCAGAGCGACCGACAAGATCATGGCGAGCGTGAGGCGCGCCCTCATCGCGAGGCCGTTGGTTCGCCACGGAGCGGCGGCTTTGCTGTCGTGGTGTCGAGAGCGCACGACAGGCGCACCAGGGCGTCGGCCTCGTAACGATGAAGCGGCGTCGACGAAGCCTCCAGGGCGCCGGCCACCTCCCACCCCTTCATGGATCGCCAGGAGAGCGATGACAGGCCCCACGGCCACGCGACGCCCCGCCCGTCCGGGTGATCGGGGACGACGATCTCGATCTCGGACGAGTACCGAAAGCCATTGCCGAGCGGCACCGTGGAGATGGCGCGCACCCCCGTCCACTGAACGTCAGGGACGTCTACACGCCGGAGCTCGAGCCCGAGACTGCCGTTGCCGTGGTCGTCGAGCCTGAGGGTCGCGCGGAGCCATCCGTTGCCTCCCAGGCCCGCCGCGACGTCCTGACCCGCGCCGCTGGCGAGCAGGTCGAGCCGCGGCGCCGCGCGCCATCGAACGGTGCCCCCCAGCGTTTGCGAGGGCAGGTCGCCGAGCACGGAGAAGAGAGATGTCGCGGGCAGCAGCCGGCCGGGCGAGAGCTGCGACGCGAACAGCTCGACCCGCCAGTCGGTCCAGCGCACCGCGGCCGATGCGCGTGCCTCCGCGAGGCCGGGGGTGGTGACGTCGTACGCGCCGAACGCCGCGACGTCGAACCAGCGCGCGGGGACCGCGGCGAGATCGGCGCCCACCTCTTCGTTCGAGATTTCTCCGTCCTCGCGACGTTGGACATAAGAGACGCCCAGAGTCATGGCGTTCGCGACCTTCTGCGCGACGCGACCTCCCGCGAGCCAGTCGTAGCTGCGCGCCCCGAATCGGGGGACCACCGGGAGCCCGCCGAACGTCTCCACCATGGATCCCCACGGAGCCCGCGCCGTCACGTGGGCCCCATCGATCTGCACCGGGTGTATGGCACCGGTCGCGAGAACGAATCGCCCCGCGCGCGCTTCGGCAACTCCGTGCGGCTCGTGGAGCCGGACGCTCAGCACCAGGACGTCGCCGGTGACCGATGCCGCACCCGCACCTGCCCAGACGAGGCCCTCCGCGCTGACCCACGGCCGCATCGCGTCCTCTCCCTGAAGCATGACGAGCCCCGTCGGCGAGGCCGTCCCTTGCGTTTCGCCAAGCGCGTCGGCTCGAAGCCGGAGGGGATCCGCCCTCGCGCGGCACACGAGCCCAATCGCGCTCGCGACGGCCGCCGCGCACGCAACGAGTCGTCGCCGGGGGCGGCCATTGGCCGTGGTCTTGCACCACATCGACGGCGTGGTCCCCCTGCAAGTCCCAGGCGCACCCCGCGAGATGTCGGGGTGACGGTTCTGTCCTCACCTTTGGCCCTCATCGAGGTCGCTTGCGCCGTCCTGTCGGCGGCGATCCTCATCGCGTACATCGTCTTCCGTCCGCCGCTCGTGCACGCGACCAAGCTTTGGTTGCTGCTCGGGCTCGGAGTCTTCCCCATCGGGGCGGCCTTCTCGGGCAACGTGCAGGGCTTCGAGGCAACCAAGAAGCGTGAATTCTGCGGCTCGTGCCACGTGATGGCGCTGCACGAGGCGGACTCGGACGACCGCACCAGCGGTTCACTCGCCTCGCGCCATGCGCGAAACGCGATGTTCGGTGGCGAGAACTGCTACGCGTGCCACGCGAACTACGGGATGTTCGGCACCGTCCTGACCAAGGCCGGCGGCATGCGCCACGTGTGGCTTTACCTCACCGAGTACCGCAAGACACCTATCGAGGAGGCCAAGAAGACGATCCGGCTGCAAGATCCTGCCGAGATGAACGACAACTGCATGCTCTGCCACTCGACCCAAGACCCGCTCTGGCTGAAAGTGCCTGACCACCGTGCGCTCCTCGAGGAAGAGCGTATCGGGCGCGTCGGATGCGCGAGCGAAGGCTGCCACGGGCTCGCCCACCCGTTCTTCCGAGGTCCCGACACGCCCGCCGCGGGAGCGAAGCCATGAGTCCTGTCCGCGTCCGTCGATGGCTGGTCCTCGCGAGCGCGTGCGCCCTCGGCGCGCTCGCGCTCATGGCCTGGCAGCTGTTCGATCCGACCGTGTGGCCAGTCATGGTCGCGATGTCGCTCGGGCAGGTGCTCGGCACCGCATCGCTCGCAGTGTTCGTCTACGTCTTCGTCGCGGACTTTCGCGGGCGGCAGCGCGGCGAGGGCGACTCGAACAAGACGACGGAGTGACCCGCTCGCGCGAATCCTTCTCGGTGACGCAAAACTTGCACGTCGACGCAATTGACGCGAGCGGCACGAACCGGATAACCGCACGAGGCATGTCGCGTGCACCTCGGCCGCGCATGATCCACGGAAGGTCGTCCGCAGTCGCAGTCGCGCTGCTACTCGTTGCTTGCTCCGGCCCGACGGGACCGGCCGGGCCCGCTGGAGAGCAAGGGGATGCGGGGCCCTCTGGCGCGACGGGAGCGACGGGAGCCATGGGCCCTGAGGGGTCCGCGGCGGTAAACGTCGACGGGGGCGTCAGCATCCCGGT